>Ga0190271_10000564_pt1 | contig 18973 bp, 14 predicted proteins | sample Popmic356T_FD_133747 | JGI IMG/M metagenome (GOLD analysis project Ga0190271, IMG submission 133747) | Populus adjacent soil microbial communities from riparian zone of Weber River, Utah, USA - 356 T | ecosystem: Environmental > Terrestrial > Soil > Riparian zone | place: USA: Utah | collected...
ATGCAGAGTGAGATAGCTGTAGGTCAGATCGCGGTCGCGCAGCTGGGCACTTGCGGCGACTCGTGCAAGCGGCTCGGGGAGCGAGTAGGGGACGCGTTCATGGCAGTAGTCGCGTTCGCGCTCGCGCATCGGGCAAGGCCCCTCGTGCAAGCAGGGCGCGAACACATGCAGCTGTGCAGCTCCGGCGCCAGGCCGCGGCCTGTGCTCGATCAAGCGGTCGCGCAGCGCGTGCAGCAGCCGGCTCGTCTCGCGTACGGCGGGCTCGATGATGATCATGCAGCCGTCATCGCTGAGGAGCTGCGCGCATTCGAGCAGGCGCGCTACGAGCTCTGCTTCTGCGAGCTTGCTGTAGAGCTCGTTCAGCGCGAGCCCGATCACGATCAGCTCGAACGGACCGCGTACGTCTCTCGGTACGAAGCGCAGTGTCAGATCCTGCACGTGTGAGGTGAGTGCGATCGGAACGCCTGGCAAGAGGCTCAGGTCGCGCGCGAGGACCTCGAACAGCTCGAGTGCTTCGGCGTCGATGTCGACGGCGGTCACAGCCAGCTCCGCGACGCTCGCGGTGCAGGCACCGAAGCGCGCGATGCCGAGACTCGTCGTCCCGAGGCCCGCGCCGAGGTCCAGCACACGCCAGCGTCGCGCGGCAGGCAAAGCGTTCACGCTGTGCAGCTCGGCGAGCGGGCCGTGCAGCTTCAGCAGGTCGCGCGACAGAAAGAACTGCAGCCGCGCGCTGTACGCACGCTCATCTCCGACGAGCTCTTCGCGTTCTCGGGTGCACGCACGACTTAGAACAGCCACCGCTCGGCTGAGTCGCTCACCTTGCAGGTGTGTAAGCCCCAGTTCGTCGCGAGATAGTTGCGTGACGTGCTCGACCCACGCCTGCGAGAGTGTAGGAATAAAAAGCCGAGTCACCTTCGCGGCATCGAGACGTTGCACCGAGCGCTCATTGAGGGTTAAGTAGCGGAATCATTCTGCCGACTGCAAGGAACGACCGATGCCCCATCAGGCCGACGCCAACGCGTCAAGCCCTCGTCCAATGCCCAGCGCGCCCAACGCGCCTGATAGCGTGGCCGGCGAGCGAGAGCCAGGGCAGCTCGTGCAACCGGCGCTAGCACAGCGAAACGAACGACCGATGGCCCAGCAGGCGAACGCTCCCGCGACCCGTGCTTCTGTTCCGTTCACACTGCTGACCGCCGTGTCGGCGGTTCTGATGCTCGTGGAGCTGTACCTCATCTTTGTGCACGCCCCAGTCGAGCGGCAGATGGGGATCGTGCAGAAGATCTTCTATTTCCACGTTCCGAGCGCCTACATGATGTACCTAGGCTTCGGATTGAGCGCCGTCGCCAGCGCCGTCTACCTCGCCAAGCGAGATGACCGCTGGGACGCATGGGCCGTGGCCGGCGCCGAGGTCGGCGCGGTATTTTGCCTGGTCGTGCTGCTCACCGGGCCGCTCTGGGGCCGCAAGGCCTGGGGCACGTATTGGACGTGGGATCCGCGCATCACGACCACGCTGCTCGCTGGCATGGTCTACTTCGCGTACCTCGTGCTGCGCTCGTTCGGCAACACCGGTGAAGTCGAGAAACGGTTTGCTGCGGGCTTGTCGATCTTCGGCCTGCTCGACTTGCCGATCATCCACTACAGCGTGCAGCGCTGGCGCGGCACGCATCCCACTGTCATCACTGGCAAGGGCGGCGGCCTGCACCCGGACATGTATCCGGCGCTCTTCGTGGGTTTCCTGTTGTTCACGGTGCTCGGCGTGCTGCTCATGTGGGAGCGCGCGCGTGTGGAGCGCTTGCGGCAACGCGTACAAAGCATCGAGATCGAAGCCGCGGAGCGCGGTCTACTGGAGGAAGCGTGATGCGCCGACGTTTCGGCACGGGTTTTTCGTTCGCGTGGCTGTCTGCAGCTGCGCTCGTCACTGCTCAAGCGAGTGTCGTGCTGGCGCAAGCGACCGATGCTGCCGGCGATCGCGCGGCGAGCTTTCAGGCCGTGAGCGGCGGTGTTCAAGAGGACGTCGCGGGCGGCCCGCTGATGCTGCTCTCCTACGCGATCGTGTGGCTCTTGGTGTTCGGCTACGTGTTCCGACTGAGCCGTCTGCAGCGCGGCGTCGAGGGCAGCCTCGAACGACTCGAACGTACGCTCGCGGCGGCGCCGCGTGCTCCTGAGTGATGCGCGAGCGGACTGAGATAGAGCAGACTGAAGTATTGAGAGGCGACTGCGTTCCGTGCCGACCATCGCTCACGTGATCTACATCCCTGGCATCCTGTTGATCGGGATCGCTGTGGGCTTCGTGCTAGGCGCCCGCGCCGCGCGCAACGAGCTCGCCCGGACGCAGAAGGCACGCCGCCGCTGAGCGCAGAACACCGGGCCTCGGCCGGGTAGCTCGGTAGCGGCGAGCGTGTTGCCACGCGGATCGTCGCTGCGAGCATCGGGCGATGCGTGAGCGGTCGATCGCATTTGCCATGCGTGCACGGCACTGGCTCCATGCCTTGTGCCGGTTCAGCCGAGCGTGGCGTTCGCAGCTACAAATCACTGCCGCCATCAGCGGCAAGGCCGTATGCCTACGGTACGACTGTCTGAATGAGCATCCGGGGTTTCTCGAGCACGCGGTCGCACGGGGCGCGCGCGCCCAATGTCGCTTGGCGACGCAGCATGCTCATTGTATGAGTGTGGAGATTGAAACTTAATCACTGGGCAGCACATTCACTATGCGAAAATCCACGTCTGTGCACTCTTGGCCGGGCATCCCGGGGATCTCGAAGCGGACCTTCCCCGAGCGAACCCCAGCCGCGTGGTTGCATGCGGCGCGCGGCGCGAGCGTCGCGTTTACGCTGACCGCTGCAGCGCTCGGCCTCGGCGCGTGCAGCTCGCAAGGTGCTGCTACGGGCGCCCAGACATGTACCGCTGGGCAAACACTGACTTGCAGCGCGACTTGCATGGCAGGCGCGACGCCAGTCGCCAAGTGCCAGCCCGACGGCACGCTCGGGCCCTGCACGTGCTCGCCGCTGACGGCGTCGGCCGGCGGTGGTAGCACGCTCGCTGGTGCGGGCGGAGCGCGGCCTGTCGGCACTGCCGGGATACCTGGTGTCGGCGTCGCTGGAGCCGGCGCGAGCGCCACCGGCGGTGGAGCTCCCTACGTGGCCGGCACGGGCGGCGCGCCGCCTGTGGGTGCTGCAGCTGGTAGCGGCGGCGGGACGCCGGGCGTCGTTCCGGGTGACTACGGCAGCTGGCCCATGATGGGCTACGACACGCGCAACAACTACAATAACCCGAAAGAGACGATTCTCAGCGTCGCGACCGCGCCAATGCTGAAGGAGAAGTGGCGCACCAAGCTCGCCGGCTTCCCACCGGGAACGCCTGTCGTGGGCGGCGGCCGCGTGTTCATCCAAGCCAGTGGCGGCACGTTTGCCGTGAGCCTCGCGACTGGTGAGAAGCTGTGGCAGCGCGATGACTTGGCGGGCACGTCGTCGATCGCGTACGCCGACGGCTTCATCTACGTGCACATCAACGCCGCGGACTTGTTCAAGCTCAACGCGGTCGACGGCAAGAACGTCTGGGGCCCGGTGCGGACGTTCGACCCCGGTGGCTGCGACGGCGAGTCGTCGCCGATCCTCGCCAAGAACATGGTGTTCGTCGGCCATTCCTGCGGCCCGATGGAGACTGCCTCGGATGCGACCGCCGACACGTTCGCGAAGGCGAAGGGTGGTGTGGAGGCCTTCGACATCTCGAACGGCCAACGCGTTTGGACGTATCTAACCACGCCGATGGCCTCCACTGAAAACGGCGCAATGGTCTGGTCCACGGTGTCGGTGGATCTCGAGGCCAACGTGCTGTTCGCCGGCACGGGCAACAACTACTCGGTGCAGGGCGAGAACTCCGACGCGATCCACGCCGTCGACTTGATGACCGGCATGCGCTTGTGGAAGACCCAAGTGCACGCCGACGACACTTGGTCGATCGCTGGCGCTTTGCTCGGACCGGACACGGACTTCGGCGCGAACCCGATCGTCGCAGACGTCGACGGTCAGCTCATCGTCGCGGACGGTGAGAAGGGGTCGCGCTTCCACGCCATGGATCGCAAGACGGGGATGATCCTCTGGCAGACCCCGATGCTCAGCACGAGCCGCAACCCGCAAAACGGCGGCATCCTGATGAACGGTGCGTTCGACGGCAAGTACTTTTACGTGCTCGCGAACCAACCCGACGACCCCACCAACAAGTCGGTCCTGCATGCGCTGGACCCGCGTAAACAAGGTGCCGATGCGTGGCCTCCCAAGTCACTCGGTGAGCTCTCCTGGGGTGCGCCGGCGTTGGGGAACGGCGTGTTGGTCGTGCCCAACGGCTCGCACATCTACGTGCTGAACGCGATGACCAGCGAGATGCTGGCGTCGTTCGACACCGGCGGAACCATCGCGGCCGGCTCCCCGGCGATCGTCGACGGCAACATCGTGGTGACCAGCGGGCTCGACTATATGTACGCGCCCGAAGCGCTCCATAACGATGAAGTGATTTGCTACGCGGTGCCCGGTGCGAAGGCGCCCGACGTCAAGAGCGACGGCATGAGCACGACGCCGACCTTCGTGCCCGGCAGCCCGACGTTCAGCGCTGTGTACCAAGAGATCATCGTGGGCCGCGGCTGCAACGGCGCGCCGACGTGTCACGCCAGCATGTCGGGCGGAAACCTGACGATGCGCAACAAGGCCGAAGCGTACCTCGCGCTGGTCGGCGTCAAAGGCATGGGCGTCAACGGGCCAGGCGCCACGACCCCGAACTGCGCCGACTCCGGGCAGACGCGGGTAGTGCCGAACGACCCAGCCAACAGCTTGCTACTCGACAAGGTCGCGTCCGCAGCGCCGAAGTGCGGCACGGTCATGCCGCCCGGCAGCATGTTGACCCCGCAGCAGATCGACCAGATCCGCGCCTGGATCATGGCCGGCGCCAAGGACGACTGAGCGCACCGCGTGGTGGCGTGATGAGGCCTGCATCCTCGTTGGTGCAGGCCTTTTTTGCGTGCGGCAGGTACGCCTTCTGGGCCGGTCCGTGAATCGAGGCTCGGGGTGACCGGGTGCTTGCGTGCAACGCGCTCACGCAACGCCACGACACGTGCGCCAGGTTCTAAAATGATTTTGATTTTCAATATCTCGTGGTGTAAGCATCAGGGCTTCGAGGGAAGGAGAGACTGATGAGTCGTTACACTGGACCGCGTGTCCGCGTGATGCGCGCGCTTGGCTTGGACCTACCGGGGCTGTCTCCCAAGACGAGCGACCGTCGGCCATATCCTCCCGGTCAGCACGGCCAGCGCCGTCGGAAAGAGACGGAGTTCGGCAAGCGTCTGAAGGAGAAGCAGAAGTTGCGTCTGAACTACGGGATCTCCGAGATTCAGATGCGCAACATTTTCCACGAGGCGCTGCGCAGTCGGCAAAACACCGGCACGAAGCTCGTCGAGCTCCTCGAGCGGCGCCTCGATAACATCGTGTTCCGCGCGGGCTTTGCGCGCTCGATCCCAGCCGCGCGTCAGCTGGTGAATCACGGGCACGTGCTAGTCAATTCCAAGCCCGTCGACATCCCGTCGTTCCGGCTCAAGGTCGGCCAACTCGTGAGCATCAAGCCGAGCTCGCACCAAGCGAAGCCCATCTTGGACGGGCTCGAAGTGGCGTCGCGCCGCACTTGGGAGAACGCCTGGCTCGAGATCAATACCGACGAGCGCAGCGTCAAGCTGACGCAGCTTCCTGACGAGACCGCAGTGCCGTTCAACCTGAACGTGCAACTCGTCATCGAGCTCTACGCCTTGAGCGCTTGAGCGCGCGCTACAGTGACTCCGGGCCGCCCGCACGTCATGCGGATGGCTCGGACGTTCGTGCATTCCGCTTGGCTTGACACTAGCTTGGGACGTGTTTCAATACGCAACTGCATTGCAATGCAGGGGTCAGGACGATGAACGACCGAGCTGTTCTCCGGTTTTCCGTCTCGGCGCTGCACGGGCGTGCTGCCGCTGTCGGTTCGCTGCTGCTCGCGAGCGCGGGCATCACTGCCATGTTGATGGCGGGTTGTGCGGGCGCGGCTCAGCCCGCGCGGCGGCAGACGGCACAGCATGTCACGTCGGTTGCACAGCTTGATCCCAATGCGCCGTGCGACCCTACGCGCGACCGCGCTGCAATTCTGGCCATGACGGGTACGTTCAGCGTCGCGTTCAAGTTCGAGGAGACCGACGCTCTCAGTCCCGGCTACACCCCCGAGCGGCCGTACTTGGCCGATGCGACGGAGGTGGTGATTCCACTCGAGGTGAGCGACACGCGCGTCGTTCTCCAGCACGTCCTGCTGCTCCCGAAGCACGGCCAATACCAGGCGCAAAAGCACTGGCGGCAGGACTGGAGTTTTGAAGACACGAGCCTGGTGGAGTTTCAAGGTCGGCGGATTTGGCAGCAACGCCAGCTATCCACCGAGGCTGTGCGCTGTACGTGGTCGCAAGCGGTCTTCGAGGTCGACGATGGCCCGCGCTACGAGAGCGTGGGTCGCTTCGTCCACAGTGGCCAAGGTGATAGCGCGCGCTCGGAGTGGACGTCGCAGTCGACCTGGCGTCCGCTGCCACGCCGCGAATACACGCACCGTGACGACTACGATGTTCTGGTCGGCACGAACAAACACGTCATCACTCGCAGCGGCTGGCTGCACGAGCAGGATAACGTAAAGTTGGTGTTGGATGGTGAGCGGGAACTCGTGCGGGAGCGTGGCTTGAATCAGTATCGCCGCGTCGAGCGCGAAGAGGCGCAGGTCGCACGCAGCTACCTCGAGCACACCGCGGACTTTTGGGCCGATGTGCGCGCGGAGTGGCAGGCCATCCTCGAGAGCTCTTCGCGTCTGCTCGTTCATCAAGAGTTGTCAGGCAAACCGCTCTACGAAACATTGTTTCCAATGGCAGATGTAAAGAGCGGACCGGCGCGAGACGTGCAACGGGCAGAGATTCATGCCGCCATCGGAAGCTACGTCGAGCCGCAACCCAGTGAGCCTCAGGCAGAGCGCGTGCATGTACGTCCGGGCGTTAACCAACAAGCAAAGCTTGCGCCGTCGCACTGACGCAGCTGACGTCCAACCACTCATGGCGTGTTCATGCACGAGGGTGCGTCGCATTCGTACGACCTGCGTCAATGGTGCACGTGAGGCGTTCGCGGTCGCGCGCGGCGTCTCTGCGAAGCTCGCCAATGTTTCCACTGTTTCGAAGCCTTGCAGCTCGAGTTCGGCGGGCAGGGTGACGTGCTGGTTTGTACGTGGCTGCGACGATTTCTCACGATTCCGACTTTCGCGCGCACGTCGTCCCGCTCATGCTGTCGTGACCACGTCGGGGTTCGGCACATGCACATGCAAGACACAATGCAGGGGTTTGCAGTGAAGCGCGACAGTGATGCAGCTCACGGCGGCTTTGCCCGCATGGTCGCGGAGGCCATGCTCGCGGCCTTCGACCAGCACTACCTGAGATTTCGCGCGCTTTCCGCGCAAGCTAGGTTCCACTACGAGCAGTCGGACTGGGCGAGCGCCCGCGCCGATAGCAACGCGCGCATCGATTCCTACGACTTGGCGGTCGAGACGACCACGCGCGAGCTCGGGGATCGCTTCGGCACGCTGACTACCGATACGTTTTGGCGGGACATCAAGCGCGCATACATCGGGTTGCTCGCGGACCATCGCCAGCCCGAGTGTGCTGAGACATTTTACAACTCTGTGGCCTGTCGCCTCTTGGCCCGTCGCTACTATCGCAACGACTACATCTTCTTCCGGCCTGCCGTCGCGACCGAATATCTCGACGAGAGCGCTCCCGTGTATCGCTGCGACTACCCGCGACGCGGCACGCTGCGGAACACGATCCAGGCGATTCTAGAGGCGCTGCCGCTCGACCTGCCGCTGCAAGACGTCGAGCGCGATACCACGTATGTCCTGCGGGCCGTCGATGAGCAGTTCGGGCCCGACTGCGTGCTGCAAGACAACTTCCAGCTGCACACGCTGTCGTCGCTCTTTTACCGCAACCGTGCAGCATACCTGGTCGGGCGGGCGATCAACGGCGACCACGTCGTTCCCTTCGTGGTCCCGATCCTGAAGGACCGCACCGGCAAGTTGTTCGTCGACAGCGTGCTGTTCGATCACAAGAGCATCGGCCGCTTGTTCTCCTTGGCGCGCGCGTACTTCATGGTCGACATGGAAGTGCCTGCGGCCTACGCAGCGTTCTTGCGTAGCCTGTTGCCGACCAAGTCGGCCTCCGAGATCTACACGATGCTCGGCCTGCAGAAGCAGGGCAAGACGCTGTTCTACCGCGAGCTCCAGCATCACCTGGCGCACTCCACAGACAGCTTCGTGCTGGCGCCGGGAGCGCGCGGCATGGTGATGTCAGTCTTCACGCTGCCGTCGTTTCCCTACGTCTTCAAGGTGATCCGCGACTGGTTCGATCCCCCGAAGACCGGTGATCGCAGCCATGTCCGCGCCAAGTATCGCATGGTCAAGCACCACGACCGGGTAGGGCGCATGGCCGACTCGCTCGAGTATTCGAACGTCGGCTTGCCGCGCCAGCGCTTCGATCCGAGCGTGCTCGCCGAGCTCGAGCGTGTCGCGCCTTCCATGGTCGAATACGACGGGGACACAGTGGTGATCCGCCACGTCTATATAGAGCGCCGCATGACGCCACTCGATGTGTACCTGCGGCAGGCCAACACGGTCGAGCGCCGCGAGGCGCTGTCGGAGTTTGGCGATACGCTCAAAGACTTGGCGGCCGCTAACATCTTCCCCGGTGACCTGCTGCTCAAGAACTTCGGTGTGACGCGCTACGGCAAAGTGGCGTCGTACGACTACGACGAGACTTGCTACCTGACCGACGTGAACTTCCGTGCGTTGCCCACCCCGAGCTCCTACGAAGAAGAGACCGCGGGTGAGCCGTGGTTCTCGGTCGGTCCACACGATGTCTTCCCCGAAGAGTTCCTGACGTTCCTGTTTCCCGATGCCGAGACGCGCGCGCTGTTTCTCGAGTCCCACCCGGACCTCGTGAAGCCCAGCTACTGGGTCGACGCGCAAGAGCGCGTTCACTCCGGCACCGAGCGCAGCGTGTACCCGTATCCGCGGGAGCTACGCTTCCACAAGCGCTACTTAAACAGGGCCACCTAAAAACAGGGTCGCCTAGAGCGCGAGACGCCGCGCGATCCGCCACCGCGCCCTGCGGTGCGTCCTCACGCACAGGAAGTGCGCTCCGGGCGCTCCTCGTGCCCGGCGGCGCCTCGCACGACGTCTCGCGCGCTAATCGACCCTGTTTTACGCGTTATGGGTAATGAGATGGGTCTTGGGCGTTCGGTGGGCGGGGCTGGTTAGCTTTTGTGTGGGGGGCGCAGTTTGTTTAGGCGTTCGGTGATTGCGGCTTCTTCGCCGTTGTTGCTGGGGCGGTAGTAGCGCTTGCCGGTTAGGGTTTCGGGTAGGTAAGTCTCGCCTTTGGCTACTCCGCCTTCGTTGTGCGGGTAGCGGTAGTTTTGGCCGTAGCCCCATTCGCGCATCGCTTTTGTGGGGGCGTTGCGGAGCTTCATGGGGACTGGTAGCGAGCCGTGGGCTTGGACGTCGGCTTGGGCTTCGCTGAAGGCCACGTAGCTGGCGTTTGATTTTGGGGCGCAGGCTAGGAACGTGCAGGCTTGGGATAGCGCGTGCAGGGCTTCCGGCATGCCTAGGCGGGCGTGGGCTTGGTCGGCTGCTACCGCTAGGCTTAGAGCTCTTGGGTCGGCGTTGCCGATGTCTTCGCTGGCGAAGATGATCAGGCGCCGCAGCACGAAGGATGGGTCTTCGCCGGCTTCTAGGAGGCGCATCATCCAGTAGAGCGCTGCGTCTGGATCCGAGCCGCGCAGGCTCTTGATGAATGCGCTCGTCACGTTGTAGTGCGCCTCGCCGCTCTTGTCGTGCTGCAGCTCCCGGCGGCTGATCAGGCCTTCCAGGTCGGGCAGGGTGATGCGGCTGAGGTTGCGTTGTTTGGCGTGTTGCACGGCGCTGTCGAGCGCGTCGAGCGCGCGGCGTGCGTCGCCATCGCTCGCGTCGGCGAGTGCGCCTAGCGCATCCGGATCGAGCTCGACTGCATTCGCGCCCAGGCCGCGTTCTCGATCGGTCAAGGCGCGCTGCAGGATGGAGACGAGCGCGTCGCGCGACAACGACTCGAGCCGAAATACGCGGGCACGCGACAAGAGTGCAGCATTCAGCGCGAAAGACGGGTTTTCGGTGGTCGCACCGATCAAGGTCACCGTGCCGGCTTCGACGTGCGGCAAGAGCGCATCTTGCTGCGCCTTATTGAAGCGGTGGATCTCGTCCACGAAGAGCAGGGTGCGACGGCCGTGCATGCGTCGATGCGTACGCGCCTCTTCGACGGCTTTGCGCAGCTCGGGGACGCCGGACAGCACCGCGCTCAGGACTTGAAAGCGCGCTTGGGAGCGCGCGGCCGTGACTTTGGCGAGCGTGGTCTTGCCGCTGCCTGGTGGGCCCCACAGGATGATCGACGGCACGCGGTCTTCATCGATGGCGCGGCGCAACAGGCGCCCGTCAGCCAGCAGGTGGGACTGTCCTTCGATGTCCTCGATGCGCTCGGGCCGCATGCGCTCGGCGAGGGGCGCGGTCTGTTCCGCCTGTTGCTCAGTCTGCTCAGCAAGGCGCTCGAATAAGTCCATCGCGGGTTCGGTCCTGTCTGCGCGCTGCGCGTCGCTGTCGGCGCAAATGTACGTTGCGCTCCGCTAACTCTAGCTCGCGGCTCGGCAGGTGGCTTGGCGCGCCTCGAAACCGGAGCAGGGCTTGCCGTCAGCGGCTGCCAGTCGCTGCCAGTCGGTCAGGTTCGCGCCGCGACAGCCGCTAGCGCACGATCTTGAGCCGGCGCGGTCCGCTCGTGTCCGGCGCGCGGTGTCCGCCTGCGCGCTCGAACGCGTCGAGGGCGATGCGCACCGAGAGCTGCTCAGCGAGCTCGGCGAAAGCGCGCGCGACGGGGTGCTCGGGCGCCGCCTGGACGATGGGCGTCCCGTCGTCGCCCCACTGACGTACCTGGGGCTCGAGCGGAATCTGCGCCAAGAGCGGTATACCTGCGAACTCGGCCACTTTGCGGCCACCGCCCTCGCCGAAGATCGCGTGGCGCTGCCCGCTCGGGTCGACGAAGTAGCTCATGTTCTCGACCACGCCGATCAACGGAACGTTGAGCTTCTTGCACATCGACACGGACTTGTAGACGTCCTGCAGGGCGACCTCTTGCGGCGTGGTGATGATCACGGCGCCGGTGGTCTTGAGCCGCTGTGCGAGCGTGAGCGCCACGTCTCCGGTGCCCGGCGGCAGGTCGAGCACGAGATAGTCGAGCTCACCCCAGGCGACGTCGCCGAGAAACTGATTGAGCGCACCCTGCAGCATGGGCCCACGCCAGATGATCGCGTCTTTGTCGCTCTCGATCAGAAAGCCGATGCTCATGAGCGCCATGCCGAAGCGGCTCATGGGCTCGATGCGCTTGCCGTCCTTCGAGTGCGGATGTCCGGAGACGCCGAGCATCGTCGGCACCGACGGCCCGTAGATGTCTGCGTCGAGCAGGCCGACACGCGCGCCCATGCGGTGCATCGCCAGTGCGAGGTTGGCCGCGCAGGTGCTCTTGCCCACGCCGCCTTTGCCGCTCATGACCAGCACGACGTTGCGCACCCCGGGGACGGGATCGTCGGCATTGGTGCGGCGCATCGGCGCTTCGAACGCGAGAGTCACGTCGATGCGCGCGGCACCGAGCTGCTTGAGCGCCGCTTCGACTGCGGCGCTGAGCTCCCTGCGCCGGGCATCGCTGAGGGTGTGCACGGTAATCAGCGCCGACACGCCACCGTCGCTGACGCTGACTTCGCGCACGAGCCCGAGCTCTCCCAGGGGCTGCTGATAGACCGGATCGACGACAGCTTCGATGGCGGCCAGTGCACTGCTTTGTGTGAGCTCGGGCGTAGACATGGGGATACCAGCGGCAGTCGTAGGCGCACGTTCAGGTCGCGTCAAGCTTCCGGTCGCTGCGTTGCCGGGCGCCTGGGGGCGGCTAGCGGCGGTCCTCCAAGATTCTAGGGTTCGAATATTTCGGGACAGCCCGGTGCGCCTGGGTATTCTGCGCCGGTGCATCGCCAGTTTGCCGAGCGCATGCGTGCGCCAGTCTTGATCTACGCATGTACCGCGCTCGTCTACGTGGTGACGCTGTGGACGCGCATGCGCGGCCCCTCGGACAACGTGCACTTCGTGTCGCTGGCCGAGAGTTACCTGCACGGTCAGCTGTCGGTGTTGGGCGATAGGCCGCCCGGCAACAACGACTGGGCGAGCTTCGGAGGGCGCTGGTACGTCGTGTTCCCACCGTTTCCCGCGCTGGTGATCTTGCCCGCGGTCGCCATCTGGCACGCCGCGGTGTGGGATCGCCTGTATTGGGCGCTGTTCGCAGGCCTAGGCCCCGCGCTGCTGTACGTGCTCTTGCGGCACCTGCGCGAGCACGCGCAGAGCGGCCGGAGGCCTCGTGAAGATCTGGCGCTGACGGTGCTGTTTGCCTTCGGCAGTATCTATTACTGCGCCTCCGTTCAGGGCACGGTTTGGTATGCGGCGCACGTGGTCGCGTGCCCGCTGCTCGCGCTCTACGTGCTGTTTTCCGTCGATGCGCGGCGCCCGATCTTGGCTGGCTGTGTGCTCGGCTTGGCGTGGGCCACGCGGCCGACCACGCTGCTCTTGGCGCCGTTCTTCGCGATCGAGGCGCTGGCGAGCGCTCGAGCTGTCGCTGCGCCTCTGGTCGGGAGCTCGAGGCCGGTGTGGCGCTTCCTGCAGGGCGTGAACATACCTCGCGCCGTGCGCACCTGCGCGCTGTTCGCGTTGCCGCTGATCATCATCGTCGCCATCAGCTGCTGGCTGAATTGGTTGCGGTTCGGCGATCCGTTCGAGGTCGGCTATCGCTACCTGCGCATCCGCTGGGCAGCGCGCATCGAGAAGTGGGGGCTGTTCAACTACCACTACGTCTCGAAGAATCTCGCGGTGTTCCTGGCGGCGCTGCCTTGGCTCTCGAACGCCGCACCGTACGTGCGCGTGAGCCGCCACGGTCTCGCGCTATGGGTCACGACGCCGAGCTACCTGGGCGTGCTGTGGCCCAAGCGCGTGAACCCACGCATCGTGGGGCTGTCGATCGCCGCGCTGTGCGTGGCCGTGATGAATCTCTCGTATCAAAACAGCGGCTGGATTCAGTTCGGCTATCGCTTCAGCCTGGACTACAGCGTGCTACTCATCGCGCTCCTCGCACTCGGCGGACGGCGCTTTGGCGTGGGCTTTTACCTGCTGCTCGTCTGGTCGTGCGCCGTGAACACGTTCGGTGCATGCACGTTCGAACGCGCCGAGCGCTTCTACGATCGCGACGGCTCGCAGCAGGTGATCTTCCAACCCGACTGAGGGCGGGGACTGGCTGGGTTTACTGGCTCGCGCGCGGCGCACGCTGCCGAAACGCGTAGTAGTGATGCAACACGCGCTGCACGTAGCGGCGTGTCTCGAGATATGGCGGCACACCGTGGTAGCGCTCGACGGCGCCTTCGCCTGCGTTGTAAGCCGCGACCGTGAGCACGAGGTCGCCGTTGTAGCGATTGGCCAACACCCGCAAGTAGCGCGCTCCGCCCAGCACGTTTTGCCGCGGATCGAAGGCGTTGAGCACGCCCATGCTGGTCGCCGTGTCGGGCATCAGCTGCATCAAGCCCATGGCGCCGGCATCCGAGATGACATCGGGCAGGAAGTTGCTCTCCACGAGCATGACCGCGCGAATGAATGCCTCGGGCAGCGAGTACAGCTGCGCGGCCTCTTTGATGTGCTGACTGAACGATTGCAGGCGGTCGGGCTCGCCCAGTGCCTGGGCCGTGTCGAGGTTGACCTGCGTGGTCCGTCGACCCGCCTTGTTCGTGTGCCAGAGCCTGCGGCACGCCCCGCCGTGCGGGACGTTCGTGTACTCGTCCACCCCGTCACTGCCGGTGCAGCGATACACGTCCGCTTGAACGCGCGCGCAAACGCCGAGTGCCAACAGCACCAAGCCAAAGCGCAGCCCACGTTCCAGTCCAAGCATGAGCGTCTATAGTAGCTCGGGAACGGGGTAGGTTCCAAACGCCCCAGCGCGACCAGCGCGGTGATCGCGACGCTCCATGGGGCTGGCGCGCTGGCGCGGCGGCGCGGTGCGGCGGCGCGACGATGGTCGGATCGGCGAATAGTGGAACGCGTGCGCAGGTGCGCAACCGGCTGCTTTCGTCTATCGTCTGTGACCTACATGGCAATTCGGTGCGATTTTGTTGTGGTTGGCGGGGGCATTGCGGGCCTGACGTTTGCGCTCGAGGCTGCCCGTGACGCGGAAGTCGTGGTGGTAACCAAGCGCCTCGTGTCCGACGCCGCCACCGCTTATGCGCAGGGCGGCATTGCTGCGGTCTTGGACCCAGCCGACTCCTTCGAAGACCACGTGCTCGACACGCTCGAGGCCGGTCGCGGATTGTCACATTCCGATGTCGTCGAGATGGTCGTGCGCGATGGACCGGACCGGATTCGCGACCTGATCCAGCTCGGCGCTGCATTTACGCCTGCCGAAAGTGGCGAGCAGGGGTCGCTCGACCTCACGAAAGAAGGCGGGCATCGTGCGCGCCGGGTGGTCCACGCGGGCGACATCACGGGCCGCGAGATTCAACGGGTGCTGGTCGCCGCGGTGCGGGCCAATCCGCGGATTCGCTTGCTCGAGAGCCACATGGCCATCGACTTGATCGACCGCTCGCGGTTCGGCGGCACGCGCTCCATCGCGGGCGCTTACGTCCTCGATCAGGACACTGGCGTAGTGCAGACGTTGCTGGCGAAGGTCACGGTGCTGGCCACCGGAGGCGCCGGCAAAGTCTATCTGTATACGACCAATCCCGATGTCGCGACCGGCGATGGTGTGGCCATGGCCTACCGCGCAGGTGCGGAGGTCGCGAACATGGAGTTCTTCCAGTTTCATCCGACCTGCCTGTACCACCCGCGCGCCAAGAGCTTCTTGATCAGCGAGGCGTTGCGCGGCGAAGGCGGCGTGTTGCGCCATCGCGACGGCACGGCGTTCATGGCTCGGCATCACGAGCAGGCCGACTTGGCACCGCGCGACGTCGTGGCGCGCGCCATCGATTACGAGATGAAGCGCACGGGCGAAGACTGCGTGTGGCTCGACATGAGCGCGCGGCCCGCGTCGTATCTGCGCGATCGCTTCCCGAACATTCACGCCGAGTGTCTGCAGTACGGCATCGACCTCACGCGCGAGCCGATTCCCGTCGTGCCGGCGGCGCACTATATGTGCGGTGGCGTGGTGGTCGACGGCAACGGTCGCACCAGTGTGCCGGGGCTGTGGGCGGTCGGCGAGACGGCATGCAGCGGGCTCCACGGCGCGAACCGACTCGCCTCCAACTCCCTGCTCGAAGGGCTCGTCTACGGTCGACGTGCGGCGCTCGCGGCGCGTGCCGAGTGTGCGGAAAGCGCGGAACGTTATGGCGCAGGCCACATGCCCGAGCCGCCCGAGTGGAACTCCAGCGAAGCGGTGCCCAGCGACGAGGCCATCGTCGTGGCGCACAACTGGGACGAGCTCCGGCGCTTCATGTGGAACTACGTAGGCATCGTGCGCTCGGGTCGGCGCTTGGCCCGCGCGGCGCGGCGCATCGCGCTGCTCAAAGAAGAGATTCGCGAATACTACTGGAAACACCGCGTCACGACCGACCTGCTCGAGCTGCGCAACATCGCCGATGTCGCGGAGCTCATCGTCGCTTGCGCGCAGTTCCGCGAGGAGAGCCGCGGCCTGCACTACACTATCGATCACCCCGAGACGAACCCTGTGTTTCTCGGTGACACGCTGTTGTCGCGTGGCAGCCGTCCGCGGCTGAGCCGCATGGCTTGAGGAAGCAATGAGCAAGGCCCGGCTGATCGCGTGCACGCAGTTGCTCCTCGCGCTGCTCGTGCTGGGCGGAGTCTGGCTCGGCTTGCCGGCGCGCTGGCTCTGGGTCGATCTACCGGGCAGCGCGCTCGGCCTCGCGAGTGTAGTGGCCGCTGTGGCCCTGCTGCGCGGCGTGCGCTGGGCGCCCGCGTTGGCGCGCGCCGTCCTGTGGGCCGAGCTCGTGATCGGCAGCGCGTGTGTCACGCTGCTCGCCATATCCGCCGCTCAGCTGGCGGGTAGCTACGGTCCTGTCGGCGCCGGTGGGGCGTTGCTCATGGTCACGATCGCGGCGCTCGTAGTGCCGTACCTCGTCGTCTTGCCTGCGCTGCAGCTTCGCTGGCTTCGAAAAACTGGGTGATCGGGTGCGCCGTTACCTGTCGATCTGGGTGGTGTTGAGCGCGCTCGCCTGCGCCGTCGTGTACATGCGTTCGACGCTGACGCTAGGTCCGGTGCCAGACGCGGCCAGTGTCCACTTCGCGTATGCGGCGCTCGCTGCGGCGCGCGGGGCTGAGAGCCTGCCCGAGCCGCCCGACAGTGCGCGCCGGTACCGCGCCGATCCTATCTTCGTCACCGCGTACGTGGCCGGTGAGCGCCGAGCTCGCCATGTCGGTCACGGCAGTCTCGCCGACGTCGTGCTGGCAGCGGCGCGCCGCTTCGCGACGGATCCAGCGCTTCCTCCCGCGATCGCTGCCACCGCCCCGGGTCGGCGCGATCGGGTGATGTTTCGGGTTGCGGTCACACGGGCGAGCGGGCCCTTGCTCTCGCTCATTCCGGGCTTGTCTTTGTTCAGCCTCGTGCCGCTGCGCGACGGGGTGATGGCGCAGCGCGCAGGCCGCACGGCCTATCTCACACCCGACGACTTGGTGGAGAACGCTGCGACGGATCAGGCCGTGATTGGCGTCGTGCCGGATCTCAGTTTCGGCACGAGCCTCGACTCGGTGCGCGAGCTGCTCGCGGCCGAGCTCGGGCTTGGCCAGGAGGCGCCGCTCGACTCGAGCTGGCAGCTGCGCCGGCTGCGTGTCGAAGCGCTGGCGGCAAAGACCACCGGCGAGCCGCGCGGCGACGTGCAGACGCTGCGGCGTGCCGCACACGATGGCGTGCGCTTCGTGCTGCGCCATCAAGCGACCTCGGGGCGCTTCACCTATATCTACGACGCCGCGCGCGACCGGGAGCTGCCTGGCCCCGCGTACAATCTGGCGCGTCATGCCGGCACCATGTTTTTCTTGGCGCGTGCCGCCAAGCAGCTCGGTTTGCCCGAGGCCCGCGCCGGCGCACTGCGTGGCCTGTCGTTCGTGCGCGACAACGCGCTCATGACGTGTGGCGGGCCGGACCGGCTGTGCGTCGACCAGCGGGATCGCGTCGAGTTCGGCGCCTCGGCGCTGATGGCGCTCGCGTGCGCCGAAATTCTGCGGAGCGGCGACGACCCCGACGCGCGACGCCTGCTGACCGGTCTCGTGGCATTCCTGCTCGCGCAGCAGCGTCCGGACGGTGAGATGATGCACGAGTACTCGCGGGAGCGCGAAGCGCCGGTGGACGTCCAGCGCATGTACTACAGCGGGGAAGCGGCCATGGCGCTCCTACACGCGTACGATCAACTGGGAGATGCCTCCCTGCTGCGTGCGGCCGCGCGCTTGATGAGTCATCTTACCGGCGCGGGCTGGTCGTTCTTTGGCGCGCGCTATTACTACGGAGAAGAGCATTGGACATGCCAGGCGGTCGCCAAGGCTGCCGAACATTTGCAGGTAGATGCCGCTCTCGACTTCTGCTTGCGTTGGGGACGGTGGCAGGAGCACCTTCAATACCCCGCAGGAGTGACACCGTGGCCCATCGACGGGGCGTTCGGTGTGGGGCCCGTGCTGTTGCCGCGCGCGACGATGGCCGCCTCCCGTGTGGAAGCTCTCGTGCCTCTGTACCGCGAGCTCGTGCGGCGCGGTCGAGCCGTGGCGAGCACACGTGTATTGATAGAGCGTAGCCTTGGCTTCCTACTGCGGACGCGTTGGGCGCCTGGACCCGTTCATCTGTTTGGTAACCCGTCCGCAGCCTTTGGCGGCATGCCCAGCACTGGCGCTGAGTTGCGCTCGCGGGTGGACATGGTCCAGCATTCCGGCGGTGCTTTTTTGGCTTGGGCGGATGCGCTATCGCTTGGATACTAAGTCAGTTTCGCGGGCTGCAAAGACAGCCCGCTAAGTCGGTCTCGGGGCCTTCAAGACAGCCCCGTCGGCCATTCCGGTACAGTTCATGGGCCGGCCGGCGTTCGCATTGACAGCGTCAAGACCGATCGCTACAAGCCGCCCTAATCCCGTGCGTTTCATCTGAACGAGGAGCCCTCACATGGCAGGTTATCTGTTTACGTCTGAGTCCGTTTCCGAAGGCCACCCTGACAAGATCTGTGACGCGATCTCGGACTCGGTGCTCGACGCCTGCTTGACCGCCGACAAGCGCTCGCGCGTCGCTTGCGAGACGTTGGTGAAGACTGGCTTCGTCGTCGTCGCGGGAGAGATCACCACCACCGCACAGATCGACTATCCCAAGCTCGTGCGCGATGCGATCCGCGAGATCGGTTACACCGACTCTTCGATGGGCTTCGACGCTGCGACGTGTGCTGTGTTGACGGCAGTTGAGCAACAGTCGCCGGACATCTCGCAGGGCGTGACACAAGGTGAAGGCCTGTACAAAGAGCAGGGCGCCGGCGATCAGGGCCTCATGTTCGGCTTCGCGATCGACGAGACGCCCGAGCTCATGCCGATGCCCATTCAGCTCGCCCACAAGCTGGTCAAGCAGCAGGCGACCCTGCGCAAGAACGGCAAGCTGGCGTGGCTGCGTCCGGACGCGAAGAGCCAGGTCACCATCGAGTACGACGACGACGGTCGTCCTGCGCGCATCGACGCGGTCGTGCTGTCGACGCAGCATGCCGAAGGCATCAAGCACAAGCAGCTCACCGAGGCCGTGATCGAGAGCATCATCAAGCCCGTGTTGCCGGCCAAGATGATCGACAAGAAGACCAAGTTCCTGGTCAATCCCACCGGG
>Ga0190271_10000565_pt1 | contig 18973 bp, 10 predicted proteins | sample Popmic356T_FD_133747 | JGI IMG/M metagenome (GOLD analysis project Ga0190271, IMG submission 133747) | Populus adjacent soil microbial communities from riparian zone of Weber River, Utah, USA - 356 T | ecosystem: Environmental > Terrestrial > Soil > Riparian zone | place: USA: Utah | collected...
ATCGGGCGCCGGTTTGTGCATGCTCGCCAACCGCTTGTCGTATCAGTTCGATCTTCGCGGTCCCAGTGCGACCGTCGACACCGCCTGCTCTTCATCGCTGGTGGCGGTATTTCAGGCATGTCAGAGCCTGTGGACGCGGCAATCGCGACTGGCGCTCGCAGGCGGCGTCAACGTGATGCTCGATCCGGCGCTCAATGTCTTCTATGCGAAGGCCGGCCTGTCGGCGCCCGACGGCAGATGCAAGACGTTCTCCGCGGCCGCGAACGGTATCGGCCGAGGCGAGGGCGCGGCGCTGATCGTGTTGAAGCGGCTCGAGGATGCGCTCGCCGATGGCGATCCAATCTACGCGGTGATCCGCGGTGGCGCGGTGAATCACGACGGACGCAGCAACGGTCTGACGCAACCGAATCGCTGGGCACAGGAACAGCTGTTGCGGCAAGCATTCCAGCATGCATCGGTCGATCCTCATCGGCTGCAGTACATCGAGTTGCACGGTACGGGCACGTTGATTGGCGATCCCATCGAAGCCAATGCGCTCGGCGCGGTGTTGAGTGACGGTAAGCCGCGGCAAGCTCCGTGCCTCGTCGGTTCGGTGAAGACCAACCTGGGTCATCTGGAAGCAGCAGCCGGTATCGCCGGCCTGGTGAAACTCGCGCTGAGCATTTCGCATGACACGATCCCACCCAGCTTGTGGTTTGACGCGCCGAACCCCCACATCGATTTCGATCTCAGCCCTCTGCGTGTCAACACGCAGCTGACTTCCTGGCCGTCGACCGACTCGGAGCGCCTCGGCGGTATCAGCTCGTTTGGGCTCGGCGGAACAAACGCACATCTGGTGCTCGAGTCGGCGCCTGCCGTGTGCGCCGTTGGGCAGGCAAAAACAGCACCGGCGCAGTTTTGTTTGTTCATGAGTGCGCGGTCCGAGGCTGCGCTGAAAGCACAGGCCGCCGCGTATGCGGAATTCCTCGGCGCAACCGCGCAATCCACGCTGCCTGCAGTGTGCGCCACAGCGCTGGGTCGCAAGGCGGTGCACGACTTCCGTTTGAGCGCGATCGGGCCAGACTGTCCCACGCTCATCGACGCGTTGCGCGCGTTCGCATCGGACCTCGATCATCCCGGCCTGGTGCAAGGCCGTCATCGTTCATCGCATCGACCACTCGTTCTGGCCGTACCACCGCAGCTGTGCATCGATCGGCAGCGCTGGTCGCGCTGTCTCGATGCGAGCTCCATGGTGCGTGATGCGTGGAACGCGTGTCGCACGGCATTTTCGGAACATACCCAGGTGATGTTGCCGGGTGCCGAGGAACTGGCGGTCGGCGCACCCATCACTGCGCAGCATCCCGATTTTCGTGCCTGGCATTTCTCCGTCCAGTTTGCCCTGGTGAAGCAGGCGCTCGCCGGCGTCTGCGAGGTCGAAGCGATCGTCGCCGATGGTCTGGGGCAACTCGCAGCATTGTGTGCTGCCGAGGTGATTTCGTTGACCACCGCCGTACGCTGGCTCGACGCGGACCTGGCGCCAGACTTTCCACTTCGTGCAGCGCTGCCCGAGCTGCGTTATCCAGTGCGCTGTGATTTTGCTTGCGGGACCAATCCGTCTCTGCAGCAGATCCAGTGGCACGCTCCACCACGATCCTCGTGTGAGCGCATCCATTCGTCCGCCGAGTACACCGATCGGGATGTTCTCGTGATCAGTGTCGAGGAAGACGCCCGCCACTTGCGGTCTCCGGATGGCGGCCAGAGCTTCGCCCTGGGTGATGGGCCGGATGCATGGCAGCGCTTGTTTGCCCAGCTCGCGCTGCGGCATTCACTCCACTGGCGGGCCTGGGCGAATGACGACGGTTTCGTCCGTCTGCCTGCCTATCCATGGCAACGAGAGTCGTTCTGGTTGTCACCGTCTTTGGATGTTTCGGCGACCACGATCAGCGCACCTCTTCGGGTGGACCCATCCCGCTCGTTGCTCGGGTCTCGTGTCGATGCGCCGACTCCTGCATGGCAATCCCGCCTGAGCGCGCGGACCTTGGCCTATCTAGCCGATCATCGTGTGCAGGGATCGTTGGTGCTGCCCGGCGCCGGGTACGTCGAAATTGGCCTGGCCTTGCATCATGCGACGAGCGGACAAGCGCAGGCTTCACTCGAGAACCTGGTGTTTCATCGCGCGCTCGTGATCGAAGACGACCAGGAGCCGCTGGTGCACGTCGACTATGACGACCAGACGCAAGAGTTTGCGGTTTACAGCCAGGAACCTGGCAGCGCGAACTGGCAGCTGCATGCCCGCGGCCAATTGTCATCGCTGGCGCCGACGAGCCCGGCCACGATCGACCTGGCCGGGCTGCGCGAGCGCTGCACGATCTTCACCGACGGGGAGGCGCATTACCGCAGCATGCGGGAGCGCGGCTTCGGTTACGGCCCCTACTTTCAAGGTGTGCGCGAGCTGTATATCGATCCGAGCGGGGAGTGTGTGCTTGCCCGCATCGAAGGACACGCGCAACTGCAGGACGGCGCCCATCAAAATCGATTGCATCCAACGCTTTTCGACGCGGCGTTGCAGTCGCTGCTGACTGCGCTGACTGCGCAGGGCGATTTCGAGCTGTACATCCCGATCGGCATCGACGAGCTGCAGTTGTATCGGCCACCGGCCAACGCGTTCTGGTGTTACGGCAGTCTGCGGCGTGCTTCGCGGGGTACCGTCGAAGGCGAGATCGTGCTGTTCGACGACGCCGGCAACCTCCTTGCGCAGGCCCGTGGCGTGCGAGCGCAGGCACTGACCCGCAATGATCGGGATGATTTGAAGCTGCTGGACCAGTGGTTGTATGAGTGGACGTGGCGTCCGGAGCCACTGCGGTCGCAACTGCCCGACGCGGGACGTTGGCTGGCGTTCGTGCATGAGGACGACAGCTCGAATGCCTTTGTGCAAGCGCTGGTGGCCGCAGGTGCGGGAGAGATCGTGCAAGTGCGGCCGGGCACGGCGTTCCAGCGGCATAGTCACGGGCTTTTCACCGTGCGTGCCGACAACAAGTCGGACCTGGAACAGCTCCTCACCACGATCGGCAAGGACGACATCACCGGGGTCGTCTACTTCTGGGGAATCGGCGAAACCGCGGACTCGAACGGCCTCTCCGCAGGCGGTACGCGCGCTCTTTCCCTGGTGCATTTGCTCCAGACATTGCACGAGGATTCCCGGCGCGTGCCGGTGCAGTTGGCCGTTGTCACGCGCGGCGTGCAATCGGCGCCGCGCGCCGACGACACGGTCGAGCCCGTCGACGGACTGATGCAGGCGCCTGTGTTGGGACTCGCGCGCGTTGCCGTCAATGAATTCGCGGACATCCGGGTGCGTACGATCGACATCGATGCCGAGGCAGCGACTCTGACCGCCTTGGCCGCGGAAATTGTCTCGGCAGGCGCGGCAGCGGCCGGCACGGAAGACGAGATTGCCCTGCGTGGTGACCAGCGTTTCGTACATCGCATGGTGCGGGTACGGTCCGCCGACTTCGACAAAGTGCCCGCATCGCACGCAATCGACAGCCAGGCCACGTATCTCGTCACCGGTGGTTTCGGCGGTTTCGGCCTGGAGATCGCCGAGTGGATCGTTGCCCAAGGCGCTCGCCATCTGGTGCTCGCAGGGCGCAGCGGCGCCAGTACTGCCCTCGCGCAGCAAGCTGTCGAAAGACTTCGAGCGAAGGGTGCGCAGATCCTGGCGCTCGCAGTGGACATCTCGCAGGAATCCGAAGTCGGCCGCCTCATGGAGAAGATTCGCGCGGAGTTGCCGCCGCTCAAGGGCGTGTTTCATGCGGCCGCCGCATTGGACGATGCACCCATCACTCGCCTCGAAGCGCAGCAGATTCACACTGCCATGGGCGCCAAGGCGCTTGGCGCATGGCATCTGCACCGCTACACGCTCGACGAACCTCTGGATCACTTCGTCTTGTTCTCATCGATCGCCTCGATGGTGGGAGGAGCAGGCCAGGCGTCGTACGCCATGGCTTGCAGCTACCTCGATGCCCTGGCTCGTCACCGACGGGCGCGCGATCTGCCGGCAGTGTCGATCAACTGGGGCGCCCTGGGCCAGGTCGGCATGGCGACGAGATTCGGCGATGTCGAGAAATATCTGAGTGGCAGCGGCGTCGGACTGTTCACTCCGTTGCAGGCGATCAAGCTCCTGGAACGGACGATGCGGTGGAACCCGATCGAGCTTGCTGTCGCCAAGATGGACTGGCAGCGGTGGGGCGCGCTGTATCCCAACTGGGCGGCGTCGGCGAAATACGTCGAACTACTGAGCGGCGAACCGGAGAGCGCGACGCCCGTGCAGGAATCGCAGTTCGTGCAGCGGCTAACTGCCTTACCGGCGGCTGCGCGCGCCGAGGCAGTTGCCAATCTACTCGTCGAATTGCTGGCACAGACCATGGAGACCACGCCGCAGGAGATCGATCGCAGCGTGTCGTTGCCGACGATGGGCCTGGATTCGCTCATGGCCCTGGACCTGCAGGTGGCCATCGAAAAACGCCTTGCCACCAAGGTTCCCATGCTGGCGCTGATGCAGGGCAACAACCTCGAGCAGTTAGCGGAGCAAATCGCCGGCTCGATTGCCGCGGATTCCGCGGCCGGCGTCCATGAGCGGCTGACCGCCGTGGGCCACGCGAACGATGACGAGTTGCTGCAGGAACTCGACCTCGACGGCGCCGAAAGATTGATCGCCAGGCTCAACGAGCTGGCGGACGACGACGTGGATCGCATGCTCGCGATACTCACGCGCGAAGAGGAGATTTGAGAATGACATCCACGTTGCCTTCGGTCAGCACCTCGCTCACATCGGCCGCGAAGCGCGAGCTTCTCGCCGAAGCACTTCGCAGGAGGGCGCGTGCCCAGACGACGAGCACGGCACTTTCACATGGGCAGAAGGCGCTGTGGTTTCTGCATCTGAGCGAACCGACGAGTGCTGCCTATCATGTTTCCTTCAGCGCACGTATCTGCTCGGCGGTCGATGTGGAAGCGTTGCGCCGCTCATTCCAGGCGCTGGTCGATCGTCACGGCGCGCTGCGGGCCACGTTCAAGATGCAACAAGGCGAACCCGTGCAGGAGATCGCGGACGAGCGCAAGGTGAGTTTTCATATCACCGATTGCATCGACCTTGGCGATAAAGAGCTGCGCCGTTGTGTTGCCGCGGCCTACCGGCAGCCTTTCGATCTGGAGCATGGGCCGGTGTTTCGCGTGAACCTGTTCACCTGTGCGGCAGACGATCATGTGCTGCTCGTGACGGTGCATCACATCGTCTACGACGCGTGGTCGCTGTGGTTGAGCCTGGACGAGATTGGCCGGATGTACGCGGCCGAAGTCGCGGGCACGGAAGCGAAACTGCCACCACTCGACTACTCGTACCGCGACTACATCCGCCGGCAGCAGGCCATGCTGGTCGGTGCCGAATCGGAACGCCTGTGGAAATTCTGGCAGGGCGAGCTGGGTGCGGATCTGGAAACACTGCATCTGCCCACAGACCTGCCGCGACCACCGGTGCAGACCTATGCAGGCGCCTCGCATCGTTTCTGGCTTGGACCCGAGCTGACGGGACAGATCAGAAAGCTGGCTCAATCGTTGGGAGTCACACCTTTCGCGCTATTGCTGGCGGCCTTTCAAGTGCTGCTGCATCGTTACTCGGGACAGGATGACATCGTGGTCGGATCGCCAACGACGGGTCGCAGTGACTCGCGGTTCGGTGCCGTTGTCGGGTATTTCGTCAACCCCGTGGTCCTGCGCGCCAACCTCGCCGGTAATCCGGCGTTCTCGAACTTCGTGCAAGGCGTCGCGAAGACGGTCGTCAATGCACTCGAGCATGCGGATTTCCCTTTCCCGTTGCTGGTCGAGCGGCTGCAGCCCAAGCGTGATCCCAGTTATGCGCCGCTGTTCCAGGTCTCTTTCGTGTACCAGAAGCCGCAGCGCTCCGGCGGCACGATCGATTGGTTGACCTGGAGTGCTGAGCACGGCAAGCGAACGAAATGGGGCGGGCTGGACATCGAGTTCTTCGATCAGCCGCAACAGGAAGGTCAGTTCGATCTCGAACTGGAAGTACTGGATGCCAATGACGCGTTGTGCGGCTCGTTCAAATACAACACGGACCTGTTCACGCCCGCGACCATAGGGCAGATGGCAGAGTGTTTCACGGTGCTGCTGAATGGCATCGCCAGCCGGCCGGAGCAGCCGGTGCGCAGCCTGCCGCTCATCGAGGCCGCGGAAGCCGAGCGTCTGAAGAATCTGACTCCTTTGCGGCCGAGCGTGCCGGCGCAGGCGCAGTGTCTGCATCGCACGTTCGAAGCGCAGGTGCGCGCTCATCCGGATGCGATTGCCGTGCGCGACGCGGACCGGCAGCTCACTTACGCGCAGCTCAACGAGGAAGCCAATCGGCTCGCGGGCTATCTGATTGCGCTCGGTGTCACGCGTGAGACGCGCGTGGGCATCTGCCTCGAGCGCTCCTGGCAAATGGTGGTTGCGATGCTCGCCACGGTGAAGGCGGGCGGAGCTTATGTGCCGATCGCACCCGAAGCGCCGCGCGAGCGCAACGCGTTCATTCTCGAGGACAGCCAGGTCGCAGTGTTGCTGACCCATTCCTCGCTCCGCAGCGCATTCGCCGGATCGACGCGCGAGGTGGTGGAGCTCGATACGCAGTGGCCCCAGATCCTGGCCCTGCCGGAGGACAACCCGGAAGTCGATGTCAGTGTCGATGATCTGCTCTACGTGATTTACACGTCCGGCTCGACAGGCAAGCCCAAGGGCGCGTTGATCTCGCACTTCAACGTCGCGCGGCTGTTCACCACGACGAACGAATGGTTCCGCTTCGATGCGAGCGACGTGTGGACGTTGTTTCACTCGTTTGCATTCGATTTCTCGGTCTGGGAGATGTGGGGCGCGCTGCTGTACGGCGGGCGCCTGGTGGTGGTGCCGTACCTGGTGTCGCGCGCGCCAGAAGAGTTCGTCGAGCTGATCAATCGCGAAGGCGTCACCGTCCTCAACCAGACGCCCTCCGCATTCCGTCAGCTGATGGACGCCGAGGAACGTACGCCGCTGCGCATGAATTCGCCGTTGCGGTGGGTGATCTTTGGCGGTGAAGCCCTTGATCTGAAGATGCTGGCTCGCTGGTACGAACGGCACGACGAAGGGCATCCGCGCCTCGTGAACATGTATGGCATCACGGAAACCACCGTACATGTGACCTACCGGCCGTTGGGCAAACACGATGTCGCGCTCGGCAAGAGCGTCATCGGCCAGTCCATTGCCGATCTGCAGGTGCACGTGCTCGATGAGGCGCGCGAGCCTGTGCCGATCGGAGTGCCGGGAGAGATCTATGTCAGCGGTGACGGTTTGTGCCGCGGGTATTTGAATCGTCCGCAACTCACGGCGGAACGTTTCATCGAGTGCGATGCAGGTGACGCCGGAAAGTCGCGCTTCTATCGCACCGGCGATCTGGCGCGACGGTTGCGCGACGGTGACATCGAATACCTCGGTCGAGTGGACGATCAGGTCAAGATTCGTGGTTTCCGTATCGAGCTGGGCGAAATACAGGCTGTTCTGAGCCAATGCCCCGATGTGCGATCCGCGGTGGTCGTCGTGCATGAGGACGACGCGGACAAGATCCTGGTGGCGTATTTCGTCAGTCAAGCGGGGCGCACGCCGGCCGTCGCCGCCTTGCGCGAGTTTCTGCTGGCGCGGTTGCCGGAATACATGGTCCCGACGGCATTCGTCGGGCTCGAGCAATTGCCCCTGAATTCCAACGGCAAACTCGATCGTCGCGCGCTGCCCGCACCTCAACGAGTGCGGGCTTCCGGTGCCGCCGCTTTTGTGCCGCCCCGCGATGCGGTGGAGCAGGTGGTCGTGCGTCACTGGGAAGCGGTGCTGAAGATGAAGCTCATCAGCGTGCGTGACAACTTCTTCGAGCTGGGCGGGCACTCCCTGCTGGCCGTGAACCTGATGGCCCGCCTGGAGAAAGAATTCGGTCGAAGCCTGCCGCTCGCGACGTTGTTTCGTCGCCCCACTGTCGAGCAACTAGCGCAACTGCTGCGCGAGCAAGCGCCGGCCGGGCCGCCTTCATTGCTGGTTCCGATTCAGCCCCACGGTTCCGGCGCGCCATTTTTCTGCGTGGCGGGCGGTGGTGGCAGCGTTCTGTACTACTACCCGCTTGCGCATCAAATGGGCGCGCAGCGGCCGTTCCTCGCACTTCAGGCGATCGGCCTCGATGGTGACCGTGAGCCGGTAACGAGCGTCGAAGAACTGGCCGCGGCACACGTCGAGGAGATTCGCGCCGCACAACCTCACGGACCGTATGTGCTGGGCGGCCACTGTTTTGGCGGTCTGGTTGCGTTCGAGATATCGCAACAGCTGCGCCGCGAAGGAGAAGAGGTGGCGTTGCTGGTGCTGATGGATGTACCCGCGCGTTATATCGACAACGACGCCGAACCTGCCACGACCGATGACACGACCTGGCTGGTCAAGTTAGCCGGTGTCGTCAGCGAGTCGACGGGAACGGATCTCGGCGTCAAGGAAGAAGATCTGCGGCAACGAGACGCCACGGCGCAGTTGCAGTACTTCAATGAACGCATGCAGGCAGCGGGCTTTCTGCCGCCGGGCGCCGACGTGGCGAAAATGCGCGGCTTGCTGCGCGTGTTCGCGGCGAACAGCACGGCGCGTTACAGGCCAAGCGAGGTCCTGCCCGTTCCCATCGTTCTGTTGCGGGCTGGCGAGTTTCACCGCGACTACGATTTTTCACCGGTCGACGATCCGGGATGCTTCCTGCACGAAAGCACGCTGGGCTGGAACCGGTATGCGAGCGGCGACGTCGCCGTGCACGTCGTGCCGGGCAATCACATCACGATGATGACGGAACCGAACGTGACCGAACTCGCCCGGCAGATCACTGAATGCCTGACGCGGCTCGAAGCCACGCCGCACATCGCCATGGCCGACGATCTTGCGCCGAACTTGCTGCAGGTGCAGTCGCGCGGGGACGAACGCACGCCGTCTACCGTCGCAGGTGCAGGAGCGTAGGGGTGGCGCCGCAACCATCCGCTGTCGTCAAAGTTTGCGGCCGCATCAAGTTTTTTTTCCATAAAGGGAGTTAGTCGTCATGAAAAGATCCTCGAGTTCTCTGTGTTCATTGTTGCTCACGATGGCCGCGTGCCTGCTGCCGGGCGCCGTATTGGCGAGACCGTTCAGCGAGCTGATCATCATCAGCGGTTCCTTGTCGGATGTCGGCAACTACGCGTCGGTACATGGATGGTTCGGCCCGCCGTTCTTCAACAACAGAAGCACGAACGGCCCCAACCTCGACGACTATTTCGCGGAAATGCTGGGCTTTCGGAACGAACCGTCGCTGCATCTGATCGGTCCCGCTACCGGCAACAACTTCGCGGTATTCCAGTCGCTGGCCGCCGGGAATGGCCCGGAAGATCTGCCGGCGCAAGTACAGGCCTACCTCACATCACGAGGTGGCAGGGCGGACCCCGAGGCGCTGCACCTGCTGTTGATCGGCGGCACCGATGTCATCAACGCATTGTTGACGCCGGATGACCGAGCGGCGTCGAAGATGATCGACGGCGCTGTCGCGGGGTTGGAGAACGCCTTGCGTACGCTCGTGGCCAAAGGTGCCAGGACAATCTACGCACCGAACTTCTCTGATCTGGGCTTGACGCCTTATGCGATCAAGAACGGAGTGACGCGACGCGCCACCCGTATCTCCCAGGAATACAACCGAAAGTACGACGCCATGCTGGATCGCGTCGAGCGCCATCTGCGGTTCGAGCTGATTCGCTGGGACTTCTTCGCCTATTCCCAGCAGCTGGCCAAGCGCTTCGACGAATTGGGATTCACCAATTCGACCGACTCGTGCATCGATCTCCTGCCGACCGGGCAGTGCGATCTGTCGCGCTTCGTGTTCCTGGCTGACTTCTTCCCCACGACTCGCGTCCACAGATTGTTCGCCACGGCCATGACGCAGAACCTGATCGAGCGTGAGCAGAATCGCTGCACCCGCTCCGGCGGGCGCTTCGACACGGCGAGTCACAGGTGCCACGGGCGTGCCGACGGCGTGCTTGCCGACGGGTCGTCGGGCCAGCTCGAACTACAACCGGCTGCGCGTTGAGCGATCGACATGAGCCAAGGAAACGAAAGTGGAGGATGTATGAACAAGAATGGAAATCTGCGGTTTGCTCGCCTGGCGATGGTCTCGATGCTGGCTCCGCTGGCGCTGTTGACCAGCGCTTTCGCGGGCGATGAGCTCGAGCAGAGCGGGCAGGGGAACAGCCGTTCGCTGCGTGGGGCTTACGGATTCTCTCTGACTCAGAGTTGTGTCCGCACGCCGTTCCAGCCGCCGCCTGCCGCTGGATTCGATCTAACCACTCTGCAACTGCTGGTCGATGCGGAGCTGGTGAGCGCGTTCGGCACCGGGAAGTTGCGGTTTGCCAAGGATGGCGTGGTGACTCTCGAAGAAGGCCACCTCACGGAAATCACGGCCAACCAACTCTCCGCCGGCAGCAGGCCGGTGTCGCCAGGCACGCTCTTCAACTGCACGGGCAGCTATAGCGTCCAACCGGGGAGCAGGCTGGGTGTCTCGCTGTCGTGCAATGTGGTCACGTCTCAGCCGGGTCCCAGTGTGGTTCTGCGACCGCTCAATCTGGAGGGATTCATCGGCGAGGACAAACGTTCGCTCAATTTGAGCACCGTGAAGCCTGAGGTGCACACAGTGACCGTGTCCAACGGCGGAGTGGTCCTGCTGCAGCGGGAGCGGATCTGCCTGCAGAGCATGATCCTCGACAAGCTTTGAGGAAGCAGAGCGACGCCAGCGATGGCGTCGCTTCTTTTCAACTGGAGAACGTCGTGATCAGATCCTTGCTCAACCAGTATGCCCTGGCCATCGTGCGATACCGCTGGATCGTACTCGTACTCGGCTTGCTCGTGACCGGCTTGCTCGCCTCGCAGATCGGAGTGCTCAAGCTCAATAACGATCCCGATCTGTGGGCGCCCCAGAATCACGACTTCACCCGGACCACGCGAGAGCTGGAGCGCGTATTCGGGGGTCGTAACTTCACGATCATCGGAATTTTTCCCAGGGACGGCGATATCTACCAGCCCCAGGTGCTGGAAAAGATCCGCGCCATTCAGCAGGGTATCGAAGCGCTGCCGAAGGCGATCAAACGCAATGTCGTCAGTCTCGGCGCCAAGCGCGTCAAGGATATCGCCGGTAACGCCGAAGGCATGGACGTGCAGGAGATGCTGGCGCCCATGCCCACGACGCCCGAGCAGCTGCAACAGCTCAGGGACGCGATCGCGCGCAACCCTATATATAAGAGTGCGCTGGTCTCGGCCGACGGCAAGGCGGCTGCAATCATTGCCGACTTTCGCGTCGGCGGTGCGGATGCGGCCTATTTACCATTGTATGAAGACATCCTCGCTGTCGTGGAGCCGCAGCGAGACGCGGGCGTCGACATCCTGGTGGGCGGGCAACCGGTGCATGCCGCGCACCTGGAACTGGCGATGCAGAAAATGCCGCTTTATTTCGGCATCGCCTTTCTCATCATCATGACCGTGCAGTTCTTCGCGTTTCGCAGCGTGCAGGGCATGGCGCTGCCCATGGTAACGGCGATCCTGGCGGTGCTGTGGGCGCTGGGCATGATGGCGATCGCCGGCATATCGATGGACGCGCTGAACACGACGACGCCGATCCTGATCATGGCCGTGGCCACCGGTCATGCGGTTCAGATATTGAAACGTTATTACGAGGAGCTGGGCCGAATAGTCGCGGCCGGCACGGCCAAGGATCTGCGCGCTGCGAACCAGGCCGCCGTCACCGCTTCGCTGCTGCACGTTGCCCCGGTGATGGCAATCGCCGGCCTGATAGCGGCCACCGCGTTCTTTTCGCTGCTGGTCTCGGATATCCAGATGATCCGCCGCTTCGGTCTGTTCGCCGGCTGCGGAATTCTTGCGGCAATGATCCTCGAGTTGAGCTTGATCCCGGCGTTACGGGCGATACTTCCTGCGAGGTTGCCGCGCACCACACGCCAGAACGATTTCATCGATCGCACGCTGCGCAATCTGGGAGCGTGGCTGACGAATCCATCGATCGCCCGCAAGATCATCGGTGGAGCGTGTGCTGTCCTGCTCGTGGTTTCGTTCGGCGCATTCAAGGTGAATGCGGACAACAGCTTCAAGCAGTACTTTGCTGTCGACAGCCCGGTCCGCACGAATGATGCGCGCCTGAATCAGGCGTTCGGCGGTACGGAGTCCGTTGCCTTTCTCGTGCAGGGTACGAGGCAGGACGTGATCAAGGACGCACGGGTGCTGCAGGCAATGGCAAAACTGCAGGCATTTCTGCAAACACAGCCGCATGTGGGCAAGACGCAATCCATTGCCGACCTGGTCATGCGCATGAACCAGGCGATGCATGGCGACGACCCGGCCTTCAACACAGTGCCGTCGGAGCCGAACCTGGTCTCGCAATATCTGCTGCTGTATTCGCTCTCGGGAGATCCGCAGGATTTCGACAACCTGGTGGACAGCGGCTATCAACGCGCGGTCGTCTGGGCGTACCTGAAAACGGACAGCACGTCCTATGCGCAGGAGCTCTATCGACGCTGCCAGGAATTGATCGCCGCGGAGTTTCCGGCCGATGTGACCGTGCAGTTAGGCGGCAGCCTGCCACAGACGGTCGCCAGCAACGAGGCACTCGTTTCCACCAAAGCCGTCAACATCCTGCAGATGGCGATGATCGTATTCGTGCTGGCCAGCCTCGCGTTCAAATCGCCGGTGGGTGGAGTGCTCGTGGTGCTGCCCCTGGCCGCCATCGTGCTCATGAACATCGGCCTGATGGGCTGGTTTGGTGTGCCGCTGGACATGGGAACTGCGTCCATCACCGCCATGGTGACTGGCATCGGCGCGGACTACGAAATCTACATGTTGTACCGCCTGCGTGAAGAGTATCGGCGCTACGGCGATCTCGATCGCGCGTTGCAGGCTTCGCTTGCGACCTCTGGCAAAGCGGTACTGTTCGTCGCCGCATCGATCGCCGGTGGCTATGCGGTGCTGCTGCTGTCGGATTTTCGTTTCTATCCGCGGCTCGGATCTACCGTGATCATCACGATGGTGATCAGCGCAGTGCTGTCGTTGGTCCTGCTGCGCGCCATGGTTGCCCTGATTCGACCCCGATTCATCATGGGGCGTTCTGCCCCCGCCGCCGCACTGGTGCCGACGGCTCCGTAGAGGAATGCGACTCATGCTCGTCAAACAACAACGATCGCTGTTCTTTCTCCTGCTGTTCATCGCTGCCGCAGCGTCGGCACAACCCGACGGCGCGGAGATCATGAGCAACAACTTCAGCGCCACGAAGGTCAGCGGCTTTGTGGGCGAAGTCACCCTGAGCCTGATCAATGATCGTGGCGAGCAGCGCGTACGAAAGATGTCGGTGCGCTCGCGATTGCGGGACAACGGCACGGACTCGGCGGTGCTGACGCGTTTCAGCCAGCCGGCCGATATCCGCGGCACGGGCTTCCTGCAAGTGGAGAACAGCGCGGCAGAAGACGATATCTGGGTCTATCTGCCGGCGCTCGGAAAAACACGCCGCCTGTCGTCCAACAACAAGCGCGACAGCTTTTTCGGCACCGATTTCTCCTACGGAGATATTCTCTTGCCGGCGGTCGACAAGTATCGGCACACGCTGCTGCGACGGGACCGCATCGAGGACAGCGACTGCTTTGTAGTCGAGTCGACGCCTCTTGACGCCAGGACGCGCGAGGATACGGGTTACAGCCGCAAGCTCAACTGGGTCGATGCACAATCCTTCGTCGAGCGCAAAGTCGAGTACTACGACTCGCAAAATGCGCTGCTGAAAACCCAGACGACGTTCGATGTGCGAGCGGCGCAGCTCGACCCGGGACGCTGGATGCCGATGCGCAGACAGATGACCAACCATCAAACCGGTCATCGCACGTTGTATCAGTTCGATCGTTTCGAGGTCAGCAAGAGCCTCAAGGATGCCGAATTCATTGCACGTCGCCTCGAGGATCAATGAGTCGTGATCCTGGCCGCACGTAGATTCGGCGCCGTTGCGCGCCTGCTGATCCAGCTGGGCAGCTGCTGTGCCGCCGCGTCAGCGCAGGCTCAGGACGCCGACGACACGACGTTCTCGGGGTCGGCGCGACTTTCCTACTTCAGTTCGTCGCGCGATCTGGATGACATCAGCAACATTGCCGTCGCCAGCGCGGAGGTCGAACTCAGGCACGCGCTCTCGAAGTCTCAGCGGTTCGAGCTCGAGACGCGCGTCATCGCCGAGGATCTGACGCGCGACGGCCATACCCGCGCACTATGGACCAGCGCCTACTGGTCCTTCAGTTCGCCGCACGTCGACATACGCATCGGCCAGCAGAAAATCCGCTGGGGCAAGGCCGATGGCATCAATCCCACGGATTTTTTCACTCCCGTCGATTACACGATCCTGTTGCCGCTGGAGGAGGATCACTATTTGTCCGTGCCGGCGGTCCGGGCCGACGTGCACGTGAGCGATACCGATAGTTTATCCGCGGTGTTCGAGCCCGACTTCACGCCAAGCGTGGTGCCATGGCCGAAACCCTCGCCCGTCACGGTGACCGACGATGAACCCTCCGGCCGGGAGCATCCGCAGCTTGGCTTGAGATGGCTGCATACAGGCGAGCAACTGGACTGGTCGGTGTCGGCATTCCATGGGTTTGCCTTGCTGCCGCTGCTGAGTGTTGCAGGGGTCGCGGCCGACGGTTCGTCGGCATACGTTCGTCACTATGCCGCCGTCGATGGTATTGGCGCGGATGTCGCGCGCAACTTTGGCAAACTGGGATTTCGCGCCGAACTCGCTTATACCAGGCCCCGGGAAGACGGAGACGGCCAGGGGCGACAAACGATACAGTCTAGCTACTCTCTGGTCGCCGGCGTCGATCGGTCGTTCGACGAGTGGAACATCAACGTGCAGGCCTTGCTGCGGCACACGCCGGACTATGAGAAGACGATCTCTTTCTCCAGCCCGGAGGAGCAATGGGCGGCGATTCAGAATGCGATCATCCACGGCCAGCAGGAACGCACGATGTACGGCATGACCGCGCGCGTGTCCGCCGACTGGCTGCACGACACGCTGCAGACGGAGCTGCTCGTGGTCACCAATTTCTCGCCGGACAATTCGCTGATCAGGCCGCTGGTGACGTACGCGCTGTCGGATCAAATCAAGATTCGCCTCGGCGCCGAGTACTACTCCGGGCCGGATCTGAGTTACTTCGGTTCGCTCGAGCGCAATCGGACCGTGTTCCTCGAGTTTCAGCAATTCTACTAAGCGCGCGCCTACCGACGTTTCCTCAATTGTCATCAAGGAGTGTTGTCATGACCAGGTTACTCATGCTCGCGGCGCTGCTGTTCCTCGGCACGCTCAACTTCGTTCCAGCTGAAGCGCAGATGGCGCCGGGCGGTACGCCCGTCGGTCGGTGGCTGACGCAAAGCGGCAACTTCGAGATCGACATTGCCTCGTGCGGAGCGGCATTGTGTGGCACGGTCGTGCGCGTGCTGGGCAACCAGTCGATGAGCCAGCCCGGCGTCGAGATGAAATCGCCGGATGCCCCCGCTGCGTTGGGAATGAAAATCCTCACGGAACTCACCCCGTCCGACGACGGGGAGTGGGAGGGCCGGATCTATAACCGTGAGAACGGCAAGACTTACGACTGCCGCGTGGGTTTATCGGCGCCGGACCAGCTCGAAATCCGGGCTTACGTATTCCTGCCGCTCTTCGGCAAGACGCAGGTATGGACGCGGGTGCTTGCCAAGAAATCATGACGCCGAGGCGCAGGTGACGCCTTGATGGACGTCACCGGTTGGACATCATCGCGCCTGGAATATTCGTAGGACTGTCGTGGACCGCGGGCGCGTTGTGCGGTCATGACGGCTTCGGTGCGGTTGCGCACGCCCAATGCTTTCAGAATCGCCGCCACGTGAACCTTGATGGTGCCGTCCGTCGTGCCGAGTTCTTGAGCAATGGCCTTGTTCGATCTGCCTGCGGCCATGAGCCTCAACACTTCGGCTTGCCGCGGTGTCAGCGCGGGCCGCACGCTGGGATGTGTTTCCCAATCGTTGGGTTGGGGGCCGACCAGCAGGTCTGGCGGGAAATACCGGCCGCCCGCCATCACGATCCGTAGTGCAGCCAGCGTCACCGAACGAGGCGCGGTAGTTGGCACATACGCCATCGCCCCCAGTACGGCAGCGGACATGAGCTCTCCACGGCACGGTGAGGAAGACCATACGACCAGTCGAGTCGAGGGCCCTGCAACATGGCCGGTGTTTGACGGCAGGTCGACGGTGCGCGCCGCGTGCAAGTCTGCCACCAGCAGATCCAGGTCGGGGTGATGGACGATGTGGGAGGTCATCGCAGTCATGCCGCGTGCCTCGAGAATATCGACGTCGTCGGCGAGTTCCCCGACGATGCTACGCAGATTGCTGCCGGCAGAACTGTCTGGCAGCACCAAAAGTACTTTCATTCAACACTCCCTGAACGTGCAGATCGGTCTGCGTCGATCGTGCGCGGCGGACATCGACGGGCGCTCTGCTGCGACGGTTCGTATGCATCGCACAAAAGTTTCAGTGTTGTTGCGCAGTCCCCATAGTGGTCCATGCGCACAAATTGGCGATTACTCATGAGCTCCCCTTCCCTGGTGGCTCTCCATTGTTCAAATGGGCGACTGCGTCATCGACGTCGTCCCCGAAACAAGCGTGGCCAAGAATACGCGCCGATCACCAACATGGAAGATCCTGTCGATGAAATTTGAGGGACTTTTTTCTCAGTTTGTAATGACCGTGCATGCTGCTGTGCGGCTTGGTGCGTCGGAAAAATGGCTGCACACGCAGCGTGCATGACGCCGAATGTGCTGCAAGCGGGCCCCATCGTCCGGGGTAGTGAGTCGAACACAGGCGCGCTTCACGGCTTTTTCGATCAATACACGAGATGAATTTGTGCGATCACGACGGCACAGGTCTGCCGTTGTTGCGCACGAGCTCGATGTCCGGCCGAATCTCGTGTTATCCCGGCCGGTGGTTAGCCGGTCATTTGATCTGCGAGATGAGCCGCGTCAGCAAGGTCCCGGCGCCGAGTTCGCAGAACTTCGTTACTCCGTTGGCGCGCAGCAGGCGCACCGTCTGCACCCACTGGACCGGATGCGTGATCTGCTTGACCAGCAGTTTCCGTACCGCGGCACCGCCCTCGCTCGGGTAAGGCTGCCCGGTGACATTGGAAATTACGGGCACATGCGGTGCCGAAAACGGGAACTGCTCGAGGAAAGGTTCGAATTCCAGGGCGGCATCCGCCATGTAGCGCGAGTGGAACGCGGCGCTCACGGGCAGCGGGATGTACATGGATGCGCCCGCCTGTTCGATGGGCTTCTGCAGCCGTTCGATGTCGGACGTCGGCCCGGAAATCACGATCTGGAGCGGCGTGTTGAGGTTCGCGAAGTCGATGCTCGAACAATTTTCCTTTTGCAGCACCTCCTTGATTTGACCTTCGCCGAGGCCGACGACGGCGGCCATTCCGCCCTCGCGCACCGCACCCGTGAGTTCGGCGCGGCGCTTCACGATGCGCAGTCCCGTCATGAAATCGAACACGCCGGCGGCCAGCAGGGCGTTGTACTCACCGAGCGAATGGCCGGCGAAGTATTTCGGATTGATTCCTTCCCTGACTGCCTTGAAGTAGTGCAGCGCATTCACCGTGAAGAGACAGGGTTGCGTGAACTGCGTTTCCTTGAGCCTGTTGCCGGGATCTTCGAGGCATCGCTTGCGAATCGAATATCCCATGAGGGCGTCGACCTCGCGCTCGATGCGCGAAAATTCTTCGACCTGGTCGAAGAGGCCTTGCCCCATGCCCTTGAATTGCGATCCCTGCCCGGGAAACACGTACGCGTCCATCATTCACCTGCCACGGCTGTGATCGGAGTAAACGTGATCGACCGTTTGTCCGTCAAGCGTTACATGTCCGACGCCGTGGTAGATAGGCAGCGGGCGTCGACGCCCCGGCGATCCCGGGCTGGTGCGGGGTGGCGTAACTCGCTTGCCGTTCGATTGTACTATGTGTTCTATTAATACAGAGAGTACAACAAAGCAATCACGCATCCCATGCAGATCTCGATAGACGAAAGATTGGCCGAGCCCGTGTTCGCGCAGCTCATCACGCAGATTCGCGACGCAGTGAAGAGCGGGGCGCTGAAGCCGGGCGCGCCGCTGCCCACCATCCGCGAGCTTGCGGGGGAGCTGCAGATCAATCCGAACACCGTCGCCAAGGCCTATGGGCTGCTCGAGCGCGACGCCGTGATCGAGACGCGCGGTCGCAAGGGCTCGTTCGTCCATCTCAATGGCAAGAAACACTCGAAGGTCGATCTCGGCTCCCAGGCCACCTCGGTTCTCGCGCAGAGCGTCGCATTGCTTCGCGGGACGGGACTCACGGATTCCGAAATCCGCAACGCATTTGCCAGTGTCATGAAGGAGTGAGGCAATGAATCTCGACTCCCAGACTCTGCTAGAGAACTCAGGCATTTCCTGAAAACAATTTCCAACAGGGAGATCATCACCATGCCGCAAGCACCCGATTCGGAATTCTGGCGGGACATCAACCCGATCGACAAGGTGTTCAAACCTCATGCAATGCCGGAGGTGTATCACTCGAAGGTCGCCGAGGGTGACGAAAGATATTTCGTGCCGCTGAGCGAAACGGTCAGCTCGAAGCCGTTATGGATCTCGCCCCAGCGCAACATGTGGGCCGACGTACTCATGTCGAAGGGCGCCGGGCTGGTCAACCGTCACTACCATCCCCACCAGATTTTCGCGTACACGATCTCCGGCAAGTGGGGCTACCTCGAGCACAGCTGGACCGCGACGGCCGGGGACTTCGTCTATGAAGCACCCGGCGAAAGCCACACGTTGGTCGCCTACGAAAGCGGCGAGCCGATGC
>Ga0190271_10000566_pt1 | contig 18966 bp, 18 predicted proteins | sample Popmic356T_FD_133747 | JGI IMG/M metagenome (GOLD analysis project Ga0190271, IMG submission 133747) | Populus adjacent soil microbial communities from riparian zone of Weber River, Utah, USA - 356 T | ecosystem: Environmental > Terrestrial > Soil > Riparian zone | place: USA: Utah | collected...
ACCTGCTTCCAGCGAAGGCCGGTGGTGATCTTCGCGATGGCGGCCAGCGCACCGGTGGTGTCGTCGTTGCCGTGGACCCACACGCCGTAGGGGCGTCCGACCGTCGCGTCGAGGACCGGGTAGTAGATCGTGTCGAAGAAGTGCTTCATGGCGCCCGACATGTAGCCGAGGTTGGCCGGGGTCCCGAGGAGGTACGCATCGGCTGCCAGGACGTCGGACACCGTCGCCCCCAGGGCGGGACGCACCTCGACGTCGACCTCGGACAGCTCGGGCTCCGAGGCGCCCGAGCGAACCGCCTCCAACAGCGCATGCGTCGGAGGTGACGGCGTGTGGTGGACCACCAGCATCGTCGGCATCGCACTCCTTCGAATCGCCCCGACACGCATCGGTGCTGATGTTCACGTCACAGGGTACGGGTCCGCTTGCGCGAGTCATGTTGCCGCGGACGAATGGCAATGCGCTGACCGCTCGGGAGCGGTCATGATCTCGGCGTGACGGATACGGCCGAGACCGGCCATCCGACAGCGACCACGACTCCGGGCTTCTTTGCCGCCCTTGGCGCGACGCTGCTGTGGAGTGTCGGCAACGTCGCGATCGCAGGGTCGCCGATCAACGGCCTGGCCCTGGCGTTCCACCGCTTGTGGATCGCCGCGATCATCTTCACCGCGGTGCTGTACGCCACCGGTGGCCGCCTCACGGCCGCCAGCTTCCGCCACGGTTGGAAGGGCGCCGTCTTCTTCACCGCCGACATCGCCACCTTCTACCTGGCGGTGAAGTACACGACCCTGGCCGACGCGACCACCATCTCGGCGCTCCAACCGGCGTTGATCCTGTTCATCGCCGGGTCGATGTTCGGCGAGCGCGTCCGGCCTCGACACATCGTCTGCACGGTCATCGCCATCGTGGGAGTCCTCGCCGTCGTCCGGGGGTCGTCGACCTCGGGTGACGTCACGGCGTTCGGCGAGGTGATGGCGGTGCTCGCGCTGTTCGCGTGGGTCGGCTACTTCGTGTACTCCAAGCAGGCCCGCCAGCACCTCGGGACGGTCGAATACCTCACGGTGATCATGATCGTGGGCGTTCCCCTGATGCTGCCGCTGTCGCTGCTGACGGGACAGCTCACGGATCAGGGTTGGCTCTCACTCGGTGACTACGGATGGGTGTTTCTCGTGATCGCGCTGCCCGGCACGGGTCACCTCCTCATCAACTGGGCCCACAACCACACGACGATCACCCTCACGTCGTTGCTGACCCTGCTGATGCCCGCCATCTCGACCGCCTGTGCCGCCGTGTTCCTCGATCAGGAGGTCACCGCCCTCACCGTGATCGGAATCTCGGTCGTGCTGGTCTCACTGGCGTTCGTGATCGCCGGTGATGCCCGCGCCGCCGCCATCGAGGCGGAGTCCGCCGAGGACGGACCCCCGATCTGAACCCCCGATCTGAGCCCCCGATCTGAGCCCCCGATCTGAGCCCCCGATCGGTTTGGAGGGACTCAGTCCGGTGGCGGCAGAACCTCGAGGTCGCGGTCGCCCTCCACCGCGGTGCGGGCGAGCGAGCGGTACCGGCGGGCCGCGAACCGCCACACTCCGTCGCGCCGGCGGTAGCGATCCCGGTAGAGGCCGTACGCCGTGGAGAAGCGCCCCGTCGCGGCTTCCTGGCGGAGCTCCTGGATGTAGAGCCGCCCTACGGCTTCGCCCGCCGTCGCATCGATGTCGACCACCGTGTTGAGTGGCACGAACTCGAAGAACTCGAACCGCTCGATCGAACGGGCGATGAAATCACCGATCTCGGCCCCACCCGTCGCCTCGATGGGCTCACCCCTACCGGTGTCCACGATGACGGACGCCTCGTCGTCGAACAGCGTCGCCATCTCGTCCCACGCCCGACGAGTCACGGTGTCGCCGTAGGCGGCCTGCAGGCGGACGATGCCGAGGTAGTCGCGACCGTCGTCACGCTCGCGGTCCCGATCGTCATCGGTCATCGGGCGGCGCGCCCGGCGATCAGGGGAAGGTCGAGGTAGGACGCGATTCCCGGTGCGGCCTCGCACACGTAGGGAACCGCGTTCACGCAGTGCATGGCGGTCGCGACGATGCCCGGGTTCCGAACGAGGCCGTCCTCCGGCTTCGCCGGCTGCAATCCCCGGAACGTGACGTCGAGCGAGGGGTTTCCCGCGACGGACACCTCGAACCGTTGCCCGTCGCCGAACGTCCACGGGGGGTCGAGGTGCTCCTCCCCCATCAGCCAGTTCACCGCGACGGTGATCACCGCCTCGCCGTCGACGGTGGCGGTCCACGTGAAGCGCTGCGCCGCCACGGTGCCGGGATCGATCACTCCCACGGGTGAGTCGATCGGCGCGGTCGCCACGGCCCATTGGTGATCGGCCTGGATGTCGGCGTCGAGATCGAAGCCGAGCTCCGCGGCGAGCATGGAGATCGACTCGCCGAAATGCCCGCCCATGAGGCTGCTCATCGAACTGGTGGCCGTCTCTTCCGGCGACTTGCCGAACATCATGATCTCGCGCACCACGAACTCCGCGGCGTAGCTGCGGATGTCGGAGAACTCCTCGGCACGCACGTGGCGCACGTCGCTCACGAGGGCCGACACCATGAGCGGGAATCGCTCGGTGATGCCGCCGGGATGGATGCCGGTCCCGTGCAGGGTGACTCCACCATCGATGGCGGCCCGCAGGATCGGCTCGTCCTCGACGTGTCCGAGCACCCGGTCCGCCACGAACGGGTACAGCCATCCGACCGGGGTCACCACGTTCTTGCCGGAGGCCAGGATCGACCGCACCTCGTCCCGGTTGGCCAGCACCGGGGTGTACACGACGCAATCGGCGTCGAGCGCGAGCACGGCGTCGTCGTCGATCGTGGCGGCGACACCGATCGGGTCGATCCCGCAGATCTCACCGGCATCGACCCCGTCCTTGTCGGAGCCGTACACCTTCACCCCGACGAGCTCGAGCTCGGGATGGGCGAGGACACCCTCGATCGCCGACTTGCCGACGTTTCCGGTCGCCCACTGGATCACGCGATATGTCACCGGACCACGGTAGGACACGGAATTCGTGCCGTGCCGAGCTGCGACCGGCCCGCAGCGCGGGCTACGCGATCGCGGGGTGCTCGTCGGCCATGTCGCGAAGCTGGTTCTTGGCGACCTTGTCGAGCGTCGCCTTGGGGAACTCGTCGACGAAGTAGACGGCGCGGGGCACCTTGAAGTCGGCCAGGTTGGTTCGGCAGGCCTCGATGATCGCTTCGGCCATCTCGTCGGGCGGCGCCGCCATCTCGTTGCGGATCACGAAGGCGACCGGGATCATGTCGAGCCGCTCGTGTGACTTGGCGACGACCGCGATGTCGGCGATGCCGGGCACCTGACGGCAGGTGTCCTCGACCTCACGGGCGGACACGTTCTCGCCACCCACCTTCAGGGCGTCCTTGTCGCGATCGCAGTAGAAGAAGTTGCCGTTGTCGCCCATGCGGACGATGTCGCCGGTCCGGAGCCAGCCGTCATCGGTGAACGCCTTCGCGTTCGCCTCAGGGTTGTCGTAGTACTCGAGGAACAACTGGATCCCACGGGTGCCGCGCATCCAGAGCTCGCCGTTGCGGCCGTCGGTGCAGACTTCGCCGGTGTCCGGGTCGACGACGATGGCCTGGTAGCCCGCCGTGGGCTTGCCCATCGACATGTCGGGATACTTCTCGAACCGGTTGCCGTGGATCGCGTGGATCACGGTCTCGGTCATGCCGTACGCCGCGACGACGCGCAGGCCGAGCAGCTCGTCGAGCACCGGCATGATCAGGCCGAACACACCGATCTTCACGGTGTGCTCGGCGGGCTTGTCGTTCATGATCGACTGGATCACGAACGGCAGCAGCGAGATGTGGCTGACGCCGTGCTTGGCCACGACCTCCCAGAACCGACTGGTCGAGAACTTCGGCTGGAGCACCACCGTTCCACCGACGCCCAGGACCGACCAGATGGCCCAGCTCTGGGTGTTGACATGGAAGAACGGGAGCGAGGCGAGGTAGACGCTGTCGGCGTCGAGCTCGATGTTGTCGGGAGCGACGCGGCCCGCCCACAGGGCGTTGGCGTGGGTGTGCACCACGGCCTTCGGACGCGAGGTCGTCCCCGACGTGAAGACGATTCCCGCGGGCAGCATCGGCTCGGCCGGGCGATCCGGAACCGACGAGGCGGAACCGAACAGCGACTCGAACGGCTCGTTCCCGTGGGCCAACTCATCCTCGGAGGCGGGGACCCCGGAATTGTCCGCGGTGACCACGGTCCACTTGAGCTCCGGCGCCGCCTCGGCGATGAGGGCGGCGTACTGGGGCTGGGTCACGGCGCCGACGCAGCCGGTGTGGGTGGCGAAGTAGTTGAGCTCGTTGGCCACGCTGCGATTGTTCGTGGTCACGCCGACCGCGCCGAGGCGGGCGCAGGCGTACCAGGCCAGCACGCCCTCGGGGCAGTTGTCGGCATGGATCAGGACCTTGTCGCCCTTGGTGACACCTCGGTCCGCCAGGCCGGCGGCGACGCGGTTCACGTCGTCGACGAACTCGCGGTAGGTCCACGTGCGGTCGTTGCCGTCCTTGGGCTCCCAGACCAGGAAGGGGTGGTCGGGCCGGTGGGTGGCCCAGTGCTCGAGCTGCCAGGGGATGTCCTGGCCGATCATCTGGAACGCTGCGATGTCTGCGTCGCTGATCGTGGTGGTCATGGCGTCGCCCCCTGGAGGTCTTGCGGTCGTGCGGAATCCGTGACCTGACAGGGTGTCAGAAACTCCTCCGGCCAGTCAGATCGGGCGTGGGGAGGCAGGCCAGGTCGGGAGATCGACCAGAATCCCGGCCATGTCCGCCGACGACGACCCGGTGATCCGACCGTATGAGTCACGCGACCGGGAGGCCGTGCGTCAGGTCTGCTTCGAGACCGGATACATGGGCGACCCGATCGCCTGGCAGTGGCGCGACGCGGAGAGCTTCGCCGACCTGTTCACCAGCTACTACACCGACCACGAGCCCGGGTCGGCAACCGTGGTCGAGATGGACGGTCGTGTGGTCGGGTACCTGTTGGGCTGTCGGGACACCCGCCACGCCGGCAACCCGGTGGCGCCGCTCGGCCGCCACATCGTGAGGCGGGGGCTGTTCTTCCGGCCCGGGACCGCGGGAGTCCTGTGGAGATCGGTCCGTGACATCGGCACCGACGCGATTCGACGCGATCTCCCCTCGGCGTCGGACTACGACGCACGCTGGCCCGCACACCTCCACATCGACTTCCTGCCCGAAGCGCGTGGGCGTGGTGTTGGTCGGTCGATGCTGAGCCGGTGGCTCGACGAGCTCCGGTCGGACGGCGTCGCCGGATGCCACCTCGGCACGTGGGCGGAGAACGACGGCGCGATCTCGTTTTTCGAGGCGATGGGCTTCCGCCGCCGCGGTCGTCCCGTGCCCATGCCGGGCATGCGGGACCGTCGGGGAAACCGACATCACAGTCAGACCATGACCATCGAGTTCGCCTGATCTCGGTTGGTGGGGTGCCGGTCCCGACCGGAGCCCAGCCAGGTGGTAAACACCCACCCATGATCATCCTCGCGATCCTGGGTTTCGGAATGCTGTGCGGCTGGATCGCCCAGATCATCCTGGGCATGGGCACGCGGCCGAACGGCCAGTCGCTGATAGCCGGCCTGGTCGGCTCGCTCATCGGCGGCACCATCGCCAACCTCGTCAGCGGCGATGGGTTCTCACTGGGCGTGAGCGGCTTCATCGGCAGCATCCTCGGGGCGATCATCGTGCTGGCCATCTGGACCGCGGTGGCCAAGCCGAAAGAGTCCGCCCGGCGCTGAGGCCGATCCCCGGTCCAACCCTTTAGCTCGAGAGCACCGACTCGGTGTCGAGGTCGAGCACGTGTCGGCCGTGGCGCTCCGCCATCGCCACGAACATGTCGTCGCCCCGATCGGTCTGTCCGACCAGCATCGAGGCCCCGACTGCGACCAGCAGGCCGGCGGGAGCGAACTGCCGGTACTGGAGCCAGCAGTCGTCCCAACCGAGTTCGACCCCGGCGTCGGTCACCGCCCGGTGGTACGCCCGCACGAGGTCGACCTCGTGCTTCCGGCGCTCCGCGGGGACCAGGCCCGCCCCGATGAAGTAGCTGACGTCGGCCATGGCGGGCCCCAGCACGACGGTCTGCCAGTCGACCACCGCGACGGGCGGCCCGCCGTTCCGGGTTCCGAACAACATGTTGTCGAGGCGGTAGTCCCCGTGCTGCACGGTTCTCGGCAGGTCGGCGTCACGACCGAAGGCGAGGAACGGTTCGATGATCCGGTCGATCAACGTGAGCACCTCGGGGTCCAGGCGCTCGTCGAAGCGCTCGTGGAATCCGGGAACCAGACCACCCAGCAGCATCGCCGTCATGTCGGCCGACTCGGGAGTCGAGCGGTCGAGCCACTCGACCCCCTCCAACGACGGATCGCCCCAGTGCGGGACGTGGAGCTTGGGCAGTTCTGACAGCGCCAGCACCGCGGTGTCGAGGTCGCATCCTGCGATCTGGTCGCCCTGCTCCGCCGGGGCCAGGTCCTCGAGCAGGAGGAGGAAGTCGTGGGTCACCTCGTCGAGGGACACGTGGTACGCGGTCGGGGTCCGAATGTCGAGGCCGGGCGCGAGGTCCCGGTAGAACGAGGCCTCGGCCCGGTAGTGGCCGAGCGCGATCCCGACACTTCGGCTCTGCGGATCGTCGGCGGGGCACTTCGCCACCATGGTCGCCGGCAGGTCGTTGTCCGCTCCGTAGGTCATCGAGAGCCGGAAGCACGACGCCACCTGACCCGTGCCGACCGGTTCCACCTCGACGGAGGTGACCTCCTCGCCCAGCGCCTTCGTCAGCGCCTCGGGCGCAAGTCGTTCCATCGGTCCCCTCGCCTCGTGACGGTCCCCCGACCGTCGTGCCCGCATGGTACGGCAGCGTCCACCGTGGAACGTTCCACGGTGGGACCGCTCGTCCCGTCGTTAGGGTGGGGCACGGCGCTGGGGACGCACCGAGGAAGTACAACGTGGCTCTCGTCCTGTCCGGCACCGTCGTGCCCGTGGCCGATCATCTGCCCGACCAGTTCGCAGGCCGCGTGTACATCGGTGATGACGGGCTCATCGACGCCGTCAAGGCCTCGGGCACGCGTGCGCCGGCCGGCTACGCGGAGGCTCCCGTGGTCGAGACGGACGGCTCGATCTACCCGGGGCTCATCGATCTGCACAGCCACACCGCGTACAACACGTTGCCGCTGTGGACCGAGCCCGGACGGGTCGACCCGTGGGCCCACCACAACTCGTGGACCAGCGCCGGGAGCTACCACGAGAAGGTCGTGTGGCCCACCGGGGTTCTCGGATACGCGGCGGGCCCCGCCCTGTTGGCCTTCATCGGCCTCAAGGCCCTGATCGGCGGCACGACGTCGATCCAGGGGTCGGTCTCCAAGCCGAAGCTGCGCTTTCCCTGGGTCATTCGGGTGGTCGAGAACGAGGCGATCGGTTCACGCAAGGACCCCATCCGGGCCGCGACGCTGACCACCACCGATGTGTCGAAGCTCAAGCCGTACGTCACCGGGATGACGGCCGGTCAGGGCTTCATCTACCACTGCGCCGAGGGAAGGCCCGGCACCGTGGTGACCAAGGAGTTCGACGCGGTCGGCACCGCGCTGGGCCTCCGCTCCGAGCTCATCGCCGTCCACTGCACGGCGCTGACGCAGCAGGACTTCGAGCGCTGGTCCCCCCAGGCCGGCACGATCGTGTGGTCGCCGTTCTCCAACCTCTGGCTCTACGGCCTCACCACCGATGTCGTCGCGGCCGACAAGGCGGGCATCCGGATCACGCTGGGATCGGACTGGTCACCGTCGGGCACCAAGCACCTCCTGGGCGAGCTCAAGGTGGCCGATCTCCACAACCACGACACACTCGCCGATCACTTCTCCGACCGTGAGCTCGTCGAGATGGTGACCGCCAACCCGGGCGAGGCCTTGTCGGGTCCCTGGGAGACCAAGGCCGGTCGACTCGTGGAGGGTGCGCTCGGCGACGTGGTGGTCGTGAAGCGCACGAACGCCTCCAACCCGTGGCGAAACCTGATCGATGCGACCGAGTCGGACGTCCAACTCGTCGTGGTCGGCGGCAAGGGACGGTACGGAACGACAGCACTGATGGGAGCGGCCCGGGCGGCGCCGATGGGAGCCGTGACCATCAACGGCGAGTCGCGTCGGGTGTCGATCCCGAAGCTGGACGAGTTGGACACCCACTGGTCCTTGGCGGCGATACGCAAGGACCTCAACCGTGTGCGCCGAGACCCGGCCGCCGCGGTGCGCCAGGCGCGAGGCGAGGCGGATGCCTGGGCGGCCGCGGCCGCGACGATCCGCCCGGGCGAGATGGCACCTCCCCCGCCCCTCGTCGTGGTGCCCGACGTTCCGGGGGACGAGACGATGGTCGGCGGTCTCCCACCCGACCCGACCACGACGGTGATCCCGCCGCTCGACACCCTCGTGCACGACGCTGCGTTCTTCAGGCGGGTCGCCGACAACCCGATCCCCCAGGGTCAGCTCGACGGCCTGGCCCGCTACTACGGACGGGGGGCCTGACATGTCCGACACCGCCCGCCTGGTGATCCCCCACCCCGGCGTTCGCCTGGCCGACCTGGCCCGCAGTGTCTACGCCGCGGCCGGGGCCGGCGACCCGCCCGACCTCCAGGGCGACGAGCAGGTGCTGGCGGACCGGGTCGCCGAGACCGTGCTCGGGAGCTTCGACGACCTGTCGGCCGAAGACCAGGCAATCCTCGTGGACACCGCGTCGGTGATCGTGGACCAGCTCTACGCCCACCTCCCGCTCAAACGCGCCCGGTACGCGATCGACCCGATCCAGCGACTTCGGCTGCTGCGCCGCCGCTGCGGTATCGACCCGCCGGCCGCCATCCACCGCGAGCTGTCCGATGTGTTCACCCGCCTCCGCGACGCCCACACCCGCTATGTCGGTCCGACCAGTCTCGACGGGTGTGTGGCGTACCTGCCCTTCCTGGTCGAGGAGTACGGCCCCCCCGGCGACCGCCACTACGTGGTGTCGTTCGTGGCGCCGCGTTCGGTCCCCGCGGACTCGGGGTTCGTGGCCGGCGTCGAGGCGCTGTCGTGGAACGGGGTGCCGTTCGCCCGCGCCGTCGAGGTCGTGAGTGACCTGTTCGTCGGGAGCCATGCCGATGCCCGCCGGGCGCGAGGCATCGAGTCGCTGACCCAGCGGGCGTTGCAGTATGCGCCGCTGCCCGACGAGCACTGGGTGATCATCGGCTACCGCACGACCCGCGGCACGGAGCACGAGCTCCGCTTCGACTGGCGGGTGTTCGTCCCGGATGCGAGCGAGGTGGAGGAACCGACGGATCCCGTGCCTCCCGCAGCGGCCCTCGGCGTCGACCTCGAGGGCCGCGCCGTCCAACGCTCGCGACGCTCGTTGTTCGCGGGCCCCGCAGCCACGCGCCGACGCCGGTCCGTGGCCCGGGAGATCACCTCGACCAGCGACGCGCTCGCGGCGTCGGTGATCGATTCGCGGCTCGGCAAGCTCGGCTACCTCCGGATCTGGAACTTCTCGGTGCCCGACGACGGCGCGTTCGTTCAAGAGGTCAAGCGTGTCCTCGAGCGGATGCCCGACCGGGGTCTGATCATCGACGTCCGGAACAACCCGGGTGGCCTGATCTGGGCCGCGGAACGAATGCTGCAGCTCCTCACGCCTTCGCCGATCCAGCCGACCCGTTTCTCGCTCCCGGTCTCCGAGCTCACACGACACCTGGCCAACGACGACCTCGCGGGCGCCGACCTGGTTCCGTGGCAGCAGTCGATCGAAGAGGCGGTCGGCACCGGCGAGGCGTACTCCCGGCCCGTCCCGCTCACCGACGTCCGCCTGACCAACGACCTCGGCCAGTGCTACGGCGGGCCGGTCGTTTGCATCGCGGATGCCCGCACGTATTCCTCCGGTGACCTGTTCTCGGCCGGCTTCATCGACAACGAGATCGGCCCGCTGATCACGGTCGGGGCCGCCACGGGCGGCGGTGGCGCCAACGTCTGGACGTACCGGCTGGTGCAGTCGCGTCTGCGCTCGTCCGGCATCCTTCCCGATCAGCTGCCGGATGGGTGCACCTTCTCGTTCGCGTTCCGGAGGGCGACCCGCGCCGGAAGCAACGAAGGACGGCCGATCGAGGACGTCGGCGTGTCGGGCTCGCTCGAGTACGTGATGACGCGGCGCGACGTGATGAACGGCAACGTCGACCTGCTCGCGACCGCGGTCGACGTGCTCGCGACGCAACGCCACAGCCGCATGAAGGCGACGGTGGCGCGGGACAAGGAATCGCTGTCGGTCCGGTCGTCGGGAATCGAGGCCATGTTCGTCACGATCGACGGTTCGAGCACCTCGACCGTCGCGGTCGACGGCGCCCGCACGACCGTCGACCTGCCCGACCGATGGGACGTCGTCGACCTCGAGGGATGGGGCGCCGGTCAGGTGCTCCAGCGCCGACGGATCAACCGGGACCGTTGATCCGGGCGTCCGGAACGCGAGAGAAGGAGACCAGCGATGGCCATCGACTTCGACCGGGGGTTCACCAAACGCCCGTGGACGACCCTCGTCGGGGACTACCCCGGCGCGGACGTCTACCCGACCGACTCGTTCCGCGTGGAGTGGGGTCCGGTCTTCCATCGCGGCCGTCTCGACGGCTCGGCCCGTCTGCTCATCATCGGCCAGGATCCGGCCACCCACGAGGCGGTGTGCCGACGGATCCTCGTCGGCGAAGCCGGTCAGCGGATCCAGGGCCTGCTGAACAAGCTCGGCATCATGACCAGCTACCTGATGATCAACGCGTTCCTGTACTCGGTGTACGGCCAGGGTGGCGGCACTCGTCACATCGGTGATGCCGGCATCACGAAGTACCGCAACCGCTGGATCAACGCCGCCGTTGCGAACAACCAACTCGATGCGATCGTGACGCTCGGGGGTCTCGCCAAGACCGGGGTCGACGACTGGGTCGCCAACGACCCGAAGGGCAAGGTCAACACGGTCCCGATCGTCCCGATCATCCATCCCACGTATCCCGACTCGGCATCCGCGAGCGGGTCCATCACCAAGGCCGCGGCCTTCAAGAAGCTCTGCACCGACTGGAACGCCGCGCTCACCACGCTCAAGCCCCTGGTCACGCCCGACGAGGTACGGCCTCTGAAGCTGTACGGCGACACGATCACCGACGAGGAGAAGACGGTGATCCCGGCTGTCGACCTTCCCCCCGGCCTGCCCCGGTTCATGCTGGAGAGCCCGAAGACCTGGGCGGCCCGCCTGGGCGAGACCACCGACAAGAAGCGCGGCTCCATCACGATCACGATCCCCAAGGGCTTCCGCGACTGGCCGGTCATCCCCGGCTGACCGATCCCTGCAGCTTCTGTGAAGCCGAACGCACGTTGACGCGAGCGTTCTGCATCACAGAAGGGCATGACCTCGACAGGCCGCTCGACCGCCGATGCAACCCGATCCCCATTGTCGGTCGAAACGGTCAGCCGACGCCCACCGGCGGGCATCGATTCGGGTCGGCCTGCAGCGGAGCGCCGTCGAGGGCGCAGTGGACGGGACGGGAGGTCCGAGCCGGCCGGACATTGCCGGGCAGCCCGATCAGGTCGATCAACGCCGCGATCACCGCCAGGATCGCGGTGATCAGCATCCCCGACCGGTAGGCATCAGAGATCTCGATGTTCGACTGGGCCGCGACCAGACCGGCCGCGAGCGGGACCGCGGCCACCGCCGCCAGGCTCCCGGTCCGGGCGACGGCATTGTTCACACCCGAGGCCGTGTTCACATGGTCGGGATCGGCCGAGCTCATGACGGTGGCCGTGAGCGGCGCGACGAAGGTGACGAGCCCCATGCCGAACACGAGCCCCCCGGGCAGCACCGTCCACCACGTGGCATCGGCGTCGATCCGGCTCAGCAACAACACCCCCGCAGCGACGAGGAGTGGACCGACGACCAGCTGCAGCTTGGGACCGATCCGCGTGGAGATCCGTCCCGACGACGCTGAACCCACCAGCATCAGGATCGTGGCGGGCAACAACGCGGAGCCGGCCTGGATGGCGCTCCAACCGGCCACGACCTGGAGCTGGTACACGACGAAGAAGAACACGACGCCGAGTGCGCCGTAGAGCACGAAGGTCGAGATGTTCAGGACCGAGAACGTCCGGGACCTGAACAACGTCGGGGGCACGAGCGGGTGGGGGGATCGCAGCTCGATGAACGGGAACGCCAACAACGCAGCGACGCCCACGAGGAGCGGGACCAACACGACCGGGTCGCTCCACCCGCGCTCCCCCGCCTCGTTCAGCGCCCAGGTCATGCCGACGAGGCCGAGTCCCACCACCGACGCGCCGATGATGTCGAAGCCGGGGACGAGATGGGTGTCGCGGCTCTCGGGGAACGTCCGTTGCGCCGCGATCACGGCGATGCCGAGCGGGACGTTCAGGAGGAACGCCCACCGCCAGCCCGGACCGTCGACCATCCAGCCGCCCAGGAACGGACCGATGGCACCGGCGACGCCCCCGAACCCCGACCACAGCCCCACCGCCGGGGCGCGGTCGTCCTTTCGGAAGCTGGCCTGGATCAGCGCGAGCGATCCCGGCGTGAGCAGCGCCCCTCCGACGCCCTGCAGCATCCGGGCGAGGACGAGGATCAACAGGTTGGGTGCCAGGCCGCACAACGCGGAGGCCAACATGAACCACGCGGTGCCGATACCGAAGATGCGCCGGCGGCCGTACCGGTCCCCCAACGCACCACCGAGAAGGATGAGCGAGGCGAGCGTCAGCAGGTAGCCCGTGAGCACCCACTGGAGGCCGGTGACATCGACACCGAGGTCGTCGGCGATGTCGGGAAGGGCGACGTACACGATGCTGGCATCGAGCTGGGTCATCGCACTGGCGGCCACGGCGGCGAACAACGCGATGCGTCCGCTCGCCGAGGTCAGGGTCAGCCAGCCGCCCGCCGGTGTTCCTGTCTCGCTCGCGATGTCGGTCATCGTGACGCTCCACCTCGCCGGCGCATCGGGTGGTAGACACGCCGCATGGACGATAACGAGGTCATCGCCCGGATCGGAGCCCTCGTCGACGAGGAGCACCGGCTCGAGTCATCGGAGCCCACTCCGGAGGACCAGGAGCGCATCCGCGATCTCGAGATCGCCCTCGACCAGTGCTGGGACCTGCTCCGCCAGCGCCGTGCCCGTCGAGAGGCCGGCCAGGACCCCGACCAGGCCCGTTCCCGCACCGAGAACACCGTCGAGGGATACCAGCAGTAGCCCGGCTCAGCGTCGGTAGGGCATCAGCGCCCCGGGCGGGATCGAACCGAGTCGGCCCGCCTGGAAGTCGGTCATCGCCTGCTGCAGCTCGGCCCGGTTGTTCATGACGAACGGGCCGTAGGTGGCCACCGGCTCGCCGATCGGCCGCCCGCCCAGGACCAACACGTCGAGCGCCTCGTCGTCGGTCGACTGGGTGGCGTCGGCCGCGAGCGTGACGTGGGTGCCGTCCCGGAGCACGGCGAGCTGTCCGGCGCGGATCGTGGCCTCCTCGGCCCCGACGGTCCCGTTGCCCGACAAGGCGTAGACCAGCGCGTTGTGGTCCGCCTGCCAGGGCAGCTCGAGCCTTGCCCCGGGGCTCACGGTTGCGTGGACGAACGTGATCGGCGTGTGGGTGCCACCGGGCCCGGCGTGGCCGTCGACATCGCCGGCCACCACCCGGACGAGCGCTCCGCCGTCGGGTGACGACAGCAACAACACCTCCGAGCCCTCGATGCCCTGGTACCGGGGCGAGATCATCTTGTCCTTCGACGGCAGGTTGACCCACAGCTGGATGCCGTGGAACCGACCTCCGCTGACGACGAGCGCCTCGGGCGGTGTCTCGATGTGGAGGATGCCACCACCCGCGGTCATCCACTGCGTGTCCCCGTCGGAGATGAGTCCACCGCCGCCGTGGGAGTCCTGATGCTGCATCGCCCCGTCGAGCATGTAGGTGACGGTCTCGAACCCGCGATGAGGGTGCCAGTTGGTGCCCCGCGGCTCGAACGGCCCGTAGTCGATCGACCCCATCTGGTCCATGTGGACGAACGGATCGAGGGCGGCGAGGTCGACTCCGGCGAAGGCACGGCGGACCGGAAAGCCTTCGCCCTCGAACCCGGCCGGCGCCGTGGTCAACGATGCGACGCGACGCGGGCGCTGCTCGGGCGGGGATTCGCCGATCCTGTCGAGGGTGAGCGGGTCAGCGGTGATGGCGGGCATGACGACCTCCGTCGTGGACTCGGGACCCGGCTGGATCTCGATGTGTTCCTCAGGTGGAACTTCTCTGATCAGTCAGATATTCCGGGATTGCTTGGTTTGAACACGGTCGCTGCGGGAACTCATGAGGCACATCTACGCGCCGGCAACGGTGCCGCACGGTTGGAGAAAAGACATGACTGTTGGAGCTGCCCTCGTCGTCGTGGTGATCGGTGTACTGATCGCCATCCTGGCTCAGCCGACGATCGGACTGATCGTCGCTGCGATCGGGATCATCGGCCTGGTCCTCGCGCTCGTGAGCACGTCGCGGGCGCGGGTCCACTGACGCACCACGAAAGACATCCATAGTTCGAGCACCCATCGAGCGACCCGGTCATTCCGTGGCCGGGTCGCTCCGCGTCAGTCGCGCCGATCGAAATGGTCGACCGCCGCTTGGATCGCCGCGGGATCCTCCTGCATGACCTGGTGGCCGACCCCGCGCAGCACGCGGAGCTCACTGCCCGCGACGACCTCTGCCAGCGCGCGGGCATGGGGAGGCGGGGTGAGGGCGTCGAGGCTGCCGACGACGACCACGGTCGGGAGATCGACCGCGGCCAGTTCCGCGCGGACGTCATGGGCTGCGATCGAGGAGGCCGCCTCGGCGAGCGTCGACGAAGGGGTCGCCGCGATCATCAGTCGGGTGTCGTCGACCATGCGAGCCGTGGCGTTGCGGCCGAACGCCGTCCGGGCCAGAGCCGCCGAGACGTTGGTGTCCTTCCACGGGTAGCTCGTTCGCGAGCGTCTGGCGTCGCGGCGGGCCAGCGGTTCCGCCAGGCTTGCCAGGGCCGCCATGCCACCGCGGAGGCCGGCGATCGATGCCGGCGCTGCGCTGGTCGCCAGGAAGACGAGGCCCTTGACCCGACTGTGGGCGACCTCGTGGTTCTGGATCACGAAACGACCGAGGACCATTCCCCCCATCGAATGCCCCACCACCACCGCGTCCGTCGCGTCGAGCTCGATCAGGATCTGGGCCAGGTCGTCGGCACTTGCCTCGAGCGTCACGCCACGAGTTCCCGCCTTCGACTCGCCGTGACCTCGCATGTCCCACGCGATCACCCGGTGGTCGGAGCGCAGGAGTCGGATGACGGCCGACCACACCCACCATTGGAGCGTCACGCCGTGCAGCAGGACCACCGCTGGCCCGGTCCCCGTGACCACCGCGTGGAGCACCCCGTCGTCGACCGTGTCGAAGTAGACGTGATCGACGTCCTCGGGCGGAGTCAGCGGATCGTCGCGCAACTCGTCGCGGATCGATCTCACGCGTCGGCCCCAGAGGTTGAGCGCGCCGACTCCGGCCAGCCCCACTGCCGCGCCGGCCGCGCCGAGGAGCGCTGCCTTCTGCCACTTCACGATTGCCGATCGTACGGCCTCGTCGATGAGATCGGACCCGGCGGCGCCCGGCGATGTCATGCGGCGGGCACCGGAGCGGGGAGACTCTGACCGTCGATGCGATCGGTGCTGCCGGTCGCGGCTGAAGGGATGCCATGACCGCTCCGACGAAACCGACGCCCGGCCGGACCGTCCGCACCGCACTCGTGTTGGGCGGCGGCAGCGACATCGCCCTCGCCACCGTCGCCCGACTGGCCCAGCGGGGCCTCGAGCATGTCGTGCTGGCGGCGCGCGAGCCCGACGGTGCGGCCGCGACAGCCCGAGGTCTCGCTCCGTCCCTTCAGATCGAGCCCGTGGCGTGGGACGCCACCCAGACCGATTCCCACCCCCGACTGGTCGCGATGGCGCAGGAGACGCTGGGACAGATCGACCTGGTGTTGTGCGCGGTCGGCCAACTCGGCCACCACGCCGGGCTCGGGATGAGCCCGGAGGACATCGTGTCCATGGTCGCCGCCAACTTCGCGGGCCCGGCCTCCGCCCTCGCCGCGGTGTCGGACGCCTTGGTCAGCCAGGGTCGGGGCACCATCGTGGTCCTGTCCTCGGTCGCCGCAGTTCGCCCGCGGAAGTCGAACTACGTGTACGGATCGTCGAAGGCAGGGCTGGACGCGTTCGCCCAGGGCCTCGGCGACGCGCTGGTCGACAAGGGTGTCGAGGTCCTCGTCGTACGCCCGGGATTCGTCACGTCCAAGATGACGGAGGGGCTGGACCCGGCACCGTTCGCCACCCGACCCGAGGTGGTGGCCGACGCGATCGCGGATGCGATCGAACGAGGTCGGTCGGGTGTCGTCTCGGTGCCGTCCAAGCTCGGGCCGATGTTCCTCGTGCTCCGCAACACCCCACGGCCGCTGTGGCGTCGAATCGCAGGCGATCGCTGATCCAGCGGTTGTGAAAGTGGACATGAACTGACCGGTTCAGGTGCGAGGCTGACGGTATGCGAGCCGATCGCCTGATGTCGGTCCTGTTGCTGCTCCAGGCCCGGGGCCGCGTGACCGCGGCCGAGGTCGCCGCGGAGCTCGAGGTCTCCGAGCGCACCGCTCGACGCGACCTCGAGGCCCTGTCCATGGCCGGTGTGCCGGTGTACTCCCAGCAGGGTCGCAACGGGGGTTGGCAGTTGATCGGCGGCGCTCGGACCGACCTCAGCGGGCTCACCGCGGATGAGGCACGGGCGTTGTTCCTCGTTGCCGGGCCTTCGTCGCAGGCGACGCCGCAGGTGAAGCAGGCCCTGCGCAAGCTCGTGCAGGCCCTTCCCGAACCGTTCCGGCCGGAAGCCGAGGCCGCCACCGCGGCCGTGGTCGTCGATCCGACCGAGTGGGGAGGACGACGGCAGCAGCGACCGGCCCCACCCCACCTCGATTCGATCCAACGAGCGGTCGTCGAGGGTGAGCAGGTCCGTCTGTCCTATGTCTCGCGCGACGGGGAGTCGACCGAGCGGATGATCCATCCGCTCGGCCTCGCGGCGAAGGGGCAGGTCTGGTACCTGGTCGCGGACACCGATGCCGGGCAACGAACCTTTCGGGTCGACCGCGTGACCGCCGTCGAGCCGACCGGCCTCGCCGTCGTGCGCCCACCCGACTTCGACCTCACCGAGGCGTGGGGGCGGATCACGGCCGAGGTCGACGAGAAGCGCTCACCGTTCCGCGGGCGTGGCACGGTCGAGCCCGGATCCGTGGGCCTGCTTCGCCAGATGTTCGGCGCCGCGGTCCGCATCGGCGGGACGGCCGAGTCGGGACGGGTCGAGTTCGAGGTGGCGGGTTGGAACGTGTGGAGTGTGGCGGGTGAGCTGGCCGGGCTCGGCCGATTGGTCGAGATGACCGAGCCGGAGGAACTGATCGACCGGCTCGGGGCCGTCGGACGCGAACTGTCAGCGCTTTACGACCCGGAGCTACGTGGCCGGGCGCCGGTCGACGCTGAACGCCGAGAACTCGGTCGGGCTCGACGAGATCGAGTTCCAGACGTCGAACACGATGTGTGAGCCGACGACGTCGACCCCGACGGGTGCGACCTGCACCTGGTCCGGGACCACCCCTCCGGTCAGGGCGACCGCCGAGATCTCCCGCACGAACGTCGGGGAGCCCGACTGGAGGTCGTAGATCTCGAGTCGGTAGTCGTCGACCGTCCCGGCTCCTCCGCTCGCGGGAACCTGGACGAAGTGCAGGCCGACGACCGCCCATCGACCATCGAGGGCGGCTTCGTGGCCCATGGCATAGCCGCCGAACAACGCACCCGGACGCGGCGGGATCGTCGTCTGGAGATTCCACACCGCACCGTTGCGAACCCAGAGCTCGACCCGTCCGGGCGTCGGTGGATCGGGTGAGAAGATGCTGAACTCGCCCTTGATCCCGACGAGGGCGCGGGCCTGCCCGGTCGACGTGTCGACCGAGATCGACTCACCGAAGCTCCCGTTCGTGGAGGGGGCTTCGGGATTGATCAAGGTCGTGGCGACGGCGTAGCTGGTTCCACCCCACGTGTAGAAGCGGACATGGTCGGCACCGCCCGAGACGGCGAGCGCGTCACCCTCGACCGCGACGCGACGTCCGAACCCGAGGCGATCGGTCGACGTCCACGACGGATCCGGCCCCAACGCGGTGACCGAGCCGAACGACCATGTGATTCCCGGACCGGCCAACGAGATCGGCACCACGACGACGGTTCCGTCGACCGAGCCACCAGGCGCGCTGGAGTCACCGATGACCAGCTGGGTGTCGGTGACGTCGAGGTCGATCAGCCGTGTTGAGTCGTAGCCCCGCGGCACGGTCGAGCCGAGCGACCACGTGCCCGTGGCGGTGTCCAACTCGTACAGGTCGACGGTTCGCAGGTTGGCGAGGGCGTTGTGGTGGTCGACGGCCAGCACGTGGTCACTCATCGCCAGGCCCGCGATGCCGGCACCGAGCGGGATGGACTGTGAGGGCGTCGGTTCCGGGGCGCCGTCGGCTCCGGTCCGGGCGAAGAGGTGGAGTGTGGCGTCGCCCGGAACCGACGGGGCCATGTCGATCACCGCCCACCAGGCCGAGTTCGTGGCCGTGAGCGGATGCTCGACGACGCCACCGGGCGTCGGGTCGTGGAGCCGGGGGGTGGTTTCCCACGTGGCCGGCGGTGGCGACCCGGTTGGGGCGCAGGCCGCGAGCAGAAGCGCCGCGACGACCGCGGCGAGGATGACGGCGCGGCGACGCTTCGGTCGTGGTCTCATGTTCAGCCCCTCGTGCAACCCAGCACCAACGTTCACAGGACTGTGGCACAACCAGGACCGCCGAGTTCGTA
>Ga0190271_10000567_pt1 | contig 18950 bp, 14 predicted proteins | sample Popmic356T_FD_133747 | JGI IMG/M metagenome (GOLD analysis project Ga0190271, IMG submission 133747) | Populus adjacent soil microbial communities from riparian zone of Weber River, Utah, USA - 356 T | ecosystem: Environmental > Terrestrial > Soil > Riparian zone | place: USA: Utah | collected...
CGCTTTCCGGTCGGCGACGATGGGCGACCCTACCGCGCCAACTTGCGCGGCCCCGACTACATGCACTTCTTGCGCAAACAGCTGCGCGCGGCCGGCGTGCGTATCCTCGATCACAGCCCTGCGCTCGAGCTCCTCTCGTCGGAAGGCGCGGTCGCCGGCGCGCTGGGTTTCTGCAGACAGCAAGACAGCGCGTGGCGCGTGCGCGCCAAGTCGGTGGTGATCGCGAGCGGGGGCTGCGCCTTCCTGAGCAAGGCGCTCGGCTGCGACGTCAACACGGGCGACGGCCTGCTGATGGCGCTCGAGCTCGGCGCAGAGCTCTCGGGCATGGAGTTCTCGGCGCAGTACGGGATAAGTCCGCTCTACTCGTCCGTGACCAAGGGACTGCCTTACGCGTGGGCCACGATCAGCGACGAGGCGGGCAACGTGCTGACGGGCGACCGCATGGTCGCAGTCGGCCGCGCGCTCTTGCAGGGCAGCGTGTTCGCCGTGCTCGACAAGGCCAACGCCGACGTCGAGCGCTGGCTGCGCGAGGGCCAGCCCAACTGCTTTTTGCCGCACGACCGCCTCGGGATCGATCCGTTTCGCCAGCGCTTCCCGATCACGCTGCGCGCCGAGGGCACGGTGCGCGGCAGCGGCGGCATTCGGATCCTGGGCGAGTCGTGTCACACGCAGGTGCCGGGCCTGTTCGCGGCCGGGGACGCCGCCTCGCGCGAAGCCATCGTGGGTGCCGCGAGCGGCGGCGGCAGTCCCAACGCTGCCTGGGCCATCTCGAGCGGCAGCTGGGCGGGTCGCGCCGCGGCCGAGCACGCGCGCTCGCTCGGCCGCGCCAGCGAGTCACGCACGCTGCACGCCCGCGGCACGATCGGCCTGCGGCCTTCGGACAGCGCGCGCGGCGTGACGGCGGACGAAGTGATCGCGGCCGTGCAGCGCGAGCTGTTGCCGCTCGACAAAAACATGTTCCGCAGCGGCGAGCAGCTACAGCACTCGCTCGCTGCGCTCTCCGAGGTGTGGTCCGCCGCGAGCGCCCACCTCCACGCAGCGGGCGCACAGGCCATCCGGGCACGCGAGGCCGCGGCGCTTTTGACCTGCGGGCGGCACGCCTACCAGAGCGCGCTGCTGCGCGACGAGTCGCGCGGCCTGCACCGGCGGCTCGATCGGCCGGACACGGACCCGACGCAGCGCCACCACCACGCGAGCTCGGGCCTGGACACGATCCAGATCGGCACCTACCGAGCATTTGCCAGCAGCGACCCGTCGACGCCGGCCAGCGTGCCCGAAGTGCGCCGCCAAGCCCAACCAACCGAAGGAGCGCCAGCATGATCGAGCTGCTCAGTGAGTCGCGCTGCACGGGCTGCAACCTGTGCGTCAAGGCCTGTCCCACCAACGTGTTCGAGGCGCGCGACGGCGACATTCCGGTGATCGCGCGCCCCGACTCCTGCCAGACCTGCTTCATGTGCGAGCTGTACTGCCCGGTCGACGCGCTGTACGTGAGCCCGCTGGCCGACCGCCACGAGACGGTCGACGAGGCCGCGCTGAGCGCGCACACACTCGGCAGCTTTTCGCGTCAGATGGGCTGGTCGCGCGCCAAGCCGGCCGGCTCCGAGCTGGACCCCACCTTTCGTTTCCGCGCCCTGACCAACGGCTAGCGGTCGGTCCCAAGGCGCTGCCCATGTCCGCTCGCGCGCGCCATAGTGGTCCCAAGCAAACCCGGGCCAGAGGCAATCGATGAAGCGCAACGAAGACTGGCTGAGCCGCGCCGTGAGCGCGCGCGACGTGGTGGCTCACCTGAAGAGCCGCCACAACGTGTTCGTGCAGGGGGCGGCCGCCACGCCGACCACGCTGCTCGACGCGATGGTCGAGCGCAGCGACCTCGAGGCGGTGCAGCTGTTTCACATTCACCTCAACGGGCCGTGCCGCTTCGCCGAGCCAGCGCAGCAGCACGCGTTCGTCTCCCACTCGTTTTTTGTGGGCGCCAACCTGCGCAAGCCGATCGAAGAGGGGCGCGCTTTTTTTGTGCCCATCTTTTTGTCGGACATTCCCGGCTTGTTCACGAGCCGGCGCGTTCCGCTCGACGTCGCCCTGGTGTCGCTCTCGCCACCCGACGAGCACGGGCTGTGCACGCTCGGCCCGTCGGTCGACGCCACCAAGACCGCCACCGAGCACGCGCCGATCATCCTGGCCGAGATCAACGAGCAGATGCCGCGCACCCACGGAGCGACCACGGTCGCGCTCGACCGCGTGACGGCGTTCGTGCACACCAACCGGCCGCTGCACACGGTCGAGCCCGCACAGCTCGGCGAGGTGGAGACCCAGATCGGCGAACACATCGCGAACCTGGTCGAGGACGGCTCCACGCTGCAGATGGGCATCGGCGCCATCCCCGACGCGGTGCTCAACCGGCTCGGCAACAAGCACGAGCTGGGTGTGCACACCGAGATGTTTTCGGATCGCCTGATCCCGCTGATCGAGGGCGGCGTCGTCACCAATCGCCTCAAAAAGGTGCACGCGGGCCGGACCGTGACCAGCTTCGTGAGCGGCTCACGCGCGCTGTTCGACTTCGTGCACGACAACCAGCGCGTCGAGTTCCACCCCTGCGATCGCACCAACGACACCGCCCTCATTCGCAAGAACCCGCGCGTGGTCGCGCTCAACGCCGCGATCGAGATCGACCTGACCGGGCAGGTCTGTGCGGACTCCATGGGGCACAGCATCTTTTCGGGCATCGGCGGCCAGATGGACTTCATTCGCGGCGCCTCGCTGTCCGAGGGCGGCAAGGCGATCTTGGCCCTGCCCTCCACGGCCAAGCACGGTCAGCTGTCGCGCATCGTCGCCACCCTCAAGCCGGGCGCGGGCGTGGTCACCACCCGCGGCCACGTCCACTACGTCGCCACCGAGCACGGCGTCGTCGACCTGTTTGGGCTCGACCTCAAGCGCCGCGCGCTGGCGCTGATCTCGATCGCCCACCCGGACTTTCGTGCCCAGCTGACCCGCGAGGTCAACCAGCTACGCCACTTCACCCTGGCGTGAAACAGTGACGGGTGGAGCCGGAGCCAGGGCGCGATCCGTCACTGTTTCGCGCGCCTCGGGCCCGGAGGGGGCCCCCTGCCCGGCTGGACGCTGCAAGCGCACGGGAGGGCGGCCGGGCGCCCGTAACGCCGGCCCCCCTGGGTTGCGACGTATCACCTCCAAGGGCTATGGTCGGTCCGATCGCCCCAAGAGGTTCTTTCGTGTTTCTCCCGCCTCGCTTCCCCACCGCGCTCGCCCGCGGTGCTCGCATGCTGTTCGAGCCGACCGCACCGGTGCTCGTGCAGATGGTCGTCACGCGCCGCTGCAACCTCAGCTGCGGCTATTGCAACGAGTACGACGACGTCTCCGACCCCATCCCGTTCGAGCGCCTCAAGCAGCAGATCGACCACGTGGCGGCGCTGGGCACCATCGTGCTCACGTTCACGGGCGGCGAGCCCCTGCTCCACCCCCAGCTCGACGAGCTGGTCGCGTACGGTGTGAGCAAGGGCCTGGTGGTAACCAGCATTACCAACGGCTACCCCATCACGCGCAAGTGGATCGAGCGCCTCAACGCGGCCCAGCTGTCGTTTTTGCAGATCTCCATCGACAACCTCGAGCCCAACGACGTCTCGCAGAAGTCGCTCTCCAAGATCCGCAAAAAGCTCGAGCTGCTCAAGGAGCACGCCAAGTTCGGCGTCAACGTCAACGCGGTGCTCGGCTCGTCGCCGCCCGAGGCCACGCGCGAGCTGGTCAACACCATCGAGCAGCACGGCTTCTACATGACGGTCGGCCTCATGCACGGGCCCGACGGAGCGCTGGACGCCGGCCTGGCCGGCCACGAGCTCGCCGCGCTCTACCGGGAGCTGCGCGACCGCAGCAAAAAGACCATCTTCCACAAGGGCGGCGAGGGCTGGGAAGACGTCATGATCGAGGGCGGCACGGCGCCCTTCAAGTGTCGCGCCGGCAGTCGCTACCTGTACGTCGACGAGTTCGGCAAGGTGTCGTACTGCAGCCAGCGCCGCGGTGAGCCCGGTACGCCCCTGCTCGAGTACAGCCGAAAAGAAATGCGGGTGGCCTTCGATGCGCCCAAGGGCTGCGAAGACAAGTGCACCATCGCGTGCGTGCGCCGCGCCAGCGTGTACGACGGCTGGCGCTCGCAGAGCGGCGCGCCAGCGTATCCACCCGCGCCGGTCACGCTCGCCGGCGACGCAAACAGGCATCTGCCCATCGTCTCCTGATGCGCATCACGTACCTGTTCGACCGTCCGCTGCCCGCGAACGAGACCGACTCCGAGCAAGCCGTGCACACCATCGCTGCGCTGGCGCGCGCCGGCGCCGACGTCACGTTGGTGCTGCCTGCGCAGAAAGGCGTGCCGCCCGACGCCGACGCCATCCGCGCGCACTACTGCGTGCGCGGCGAGTTCGCCATCGAGGGCGTGCCGCAGCCCGTGTGGTGGCAGAGCGACGCGCGCAAGCTGTGGCACGCCGCGTTCGCACGCGCGCGCGCCGCGCGCTCCGACGTGCTGTACACGCGCAACTTTCCCACCTTGTTCGCGGCGGCGCTGTCCGATCGGCCCTACGCGTACGAGACCTACCGACCATGGTTCGATCAGTTTCGGCCGCTGGCGCCGGCGTTTCGCGCCGCGCTGTCCGCACCCCTGGCACTCGGTGCCGTCCTGCACTCGGCCTACGCACGCGAGCGCTACGCGACCATCGGGATCGCAAGAGAGCGGCTCGCGGTGGTGCACAACGGCTACGATCCAGAGCTGCTGAGGCGCGCGCCCGAGCGCGAGCAGGCGCGCCGCGAGCTGAACCTGCCGAGCGATCGGCCGATCGTGGCGTACACCGGCCACGTCAACGCGACCAAGGGCATCGAGACCATCGTGAGCATGGCGGAGCGCACCCCGCGCGCGCTGTTCTTGTTGGTGGGTCACGACGGCAAGGGCGGCCTGATCGAGCGGCTCGCGCGGCGCGTTCCCAACGTACAGCTGGTGGCCTGGCAGCCGTTCGAGCGCGTCGCGTTTTACCTCAAGGCGGCCGATGTCTTGCTGCTGCCGCCGAGTGATCGGGGACTTGCCCTGATCGGCAACACGGTCTTGCCGATGAAGCTGTTTCAGTATCTGGCAGCGGGCAGGCCGATCCTGGCGCCGCACACGCCCGACCTGGTCGAGCTGCTCGAAGACGGTCGCAACGCCGTGCTCGTCGCACCGGGCGACAGCGAGGGCGCCGCACGCGCACTGAGCGCCTTGCTCGACGACGCGCCACTCCGCGAGCGCCTGTCCCAGGGCGCCTTGCTGAGCTCGCACAACCTTACTTGGGACGCCCGCGCACAAAAGATCCTGAGCTTCTTGCAAGCACGCCTGAGCGTTCGCGCCCGCGCGGCCTGAATTCAGCTCAGTAAGACTCGCAGACGTAGCCCTTACTATTCGAGCAGGCTGCGTCGTCCCACTTGCCGCTGCTGGCGATCGCGATGCAGGTCTCGGAGCTGAGCGCGAGGTGACAGCCGATCGGCAACAGTCCGCAGCGCTTGGTCTCGCTGGCGGTGCCCTGGGCCCAGTTCACGTAGCTGATGGCGGCGCCGTCGAGCCGTGACGGGTTGCCCGGTACCACGGCGAGGTACGCACTCTTGGCACTCACGTAGGTCTCGCCGATCCAGGACTCGCCGTTGCTCGCCACGAAGTCGCTCTCCGCGCGATCGCCGACGATCACGAGGTCCATGCCCACGGTGAGACAGGCCTTGCGCGCGTTGCTGAAGCTGAGTGCCGACGGACAGAAGGCGTAGCGATGGCCGGACAGCGTTTTTTCGCTGCAGCCGGCCGGTAGCGGCATCGGCGTCACCACCGGCGGGGTGCTGCCCGCGTCGACGACCGGCGGCTTGCCAGCATCGACCACCACAGGCTTGCCCGCGTCGACGACGACCACCGGCGGTCCGGCGTCCGCGAGCGGAGTGCGGCCGGCGTCGACCGCAGCGGCGTCGGCGACCACCGCCGCGTCCTTCTTGCCGCCTGCATCCACCACGCGCCCCGCGTCGGCGGCTCTGCCCGCATCGCGCTGCACGGACAGCGACTCGTCGTCCGAGATGCCGTCGAGCGACTCGTCGTCCTCGTCCTCGTCGTCGACCGTCTCGTCGCTGCCAAGCGCAGAGACCTCGTCGTCCAGGACGGCGCTCACCGCGCAGCCGACGGCGGGAAGGAGCAGACCGATCAGCGCGCCGCGGAACAAGCGTGTGTTCATCTACCGAACCTTTGGGAAGCACCAGAGGTGCAGGGGGGAGTGCAGTCTGCGCAGGCAGCGTGGACTTTTGTGATCCCTTGTGAATCCGATGCGAGGTAGATCGCACGATCGAGGGTCACCCGGGCCTGGCGCGGTGCGTTAGTCAACGATCCCCAAACTCCCAACGCACACTTCGCTGCACACTCAAACCACGCCCGAGCTGCCCCCGTCGACGTTGACGCTGGTGCCCGTCACGTAGCTCGCCGCCTCCGACGCCAGGAACGCGACCACGTTGGCCACCTCGGCGGCCTCGCCCACGCGGCGCAGCGGCACGCTCTTGCCCAGCTCCTGGTAGTGTTCCTCGACGCTCAGGCCGCGCGCCTCGCCGTGCCGTTCTTGCTGCGCGCTCTTGATCAGGCCGACGCAGACCGTGTTGACCAGGATGCGGTGCTCGGCGAACTCCTTGGAGAGTGCCTTGGTGAGCGCGATGCCCGCGGCGCGACTGACCGAGGTGGGCAGCGAGCGCGCACCGGGCTGCTTGCCCGCGGGCGTGGTGATGTTGATGATGCGCCCTCCTCTCTGCTTGAGGTGAGGCAGCGCCGCGCGAATGGTGCGCACCGCTGCGTGCAGCTTGAGATCGAGGTCCTGCTGCCACAGCTCGTCGCTGGCTGCCTCGAAGCTCTTGGCGTTGGCGGTGCCCGCGTTGTTGATCAAGATGTCGAGCCGACCAAACTTCTCGACGGTTCGCGCGATCAGACGCTCCACGTCTTCGCTGCTGGTGACGTCGGTGGGTACGGCCAGCACCTGTGCGTCGGTCGCCGCCGCCTGGATGTCGCTTGCGGCTCGCTTCAGCACGTCTTCGCGGCGCGCCGCGATGACCACGTGAGCGCCCTCTTGCGCCAGCTTGAGCGCAGTGGCTTTGCCAATGCCCTCGCTGCCGCCGGTGACGACGGCGACCTTTCCCTGCAAGCCTAGTTCCATGTCTTTTCCTCCAGACGGGCAACGTGTGCTCCACGCTGCGCCCCTGCAAGGAGATCCGCGCTGTTGGCCTGGTCGCGCGGCGTTATCGCCAGGCTCAGAGGTTCTGGTGCATGCGCAGCCAGTCCGTCGCGAAGTCGACCAGGGCTCGCATCGGAATGCGCCGCGCGTGAGCCGCCGCGACTTTGGCCTTGAACACACAGCTCGTCTGGATCTCCAGGGCCGCGCCCAGCGCGAGGAAGTCCGAGGCGTCGGTCGCGGGCTCGTCGAAGGTGACCCAGCGGCGCGCGCCCCGGACGAACACGGGCGCGCCCGTGGCGCGTACCGCCTGCGCCTTGCCGAGCGCACGACGCTCCGCGAGGTGCAGTGAGCTGTTGCGGTCGTGGCCGACACCAAGCAGCAACACCTGCGCGTCGAGCTCGTACAGCCGTGCCAGCGGCGAGTGCTCACCGAAGCCGTCCTCGAGCTGATGCACGCGCACGACGCGGGCCGCGTGCGCGCCGTGCGCAGCGAACGAAGCCGTCGGGTGGTTGCTGCGCAACACCGCGGGCCAGCCGCGGAAGGTCTCGGCGATGGTGCCCATGCGATAGGTCGGCGTCTTGGCGGGATCGAACGCGGGCAGGGACTCGCGGATCGGCTGCCACCAGGAGGCCGGCGCGGCGGGCCCGGTCCAGTGCGAAGGCTCGCTGAGGTCTCCGGAGTGGGCCGGCATCACCACCGTCCCGCGGCTGCCGACGACCTCGAGCAGGGCATCGATGACCGCCTGCGCGCCGCCGATCACGTAGCCGAGCGAGCTGAGCGACGCGTGCACCAACACCACCTGCGCGTGGCCGAGCCCGAGCGCGCCCAGGTCGGCGACCAGGCTCGACGTGGTGGCCGGGACGAGTGCGAGCGGTGGATCGCCATCGGTCGTGTGCATGGCTGGACATCTTACTCTTCCTACGGGTCGACCACGTAACTCTCGCGCCGACCGCGCTTATCCGCGCCAGACGTGGGGCTTTCCCCAGCTGCCAAAAGCGCGTCGAAGCGACGATAGTTGCCCTCCGCTCGCGGCGTCCTTCGTTGCTAAACGCATGGGTGATGAGACTCGCGCGCGCCGAACAGGCACCAGAAGGCAGGTCGCAGCGTTCGTGGCGTGGATCGCAGCGTCTGCGCTCGCGGGCTGTGACAGCTCCGAGACGTCGGACACAGGCTCGACCGGCGTGGATCACAGCGCCGCCGACGACGACAGCGCTGCGCAGCCCAGACGCGATGCAGGGCGCGCCGACGCGGGCGCGCAGAAGGGCGACGCTGGCAGTGCAGACCATCATCCGAGCGACACCGCGCACGACACGGACGCCGGAGATCGGCGCGCAGGCCCGGCGCTGTCTACAGACGCTGGCAAACCAGGCGCTGGTGCCGCGGCGCACGATCACTGTGTCGACGGCGAGCTGGCCGAGGCGCGCGATGCGCTGCTCGATGGCAAGCCCGAGCAGTGGAAGGGCAGCGATGGCGCGATCGACCTCGTGCTGCCCAAGCCCGTGCTCGCGTGGATGAGCGAGCGGGTGTGGACCCAGAGCCACGACGCCTGGCACAACGTGCGTCGCTGCGGCGGCGGCTCTTTCGGCGGCTTCGGCGGCGCAAGCGCCGTGTGCTCCAAAAAGGAGCTGATCCCGCAGCACCAGGAGTGTGCAGACGCCGAAGACGGCTACCAGTTCTTGGTCATGCACCGCCACATGATGCGCGCGCTGCGCCAGAGCTTCCCGGCGCACAGCGAGCTGTTTGCGGGCTTCCCGACCTTCCCGCTGGAAGCCAAAGACGTGCCCCAGCAGTGGCAGGGTCGCTGGGGCAGCGGCTGGGCACAGGCCATCAAAGACACCGCCAAGACGCTCGAGTCCATCGAGAGCAAGCTGAGTCAGTTCCCCAGCGAGGGCGACCTCGGCAAGTTCATTCAGTGCGGTGCCATGAGCAACGGCGCCAGCAGCATTCACGGTGCACTCCACTTCAAGTGGGTGGTGAACGCGTCGCCGCACTCGCTCGGCAAGCAGACCGTCAACATCGAGAACTACATGTTCTGGAAGCTGCACGGCTGGATCGACACAATCTGGGAGCGCTATCGGATCGCCAAGGGCCTCGCGCCAGACGAGCCCAAGCTGCGCGAAGCACTCAGCTCGCAGTGTCGTGAGATGCACAGACTGGGGCAGGCCGTGGCGCCCTCTGCGAGTCCCGGCAGCAAAGATCCGCTCCCTGTGGAGCACGGCTATTTCCACGAGTCGGTGCGACCGATCCTGGAAAAGGTGTGCAGTGGCTGTCACAGCGAGTCGAGCCCCGAGGCGGGCTTGCCGCTCGGGGGACAAGTCAGCTCCGCGGACATCGTCGAGCAGCTCGTCAATGTCAGCGCGCTGCACGGCGGCCAGTTCAAGCGCGTCGTGCCTGGCGATCCCGACGAGAGCTGGCTCTACCTCAAGGTCAGTGGAACCGCGATGGCGGCGGGCTGCCAGGGCGCGGGCTGCAACGCCCAGGTGATGCCACCCGCGGGCCAGGTCTCGCTGAGCAAGGCCGAGCTGACGACGATCCGTCAGTGGATCAGCGACGGCGCAGCGGCCCCCACCAACTGACGACGCGCTCACGTCACGCAGGTCGGCCACGCGGCCGTCACAGCGCGCGGTTCTTCCGCCCGCGCGCAAAGAGGAGACTGCTCATGAACACGAAGCGCACACCCGGCGAGCGCGACCTCGCGCGGCGCGAAGCTCTCAAGCACCTCGGCGCGCTCGCCATCTCGTTGCCCACGCTCGCGACCCTCGGCTGCGCAGCCGAGTCCAGCGACGGCGACGACAAGCCCGGCACGAGCGGCAGCGACCCCGTCCACAAACCTGACGCGCGCACCACGAGGCCCGACGACGCAGTCGAAGCGGACAGCGGAGCGGCAGCACGTGCCGACGCAGGCCGCCAGCCGAGTCGTCCCACGACTACCGACGCGAGCACAAAAGGCGACACCGAGAGCAGCGACGCGAGCCAAGCAGACGCCGGCGCAAGCGAGCCAGGCGCGAGCACAGACGGCGGCAAGCCACCAGCTTCGACCGCCAGCGCTCCGATGTTCGACGATGCCGCCAGCTGCACGCTCACCACGACCGACATCGAGGGCCCCTTCTACGTCGACGAGAGCGAGGTCGCGAACGACGTCAGCATGATTCGCCGCGACATCCGCGAAGGTCATCCCGGCGTCGAGTTCACGCTCTCGTTCCGCTTCCTCGACGCCACGACCAAGTGCAGTCCGATCGCCAACGTGCAGGCGTACATCTGGCACTGCGACGCGGACGGCTACTACAGCGGCTTCAGCGGCCAAGACCCGTCCAAGCCCTACGCAGGCTCCGCCAACCCGTCCCCGTCCAACACAGAGCGCTTCTGCCGCGGCATCCAGGTCACAGACCCCAGCGGCGTAGTCACCTTCACCACCATCTACCCAGGCTGGTACGCAGGCCGCCCGCTGCACATCCACCTGCTGGCGTACGTCAACGGCTCGACCAAAAAGCTGATCACGACCCAGCTCTATTTCCCCGCCGCGTTCAGCAAAGAAGTCCACCAGACCGAGCCCGCGTACATGGCACGCGCCGCCAACATCCCAGCAGCCAGCCTCAATCCGCCGAGCGGCAAACCGGCGATGCCGACGCTGACGCACAAGCCCGGGCTGGTGACCGGGACACTCAACGTGATCGTGACGGGAGTGTAGCTGCTGCGATGCCGCCGACGTCTCACGCAACGAGAGACGAGAACGGACGGCGGTCGCAGCAAACACCCCAGCACCCGCTGACGCTGCCGTAGCCCGAGCCATTTTCGCTCCCAGCAGCGAGCGAGCGAGGCCTAGGCAGCAGGCGTATCGAGCCGATCGATGTCGCGAAGCGCCGGAAACAAAAACAGCCACAGCCCCACGATCAGCAGCGTCCCAACACCACCTGCAACCACGGCAGGAACCACACCCAACCAAGCAGCGGTCAAGCCAGACTCGAATTCGCCAAACTCGTTCGAGGCCCCCACGAACACCAGATTTACAGCGGCCACCCGACCGCGCATCTCATCAGGCGTGCGCAGCTGCACCAGACTCTGGCGCACAAAAACGCTTACCATGTCGGCCGCGCCCGAGACCACCAGCGCGACCAGCGACACCACGAAGCTGCGCGACAAGCCAAACGCGATCGTGGCCACCCCGAACAGTGCCACGCACGCGTACATGGCGTGCCCTGCCCGACGGCGCAGCGGCCGGTTCGCCAGCAGCACGCCGACCGCCAGCGCACCCACGGCCGGCGCGCTGCGCAGCACACCCATCCCCTGGGGACCGATGTGCAAGATGTCGCGCGCGTAGATCGGCAGCAGTGCCACCGCGCCGCCGAACAGCACCGCGAACAGGTCGAGCGAGATGGCACCCAGGATGACCGGCTTTTCCCACACAAAACGCAGACCCGCGATCAAGTCGCCGAACGAGCGCCCCTTGCTCGACGTCTGCGTCGAGCGCACGCGCACCAGCGCCATCACCAGCACCGTGATCAGCTCCAGCGCGATCGAGATGCCGTACACCTGCGAGGCGTTGCCCACCGAGTAGAGCAGCCCGCCGAGCGCCGGGCCGCCAATCACCGCCACCTGAAAGATGGACGAGCTCCAGGCCACGGCGCTCGGGAAGTTCTCGAGCGGAATCAGGTTGGGCATGAGCGCGGAGGCCGCCGGCCCCAAAAACGCGCGCGCGGTGCCCACCAGCGCCAGCACGGCGTAGATGCCGAGCACCGACGGGTGTGCGCTGCGCGAGCTGACAAACAGTAAGGTCGTGCAGACGAGCAGCACGGAGTAGCAGACAATCAGCACCTGCCGGCGGTCGAAACGATCTGCGACGTGGCCGGTGAGCGGGGACATCAGCAGCGCCGGCAAGAACTGCACGAGCCCGACGTAGCCGAGATCGAGCGCGCTGCCGGTGATCGCGTAGACCTGCCAGCCGACCGCCACGCCCTGCATTTGCATGGCCAGCGTGGCCAGCAGCTTGCCGAGCTGAAATAGGCGAAAGTCACGAAACTGCAGGGCCGAGACGGGGGCGACCAAGGCGGGCTGAGAGGACGACAACATACGGATTGCCTTCGTCTATCATACGAGACAGAAAAGCGCCCGTCGCGGCCCGAGCGGTCGCGCAGGCCCTGGCGGACGTCGAAGCGCGCCCCAGGGCGCGCGAGCGGAGAGCAGAGCTGTAGCGGGCAAGACTTGGCGCAGCGCGGCGGCCTCGGCTCAGCAAGCGAGCGCGGGGTCCGCGCTGGCAAACCAGTTGCTGGCCAGGCGCACCGCATTGGTCGCGGCGCCGAGCCGCAGGTTGTCGCCGACCACCGTCAGACACACGGTTTTTCCACTGGGGTCGCTCTCGTCGAGGCGCACGCGGCCCACCAGGGCTCGATCGCGATCGGCCACCGCGGCCAGCGCGCTCAGCCCGGCGCCCGTGGTGCCGGGGAAAAAGTGCACGAAGGGGACCGCACGCAGGCTGTCTTCGAGCTCTTCGATCGTGGCCGCGCGCTCGAGCCTGAGCCAGGCGTTCTCGTAGTGCCCGACGGCGACCGGCACCCGACAACACTGGGCAGAGATCGCGAACCCTTGCTGCCGCAAGATCTTGCGGCTCTCGAACACCAGCTTGCGCTCCTCCGAAGAAAAGCCCGACGCATCGGTGCCGCCGTTGTGCGGAACGGTATTGGCGGCGTAGCGAGAGGCGTCGAAGCCGCTGCCCAGCCGGTCGCTGTCGCCGTACCTGGCGCGCGACTCGGCGATGAACTCGTCGAGCGCCACGATGCCGGCCCCGCTGATGGCCTGGTAGGTGCTGACCGTGGCTCCGCTGAGCCCAAAGCGCTTCTGCAGCGGCGCCGCCGCGAGCGTGAACGGGATGGTGGTGCAGTTGGGGTTGGCGACCAGCCGCACGTCCCTGGTGACGAGGTCGTGGTTGACGCCCGCCACGCCGAGCACCACGGCGGGATCGCTGCGGTAGGTGTTGCTCTTGTCGACGACGTGGTAGCCGAGCTCGAGCAGGCGCGGCACGTAGCGCTTGCTGAAGTCGTCATCGAGCGCCACGAACGCGACGTCTCCACCTTTGGCCCCGCTCTGCTCGAGGCTGCTCGCGGCGCGCACCGGGTAGCTGCGGCCGCCGTGGGCGAGCTCTTGATCGCGACTGGCGTACAGGTCGAGGCTGGCGCCGGGCCAGGCGCGCGCGACCAGGTCGATGGTCTCACGTCCGACCAGGCCCGTCGCACCGAGGATACAAACTCTGAGGGTCATCTGCGCACCGTGGGTTCGAAGCGCGCGGTTGCTGCGCGCGCCAACAAAGTAGGTCCGCGCTGCACAGGCTCGCTCACGGCTCGCTGAGCAGCTCGGGGAACGAGGGTAGCAAGCTCTTGTCCTCGCGCTCGGCCACATCGACGTTGACCGTCGTGCGTGCTGCGTCGGCCTTGCTGGGCAGGGCGGACTTGCGGGTGTCGTCGGCCGGGAGGTCTTCGGTCTCGGTCAAGAAGCCGTGGCTCTGCCGGCTCCACAGCGCGTAGTACGCACCCCGTCGCGAGAGCAGCTGAGCGTGGGTGCCGTCCTCGACGATGCGACCTCCGTCGAACACCAGGATGCGGTCGAGGTTGGCGATGGTGGACAGCCGGTGCGCGACCACCAGCACCGTCTTGCCGCGCATCACCGTGTCGAGTGCATCCTGGATGGCCTGCTCGGTGATCGAGTCGAGGCTCGAGGTGGCCTCGTCCAGGATCAGCACGGGCGCGTCTTTCAAGATCACGCGCGCGATCGCGATACGCTGGCGCTGGCCGCCCGACAGCTTGACGCCGCGCTCGCCCACCAGGGCCCCGTAGCCCTCTGGCATCTGCGCGATGAAGTCGTGCGCGTGGGCTTTTTTGGCGGCCTCGATGACATCCCCCTCGCTGGCGTCGAGCTTGCCGTAGCGAATGTTCTCGAGCAGCGAGCGGTGAAACAGCGTGGGGTCTTGCGGGATCAGACTCAGCTGCGCGTGCAGTGCGTCCTGCGTCATCTCGCGAATGTCGACGCCGTCGATCGTTATCGAGCCGCCCTGAATGTCGTACAGGCGCAGGATCAGACTGACGAAGGTGGACTTGCCGGACCCGGAGCTGCCCACCAGACCCACGCGCTGTCCAGCCGGGATGGTCAGGTTGAGCCGGTCGAAGACCTTGCGCTCGGGCGTGTAGCTGAACTCGAGCTGAGAGAGCTCGATGTTACCGCTGCCGATCGCGATCGGCAGCGCGCTGGGCGCGTCGATCAGCTCGTGCGGCGCAATGATCGTGTGCACACCGTTGGCGACGTTGCCGACAAACTCGAAAAACTCGAGAAAACGCCGACTCAGGTTGCGCGCCTCGTTGATGATCAAGAACGACAGGCTGGTCGCCATCACGAAGTCGGCCACACCGATGGCGCCGTCGCCCCACAGCTTGAGCGCGTAGTACAGGATGCCGATCTTGAGCACTGCGGCCGAGCCGAACTGAAACCAGCGCACGCGCTCGGAGTACCAGTTGGAGCGGCGAATCGCCCGCATCTCCTTGTCCAGGTAGGTGTCGAGGTACGCCCGCTCGTGATCGAGCCGCGCGAACAGCTTGACGCTGGTCAGGTTGGTCACCGAGTCGACGACCTTGCCGGTGGTCTCGCTGCGCGCAGACGACGCCTTGAAAGCAAACGGCTGACAGCGCGTGGCGAGGTAGTACGAGCAGGCCACGAACGCCACGGCCCAGAGCGCAACGAACTGACCGAGCTCTCTGTGCGCGCGCGAGAGCAGCGCCACCGACACGCTGAACACGATGGCGATCGGCCAGAAGTCGAAGATGATGGCCCACAGCGTCTGGGTCACGCCCATCGACGTCTCACTGATGCGGTGTGCGAGCGCGCCCGAAAAGTTGCTCGTGAAGTAGCGGTGCGAATGGTGCTGCAGGTACGCGTACACGTTGCGCGTGACGTTCTGTCGCTGGCGCGGTCCGATCGTGATCTGACAGGTGCCTCCGGCGCGCGCGAACACCACCTCGCCGATGCCGAGCAGGACGAACAGCGTGAGCGGGCCTTGTAGCCGCCCGATCAGCGCGTGGCTGTCACCAGTCGACTCGGTGACGCCTTTGATGACCTTCCCGAGGGCGTAAGGCAGACAGATACTACAGACGGCGTGCGCCGACTCGAACACCACCATGGCCAGATACCACCACCGGTAGCGCGCGACGAAGTGCAGGATGAAACGAAACGGCGTCGCCGGCAGGCGCGGCGCTTGAGGCGCGCGCTGGAAGTCTCGTAGGCTGGCCATCTCAGTGGCCCGACACGTCGTTGACGCCGGAAAAGAGCTCGATCAGGCGCGCACGATCGCGCTCGGGCAGCGGCGGCCGCGCGAGCGAGTGCACGTTCTCGAGCAAGTGCTCGACGCTGCCCGTGCCGGACAAGATGACGTGCGCACCCGGCTCGTCGCGGCAGAACCGGTACGCCGCGTCGGGCAACGAGCTCGCACCCTCTGCGTGCAACAGGAAGTCGAGCCCGTCGTCCACCAGCGAGCGCTCGACCTTGCCGCGTGCGGCCAGATCGAGCAGCAGCTCGCGCAGTCGATCGGGACGGCTGAGCGCGCGCCGCACCGCGAACATGATCAGCGTGCCCACGTTGCGCTCCAGCGTGCGCGGGAAGACCTTTTCGCGCGCCGACTGGTTGAGCAGGTTGAAGCCCACCATCACCACGTCCCACAGGTCGTCGGCGAGCGCGCGCGAGAGCATGTCGTGCGTAGGGTCGGCCGCAAACGCCTCGGTGATGCCGAGAAAGCGGATCTTGCCCTGCTCGCGCAGCTTGTGCAGCGTGGGCACCAGGCGGTCGCGCAGCGCCTCGTACTGGTTGGGCCGCACGCCGTGCAGGTGGTAGATGTCGACGTAGTCGGTGCGCAGCCGGCGCAAGCTGTCTTCGAGCGAGCGCACCACGTCGTTGGGCGTCAGGTCGAGCTCGCCTATCGTCTTCTTTTTGGTCGACAGGATCACGCTGTCGCGCGGCACCGCTGCCAGCGCCTCGCCGATCACCGCCTCGGTCCCGTAGGCCTCGGCGGTGTCGACGAAATTGATGCCTTGATCGAGCGCCGCGCGCACCAGCTTTACCGACGCGGGGTCTCGCTCACCGCCGGCGCGACCGAGCCGACTGTCGCCGCCACCGCCGAGGCCCATCACCGTGGCCGAGAGTCCAGTGCGACCGAGCACGACTTTTTGCATGTGACCTCCAGGGTTCGCTCGCGCGCGGCCGGCCGCGCGCGGCTGTGTCAGCGCTCGCACGCGGAGAAACCGCACGCTGTGACGCCGCGCGCTGCTAACGCACGAAGAAGCCCGTCTAGCACGCGTCTTTCCAGACAGCCAACACGTCCCGTATAGTGTCGAGAAGTTGCGCCACCCCGCGGCCCGACTACCGTCCGCCCGTGGATCTGTCCCCGCTGCGACGTCGCGACTTTCGATTGCTCTACCTCGGTCAGTTCGTCAGTTTTTTCGGCTCGATGATGAGCTACGTGGCGCTGCCCTTCGCGCTCTACGCGGCCACCAAGTCGACGATCTGGACGGGGGTGCTGGGGGCGGTGCAGCTCGGACCTTCCGTGGTGGGCGGCCTGGTCGGGGGTGCGCTCGCCGACTCGGTCGACCGTCGCAAGCTGATCGTGCTGTGCGAGCTGGGCATGGCGGTCATCGTGCTCGCGCTCGGGGTGAGCATGACGATGCTCAAGCCACTCTACCCGCATCCGCTCTGGATCCTCGCGGCGGCGGCGGCGCTGTCGGTGCTGAACGGCTTTCATCGCCCTGCGCTCGAGGCGCTGTCGCCGCGCCTGGTCGACAAACACCAGATGCCCGCGCTCGGCGTGCTCAACTCCCTGCGCGGCAACGTCGGCATGATCGGCGGCCCTGCGGTGGCGGGCATCCTGATCAGTACGGGCGGCGCCGATGTCGCGTTCTACCTGGACTTCGTGAGCTTCGTCGTGTGTGTCGGCGCGGTGCTGGCGATCCGCCACGTGCCGCCGGTCGAGAAGGCGGCCAGCTTCTCGCTGGCCGCGGTGCGCGAAGGCTACCGCTACGCAGTCGGTCGTCCCGACCTGGTCGGCACCTACGTGGTCGACATCATCGCGATGACCTTTTCGATGCCGAACCTGCTGTTTCCCGCGGTGGCCGACGCGCTGGGCGGCACCCAGTACCTGGGCTGGCTGCACTCGGGCATCTCGCTCGGGGCCCTGGCGGCCACGCTCAGCTCGCGCTTCTACCTCACCACGCGCCGCCACGGCCTGATGATCCTGCTCGCCGCGGGAGCCTGGTCCATCTGCATGGTCGGTTTCGGCATGGCCAGGACTTTTCCGGTCGCAATGTTTTTTCTGCTGCTGGCGGGCTACGCGGACATGATCAGCGCGGTGTTCCGGCAGACGATCTGGAATCAGACCATCCCGGACGAGCTGCGTGGACGCCTGGCCGGCATCGAGATGATCTCCTACCTGAGCGGGCCGATGATCGGCAACACCCAGCTCGGCCTGTTGTCGAGCGCACTCGGCATTCAGCGCGCGATCACCGTCTCGAGTCTGATCGGGGTGGCCGGCGTCGCCGCCTGTGCGCGCGCCATTCCCGGCCTGTACCACTACCTCGCACCCGAGCTGGGCAGGCCCTCCCTGGCGGCCCCGGACCCCGCCGTGGTCCAGCCGGACGGTGCGACCCCAGGCCACCAGCCAACCGCCAGCCAAACTACCGATTTGTGGGACGGGCCGGGCTGAGCTCCGCGATCTGACACACAGCTGGCCAAACGGTCAGGTTTGGTTGTACAAGGGGCGCGGCTTTTGCTGCGCGAGCCCGGAATAAGCCGCTAGCGCGCGCGTTTGCACGCCCGTTACCAGCTGTCGAAGCGCGCGGTTCTGCCGCGGCGCGAGCAAAGGGTCACAACCGTTGACAGCCAACACTAGCCAAGTATCGTCCGCGACCGTTAAGCCCGACCGACGGTCGAAGCGCGCCCTGGGGCGCGCGAGCGAACAAAGCTGGCGAGCCCTCGGGCGCGCCAGCGAACAAAGGTCGGAGCGGCCAACAGAACCTCTTGAGAAGGCGGGTCAGCGATGAGCGACCTCGTGATCGAAGCCAAAGACCTCACGAAGCACTACGGCGATTTCGTCGCCATCGACAAGCTCAACTTCAACGTCAAGCGAGGCGAAATCGTCGGTCTGCTCGGCCCCAATGGCGCGGGCAAGAGCACCACGATGAAGATCCTCACGTGCTACACCGCGCCCACCGAGGGCAGCGCGAGCGTGCACGGCCACGACGTGTTCGACGCACCGCTCGCCGCCCGCGCGAGCATCGGGTACCTACCCGAGAACACGCCGCTGTACACCGAGATGCTGGTGTACGAGTACCTCGAGTTCGCCGCCGACATGCGCGGCCTCAAGGGCAGCGAGGCCAAGCGTCAGATCAAGCGCGCCGTCGAGCAGACCAGCCTGGGCGACGTGGTCGGCAAGGAGATCCGTGCGCTCTCCAAGGGCTTCCGACAGCGTGTCGGCCTGGCGCAGGCACTGGTCCACGAGCCGCCGCTGCTGATCCTCGACGAGCCGATGAGCGGGCTCGATCCCAACCAGGCCATCGAGGTGCGCGACGTCATCAAGACGGTCGGCAAGGAGCGCACGGTCATCCTGTCCACCCACAACCTGCCCGAGGTGCAGGTCACGTGCGACCGCGTGCTGATCATCGCGCGCGGCAAGATCGTGGCCGACGACACACCCAAGGCGCTGAGCGACCG
>Ga0190271_10000568_pt1 | contig 18948 bp, 13 predicted proteins | sample Popmic356T_FD_133747 | JGI IMG/M metagenome (GOLD analysis project Ga0190271, IMG submission 133747) | Populus adjacent soil microbial communities from riparian zone of Weber River, Utah, USA - 356 T | ecosystem: Environmental > Terrestrial > Soil > Riparian zone | place: USA: Utah | collected...
ACCGCGGCCACCGCGGCCATCTCGCACCCGACGCCCGCGTAGTGGACGACGACGATCGCTCTGGTGCGCGGCGTGATCGCGGCCTCGATCAGCGACTCGTCGATATTGAGTGTGTCGGAGCGAATGTCGACGAACACCGGCGTCGCGCCGCGCAGCACGAACGCATTGGCGGTGGACACGAAGGTGAACGACGGCATGATGACCTCGTCTCCGGGACGGAGGTCGAGGAGCAGGGCGCACATCTCCAGGGCGGCCGTGCACGAGTGGGTCAGCAGCACCTTCGGCGCGCCAAGCTGATCCTGCAGCCAGCTCTGGCAGCGGCGGGTGAACTTGCCGTTGCCGGCGAGCTGGCCGGCGGCCACCGCCTCGCGGATGTAATCGAACTCGCGGCCGGTGAGATGCGGCCGGTTGAACGGAATCGTCCCGGGCATGCGCACCGAATCGTACACCGACCGAGGCGTCCGGATGATTTTGATTTGTCACCGCATCCCTGAACCGGGGACACTAGCTGCCGTGACGAGACGCCACGGCCGGCCAGGGTCTGCCGCTCCCGGTCGAAGGCGCACCGCGGTGGGCCCGGCATGAGCAAGCGGCTGGCCCTGCTGGCCGGACAGTCGGCGGTGTCGATTGCGCTGCTGGCGTGGCTGGTGCGTGGCCTCGACACGCACGCGCTCGGCCGCCTGCTCGTGACGCTGCCTCTCTGGTACTACGTCGCCTCCCTGGGTGTCATCGTCGGCGGACAGATCCTGTATGCCTGGCGGTGGTGGCTGCTGCTCTCGGTGGCCGGCGTGGACGTGTCGCTGGGAACGGCCATTCGCTCGTACTTGATCGGGGTCTTCGCCAACAATTTCCTGCCGAGCACCATCGGCGGCGATGCCACGAAGATTTACTACCTGGGCCGCGAGCACGGTTACCGCACGATCGTCGCGACGGTGGTGGTCGATCGCATGCTCGGTCTCGGCAGCCTGGCCGTGTTCGCCGCCGCGGCCGCGTGGTTCGTGCCTGCCCTGTCGGCGCGGTTCGTCGCCTTGCGTCTCGTCGTCACCGCGGTGGCGGTCGGGGTTTGTGCGTTCATCACCCTGGCGACGGTCGGGACCGGGGGGGCGCAGCGCTGGCTGGCGCCGTTCGGGCGCACGGCGATCGGGCTGGGCGAGAAGCTGAAGCGGCTGCGGCTCTCCATGGCGCTGCTGCTGCGCCAGCGGCGCGTTCTGGCCTATGGCGCCGGGCTCGTGCTCGTCTACTTTCTCGCGCTCTCGCTCGTCTATCTGTGGTTCATGGACATCGGCGGCACCGCGCGGCCGCCATTCGTCGCGGTCTTCACCGCTGTGACGATGACCGCCGTGCTGAGCAACGTGCCGATCTCGCTCAACGGCCTCGGCGTGCGCGAGCAGCTGCACGTGTGGCTGTTCGCGCCGCTGGGGGTGCCCAATGAAGTGGCGGTGGCCATTTCGCTCCTGCTCTTCGGCCACATCCTCGTCACCAGCCTGGCCGGGATGGTGCTATGGCTGGTGCAGCCCGCGACCACCTCAGCCGCGACCGCCGATCCGCGCGGCTGACGCGGCCGCCCGGTCGGGCTGCGGGCCCGTGGGGACCGACGTGAGAGAACCCCGCGCGCGCCGGCCATTCATCTACGGTGGTGTAGCCGCGGTGGAAGCCAGCGATCTGAAAGGCGGCGACTTGAGTCCACTGGGCCCACCTCATCGCTCATGTAGGAATCGCCGTGGCCGGTGATCCGTGAAGGAATACGCGCGCGAAGACCGCGGCCACCTGGATGGGGCAGCGAGGCGATGAGCGCGATGGCGGCACCGCGCCGAAGGATCATCGGGAAAGACTATAGTGGTTCACGTCATGGTCGCCGAACGCAGCGAGCGCCAGAAGGCGCAGCGGATCGTCGCCGACAACCGCAAGGCGTTCTTCGACTTTCACGTGCTCGAGACGCTCGAGGCCGGTATGGCCCTGCTCGGGACCGAGATCAAGGCGATTCGCGAGGGCCGCGTCAACCTGCGCGACAGCTACGCGCGGCTCGAGAACGGCGAAATCTGGCTGCTCAACGTGCACATCAGCCCGTACAGCCACACCGGCTACGCGCATCACGACGAGCGGCGGCAGCGGAAGCTGCTGCTGCACAAGCACGAGATCATGAAGCTGGCCGGGCGCGTGCAGGAGCGAGGGCTGACGCTCGTGCCGCTGCAGCTTTATTTCAAAGGCGGGCGTTTGAAAGTGTCGCTCGGCCTCGTGAAGGGCAAACAGGCCCCCGACAAACGCGAGACGATCAGGCGCAGGGAGGTGGACCGCGAGACGCGGGCCGCCGTCAAGGAGCGCAGCCGCTGATGAGCGGCGGCCGCGGCGCCGGCGGGCGACCCAGCGCTCGCACCCGCGCCCAGGCGTCGCCACAGAGCGATATCACGTTCTGTTGCAATACTTTACAAAGATTCAGACTTCGTCTCTGGCCGAACGACGGCCGCACCGAGGTGGTGCTGTAGCCTCGATCCAGGCCCTGCGGCGGATTTGCTCAGCAGATCAGGCCGTTCGCCCTCGCCTGCCTTGACAGATCCGCTAAATCTCTCGATAATTTGCACGTTCATGTCGTGAACGCGTCGTTCACGATCTGAACGAGCCCCGCCGGTTGCCGGCCGCGGACACGCCCGGCCCTGTAAGTCAGCAGCCGGAGGTGCGCCGGCCTCCCTCGTCATCACTCACACATCTCGAATCACCCCGCAATGGACGTCGAATCCCGCCGCGACCTGCAGCTTCTCGAAGCGCTGGAGCAGGAGTCGAGGATCACGCAGCGCAGCCTGGCTGGCCGACTGGGCATCGCGCTGGGCCTCACCAACCTGTATCTCAAGCGCCTGATCCGCAAGGGCTACGTGAAGTGCGTGACGGTGTCGCCCAACCGCCTCGTGTATTCGCTGACGCCGAAAGGCATGAGCCGCAAGGCGCGCCTCACCTACGAGTTCATGAAGTACTCGCTGGATTTCTACCGCGACGCGCGGCGGCACCTGCGCCAGAGTCTCGCCGTGGCGGTCTCGGCGCAGAAGCGCGTCGCGATTTACGGCACCGGCGACGCGGCGGAGCTCGTGTTCCTGCTGATTCGTGACATGGGCCTCGAGTTGACCGCCGTCTTCGGTCCCCAGAACAACGGGCCGTTCCTCGGCCATCCCGTGCTCGCCATCTCCGAGCACGCGTCGGTGCCGTACGACGTGCTGATCGTCGCCGTCCTCGAGCGGCCGGCGGGCACGGCCAAGCTGCTGCGCCAGGCCGGCGTGCCCGACACCAAGATGCTGATGCTGCGGCCGGACGTGGTGCTGCCGATCGCCGAGCCCGAGGCCGCGGGCGGCGTCGCGGCGGCCGCGCCGGCCACCCGTCCAGGTGTGGGGCAGGGCGACCAATGACATCGCTGTCGGCGCGCGGGCTGGGCAAGCGCTATCGCGTGGGGTCGCGCAAGCCGCAGGACCTCTGGGCGCTGAAGGACGTGTCGTTCGACCTCGAGCGCGGGACGATCCTCGGCGTGATCGGCCCGAACGGCGCCGGGAAGACCACCCTGCTCAAGGTGCTCTCGCGCGTGACGGCGCCGACGACCGGGACGGTGACGGGACGGGGACGTGTCGTGCCCCTGCTGGCGCTTGGTGCCGGATTCCAGCCGGATCTGAGCGGCCGCGAGAACGTGTTCCTGAACGCCGCGATGTACGGCATTTCGAGCGCCGACGTGGAGGCGCGGCTCGACGAGATCGTGGAGTTTGCCGGGCTGGCCGATTTCCTCGACACGCCGGTGAAGCGCTACTCGAGCGGCATGTATCTGCGTCTGGCGTTCTCGGTCGCCATCAACATGCAGCCGGATGTGCTCCTGGCCGACGAAGTGCTGGCCGTCGGCGATCTCGAGTTCCAGGAGCGGTGCCTCGAACGCGTCCAGGAGGGCGGCAGGAACGGCATGACGGTGCTCTTCGTGTCCCACGACATGGAAGCCATCACCCGACTGTGCGACCGCGTCCTGTGGCTCAACGCCGGCGAGACCGTACAGATCGGCGATCCGGAGGACGTTGTCGCGGCCTATCGTGAGTCGGCGTGGTCGGTGATCAACCGCGCCCGCAAGACGAAGAAGACCGGCAGTCATGTGTGCGCCGCCGGCGAGATTCTCTTCGCGCGGCTCACGTCCGCCACGGGCAAGGAGATTGGTGCGACCCGGGTCGAGGACGAAGCCGCGGTGAGCATCGGGCTGCGCACCACGATGCCCAACCTGCGGGTCCGGTGTCAGATCGACGTCTCGGCCCATGGCGTACTCGCGTTTCGCTCGGTGCAGTCGGAGCCGACCGCGATCGAGCAGGAGGGCGAAGTACTGGCCAGCGTGGCCATTCCCCCGCACCTGCTTGCCGAGACGGTCTACACGGTGACCGTGTCGCTGGCATTCTTCGAGCCTGGCGGACGCGCACACACGTGCGTCCTCTACAACGCCCTGTCGTTCCGGGTCTACGATCCGGCGCGCGGCGATTCCGCGCGTGGCACCTTCGCCGGGAAGATGCCGGGGACGGTGGCGCCGCGGCTGGCCTGGTGCGTGACGCCCGTCGATGTGCCAGCCAGGCTGCGCTCGTGATCTGTTGGCGATGAGCGGCTTCGCGCTAGACGCGGTCGACGGCGTCGCTCTCGGCGCGCGTGAAGTACCAGAGGCCGGCCCCGAGCACGGCGAGCGTGACCCCCGTGGCCGAGGCGGCGAGCGCAGGCTCGACATGGCCCACGCCGAGGAGACCGAACTTGAACATCTCGACCGCGGCGGCCATCGGATTCAGATAGAGCACCCAGCGATATTCGGCCGGCACCGCCGAAACCGGGTAGAGCACGGGGGTCAGGAAGTACCAGAAGTCGAGCACGAAAGCGAGCGTGAAGCGCACGTCGCGCCCAATGGTGGCGAGCACGCTCGTGAAGAAGCCGATCCCCAGCGCCAGCGTGACCGCAAGCAGCAGGCCACCCACTGCCCAGAGCAGTTGCGGCGCCAGCACCACGTAGGGAGTGCCGTGGGTCAGGTAAAAGTAGCCGGCGGCACAGGCCGCGACGCCCAGGTGGATGAACAGGGTGATGAACGCCGGAGCGGTCATGGCCACCGGGAGGATGACCCGCGGCACGTACACCTTGCCGATGAGCCCGCGGTTCTGTTCGAGGCTCCGCGTCGCCCAGGTGAGCGATCCGGCGAAGAGGTCCCAGCACGCCGTGCCGATCACCAGGAAGAGGAAGTAGGGGATGTTGTTCGACCCGACGTTCAGCAGGCCGCCGAAGACGATCGTGCGGACGAAGAGCGGGACCAGCGGGCGCAGCAGCAGCCAGCTCTTGCCGAGGATCGTGTTCTGATAGAGCTTCGTGACCGCGCGGCTGGCGAAGAACCGCAGCAGGCGGCGGTAGCGCCACACCTCGCGAAGCCGCGCGGCGGCGCCGCCAGAGCGAGGCTCGATGGTCCAGACGGAAAGCGAATCAGGTTCGGGCATCGCGGCAGCGGAGTGCAGCGCCGCCGCCGGCGGCGCCCCCTCGGGCACCGCACGATCATAACCGCACCACTTGACGAACCCATCGTGCAGCCCGATCGCACCGAAGGGCGGCGCGATTCGGGGCTGATGCCGCTGCTGGCCGCCGTGGACATGCCCGACGAACAGGCGTTCCGTGCCGGCCTGGTGGTGGCCGAGCCGGCTCGGCCGCGTGGCCGAACTCGGGGCGCGCAGGAAACACGCAGCTAATGGCAAAGGCCGAACTTGTCGGCCAGCGGCTGACCAAGGCGATCCGCATCCGGGGCGACGCCGAGCGTCGGTTGTTCCATGCGGCGCGGCGTGTCGGCCGGTTCCTGCGGGACGGGCCGCGGCGGGCGGCCCTGCGCTCGCTTGGTCCGTCGCCCTTTGAGATTCGGGCTGGCAACGGCTTTCTCGTGATGCCGCCCGGATCGTTCGCCGAAATGCCGGCGATCGTCGCCGACGCGCACGCGGCCCTGGCGCGCTTCGATGCCGCGACATCGTCGGGCTACAGCCGGAAGCGGTTTCTGGTGAACGTGCTGGATCGCCGCAGCCTGACCGCCGACAGTGCCGTGGTCCGCTTCGCGCTGCGGGTCGACGTGCTGGCGGCGATTTCACGCTACCTCGGCGTCGTCCCCTGCCTCAGCACGATCAGTGTCTTCTTCTCGGATACCGTCGAGGGCACGCCCAAGAGCAGCCAGCTCCATCACTGCGACGGCGACGACGTGAGGCAGGTCAAGATCTTCGTCTACTGCACCGACGTCGATGCGGCATCCGGCCCGCTCACTGTCCTGGGGGCCGAACCCAGCGCCCGGGTGCGGCGCGCGACGCGCTATCACTATCGCCAGCGTCTCACCGACGAGCAGGTCGCCGCCGTGCTCGGCCCCGATCGGGAGCACCCGATCCTGGGGGGTTCGGGCACCGCGGCGTTCGTCGATACGAGCCGGTGCTTTCATTTCGGATCGCGAGTGGCTCCCGGCGCGCCGCCGCGACTCGTGACGATGATCCAGTACCAGACACCGTACAGCTTCATGCCGCTGGCCGGCGGCGGCGGCCGCGGGCCGTTCAAGCACTTCGGCAGCCCGTCGCTGGGCCCGCTCCAACATCTGGTGCTCGATGCTTAAACGCGTCTGGTCGTGGACCCCGGCCGGCCGGAGCCTCGAGGCGCTGCGTGCCGACGTGCGCCGGCTGACGGCGGCGATCGAGCGTCTCGAGGGCATTCAGCGCAAGGACGCCGAACAGCTGAAGAAGGTGCGCGAGGCGGTCGCCGAGAATACCGCGGCCGCCCGCCGGGCGCTCGAGGCGAGCGAGGCATCGGGCGCCGAGTTCCGTCGGGTGGCCGAAAAGGTTCGTGATGCCGAGCACGCGGAGCTCCTCGAGCGCGTCGAGGCCGCGCGCCGGACCGATGCGAAGTGGCGGAAGATCTTCAGCAATCAGCTCGGCGCGCTGTTGCGCCACGTGTGCCTGCCGCTCGACCGTCTCCAGCCTCCGCATTCGCTCAATGCGAGGCGCTTCCGTCTGCGCTCGCAGAACGAAGAGGACGGCGTGCTCCTGGCGTTGCTGAACATCGCGGGCTGGGGCGCCACGCGGTTCGTCGAGATCGGTTCCGGGAAGTCGGGCGGCAACGCGGCCGGGCTGGCGCACGAGTGCGGTTGGTCCGGCCTGTTGGTCGAGCTGTCGGAACGCTCGGTCGAGCTGGCGCGCGCGAAGTTCGCGGCCAACCGGGGGGTCGCCGCGATCGCCGCGCGGGTGACGCCCGCGAACGTCAACACGCTGCTGGCGTCGCACGGATTCGACCGCGAGGTCGACATCCTCTCGATCGACATCGACAGCTACGACTACTGGATTCTCGAAGCGCTCACGGTGGCGCCCCGCATCCTGGTGGTCGAGTACAACGCGCTCTTCGGCCCGGATCGGCGCGTCACGATTCCGCTCGACCAGCCGCTCGACGCGACGCCGAAGGGCTACGGCGGCGCGTCACTCGCGGCGCTCACGGCGCTCGCCAACCGGAAAGGCTACAGGCTGGTGACGTGCGAGAACGCCGGCGCGAACGCCTTCTTCCTGCGCCACGACGTGGCGCCGGGAGTGCCCGCCGTGACGCCGGCGGCCGCGTACAAGCCGCTGCGGAGCCGCGTGGACATCGACGACGTGGAAATCAAATCCGACATCTTCGCCGCCGTGGCAAAGCTGAATCTGCCGCTGGTGGAGGTTTAGGCCGATCGTGGCCGTTCCGCTGCCGGACGTTTCGCCTGCGCCTTGCGCGTCCGGTGGGCTTCGAGCTGAGCTTCCTTGTTCCTGCGGTGCTCGTCCCTGATGCGGCGTACCCGCCGGGCGGCGGCGCGGGCAAACGGCGCGAGCCACGGCCGGAGCGCGGCCGCCCACACCGGAGCCGGTTCCGGCGAGGGCGCCGGGCGGCCCGCGAGCGCCTCGATGGCATCGGCGAAGCGGACCGTCGCGGGACAGTCCATCGGGCCTGGTCTGACGAACATGCGGACGAACCGGGCGCTCCGCTCCGGATCCGCGGCGCGATGCTCGAGCTGGGCGGAGAGGCCCTCGGCGTGCTGATCGAACGACCGCGCCGCGTGGAGCAGCGCGTCCGGTCCTTCGAGCAGGTAATGAAAATGCACGGTCCCTTCCTGGCTGTCGCGGAATTCGGGCAGCAGCACGGTGTAGACCGGGCGGCCGACGATGGCCGCTTCGATCATCGCGCTCGTATTGAGGCCGACCACGGCGTCGGCGTGATGCATCGAGTCGAAGTAGTCGGTCTTCGACGTCCGATCCGCCGGCACGGCACCGAGCGGCGGCCAGCAGACCACGCCGTCGAGGGTCGTGACCGTGACGCCCTTCCATTCGTCTCCGCGCTTGAAGTGCGGGCGGATCAGAATGTTGCAGTCCCGCAAGACCGGGTGCGTCGAGCTGCGGAGATGACGCACCCACTGTTCGACGAACCGTGGCTCGGGCGGGCTGCCTTCGAGAAGCGCCGAGCACACGTAGAGCACCAGCGGCCGGTCGGGGCGCAGGCCGACGCGGGCGCAGAACGCCTCGCGCGACGTCGAGGGGCGCTTGTCGAACCATTCGTCGAAGACCTGCGCGCCGGTCACGACGACGCGGGCCGGATCGACCTCGTGCAGCTCGGCGGCCTCCTGCTGCTGCACGGCGTTCCAGACCACGAGCTGCTGGGGTGCGAAGGTGAGCTCGCCCTTGCTCGACAGGTTGTCCCAGCTTGCCACCGCGAACACGTTTCGGATGCCGAGCTCGATGGCGGCGCGCATCAGATCCAGCTGGGTGGTTTTGAGGACCACCAGCGGCGTGGCCACGACGACATCGGGACGCATCTCACGCAAGTACGGGTAGAACGCACGGGATGTGCAGGTCGCGCGCTCCAGCACGTCGATGACGCGGGCGATGAGCCGGCGGCCGCGTCCGCCGAGGCCCGCCGATTCGGCGAGACGGACCGTGAGTGCGGGAGCGCGGCTTCGCGCACGCTCGCCAAGCGCGGGCATGCCGCCGTACTTCGGGTCCAGGAAGCGAAGGTAGAAGCGCGCCTGCCGCAGCCGGGTCGCCAGCTCGAACCACGGATCGCTCGCGAGCGCCGGCATCAGCGAGAGCTGGATGCGCGGCACGTCCTCCACGAGCCGAAGCACCGAACCTGGCCAGCTCTGTTTCTCGGTCGGCTCCGTCACGAGCGCGACCTCGTGTCCGCGTCCGGCCAGCAGGCGCAGGACCGACTCGTAGTGCCGGACGTACGAGGGGTTACGGATCGAGAACAGGATGCGCAGCGGCACGGACGTCGATCTTATCGCGAGGCCGTGCCGTGAAGATTCTCTTCTCGACGAGCAGCTTCGGGTTCCTCCGCAACTTCCAGTCCACGGTGCGCCGTCTGGCCGAGCACGGGCACGAGATCCATCTGCTCGCCGAGCGCACCGACACCGTGGATGGACAGAAGATGGCGGACGCACTGGTGGCCGCGCATCCCGAACGGATTACGGCCGGCTTCCTCCGTTCGAGCCGTCATCGCTTGTGGTACACCCTGGGCACCGGCGTCCGGGCCTCGCTCGACTACTGGCGGTATCTCGACAGCCGGTGGGACGACTCGCAGAAGCTGCGCGACCGCGCTGCGTCGATGGCCCCGGCGTTCGCGCGCCGCGTGTCCGGCTGGCCGGTGCTGGGCAGCCGCGCCGGGCTGGCCGCCCTCAGCCGCCTCTTCCGCGCCATCGATCGTGCGCTGCCGCCGGCCGCGGAGATCGCCGAGGTGTTCGACCAGATCAAGCCTGACCTGCTGCTCCTGACGCCGCTGCTGTACTTCCGATCCCACCAGGTCGATCACGTGCGGTACGCGCGCATGCGCGGCATCAAGAGCATCGTTGGCATCGGCAGCTGGGATCACCTCACGACCAAGGGGCTGATTCACGAGGTGCCCGGCCGCGTCCTGGTCTGGAACGAGGCGCAGAAGCAGGAGGCCGTGGAGCTGCACGGCGTGCCGGCCGCGCAGGTCGTCGTCACCGGATCGCAGGCGTACGACCACTGGTTCGACATGGCGCCGTCGGTCGATCACGACGCCTTCTGCGCCCGCGTCGGGCTCGACCCGGCGCGCCCCATTCTTCTGTATCTCTGCTCCTCGTCGTTCATTGCGCCGTACGAAGTCGGGTTCATCCGGTCGTGGGCGGCGGCGATCCGCGGCAGCGCCGACCCGTGGCTGCGCAGCGTCGGGCTGCTGGTGCGGCCGCACCCGCAGAACGCCGACCAGTGGCGCAACGTGGACCTGCCGTCCGAGTTCGAGAACGTGGCGGTGTGGCCCAAGACGGGGATGAATCCCATCGGCGGCGCGGCCCGGTCCGACTATTTCGACTCGATGTACCACGCCGAGGCCGTCATCGGCGTCAACACCAGCGGGATGATCGAGTCCGGCATCATCGGACGACCGGTCCACGCCGTCCAGGTGGACGAGTTCGCGGACACGCAGGACGGGACGCCCCACTTCCAGCACCTGAAGAACGTCGAGGGCGGGTTGCTGCGCCTGGCGCGGACGCTCGACGAGCACGTCGTGCAGCTCGGGCGGCTGCCGGCCGAGGGCGCCGCCGGGCGCGAGCGCGCCCGGCGGTTCATCCAGGGCTTCATCCGCCCGCACGGTCTCGACGTGGCGGCGACGCCGCGCGTCGTCGCGGCGATCGAGGACTTCGCCGCCGGCCCGGCGCTGGCGCCGGTCGCGGCGTCGCCAGGCGCGAGGCTGGCCCGTATCGCGCTGGCGCCGGCCGCGGTGGTGCTGACGCTGACGACGATGGTTCCGGCCAAGCGCCGCGCCGTCATCCTGCACTGGACGCGGCCGCTGCGGCTCGTCCTGCGCGGCATGTGGGGACGGCTGGTCCAGGTCGCACGCCTGGTGCGGCGCCTGCCCGGCCGGCTGCTGCGGCTGGCCGTGGCGGTACTCCGCGTGCTCGTCCTGCGGCCGGTACGCTGGGCCCGCCACCGCGCCAAGATGGCGCTGCACGCCTTCCTGGTCTGGCGCAAGGGCGAGACCAGCGAAACCGGGGAGGCCGGCTGACGCCCCGATGCGCGTGCTCTTCTCCATGCGGCACCTCGGCTCGCTGCGGATGTACGACTCGGTGCTCCGCCAGCTGGCAGCGAGGGGTCACCACATCGACATCGTCGCGCGCAAACGCGACGTGCCGGGCACGTCCACGGCGCCGGAAACCGTGCTGGCCGGCGTGCCGGGCATCCGGTGGATCTGGGAGGACGTTCACGTCACGGTCTGGACCGACCTGGCGGCCGCGGTGCGGATCTGGCTCGACTACCTTCGGTTCCGCGGCCCGCGCTATGCCGGCGCGCCGCGGCTCGCCGAGCGCGTCGCCGAGCGTGTGCCGGCCGTGCTGCTGCGGGTGTCGGATTGGCCGATCCTGAGGGCCGGAGCCGGCTTCCGCGCGCTCACGGCGTGCCTGCGGCTCGTCGAGCGCGCGCTGCCGCGTCAGGCCGACCTCGACGCGCTGATGCGCGAGCGGCGGCCCGACGTCGTCCTGCTCACACCGCTGCTCCGGCTCGGCTCCTCGCAGATCGAGGTGTTGCGGAGCGCGCGGGCCAGCGGCGCGCGAACCGCCCTCTGCGTCGCCAGCTGGGACCACTTGTCCAGCAAGGCGCGCATCGCCGAACTGCCCGACCGCGTGTTCGTCTGGAACGACACCCAGAAGCAGGAGTCGGTGGAGCTGCACGGCGTGCCCGAGTCGTCCGTCGTCGTCACCGGCGCGCAGTGCTACGACGAGTGGTTCACCCGGCGGCCGGTGCGCACCCGCGAGGAGTTCTGCGCCGTGTTGCGGCTGCCTGCCGACAGGCCGCTCATCCTCTACGCCTGTTCAGCGTTCTCGCCGGCGACGCCGATCGAGGCGCGCTTCGTGCGGCGATGGATCGAAGGCATCCGATCGAGCAGCGATCTGCTGCTGCGGTCGGCGGCCATCCTGGTGCGCCCGCACCCGCAGCGCCACGACGAGTGGAAGGAAGTCGACCTGTCGGATCTGCCGGACGTGACGCTCTACGGGTCGCACCCGCTCGACGAGCAGTCGAAGAACGACTACTTCGAATCGCTCCACTACTGCGCGGCGGTCGGCGGCCTGCTCACGAGCGCGTTTCTCGAGGCCTCGGTGCTGGGTCGACCGATCCACGTGTTCGTGCCGCCCGAGTTCAAGGAGCGCCAGGAAGGGCTGATTCACTTCCACTACCTGCAGGCGGTCGGCGGCGGGCTGTTCCAGGCGACAGAAGACTTCGACCAGCACCTGCGGGAGCTGGGTGCGTCGCTGCGGGCCGAACCGGGCCCCGATCGCAATGCCGGCTTCGTGCGCGCGTTCATCCGGCCGCACGGCCTGGACCGCCCCGCGACCGAGATCTTCGTCGCCGACGTCGAGGCGTTCGGCCGCGCGCCGGCACCCGCGCCGGCGCGCGATCCGCTGTGGGCGGCCGCGTTGCGGCTGCTGTTGCGGCCCGTGGCGCGGCGGGTGCACGACGCGGTCGGACGGGCGGAGAACCCGACGGATCGCACGGTCGTCGAGCTGCAGCAGGCCCGGCGGCGAGATCAGCACCGGCGCGACCGCGAGGCCGAGGAACGCCGCAAGAAGGAGGCGCGCGAGGCGGCGCAGGGCGAGCGCGCCCGCGCGGGCGAGCAGGCGCGGCAGGCGGTGCTGGCCGAGCGTCAGGCGCGGCTCGATGCCGACGCGCGCCAGAAGCGCGACGCCAAGGCCAGCCGCGAGCAGGAGAAGCGCCGGCACCGGCGCGAGAAGCGGCGCGCGGCGATCGTCGCCACCATCAAGCGGCGTCTCGGAGTGCAGTGAGCCGGTGAAGGTCTTCTTCTCGATGTGGCATCTCGGCTCGTTCCGGATGTACGAGCCGGTGATCCGCAGCCTCGCGGCGCGTGGCCACCAGATCCACGTCGCCCTCGGCCGCGCCGAAGGCCTCGGCTGGAGCAAGGCGCTCGACACGCTCGTCGAGGACTGCCCGGGCGTGTCGTGGAGCTGGCTCTCGCCGCCGACGGCGGCGTTCTGGGCCGAGCTGGCCAAGACGATCCGCCTCTGGGCCGACTACCTGCGCTACTTCCATCCGGACTACGACCCGACGCCGAAACTGAAGGCGAGGGCCGAGGAACGGCTCCCGCCGCGTCTCGTGCAGATCAGCAACCGGCCGGCGTTCCGCGATCCGGTGAAGCGCGGCCGGCTCCTCGCCGTGCTGCGCCGCCTCGAGCGGGCGCTGCCGCCAGTGCCGGAAATCGACCGCGAGCTGCGCGAGCGCGCACCCGACCTCGTGGTGATCACGCCGCTCATCTATCTCGGGTCGTCGCAGTTCGAGGTGCTGCGCACGGCCCTCGCGCAGGGTATCCGCACCGTGTTCGCCGTGGGCAGCTGGGATCACCTGTCGAGCAAGGCGCTCATCCGCGACATGCCGCATCGCGTGTTCGTGTGGAACGAGACGCAGCGCGACGAAGCCGTCCGGCTGCACGGCGTGCCGCCGGCGCAGGTGGTCGTGACCGGCGCGCAGTGCTACGACCAGTGGTTCGGCCGGCGCCCGGTGCGGTCGCGCCACGACTTCTGCGCGCGGGTCGGCCTCTCGCCGGATCGGCCGTACCTGCTCTACGTCTGCTCGGCGCTCTTCTGGGGCAGCCCGGTCGAGGCCGAGTTCGTGCGCCGTTGGGTGCAGAGCCTGCGCGAGAGCGCCCACCCGGAGCTGCGCGAGATCGGCGTCCTGATTCGTCCGCACCCGGCGCGCATGGACGAATGGTCGTCGGTCGATCTCTCGGGCTTCGAGCACGTGACGTTCTACGGCTCGAACCCGGTGGACGCCGCGTCCAAGGACGACTACTTCGAGTCGCTCTACTACAGCAGCGCGGTCGTCGGTCTCAATACCAGCGCCTTTCTCGAAGGCTCGATCGTCGGCCGGCCGGTGCACACGGTGCTGCTCCCCGAGTTCCAGGAGAACCAGGAGGGGGTGCTGCACTTCCACTACCTGCTGACGGTCGGCGGCGGCGTCCTGCGCGCCGGCCGGACCTTCGAGCAGCACCACGATCAGCTCGTCGAGTCGGTGCGCACGCCGCCCGATCGGCCGGGCCAGGGGTTCGTGCGCGCGTTCGTCCGCCCCGCCGGCCTCGACATCGAGGCGACGCCGGTGTTCTGCGACGCCATCGAGGCGGTGTTGCGCGAGCCGGCGCCGGCGCCGGTCCGGACGGCGTCTGGCTACACGCTGCTGCGGTGGCTGATGTACCCGACCTTCCGGCTTCTGCAGTGGCGCTATGGCGCCCAGATGTTCCGCGACGACTGGAGCCGCAAGGAGAAGGAGCAGCAGGAACGGCGCGCGGCGCGCGACCAGGCGCGCGAGGCGCGGCGGCGGGCCGCGGTGGCCGGGAAGCGGGAGCAGGTCCGCCGGCGCGCGGAAACCCTGGCGGCGCGTGAGTCGGCGCGGCGCGCGGTGGAAGCAGAGCGGCAGCGGGCGGTTTCGGCGAAGGCCGAGCTGAAGCTGGAGAAGACGCGGCAGAAGGAAGCGCGCGCGCGACAGCGGCGCCGCGCCGGGCTGCGCGCCAGCCTGAAGCGCCGCGCGGCGCGCCTGCTCGATCGCATGCGGCCGGGCCACGGGCAGGCGACATGAAGGAGCGCGACACCTTGGCGCGGTGGTGGGCCCGCGCGACGGGGAGCTGGCAGCTCGAACGGCTGGCGGCGCTCGACGCCAAGGTCGGCAAGTTCGGCCGCGAGCAGCACGAGGCGCTCGCAGAGCAACGGCGGCTGCTCGAGCAGATCCGCGCGGAGGTCGCCGGCAAGGCCGGCACCGGCGCGGTGAAGGAGCTTCGCCGCCAGGTCGAGCACCTCCAGACCTCGCTGGTCCAGCAGGATCGCGCGATCGCCGACGCGCTCGAGCGCGCCCGGGTTCTCGACGAGCAGGGCGTGGACGATCGCCGGTTCGCGCGGCGCATCGAGCAGTTTCTCAAGCACGATCGGCCGATTGTCGTCGGACCCTGGACCGGAGAGGTTGGCTTCGAGCTGCTCTACTGGGTGCCGTTCGTTCGGTGGGTCGTGCGCACCTACCAGTTGCCGCTCGATCGCCTGATCGTGGTGTCGCGCGGCGGCTCCGCGCCCTGGTATGGCGACCTGGCGCGGCGGTACGTCGACATCTTCTCACTGGTGTCCGTCGACGACTTCAGGGCCGCAACGGAAGAGGCGAAGAAGCAGCGGCTCGTGGGCGCCTTCGACGCGCGGCTGGTCGAGCGCGTCATCGGCCATCTCGGTCTCGACCGCCCGGCGCTGCTGCACCCCGGCATGATGTATCGCCTGTTCATGCCGTACTGGAAGGATCAGGCGACCGCGGCGCGCATCGACGCCTACACCGCCTACGAACCGATCGGCCGCGTCGAGGATCCCGCGGTCGAGGGCCTGCCAAAAGACTACGTCGCGGCGCGGTTCTATTTCAGCGAGTGCTTTCCGGATCTGCCGGCGAACCGCGCGTTCGTCACCGAGACGCTCGAGACGATTGGGCGGCAGATGCCCGTGGTCCTCCTCGACACGCCGTTTGCGGTGGACGACCACCGCGACGCGGCGACCGCGGCGCGGCACATCGTGTCGATCGCCGGGCGGATGACGCCGGAGCGCAACCTCGCGGTGCAGACCGCCGTGGTCGGTGGCGCGCGCGCCTTCGTCGGCACCTACGGCGGCTACTCGTATCTCGCGCCGCTCTGCGGCGTGCCGTCCCTGGCGTTCTACTCGGCGCGGACCTACAAGGCGCATCACCTCCACATGGCCGATCGAGTGTTCGAGCGATTCGGCGGCGCGGGGCTCGTGCCCCTCGACGTGGCGGCGCTGCCGCTCGTGCGCCTCGCCCTCGCGGGCGTGACGGCGGCAACCCGATGAAGCTCCTCTTCCTCATGGACTCGCCCGAGTATCTGCGGTTCTACGACTCGGCGATCGAGGAGCTGGCGTCGCGCGGCCACTCGGTGGCCATTGCCGTGAACAGCGGCCGGGCGAGGAAGCCCGTGGGTCTCGACGGTCTGCAGCGCTACGCGGATCGGGTGCGCGTCCTCGGCGTGGTGCCGCAGCACGAAGGCCGCTGGGCGAGCGTGGCGACCGGCGTCCGCGCCACGATGGACTTCGTGCGCTTCCTGCACCCGCGCTTCGCCGGCGCGCACGCGCTGCGGGCGCGCATCAAGCGCAAGGTCCTGCCGCGCGCCTATCACTGGCTCGATGCGATCCCGCGGCTCAGCCCATGGGTGGTCCGCGCCTGGCAGCGCGGGCTGATGGCGCTCGAGCGCGCGATTCCGGTGTGCGAGCCGATGACGGCGCTGCTGCGTGCCGAGGCGCCGGACGTGCTCATCGTCTCGCCGCTCGTGGCGGCCGCCTCCGAGCAGGTCGACTGGGTGAAGGCGGCACAGGCGGCCGGCGTGCGCACGGCCGTCGCGATCGCCAGCTGGGACAACCTCACCAACAAGGGGCTGTTGCGGATCGAGCCGGACCAGGTGATTGTGTGGAACGAGGCCCAGAAGCGCGAGGCGCACGAGTACCACTACATCCCGGAGGCGAAAATCGCCGTGACCGGCGCGCAGCTCTTCGATCGCTGGTTCGACGGAGGTGTCACGCGCGATCGCGCCGTGTTCTGCGAGCGAGTTGGTCTGCCCGACGACGGGCCGTTCGTGCTGTTCACTGGTTCGTCGAGCTTCATCTCCGAGTCGGCGGCCGAAGTGGCCTTCGTCCGGCGCTGGGTGGAGGCGTTACGGACCAGCGGCGATCCGGCGCTGACCGGCGTCAACGTGCTGATGCGGCCGCACCCGTACAACTGCCATCGCTGGGAATCGGACCCGCTGGCCGACCTGCGCGGCGTGGCCGTGTTTCCGCGGACCGGCTACAACCCGGTGGACGCGGCCAACCGCGCCGACTTCTTCGACTCGCTGTTCCATGCCGCGGCCGTGGTGGGCATCAACACGAGCGCGATGATCGAGGCCGCCATCGTGGGACGGCCCGTGCTGTCGCTGCTGGCCCCCGAGTTCGCCGGCACGCAGGAAGGCACGATCCACTTCCACCACCTGCTGCCGGAGCACGGCGGCTTCCTGCGCATCGCCTCGGCCCTCGACGAACACGTCGCGCAGCTCGCGGATCGGCTGCGCAGCCCGGCGGCGAGCCGGGCCGAAACTGACCGGTTCGTCGCGTCGTTCATCCGCCCTCACGGCGTCGATCGGCCGGCCACGCCGGTCTTCGCCGACGTCATCGAGCGCCTGGCGGCGAGGCCCGCGCCGGCGCCGCGTCCGGCGCCCGTGTGGGCGCCGCTGCTGCGCCCGGTGGCCCTGGCCCTGGCCGCGCCGGTCGCGCTCGTGAACACGCTGGGGCGATCCGAGACGCGCAACCGGCTGCGCCGGCGCGCCGACGGGGCGTGGCGGCGGTCGCGCAAGAGCGTCGCGCGCACGACGGGGCTGGCGCGGGGGCGCATCGTGCGCGCGGTGCACACGACAGGCAAGCGCTGGCGCCGCACCATGGTGCGCCTGCGCGGCGCGGGGGCGCGGTAATCGGTGATGTCTGACGCGGTCACGACCGGTGCGCCGTTCGCGAGTCCACGCGGCTGGCGGCTGGCGGCCCATGCCTATGCCGTCGTCGTGGCGCTCGGCATCGGCTATTTCGTCGCCGGCAGCCCGCTGCAGGCGAGCGAGGCCCTGCGCAACATGATGGCGGTCCAGCGGACCGGCCTGTACGAGCTGCTGGTGTCGCAGTTCACGCAGGGCGGGTTCCTGCGGCCGCTGCTGCTGGCGCAGATCGACGTCCCGTTCGAGCTCGCGCAGGGACGTTACTTCGAGGTGTTCAAGGCGATTCACGTCGCGCAGGTGGTGCTCGCCGCCATGCTGTTCGTCAACCTGCGGCCGGTGCGCAACGCCGTCGAGATGCTCAGCGTGCCGTTCGGCCTGGCGCTGCTCTTCGGCTCGCACACCTTCGCCGGCACCGTGACCGAAGCGTTTCCCATCAACACGTTCCTCACCATCGTGCTGTGCTGCCTGGCGGCCGCAAATCTCGCGCAGGGTCTGCCCTCGCGCTGGAAGGACGCGGCGGCCGTGACGCTGTTCGTCGTGGCCGCGCTGACGGTCGAGACTGGGCTCCTGGTCTGGGTGTGCCTCGCGGCTGCCTGGATCGCGGGGTTCCGGGGCGTCTCCGGCCGGGCGCTTCTGGTTACGACCGCGGCGCTTGCGGCTTACATGGTGCTGCGGTTCGGGCCGCTGCACGTCGGCGCGCCGGCGCTCGTCGAGCGCAGCTCCGGCTTCGGCTTCCGCGTGCTCGACCCGCCCGAGCTCATCGCGCGCTTCGGGGACAACCCGCTGCTCTTCTACGCCTACAACGTCGCCGCGCAAGTCCTCACGGTGCTCTTCGCCGAACCAAAGGCCGGCGTCTGGGTGTTGGCCCGCGGGCTTTCGACCGGCGACTGGCTGCTGCGCGATCTCCTGGGCGTGGCGGCGACGACGGGCGCGACCGTTCTGATCGGATGGTATGCGGCGTCGCGCGTGCCGGTGTGGCGCCGCGGCGAGGTGGCCGAGGGCGACCGGTGGCTGTTCGTGGCCGCGGCCATGCTCGCGGGCAACGCCGTCGTCAGCTATCCGTATACCAAGAGCGTCATCGTCAGCCCGGCGGGCGCCTTCCACGCCCTCGCCGCGGTCATCGCGTTCGGCACCGCGCTCGAGCGCCTCGGCCGCGCGCGGCTGCGCCCGGCGCTGGCGCTTGCGGTGGTGCTGCTGGCGGCGCTCTCGGCGGCGTGGACGGTCCGGCTCGTGGGCCTGCACTACCGGCTGCGCGAGAAGGCGTTCCTCACCCGCAACGACTGGATGTTCGTCACCGCGGGGCGGCCGCCGGCCGAGGTGGACGTGCGGCGGTATCCGGCCGCGGGGAGGTTGATCGGGCAGTTGCGCGAGGAGGCTGTGTCGATACGCGTGCCGAACCCGGTCTTCGATCCGCCGCGCGTCTCGCGGGTGTTCGAG
>Ga0190271_10000569_pt1 | contig 18944 bp, 16 predicted proteins | sample Popmic356T_FD_133747 | JGI IMG/M metagenome (GOLD analysis project Ga0190271, IMG submission 133747) | Populus adjacent soil microbial communities from riparian zone of Weber River, Utah, USA - 356 T | ecosystem: Environmental > Terrestrial > Soil > Riparian zone | place: USA: Utah | collected...
ACGGTGCAGTCGAGCCCGCACATCGAGCAGCTCAAGGCCCACGGCTTCGAGGTGCTGTACATGGTCGACACCGTCGACGACTGGGCCGTGCGCGCGCTCGGCGAGTTCGACGGCAAGCCGCTGCGCTCGGCCATGGACGAGAAGCTCGACCTCGACGAAAAGAAGAGCGACGAGCCCAAGGACGAGCAAAAGAGCGCGCTCAGCGACGCGCTGTTGGCGCACTTCCGCGAGGTGCTCAAGGAGCAGGTCGGCGAGGTGCGCATCTCGGATCGTCTCACCGACTCGCCCAGCTGTCTGGTCATTCCGGACGGCGGCCTCACGCCGTATATCGAGCGCATGCTGCGCGCACAGCAGGGCGCCGACATGCCGGCCACCAAGCGCATCCTCGAGGTCAACACCAAGCACCCGCTGATCCAGGCGCTGGCGCAGCTGCACGAGCGCAACGCCGGCAGCGACGAGGTGCGCGAGGCGGTCGAGCTGGTGTACGACCAGGCCCTGCTCTCCGAGGGCAGCCCGATCGACGACCCGGCGCGCGTCGCCAAGCGCCTGATCCGCCTGCTCCAGGTCAACGCCGAGGCCCGCCTCTCCGCCAGCCCCCCAGGCGCCTGAGGGCGCACTCCTCCTCGAGGACGGACCGGAAGTAGCGCGCCGCGCCTCCGGCTCCAGGCAATGTGAAACAGTGACGGATGGAGTCGGAGGCGTGGTGCGAGGCGCCGCCGGTTCCGAGGAGTCCCAACAGCGTCCTCCTGCAGGTGAGGACGGACCGGAGGAAGCGGTGGCGGATCGCGCCGCGCCTCCGGCTCCAGGCGTCACTGTTTCGCGGAAACACGAGGACTGGCGCTACGCTCCGGGTGGGTGACCCGGAGCAGCAAAAAGAAGGGCGCGGCGAGGCCCATGCTCGCGGTCCAGAGCCAGCTGGCGATCGCGGGAGCGGTCGCCACGCTGGCCGGCCTCAGCTTGCTCGAGCCCTACGTGTGGGTGGGCGCCCTGCTGGGCGAGCTGGGCTTTCAGCTGGCGATCTGTGGCGCGCTGGCCGCGCTGATCGCCGCGCTGCGCCGGGCGTACCTCGTGCTGGCGGTGCTGCTGCTCGCGACGCTGCTGTTCGTGTGGCCGCTGGTGCCGCTGTACCGCACCACCAAGCCCACGCCGCAGGCGGGACCGCTGCTGCGCGTGGCCACCGCCCACCTCGCGGGCAGCCGACTCGAGCTCGACACGCTGGCGAGCTGGCTCGGGCGCGAGCGACCCGACGCCATGGTCCTGACCGGGCTGCGCGAGGACCTGGGCGCCGCACGGCTGGGCGCCTACCGCGTGGCGCGCGGCAACGCCGACCTGCGCACGTTGCTGCTGGTGCAGAGCGCGCTGGTGGTGCCGGTGCGCGAGCGCCCGGGTGCCCACCCGGTGGTGACCGTGCGCGCGGGTCGCTGCCAGGCGCGCGCGGTCGGACTCGAGCTGCCGCCGCTGGCCGCCTACCCCGCGCTCGAGGCACGCCAGCGCGCGATCGCGAGCGTGACCGAGCTGCGCAGCGCGCCGCGCAGCCTGTGGCTCGGTCACCTGGGTAGCCGCGCGGAGGCGCACGACCTCGAGCCGTTCATCGCACGACACGCGCTGCGCGACGGCCGGCTCGGCCACGGTCGGCTGGCCAGCGCGCCCGGTTCCCTGGGGCCACTCGGTTTCCCGCTCTCCGACGTGCTGGTGCACGGCTGGATCAGCGTGCGCGAGGTCGACGTAAAGCCCCCTCTGGTCGCGGGCGCGCACCGCACGCTGAGCGCGGTGCTGGAGCTGACGGAGGCGCGCTGCCGGTTCAATCGGGCTGCACCGCTGGAATGACCATGGCGGGCCATCCCGCTGCATTCCACCCTTGACCAGCCCAGACTGAGGTCGCAAAGACCAGTCGTGAGGCAGCCTACATGAACCTTCAGGTCGATAGGTCGCGAACCCCCCGCGTGGCGCAAGCGATCCTGGAGCGCGAGCTCCTGTCCGGCACTCCGCTCGCAACGACCCTGGGCGCCATCTTCGGCTCGCTCGAGAGTGTCGTGTCCGCGCTGGTCGGTCTGTCCGGCTACCGGGGCCTGATGCGGCGCGCGCTGCACCGGGCCTCCGCGCGCTCCACTTCATTGCTCGCCATCGAGCCAACGTCCTCGTTTCCGCGCGACGGCTGGGCCTACCTGATCGCCCGCGTCGGCTCCGAGCGCGCACAGACCTGTGGCACCGAGCTGCTCGCCAGCGCCATCGAGCAACTCTGCGGGGTCATCGGCAGCGACCTCACCTACCGCCTCGTCGACCGCGCCTGCGAACAGCTGCACCACGCAAACGCACGGCCGGCGTGTGTTGCCCGCGCGCACGACGACTGATCCTCTGCCGGCGCGCGCCGCGACGAGGCGTAGCAATGATCGGCAGCGCCCCCTACTGGTCGCGCACGATCACGGTTCGACCTCCCCCGCAAGCATCCAGGCATGATCCGCAAGGTTGCCGACAGTGACTGCAGGCGACGGCCAGACTGCTTGGGGAGTACAGACAGCGCCCAGAGCGCGTCGCCACCGATCGTCACGATGTTCGTATCCCGCCAATAAGAAAGCGCCGCGTCGCTTGCGCTGTCGTGCCGATGACTATATCTAGCCATCACGGCCGTGGGGTCGGGCAGTCGCACACGCCGAGGAGGCTTCTGCGTAGCTGCTCCTCGCAAGAGAGCGGGGGGGGGAAATTAGATGGACGACGTCGAGCGGGCAGCGCGCTTTGAGCAACCTGATCGCCCTGCGGTCATGATCGTCGAGGACGACGAGAACCTGACCGAGGCGATCAAGCTGCTGCTTCAGAAGCGTGGCTACGTCATCGAGACTTGCTCGGACGCCCGCGTCGCGCTCGACCAGCTGCGCTCGGGCCCGACCCCCGACCTGATCCTGCTCGACCTGCTCATGCCCTACATGGACGGCTGGGAGTTTCGGCTCGAACAGAAGCGAGACCCACGGCTGGCGAGCATCCCCGTGATCGCGATGTCGGTCGATAGCTCGGCCCAGGCAGCGGCCATCGACGCCCAGGCGTTCTTGCGCAAGCCCTTCGACGAAGAGCTGCTGGTCGACACCGTCGACGAGCTGATCCGCGAGCGCACCTCCGCGCGCTACCGCACGCGGGCCGCCGAGCTCGACCGCCTCACCTCGCTGGGCTCGCTGGCCGCCGGCATCGCGCACGAAGTGAACAATCCACTCACGTTCGTGACGGGAAACCTGGAGCTGGCCCAGGACAAGGCCTCGGCGCTGCAGACACGACTGTCAGGTCCCGATGCGTTCTCGATGGTGGGGGTCTGTCAGCTGCTGTCGCGCGCCCAGCGCGGCGCCGATCGCATCGCCGAGGTGATGCGCCGCGTGTCGCTGTTCGCACGCACCGACGACGCCGCCGAGACGGGCATCGACGTCCACGACGTGCTCGAGTCGAGCCTGCAGCTCGCCTCCAACGAGATCCGCCACTGCGCGCGCCTCGAGCGCGACCTGAAGCCCGTCAGCATGGTGCGCGGCAACGCGACCGAGCTCGGTCAGGTCTTCCTCAACCTGACCCTCAACGCAGTGCGCGCGATCGGCGAACACGGCTCCGACAACCACGTGATCACGGTGCGCACCGAGATGACGCCGCTCGGAGAGGTGATCGTGACGATCGCGGACTCCGGACTCGGCACGGCGCCCACCATCAGTGCGCCGCTGTTCGATCTCTCGCGCTCGACCCGACAGCGCAGGCTGGGTCTGGCCGTGAGTGAAGAGCTGATTCGCGCGATGGGAGGCACGCTGGAGTTCGAGAGCACGCGCCAGCACGGCTCGATCGCGCGCGTGCGTCTGCCGGCGTTGACGCCGCCTCCGCCGCCAGTCGCCGAGCCCGTGCCCGCCAAGCCCGCGCCGGTCAGGCGCTCGGAGCGGATCTGTGTGCTGGTCGTCGACGACGAGCCCCTGATGTGCGAGCTGATCCTCGACCTGGTGGGCGACGAGTACGACATCGCGACGTTCACCGATCCACGCGCAGCCGTGGCGTCGATCCTCGGCGGCTCGTTCGACGTCATCTTCTGCGACCTGATGATGCCCGGCCTGAGCGGCAACGACCTGTACGAACGGGTGGTCAAGCAGCGGCCGGAGCTGGCGCGCAAGTTCGTGTTCGTCTCGGGTGGAGCCTTCACCGACCGCGCGCGTGAGTTTCTCGCGACCACGCGACTGCCTCAGGTCAACAAGCCGTTCACCCGCGAGGCGCTCGTCGCAGCGATCGAGGCGGTGGCCCAAAAAAACTGAGCGCGCCCCAGGGAGGGCGCTTCACTCTGCCCGCGCCGCTCGGTAGGTCGCGTCTCCGGGCGTGACCACCACCAGCGCGTAGTCCGAGGGGTCCAGCTGCGGCGGCACCGCGAACTTGCCGTGGAACTTGCCCTGCCCGTCGGACACCGCGACGCCGAGCAGCACGGCGCGCGGCTGCGCCAGCTCGGACAGCGAGATCTCCACGCGCAGGCCGGTCACCGGGACGCCCTGCTCACCACGCAGCTCGCCCTCCAGCTCGAGCGCGCCGCCGCGCATCACCTCGGGTAGGTAGCGCGTGATGCGCAGCGAGAGCGGCTTGCGATCGTCGTCGACGGCCAGCTCGGGCTCGCTCGCGCGCTGCGCCAGCGTGGGCTTGAGGCGTGACTCCGCAGCACCACGCTGCTGCCCGCCCTGCTGCAGCTTGCCCTCGAGCGCCGCCGCCTCGGCCGCCGCCTCGAATGCGCGCGAGTAGCTCTCTTCGTAGGCGCGTGGACGCGGCCACGGGTCGGGCTGCTCGGGCTGGTACGCCGGACGATTGCCGGCCGCGTGTGCCTCGAGCCCGCGCGCCGCGCCGCCGAGGTCGAGCCGCAGCCAGCCCGTGTTGGGCAGCTCGAGCTCGGCCCAGGCGTGCGCTTCGTTTTGCACGAAGCGACTCGGAATGCCCAGCGCCAGGGCCGTGATCACGAAGCCGTACACGCGGTGACGACACACGCCGCGCCGACCGCGCGCCAGATCGAGGTAGATGTTGCCGGTGTCGCGCGGTGGCTGCTTGGACTCCTCGAAGCTGCGAAAGTGCTCGACCAGCGCGCGCAGCGCGACGTCGACCGGCATGCCGCGCTGGATGCCCAGCTCGCGCGCGAAGGTCAACGCCGAGCGCTGCACCGACTCGGGCAGCGGCTGCACCTGGCTAGCCAGCGCATCGGTGGGCGTGCCCGGCAGCTGCGTGCCGAAGTAGTCGCGCGGCGCGTCGATCACGTAGGTCACGCGCACCTGGCGTGTGCTGGGGCTGCTGGCGACCACAAAAAAGTTGTCCGCTCCGTCGCGCTCCACGCTCAGCTTGGTGGGCGGCTCGGTGCTGAGCTCGAGCACGCGCGACTCGGGCGACACCGACGGCAGCGGCACCACGTTGCCCTCGGCGAAGTCGAGCACCACGCTGCCCCAGAACCGGTCGCGCACGCGCGCATCGGGCGGCAACGCGCTCAGCCCTTCGACCGGTACCGGCTGGCGGGCGGAGTCGACCACGCCGAGCACCGGCACACCGTCGGCCAGCGCCACGCCGTCGAGCGCACTCACGCGCTTGAACGGCGTGATGCCGGGCGTGAACACCTCGAAGTAGCCGAGCGTGCCCTCGAGCTCGGTGATGCGATCGGGACGAAACGCGGGCGAGCGCCGACCGGGCTGGTGGCTGGTGGTGGCCTCGCCCTGCCCGGCCAGCATGGGCCGCTCTTCGTCTTTGCGCAGCGGACCTCCGCGCGGCGGCTCGATCGCGGCTCCGCCCGACAGCACCGGCGCCTGCTGGGCCTTGGGCGCAAACGCAGCCAGCTCCTCGACGCGAAAGTCGGCGATGTAGGTCTGCGCGGGCTTGGACTCACAAGCCGCGCCGCTGAGCGCAAAACCAAGGATCGTGGACCAGCAGAGGCCCAGTCGAAGCGCGCCCTCGGGCGCGCGAGCGAAAAAACGAGCCGCGACAGCGAGCCAGCACACCGACCGCGTGCGGGCACGCAGCACGTGCTGTTCTGGCCCACCTGCACCTCCGCGCGGAGAGCGGTATGCTGAGCTTCGGCTCATCCCTGGGGTCACTCAAAGCCTATGAACATCTTGCTCGCGATTCTCGGCATCTCCGCTCTCGTCATCGTGCACGAAGGTGGACATTACCTCGCCGCGCGCGCTTTCGGCATGCGCGTGCTGCGCTTCAGCATCGGGTTTGGCCCGACGATCGCGAAGTTTCAGCCCAAGGACAGCCCGACCGTGTTCCAGGTCGGGCTGATTCCGTTCATGGCCTACGTGCAGATCGCCGGCATGAACCCGGCCGAAGAGAACGACCCGGACGACCCCGAGCTGTATCCGAACAAGAGCGTGCTGGCGCGCTTCGTGACCATCTTCGCGGGCCCGTTCGCCAATTATCTCACCGCCTCGCTGCTGGTGTTCGTGCTGGCGACCATGGGTCACCACGGCGAAAACCCGCCGCACGAGCCGATGGAGGTCGAGAGCGTACAGCAGGGCTCGCCCGCCATGAAGGCGGGCCTGTTGCCCGGCGACATCATCGTGTCGGCCAACGACAAGCCCGTGCACAACGTGATGGACCTGATCCAGATCACGGCCGACCGCGCGGGCAAGCCCACCACCTACGCCGTAGAGCGCGGAGGCAAGCAGCTGTCGCCGTTCACCATCACGCCGTTCGAAGACCACGGGCGCGGCGTGATCGGCATCATCCCCAAGGTCGTGCTGACGCCCATGCCTGTCGGGCGCGCCCTCGGCTACTCCATCGCGTACCCGTACGAGCTCACCGTGCAGCAGCTCGAGGGCTTCCGCATGATGTACAAGCAGGGCAGCACCGAGGGCGTGGTCGGCCCGGTGGGCATGGTCAAGATCGTCTCCAAGACGGCCTCGTTCGTGCAGCTGATCAACGTGCTCATCTTGATCAGCGTGGCGCTCGGCATGTTCAACCTCATGCCGCTGCCGGCACTCGACGGCGGGCGCCTGGTGTTCCTCGGCTACGAGATCATCACCCGTCGGCGCGCCAACGAGCGCATCGAGACGATGGTGCACACGGTCGGCCTGGTGCTGTTGCTCTGTCTGATCGCGCTGGTCACCCTGCGCGACGTCGCCGGCTGAAGACTGGCAGCCGAGCATGCTGCCACGCGAACGTTTGGTCTTCGCCAACGGCCTATCGCACCACGTGGTCGAGTGGGGCGACCCGCACGCCCGCGAGAGCTTCGTGTTGTGCCACGGCTTCCTCGACCTGGCGTGGGGCTTCGCCGAGCTGGGGGCGCTGATCGCGGCCGCCGGCTACCGCGCGATCGCGTTCGACTTCCGCGGTCACGGCGAGAGCGGACGCGTGCCGGCAGGCGGCTACTACTACTTCCCCGACTACGTGCTCGACATGCACGAGCTGCTGCCGCAGCTGCTCGACCAGCCGTTTCACCTTCTGGGCCACTCGATGGGCGGCACCGCCTGCACGCTGTACGCGGCCACCCATCCCGAGCGCATCCGCACGCTGAGCTTGCTCGAGGGGCTCGGGCCCAACATGGAGGCGCCGGAGCGCGCCCTGCCGCGGCTACAGAGCTGGCTCAACGAAGCGGTGCGCGCACGCACCGAGGGCCCCCAAAAGCTGCGCGACCTCGACGAGGCGTTCGCGCGCCTGTCGACGCGCCACCGCCACGTGGCGCCTGCGTTCCTGCGCTTGCTGGCGGACAAGTCCACCGAGCCACACCCGAGCGGCGACGGGCTGCGCTGGCGCTTCGATCCACTGCACCGCACGTTCGCGCCGGCGGCGTTCGACCGTGCGCGCTTCGGCGCCTGTCTGCGCGCGATCACGGCGCCCACGCTGGTGCTGCAGGGCGAGCACGGGTTTCGCAGTCGCGACGACGACGAGCGCATCTCGCTGCTGGCCACCCACAAGCGTGTCGTGCTCGCGGGCGCAGGGCACATGCTGCACTGGACCCACGGCACCGAGATCGCACGCCTGGTCGCCGAGCACGCCAGCGCGCTGGCCTGACCGAGCGCGGGCGCGAGCTGAGCCCGGGTCGGGCCTTCAGTCAGCGCAGCGCGTGCGCTCTCGGAGGCGAGTCACTACGCGCTCGGCTCGTCCGCTGGCGCTCCGTCAAAACCGTAGGCAGTCAGCAGCTCCGGGGGGATGCGGCGCGGCCGGCCCGTCGCGGCGTCGAGCAGCGCCCAGGTGGTCTCGGCGCGCGCGCAGGTGTGCCCGTCGCGCTTGAAAAGGGTGCGCCGCAGCGAGGTGGCGCCACGGAGCGAGTGGGCCCAGGTCAGCGCCTCGAGCTGCTCGCCGAGCAGCGCCGGCAGCAGGTACTCGATGTCGTGCCGGCGCACCACCCAGAGCACGGACAGCCGGCCCAGCGGCTCCGCGCCCATGCCCACCGCCGCGGCGTGCGCGATGGCGGCCTCGTTGACCCAGCGCACCCAGACCACGTTGTTGGCGTGACCGAGCTCGTCGATGTCGCCGGGCAGCACGCCGAAGCGGTGCGTGTACGCATTGTTGGTCGGTTCGAATCCAGCCCGATACGCCATGTCACCTCGCCGCGCTGTGCGCGCCAGGACTAGCAGCCACGCGACCCCCGCGCAGGCGGGCGGCAGGGCGCTCGGGTCAGCCGCGCTCGCCCAGCCGCCAACACGGCGCGTGACAACACCACGCCTTCGTTTAGCCTCTGGGCATGACCGTGCAGATGATCGAAGCGTACTACCGCGCCTTCAACGCCCGCGACTACACGGGCATGCTCGCGCTCGTCGCGGACGAGGTGGTGCATGACATCAACCAGGGTCCGCGCGAGGTCGGGCGCGACTCGTTCGCCGTCTTCCTCCAGCGCATGGACGAGCGCTACAGCGAGCAGATCTCGGACCTGGTGGTGCTCTCCCACGAGCGCGGCCGACGGCTCGCCGCCGAGTTCCTGGTCACCGGCAAGTACCTCAAGGCCGACGCCGGCTTTCCCGCCGCGCACGGTCAGCGCTACGAGCTGCCCGCGGGCGCGTTTTTTGAGGTCGACGACGACCGCATCACCCGCGTCACCACCTACTACAACCTGCGCGACTGGCTCGAGCAGGTGCGAGGCTGAGATGACCGAGCCGCCTCGCTCGCGCGCGGAGGCACAACGCGCGCCTATTCTTCGCTCGCGCGCGGAGGCACCAAGCGCGCCTATTCTTCGCTCGCGCGCGGAGGCACCACGCGCTTCGACCGTGCGCGTCGAGGCGGTGCGCGGTGCGCTCGTCGAGCCCTATCTCGACGCGCTCGCGCGCCTGCGCATCGAGGTGTTCCGCGAGTTCCCGTACCTGTACGACGGGTCGCCCGAGTACGAGCGCGGCTACCTGCGCGGGTACGCCGCGTCAGCAGCGTGCACGCTGGTGATCGCCCTGGACCAGGCGCTCGACCCGCCCGAGGTGGTCGGCGTGGCCACCGCCCTGCCCTTGCTCGCGCACGACGACGCCGACGCGCTCGCGCCGGCCCTCCTGGGCGCTGGCTACGATCCAGCGCAGACCTACTACTTCGGTGAGTCGGTGCTGCGCCGCACCTATCGCGGGCAGGGCATCGGCCACGCTTTTTTCGACGCCCGCGAGCAGGCCGCGCGCGAGCTCGGCTTCACGCTCGCCGCGTTCTGCGCGGTGGAGCGCCCGAGCGATCACCCGGCGCGCCCGGTAAGCTACGTGCCGCACGATGCGTTCTGGACGCGTCGTGGCTACGTGCGTCGGCCGGACTTGGTGGCAAGGTTCTCCTGGCGCGATCTGGGTGACCCACACGACACCGCCAAACCGATGGTGTTTTGGCTCAAGGAGCTGTGCGCATGACGCTGCACGTTGCGAGCTGTGCCTACTCGATCGAACCGCTGACCGGCTTTGCCGCGTTTGCAGACAAACAGACGCGCCTGGTCGCGGAGGCTGCACGCGCAGGGGCGCAGCTGCTGGTGTTCCCGGAGTACGGCAGCATCGAGCTCACCTCCACCTTGCCCGACGCGCAGCGCGGCGCGCTGGCCCGCGAGCTGAGTGCGCTCTCGCCGCTGCTGACTCCCATGCTCGACCTGTACAGCGAGCTGGCCAGGCGCCACGGCGTGTACATCCTGAGCCCCAGCTTTCCCGAGCGCATCGGCTCCGGGGCGGCCAGCGCGCCGCGCTACCACAACCGCGCGCACCTGCACGGTCCGAGCGGCAAGCTGGCGTTCACCGAGAAGCTGCAGATGACGCGCTTCGAGAGCGAGCAGTGGGGGGTCAGCGCAGGCTCGACCGCGCGCGTGTTCGACACCGAGCTCGGCACGGTGGGCGTGGCCATCTGTTACGACAGCGAGTTCCCGCTGCTGGTACGGCGTCAGGTCGCCGCGGGTGCCAACCTGATCCTGGTGCCCAGCTGCACCGACACGCTGGCTGGCTACCACCGCGTCCAGATCTCGTGCCGGGCGCGCGCGCTCGAAAACCAGTGCTTCGTGGTGCAAGCCGTGACCGTGGGAGACGCGCCGTGGTCCATCCCGCTCGATCACAACGTCGGCGCGGCCGGCGTCTACGGACCGGTCGAGCAGAGCGTCTTCCCGGACGGCGTGGTGGCCCAGGGTCAGCTCAACCAGTCAGGCTGGGTCTACGCCGACCTCGACCTCGACGCGCTGGCGCGCGCGCGCCGCGAGGGCCAGGTCTACAACCATCAAGACTGGAACCTGCCCGCTCACCTCGCCGGCAACGTCGAGCACGTGAAGGTCGCCTGACCCTCGCCAGGTCTCCACGCCCTCCACGTGCCCGTGCACGATCGAGATCGGAAGATCGCGTACGGGCACGGGCACGGGCACGCGTACGTTCGGAGTCATCTTACCCCCGGCTCGGGTGATCCACCTTGGCATGAGCGGTGTGGGTTCCCTACACTCGCCGGCGTCCCCCCGGCTCGGCGCGGCTTTGCTCGCCGTTTGAGGAAAACTCATGGCGCTCGATCATCGGTTCTTGGTTTCTGCTGTGCTGACCGCAGCACTCTCGGTCGCCACGCAGGCGCGAGCACAAGGCGAGGAGGAGTTCTCGCTCGACGAGTCGACCGAGGGCGACGCCAAACAAGCACCTCTAGCCAAGTCGGCCAAGCCCGCCGCGGGCGCACAGGGCGAGCAGCTGCTCGGCGACGAGCAGGCGCTCGAAGAAGAGCGCGCCCCTCAAGAGCAGTTCCGCGACACCACCGATCCGTACGAAGATCCCAAAAAACGCTACCTGTTTTTTGGAGGAGGCTGGCGCTACTCGCGCATTCCCACCTGGATGCTGGGCGCCTACGGCGTCGAAGCGGGCCCCGCGGTCGGCACGCCGGTCTCGTTCACGGGCGAGCTCGCCTTCCGCAAAAACGGCTTTCAGGTCACCTCTGCCGTCGGCTTCACCAAGCTCGACATCACGGGCCCCTTCCAGCTCAAGGGCGACCCGGTCGAAGACACCGAGTGGCTCGAGGGCGACTTCAAATTCCTCAACCTGACCGTCGCGCTCACCTGGTCCACCTCGTTCACTGACTGGTTTGCCCTCGAGTATGGCCTCGAGGCAGGCATCGGCTTCGTGTTCGGCGACTTGATCCGCAGCGAGGCCTACCGGGATAGCGACGGCAACTGGGGCAAATGTCACGCCTGGGCCTCGCAGGCCAGCAACGGCAGCATCCTGTTCAACCCGGAATTCCCGAGGCCCACGCGCGAGCAGCGTCAGTTCTGCGACCCGCCGGCAGGCGATGAGAACGAGCCGCCGCCCACCACCAACTCGGCCAGCGAACCGGGCGCGCAGTACGGGGTCAAGGCCGAGCGCGGGCTGTTCAACGGCGGCGTCCCGTACGTCATTCCGATCCTCGGCCCACGCCTGTCGCTGCGCTTCAAGCCGATCCACCAGGTCGTGCTGCGCATCGACGTGCCGCTGCCCCAGATCCCGTTCGGCTTTCAGGGCGGCGTGGCGGCGCAGTACGGCTTCTGATCTTTGCTCGCGCGCCCGGGGGTTGCCGGGCAGTTGCTGCGGGTTTTTATGCGTGCGACAACCCCAGCCATGCAGAGAGGCCACGCGCTCGCGATCGCGACGAAAACGCTGCAGGCAGCGCTGCTGGCCTCCCTCCTGACGTGCGGCCTCGTGGCCAGCGCCCCGGCGCTGCGCAGCGCGCACGCACAGCCCGCCGATGTTCGCGCGCGCCCGGAAGAACCGCGCGCCGCGACGCCTGCGCCGGTGCCGCCGCTGCCGCCCACAGACGAGGCGCGCCGCAAGCTGGTGATCGCCCACGGCCAGGGCGTCGAGGTCACGGTGGGCGAGGTCGAGGACGTGCTCGCCCAGCAAGGCCCGAGCCTGCGCATGCGCTACCGCGACCCCGAGCAGCTCAAGGTGCTCGTGGCCAGCCTGGTGCGCGCCGAGCTGCTGGCCATCGAGGCGGCCCGGCGCGGCTACGAAAAACAAGCGCCCGTGCTCTACACCGCCAAGGACAGCGCCGCGCAGGCACTCGTGCGCGCCGAGATCGAGGACAAGATCACGCCGCAGGCGATCTCCGTCGACGAGGTGCGCGGCTACTACGAAGCGCACCCGGCCGAGTTTCACCGCACGGCCATGCGCCGCGCGAGCCAGCTCGTGCTCGACAGCAGCGCCGAGGCCACCGAGCTGTTGCCGGCGGCCCAGAAGGCCGACGCACGCGCCTTCGCGGAGCTTGCCAAGGCGCGCAGCAAGGACGCCGCCACCAAGGCGCAGGGCGGCGACCTGGGCTATTTCGCCAAGCTCGCGGAGGACGACGGCCAGCTGCGCGACGCCAGCCAGCCCAAGGTTGCGCCCGGCGTGCGCAGCGCGGTGTTTGCGCTGGCCGAGGTCGGCGACACCACCAAGCTGCCCGTCGAGCTGCCCCACCCGGAGAGCGCCGAGTCGCCCGCGCAGCTCGCCATCGTGCGCTTTACGGCCGAGCGGCCCGAGCGCCACGTCTCGCTCGACGACGCCACCCTGTCGGTGCGCGCCAAGCTGTGGCGCGAGCGGCGCCAGCAGGCGCTCGACGCGCTGTACGCCCGGCTGCGCGCCAAGGACAAGCCCCAGGTCTTCACCGACCGCATCTACCAGATCAGCTTCGACGACATGGAGAAGCGCCCTTCGGGCTTCGAGCCCGATCCGCCGCCGGTGCCCAAAGCACAGAAGGCGGCCCCGCTCCCGAAGCAGCCATGAGTGGGGCCCCGCAAGACGACCGCGCCCGTGCGCTCTTGCGCGAGCTGTTGGCGGCGCACCGTCAGATCAACCAGAGCCACTTCAAGGGCGCGCTGAGCACGCCGCAGATCTCGCTCAGCGAGGCCAGCGCGTTTTTGGCGCGCTGGCTGCGCGAGCTGCGCACCATCGAGGTGTCGCGCGAGTTTTTGGGCCGCGCCGAGAGCTGGGGCGTGGTGCTCGAGGTGCTCAAGCACGAGATGGCGCACCAGTACGTGCACGAGATCCTGCGCGAGGACGAGGCGCCGCACGGACCTGCGTTTCGCGCCGTGTGCGAGCGCCTGGGCATCGACGCTCGCGCCAGTGGTGTGCCCGAGGTGACGCTCGACGCGGCCGGCCAGCGCGTGCTCGAGCGGGTTCACAAGCTGCTCGCGCTGGCCGAGAGCGACAACCGCCACGAGGCCGAGGCCGCCGCCGCCGCCGCGCAGCGCCTGATGCTCAAACACAACCTCGAGCACGTGGCCGAGACCAGCGCAGCGGGCGAGGTCCGCTACGGCTTTCGCCACCTGGGTCGCGTCACCGGACGCGTGACCGAGTGGGAGCGCCGGCTCGGCAACGTGCTGCGCGAGCACTTTTTCGTCGACATCATCTGGGTGCCCGCGTACCGCCCGGACGAGCAGAAGCGCGGCAGCGTGATGGAGGCCATCGGCAGCCGTGAGAACCTCGACCTGGCCGCGTACGTGTACGACTTCCTGGTGCGCACCGGCGAGCGGCTGTGGTCGACGCACAAACGTGCGCACGCCATCGCCGGCAACACCGACCGGCGCGCCTACCTGGCCGGCGTGATGAGCGGCTTCGCGCAGAAGCTCGCGCTCCAGGCCAAGGCGCACAAAGCCGAGGGCCTGGTCTGGGTGCCGCACGCCGAGCTCGCGTCGTACACGAAGAAGCGCCACCCGTACCTGCGCACCATCTCGCACCGTGGCCATCGCCAGCGCGACGTGTTTGCACACGGACAAAAGGCCGGTCGCGAGCTGGTGCTGCACAAGGGTGTGACCAGTCGCTCGGGCAGCGGCGAGACCAAGCTCCTGCGCGGCTGACGCGAAGTCGGGCAGACACTCCGATCGCAGAGCGCTCGCGAGAACACTCAGAGCGGCAGGTCGACGCGCGCCAGCTGGGTGCCGGTGTTGACGATCAGCACGTTCTCGCGCAGCGCGTAGATGCCCTTTCTCGGCAAGCTCAGGCCGTCCGGCGCATCAGGCGTGGGCAGCTGAAAACAAGCGCCTGCAGCGGCCACGGGGAGCCGACACACGAGCGTCGTGAGCGTGTGGTTCAGCGTCGCGTCGCGATCGCCCGTGGCCGTGAGGACGTAGACGGTACCCGCGTCGTCCACGCCAACTGCCGTCAGCGGCAGGCTCGCGTACTCCTGTCGCGTGAGCACCTGCTGGCCCTGAAGCACGCCTCCTTCGAGCCGCACCACCGCGAGGTCGCCCGCAAGTCTGCTCCCGCCGCCGAGCCCCGTGTCCCCGGCCAGGCGTTCGACCACCGCGATGGTCTGACCGGGACCGGGACCAGGCAGGACGACCCCCGTGCCGGTGCCACCACCCGAGGCGTCTGCGCCCTGCAGGTACGTCACGCTCGGCTTGCCGCCGCGCTCGAAGCCGATCAGGCCGCGAGCCCCGCCGGGCATGCCCGCCGCGACGCTGCTGGCGCCGTACAGCGACCAGCCGTGCGCGCCGACCGCGGTGCCATTCAGCGCATGGAAGTCCCATGGAATCTGGGACGTAGAGACAACCTTGCCGTCCAGAGTCTGTTCTACCAACGTGAAGGTGCTGCCGTCGGCCTGCAAGCGCGAGGACAGCAGGCTCTCGCCGTCTCCGCTGCGGTAGACCTCTCCCGTCGGCAGGCAGAAGCCCGAGCCGATACAGAGATCGACGCGCGTGGGCGAAGCCAAGTTCGCGCCGTCGAGCACGAGGAGCTCGAACTCCGACGCGCAGGACACGCCCATCGCGGTCGTCGCCCTGGAGGAACCCACGCAGCCCACCTCGTGGCTGACCCAGTGCGTCCAGCTGACGTGCAGGACCGGGCCCTTTTCGTGCGGCGAAAAGCTGACGACCTTGGGACTCACGGTCGTGTTCGGCATGGCGACCGGTGCGGCCAGCGTCGTCTCCTGGCTCGCGGCGCCTCGATCGTCGACGCGCCTCACCCAGATGGTCTCTCCCTGCACCGTCGCCAGCCACAGGTTGCCGTCGCCCGCTCTTGCCCCGTAGGTGTTGGGCGACATCGTCTGACTCCAGACCGGCGCGAGTACGCCGCTGGAGCGCGCGGCGAGGCCGACGTAGTCGTTGGGAAGCTCGATCTTCGGTGGCGCGCACGGTACGCCGGACGGGCAGTCTGCAAAGTCGGAGTCGACATCACCGACACTCAGTTCGTCGCCACAACCCACTGCGCCCCCGAGCATCGCGAACAGCAAGCGCGCTGCGCACCCAGCTCGCAAGGTCGACTGCGCTCGCGACAGTCTGCATCCGTCCTCGGGCTTCATGCTTCCTCCACACGGTCGTTGGTTACGAACGATGGGTGCGAGTAGACGCTCACTTTTTTGATCAAAACGCGCGCCTGACCGCCAGCTCGCCGCCAAACGCGGCAGGCGAGCTGGAGAAGAATGGCTCGGCCTGGGCGTTTTCTCGGTAGACCAGACGCTGGCGCTTGCCGAAGGTCGCGAACGCCGCAAGGCTCAGAGAGTAAGGTCCTGTCAGCTCAGCCGTCAGCTCAGCTCGCACCAGTGCTCTGACACTGGCGCGCACTTCGGACGTCGACCGATCGAAGCCGTGGCCAGCCGCGCGCAGCAGCGCGAGCTCGGGCCCGACACACAACGCCGTCGCAAAACGCGCGTCGAGGGGTAGCTGCGGACAAGCCAGGAGGGCACCCGCAAACAGCTGCGTGCTCGCGCTGCCCAGCTGCGTCTGCATGTCGCCCTGTTCGATCACTGGATGCTCGCGCACCGCGATGGTAGCCCGCGCGCTCACGCCCAGCGCGAGCCAGCGTCGCACGTGGAGGCGCGCGCCCAGCAGCGGACCGAGCGCCGGCTCGGGCAGCTCGCCCGACACCTGCAGGCCGATCGCGAGCAGGCGAACAGGGGCGGTTTGTTTGTCCATCACCGGCGGCGGCACGACGGCGAGGGTCGTGGGCGGCTTGGCTGGCGACACGACCTCGCTGCGCGGGACCGGCGCCTCGTCGAGCTCGCTCAGCAGCGTCTCCTTGGCGGGCGTCGCCTGCGGATCGAACAGCGCGCCCACCTTCTCCAACACCAGGTCGGGGTCGATCGTCGTCGCGATCACGAACGCCAGCGCGTCGTCGAAGCTGCGGCAGTCCGGCGCGGCGTAGTCGAGGACGCGCTCGCCGTGTGGCCCCTGTCCCGGCGTCGCGAGCTGGATATGCGCACGAAAGCCCCCTCGCGGCAAGCCCTCCACGTGCGCCTCGACGGCCGCTTCGGCGCTCGACGGCGCGACCAGCACAGGTCCGGTGTACGCCTCCACCTTGCGCGCGAGACTGACGGGGTCGATGCAGCTCGCTGCGTGCGCACCGCGCGTGAAGTGCAGACTCACCTGCCGCGGTGGACGCGCGCGCGCCAGTGCGGGCTGCGCAAAGGCGAGCGTTGCCAGCAGCAAACACGGCACGGTGCCTGGCTTTGCGGCTCGGCTCCGCACGTCGCAGTTCGCGCTCATGATCCCTGCGCGCAGTGTAGTGTGCGAGGCCGTCGACAGCCGCCTGCCTCAGAGCGGGAAGTCGAAGCGCGCGATGTCGTCGCCGACGCGCGCGAAGACAACCCCGCTGTGCGAGACCTGCATGTCCGTCGCGCGCGCCGGCAGCTGCACGCAGCCGCCCTCGCCTGCGGCTGGCAGCCGACACAAGAGTGGTGTGAGCGCATTGGCGACGACGGCAGCGCGGTCGCCGCTGGCCGTGGTGATGTAGACGTTGCCCGCGTCGTCCACGCCAGCATGCTCGAGCCTCAGCTCGGAGAAGCCTTGCCGCGCGAGAGTCTGTTGCGTGGCAACGGAAGCCCCATTCATGCGCAGCACCGTGATGTCGCGCGGCACTTGTGCCTCCGTGATGTCACGCGTGGCCTGGGGTTCTTGGCGCACCCCGCCCGGCCCCTTGGGGCCTACCTCGAAGACCACGATCGTCTGCTCGGGCGCCGGACCAGCGAAGACACGCCCGAACCCCGAGTCCTCCGAGGTGCTGTCCGCGCCGTCGAGCTCGGACACGCTGGCCACCGCGGCGCCATCGATCGTGACCAAGTCGCGCCGACCATAGCCGTAGCTCGACCCGTTGCTCGCGTACAGTAACCAGCTCGCTGCGTCGGTCGCCACGCCAGCGAGCGCCGAGACACGCTGGGGCAGCTCCATGGTGTCTTGCCGCCCCGCCACCAGGTCCTGCACGTACACATGGGAACCCATGGTCGCCGTCAGCAAGCTCTGCCCATCGCGACTGCGGATGGCTGTCACCGGGTAACAGTAGCCGTTATTTTTGGTTGCACAGGTCAGTAGGCGCGTGGGCGTCGCCAGCTGCGCGCTGTCGAAGAGCAGCGTCTCGGCCAGCTTGGCCGCGCACTGCACGCCTCGGCTGTCCCCGTACGCGATGTAGTGGTCGTTGCACGGCTCACCGGTGAGCGAAAAAAAGGACCACTCGACGGTCGCGACCGGCCCGCTCGCGTGCTCGGTGAGCGCGCGTATGTCGCCTAACACGCGCGTTCCGGCCACTGGTGGCGCTCCCGCGATCGAGGTCTCGCCGCTCAGGTCACCTTGCTCACTCAGGTGGACCAACACCATCGTCGCGTCGCGCACGCTCGCGAGCCAGAGCCCGCCGTCGCTGGCGCGGACCATCGACGCGGCCGCGGCGGGCCGCGTCCAGGTGGCGGCGAGCGGCCTCGTGGCGTGCGCAGGCGTTCCACCCGGCTCGCTCGGCACCTTGATGGTGTTCCTGACACAGCTTTCATCGAGATCGCAGGACGTGAGCCCGCTGCTGCCGACACTCATCGTGTCACCGCAGCCAACCGCACAAGTAGCAGACAGCGGCAGCGGCAAGACGACACAGAGCGATACCAGCGCCTTACCAACCGACCTCAAAGCGCGTCGTCTGTTCTCACTCTTACCGTTCATGTCGTGGTCCTCGCAACGGGCAGCTCGAACGGTGCGTGTGCGGCGGCTGGTATTTTTTTGTCTAGAATGCACGCGAAACACTCAGCTCACCCCCGACCGTGGCCAGCGGCGTGACGAAGAACTCGTTCTCGGCGCCATCTTGCACGGACGTCAGTTGGTTGCGCCCTCCCATCCGCACGAAGGCCGACAGCCGCAGCGAGCTAACGCTCGAGACGCGCAGCGCGAGCTCGGGTCGCACTGCGAGCCCGAGCGTGGTGTTCACGTCGGTACGGCTCTCCTCGAAGCCGTGACCCGCCACGCGCAGCACCGACAGCTCCGGTCCCACGCAGAGCGAAGTCAGCACTGACTTGCCCCAAGGCAGGCGTGGACACAACAGCAGCGTACCGGAGAATTGCCGCGTGCTCGCGCTCGTTGCAGCCTCCAGCTCCTTTGCGGACAGCCCGAACATAAAACGCCCTCCTAATCCCAGCTCGAGCCAGTGCAGGACGGGATATCTCACCAGCACGGCAGGTCCGAGCGCCGGTACGGGCAGCTCATTGGATGCAGTGATACCGACGCCGAGGGAGAGCTGCGCCGACGCGACTCGTGTCTCCGGCGCGATCGCGGGCGGCTCTGGCTGCTTGGGCTTGCTCGGCGCCGGCACTCGACTGTCTACTCTGCTGTGCGGGGTCTGCTGTGCCAGCTCTGCGATGAGTTCGTG
>Ga0190271_10000570_pt1 | contig 18937 bp, 20 predicted proteins | sample Popmic356T_FD_133747 | JGI IMG/M metagenome (GOLD analysis project Ga0190271, IMG submission 133747) | Populus adjacent soil microbial communities from riparian zone of Weber River, Utah, USA - 356 T | ecosystem: Environmental > Terrestrial > Soil > Riparian zone | place: USA: Utah | collected...
ATGTGCCGTTGGCGATGTGGTCGTCCGTGCCATCGAGGTCGGGCACGTCGAACAGATCGCGGATCGGCCGCTTGAGGCTGTCGGCAATCGAGCCGTCGACATGCTGCCCGTCGAAAAAAGCGAAATGGATGGGGATCGGCGTGTCCGATTCGCCGACTGTCAGTGGAACGCCGTGATTGCGGATGATCAGCCGCATCTGTTCGGTCAGATAGGCCTCGAAGAGATCAGGGCGTGTGATGGTAGTCGAGAAATGGCCGGGCGTCGGCATGTGGCCATAGGCCTGCCGCGAGTCGATCTGCGCGTAGGAGACAGTGGATACGCCGATTTCCGGATAAAAGGCGCGGTAGCGTGTATCGGTCGCACCGCCATGGGACAGCGCGGAGAAGGCGTCGCGCAGGAATTTGGTGTTGCGCGAGTAGAGCAGCTTCAGCGCCGCTACGGCTTGCTTGGCGTCGGTGAAACTCTGACGCTCGAAAGCAACGGGTCGGGCAACGGATTCGATGGCTTCTGGGTAAATTCGCTTTTCCATGACCCATTATAGAGAGTTGCCCGTCGGGTTTCGAGGGGGGTGGCGGTATTGTGCCGTAGAAGTCCCCTCAGAAATGTGACGACGGAGCCGAAGAGCCCCTACTGCCGTTGCAGGCTGACCAGCAGAACGAAGCCCAATCCGCTATTCACGCGCTCCGGCGCCTCGATCGTCATGCCTTGCCCGCCCGATGCGCTGGGCACGGCCAGAACCGGCGCCGCCAGCAGCAGCGAAAAGATCGCGGCGCGAATGCCGAGAGCGGCAAAGTTGGCGGGCCATTTGATCAGGCGGTTCATGGCTGTCGGCTTTCGGTTCGAGGTCGTCGTTCAGCAGGCGAAGCTTTGCGAGAAGGAGCAACTCCAATGCGTCGCACCGTGGCGGGCAGTTCGTGCCGCGTCCGACTGGGCGACGACGCTTGCGAAAAACATGCCGAACAGTGCGGTCAGTAGGCAAACGATGGTGAAGCGGCGTGCAAGCATTGGTCCCGTCTCCGTCTGTGATTGGGAGAATGCGCCGTCGCCGCTGAACTGCCCCTGATCGGCCCGTTCATCCAGCGTTCAAAAATATTAAACCGTGGAAACCATGCCGGATGTTGCCTTCGGATGGGTTCGCCCTATCTCCTTTCGGCAACCTCGGGAGAATGCGTAATGACGAAGCCGATTGAACTGCACTACTGGCCGACCCCCAATGGCTGGAAGATCACCATCATGCTGGAGGAACTCGGCGTTCCCTATGATGTGAAATTCGTCAATATCGGCCGCGGCGAACAGTTCGAGCCTTCCTTCCTGAAGATCGCCCCCAACAATCGCATGCCCGCCATCGTGGACCCGGACGGGCCAGGCGGCGAACCGATTTCGATTTTCGAGTCCGGCGCCATCCTGCAATATCTCGGCCGCAAATACGGCAAGCTCTATCCGAGCGACGAGCGCGCCCGTGTCGAGGTAGAGCAGTGGCTTTTCTGGCAGATGGCGGGTCTGGGCCCTATGGCCGGCCAGGCGCATCACTTCCGCAATTACGCGCCTGAAAAGATCCAATACGGCATTGATCGCTACACGAATGAGTGCAACCGCCTCTATGGCGTGATGAACAAACGCCTCGCCGACCGCGATTATCTGGCGGGAGACTATTCGATTGCCGATATTGCCTGCATCGGATGGATTCGCCCCTACAAGAATCAAGGCCAGGATCTGGACGATTTTCCGCACCTCAAGAAATGGTTCGAGACGGTGATGGCGCGTCCGGCGGTCGAGCGCGGCATGGCGGTGGGGGCGGAGGTGCGCCAGAACCTGGCCGACGACAAGGAAGCGCAGAAAGTGCTGTTTGGCCAGAAGGCGCGCGCCTGACAGCCCCAGCGCTATCGATAGCGCTGGAAAGAGAGCGCCCGGCGCGGAAGCGGCCGGGCGCTCTCTCTTAAACCTTAGAGCTTCTTCCAGGTCTGCGACTTGCAGAAGATTTTGAGAGCGCAGCCCTTCATCCGCAGCGTCGTGCCGGAGAGGCTGGCGGAGCCGGAATAGGTCTTGTCGTCGGCAGGGTCAGTGATCGTACCGGCATATTTGCCCGCGCCCGTGGCCTTGAGGCTGCCAATATTCTTGCCGGCAAATTTGCCGGTCTTAAGTGTTATCGAGAAACTGCCGCCACCTGCGATCGCCGCGGTCTCGCCGCTGGCCGTCTTCCAGTTACCTTCGATCGGGTCAGCATAGGCAGTACCGGCGGCGACCAGCAGCGCCGCTGCTGCGAGTATCATCTTGCGCATCTATTCGTTTCCTCCCTGAACGTATGGGTGGAGCGGTTCCACCCCTCCAAGCCCCTTGCAGCGACGAGATTATTGCAACCTCGCTGCAAACAAAAGCGGTGCCCTTGGGGAAGGAATGGCGATTTTCTGCGACCCGGGCCGCTCCGGAACATGATTACCAAAACCTTCCCCGAATCCATGGTTACCAAAGCGTTTTTCGGCTTGGTGCGCGCTGATGACGATAGGCGCGAATATCCGCCTGTTTCGGCCATCCGTTTGGTTAACGGACGGCCAAATTTACCTCTCGTTTGAACTTTGTTGTCGCCAAATTAAGCACGCCGCTTAACGGCGGATTCAAGCCCGCACGCCATTCTCCGAAGCATCGAAGGCAGCCAGACGGGACACGGAAAACGCTGCTCTCGGGAGAAACAGGGGACGAAAAAAATGGCTCGATTGGACATGAACGAAGCGGCAATTGGCGCGACCGGCATGGTGCCCGAAACCGACATCCTGTTCGCACTCGGGATGATGTATGCGACCGGGCGCGACTGCGAGATCGATATCATCGCCGCACACAAATGGTTCAACATCGCGGCGATCAAAGGCTCCCGAGAAGCGGCGGCGATGCGCTACGAACTTACCGATGCCATGACCAAGATCGAAATTGCGCGAGCCCTGCGGGAAGCGCGCGAATGGATGACGATCCACTGAAATCACGAGACCAAAGCGACGCGGCGGCTCCAACCGCCGAAGCACTGCCGGGCTGAACATCCGCGAAGACGGGCGGGCCCCAAGACCAACAAAGCGACAGCCGAGAGAGGCCGGTCATGTCGCTTGGAAACAGAGGCGTCAGGAGGACGAAAGCGGGCCAGCGGTTCCGTTTTCGCATATAGGGGCCGCGACCGGACAAAAGCCGGCGCGGCCCTAATTCTGTGCTCAGGCGTGGTATTTGGTGATCAGGGTCGGGTTGCTGGCGGTTGTGCGCAACATTATCCCGCGCATGACACATTTCTGACCCATTGCGCGCCACATGTCCCCGGCAACCGGGCGGGCTTTCGAATTAAAGGTGGACAAGACTTGGCGAAACTGACCGGCTCTCCAAAAGCGCAAAAGTTGAATGCCAACGCGGACAATGACGACCGCTCGAAGCTGGATGCCGCAGCGGCGTCGCTCGACGAGGCGGTCACTGAAGCGTTGCTTGAAGACACCCAGTCAACCGCAGAGGAAGAGGGGAGCACCACGGCCGTCTCGCCGTCTCCGGCCCTGGCGGTGTTCCACGGGCGGGTCGATGATTCCTCCGAAAGGGACGCTTTTGATACCGAGGCATTTGCCAGCCTTGGCGAGGGTTTCGGTGACCAGCTGAAGGCTGGCGGCGCCGCCATCGAACAGGCGCTGCAGAAATGGATGCCGCTGGTGGATAACCTCGGCAAGGCCCGGTCCGAGCTTGACCGGCTGCGCGGTGTTGAGATCGACAGGCGCCGGCTGGACGATCTGTATAGCGAGGAGAAGGCCGGCGCCGAAAAGCTGCGCGCCGAGCTTGAAGAGGTGAAGGCCCGCGAAATAGCGGCCAACGAGCGCGCCTCCAAATTCGAGGAGATCTGCGAGACCATCAAGGAGCGCGCGTTCGAAATCCATACGGCGTTGCAGCAGGCTCGCACCAGCGAGCAAAAGACGCAGGCGGAGTTGACCGCGGTCCAGTCCGAACTCACCGAATTGAAGCGTGTGGCGCAGGACGAATCGGCCGAACGCGTGAGCCTTGCCGATCGGAATGCCAAGCTGGTCTCGACGATCGAGAAACTCGAGGCCGATGACGCTGCGGCGCGTGACCGCCTCGCGAAAATCGCAGAGGACAACAAGGCGATGGCCACCCAGGTGCCGCGCCTTCTGGCTGACCGTGACAATTGGCAGAAGCAGTTCTCCGCCTCCGAACGGGAGAATGCCCGCATGCAGGCCGAACGCAAGCTTTCGAGCGAACGGATCGCCGACCTCGAGAACGAGATCAAGGTTCTACGCTCCGACCTTGCTTCCCTGACATCTCCGCAGCAGGGAGCGCTCGATGGCGTTTCGCGGGTTTCGGAAGATATCGTGCTGGGGGACGATGATCTGGATCTGGCGGCTTCGCTCGATCAAGCTTTTTCGTCCGACCATCCGCTTGCCGGACCGGACGAGAAGACCCGAACTGCCAAGTAACAGGCTTCGGGGCAGCGGCTGGAGCGGTCGCGATTCAACAGAATCGCTTGGCCGCTCCGCGTAGTTTCTTCGTCCCATTGCGAACATGAAACCGCTGCGCACGCGTTTGCTGGAAAGCGCAGGCTGGCCCAAAGACGCGAAAAATGATTGACCGCGAGTAGTCTTTTTCTTTGAAGCCCTTACAGTGCAACTTTCGGCTGGAAACGCCGATAGCTTCGGAGGAAATGACGTGAAAACAAGAACCTATATGCTGGCGGCGCTGCTTGGCACGCTGCTCAGCAGCGCCTCGGCATTCGCCCAGGACATCAACATTGCGGTGGTCGGTCCGATGACGGGCCAGCTCGCGAATATCGGCGACCAGTTCAAGCAGGGCGCCACCGCTGCCGCTGCCGCCATCAACGAGAAGGGCGGCGTCGGCGGACGCAAGATCAATATCGTCATCGAGGACGATGTCTGCGATCCAAAGCAGGCTGTTTCGGTTGCCAACCGAATCGCCGGCGAGGGAATAAAATTCGTCGACGGTCACGCCTGTTCGGGATCCAGCATCCCGGCCTCGGCGATTTATGCCGAGAACGGCATTCTGCTGATGAGCCCGGCATCTTCGAATCCCGAATTGACGGATGCGGCAGCGAAGAATGGTTGGCCGACCATCATGCGCCTCTACACCCGCGACGACGGGCAGGGCGCTTTCATCGGCCCATGGATCGCCCAGAAATATGCCGGCAAGAACGTTGCCGTTCTGCATGACAAGAGCGCCTACGGCCAGGGCGTCGCAGACATGGTCAAAGCAAAGATGAATGAGGGTGGCCTGAAGGAAATCTTCTACGAAGGCATCAACGCCGGCGATAAGGACTACAACACGCTTGTCACCAAGCTGAAGGACCTCAAAGCCGATGTCGTTTATTTCGGCGGATATCATCCCGAAGCCGGGCTGATCCTGCGGCAGGCATCCGAGCAGGACTACAAGTTCCAGCTCATCATGCCGGACTCGATCGCCTCCCCTGAATTCTGGCAGATCTCGGGCCCGGCGGGCGAGGGTACGATGTTCGTGTTCCCGGCCGATCCGCAGGCAAGCCCCGCAGCCAAGGAAGCGGTGGAGAAGATCAAGGCCGGCGGCTTCGTTCCCGAAGGCTTCACCCTGTTCTCCTACGCGACTGTCCAGGCGATAGCGCAGGGCATCGAGCGCGCGGGTTCAGACGACCCGACGGCTGTTGCGACAGCTCTCAAGGACGGCAAGCCGGTCGAGACGGTGATCGGCCCGATCGTCTTCGACGAGAAGGGTGACATCAAGGACGCCAAGTACGAGATCAACCAGTGGCACGACGGCAAATACGCGCCGATCCCGAAATAAGCTCCAGAATGAACGCGACGGCCGGGAATTGATCCCGGCCGGACTCTCCGGAGGCGCCGGGGCGGCTATCTGGTATGTCGCGGTGCCCCACGGCCTGCGAAATCCGATATTCTCTTCAGGTGATTTGAGCCGCCGATCCGTGACCTGGCGATCAGGCTGTGGCCTGCAGGCGATTGGCCAAGCGGGACATTACGTCATCGACGCGGTTCCGGATCGACGCGCCGCCGTTCGCGCCTCTGTCGGTGATCCTGATGGGTTCCTGCGTCTGTTCGAGCAATTCGATGGCTGCCGAGGCGTCAACCTCGATCTGGCCTTTGCGCAGGCGCGTGAGCGAGGCTTCTGCTTCCTTGAGAATCGGCAGGCCGACATGCGGCGCCATCCAGCGCATGCGCCTGGTTCTTTCACTCGCGGCAAGCAGGCGTTCGCCATATTGAAGCTCGCGAAGCCGCGCCTCTGCCGCGTGTATGACCTGCTTCAGCCGATCGATTTCCGCGTGAAATGCTGCCTGCGCCCGGCTGGAGGTGTCTCGCTCCGCTTCAAGCCGCGCAATGGACTCCGCCGCTTCCCGCGCCAAAACCGTCTTGCGTTGCTGGATTGCGGTAGACGCCCGCTGCTCCAGATTCGCGATGCTGGCGACGAGCCGCTTATAGTGCGCAACCTGATCGACATCATGCGCGGTCGCGACGGCAATAGCCTTGCGGGCGGTGACGATCGTCTTGGTGCAGTCGTGAATCTGCTGGCACAGCATGGTCGCGCCCTGGCCACCCGCAGACCCCGCTGCCATCACAAAAAATCGACGCCGAACGAAGGCCGAAATTGCACTCAACATCACGATCTCCATTTTTGAACACTGTTCATTTCCGGAGAGTATCACGATTTGAACAATGTTCAAGAATGAATATGAACAATGTTCAAATTTCTCACCCATAGGAGTCTGGCGCAGACGCGTGTCCGCAGCATCCTCACACTAAGCGGTAGGCAATCGCATTTGGGTGTAGTGTAGGACCCAGGCGGGGAGGGCAGTCCGTCCATGCCCATATCTGAAAGCGCGAAGGCGATTGTTCCGGGATTGCGCTTTGTGGGCGAGGACGTTGAACAACCGTCTGCGGGGTACGAGAGCGTCGATCAATCGTCGACGACCCCACCCACGTTGTCTCAGCGTCCGCTTTCCACCCGGAAGCGGTCCGCCCATTCGAGGCTGGTCTGATCCGCCAGTTTCGCTGTTTTCACATCAACGGTGGCGGCGACCTCCGGGTCGAGACCCAAGGCGGAGAGAATGCCCGCCAACACTACTTGGGGAGCGGCGACCATTGTCTCGTAAGTTAGCGCTAGAGGCTCGATCCGGTTCCGCTTGAAGAAGGTGGCCCATGCGGCGTCATCAGTTTCCAGTTCAGTCAAATAGCTGGAAAGTCGGCCTGCATCATAGACAACTGGCAGTGGCGGCGACGTTCTCTCGCGTTCGGTTCCGTCGGCGGAAACGTGCCAAAGACCGCTCTGTTCGGCCCGCAATCGCGAGACTGCCTGACCGATCTTGTCCTGTCGCGAAAGGTGAATGTACAGCGTTGTCCCGATCGCTCTTTCGAACAGCGAAGCCTCATCGTGAAGGTCAGGGTAGAGACCTCTAAGACGAGTACAAAGGTCGGCGACACTGCCCAGCATGAGGCGGATGCCAAAGACGCCATTCTCACTGGAGCCTGCTCGCAGCACGGCTGCAAGGTAGGAGCGATCGAATGCTGTCCGGTGGGAGGCATCAGGGAGCGGCACGCCCCAACCGCGGGCCCAGTCCAGAATGTCTTGCTGCCGATAATAGGAGTGGGGTTGTCCCGCTACTCCCGTTTCTGAGAGCAGATCACACAGGAGTGTGCTGCCGGATCGCGGGGTGGCGCAAATAATGTAAGACGAAATATTGGCCATGCTCTTCAGACCGCTGAAAGGCGCCCGGCCCCTGCAGCTCTTATTCTTCGACAAATGTGACAAGCACGGTGCCATCGGTCACCTGCATGCCTTGGCTGACGATCTCATCGATCACACCATCATGCGAAGCGGCGATCGTGTGTTCCATTTTCATGGCCTCGAGAATGAGCAGCGGCTGCCCCTTTTTTACGGCGTCTCCCTTGCCCGCCATCACCACCTTGGCCAGGCCAGGCATTGGCGCGCGCATGGAGCCCGCACCCGCTGCGGCCTCTGCGGCAAGAGCGAAGGGATCGGCGACCGTGAAGGTGAAGGACTTGGCGCCGTCGAACACGGTGACATGACCGGGCCACAGGGCGGCGTTGCCTCTGGCAGAGCCGGAAGGGTTCTCGGCCCTGCCGACGATTTGCGCGTGGATCTCGGCGTCGTCCCCGATGCCCACAATAGCATCGATCTTGTCGCTGCCATGCGTAAGCGAGACCCGCCTTCCAAACCGATGGAAATGCGCATAGCCGGCCATGCGGCTCCATGGGTCGTCGGTTACCTCGCGCGTGCTCAAGCCGGACGCAGTTGCGGCCGCTATGGCCAGTACCTGGGTGGAGGGTTCATCGATGCGCGTGAGTTCATCCTGTTTGCGGGCGATCAGCCCCGTATCCACGTCGCCGGCGGCGAAATCCTCATCGCTCCCCAGTGCGGCCAGAAAAGCCGCATTGGTCACCGAGCCTGCGATTTCGGTCGCCTGAACCGCCTCGACAAGCGCGTCGAGCGCGGCTTGGCGATTCCCGGCGTGAACCACGACCTTGGCGATCATCGGATCGTAGAAGGGGGAGATGGCGTCACCGGCGCGCACGCCGGTTTCGATGCGCACTGTCGAGCCGTCCGGTGCGGCCTCGGGAAAATGCAGGTGATGCAGTGTCCCGATGGCCGGCAGGAAACCTTTCGACGCATCCTCGGCGTAGAGCCGCGCCTCGAAAGCGTGACCGTCGAGCGCGATGTCTTCCTGCTGGCGCGGAAGCCTTTCGCCAGCCGCCACGCGCAGCTGCCACTCGACAAGATCGACGCCTGTGATCATCTCGGTCACCGGATGCTCGACCTGCAGGCGTGTGTTCATCTCCATGAACCAGAAACGGTCCGGCCGCAGACCTTCCGAGGCATCGACGATGAATTCGATCGTGCCGGCGCCCGAATATTTGATGGCCTTGGCGGCCTTGACCGCGGCGTCGGTCATCGCTGCACGCATCTCGGCGGTCATACCGGGGGCAGGGGCCTCTTCGATCACCTTCTGATGGCGGCGCTGCGCCGAGCAGTCGCGCTCGAACAAGTGCACGGCGTCACCGAAATTGTCGCCGAACACCTGAACCTCGATATGGCGCGGCTTCTCGACATACTTCTCGATCAGCACCGCATCGTCGCCGAAGGCGGCCTTGGCCTCGCGCTTCGCGCCGCCCAGCGCACTCTCGAATTCATCCGGATCGTCGACGCGGCGCATGCCCTTGCCGCCGCCGCCCGCACGCGCCTTGATGAGCACGGGGTAGCCGATTTCACGCGCCTTGGTGGCGAGCAGCACCAGGCCCTGGCCCTCGCCATGATAGCCGGGCACCACGGGCACGCCGGCCCTTTCCATCAGGCGCTTCGCGGCATCCTTCAGACCCATCGCACGGATTGAATCGGCCGAAGGCCCGATAAAGACGAGGCCGGCGGCAACGACCTGGTCGACAAAGCCCGGATTCTCCGAGAGGAAGCCGTAGCCCGGATGGATCGCTTCGGCGCCACTCGATTTGGCTGCAGCGATGATCTTGTCGCCGCGCAGATAGCTCTCCGCAACGGGCGATCCGCCAATGTGCACCGCCTCGTCGGACATCGCGACGTGCAAGGATTTTGCGTCAGCGTCGGAGTAGACCGCAACCGTCTTGACGCCCATGCGGCGCGCCGTGCGGATGACACGGCACGCGATCTCTCCCCGATTGGCGATCAGGATTTTCGCAAAGGGCGGCTTCATGGGCAGTCCTAACTTGGCGATTGAACTGAATCGGCAAAGTGCTTCAGCAACGCGTTGAACGCACCGGGAGCTTGCAGAAAAGGCGCATGCGATGCGCCAGAAACTTCGACAACTCCTTGCGGCCATAAACTCGCATAAGCAAGCGTTCCGAAATAGTCCGCCTGGATAAAGGGGTCATCCTCGCCATTGACAATGGCCAATGGCACGGACGTCGTTTCCACGATTGCGCGCTCGTCGAGAGCGCGGCCGTCGACGACTGACGTCTTATGTTCAGTGCGAGAAATAGCGCGCCCCGAATGTGTTAGCGCTTGGCGGCCACGAGCGAGAAGTACGCGCCTTGCGGATCAATGCAGTTGATGATCCAGCTGCCGCCCGGCACCTCCATCGGTCCCATCAAGATCTGCCCCTTGTTCTGGGTCACGCGTGCGGCGGCGGCGTCGATCGCATCGACGTTGAAATAATAGCCCCAGGCGGGAGACGGCATTTCGGCAGGCTTGTTCATCATGCCGCCGGATTGCTGGCCATCGATCGAGAAGAGCTGGTAGGTGCCCATCGGCCCCATTTCGATAGCCTGATCCTTTGTCCAGCCGAACTGCCCGGCGTAGAAGGCGAAGGCCTTTTCCCAATCATTGGCGTAGAGTTCGCGCCAGCCGATTGTGCCAGGCGTTCCGGCCTGAAATCCCTCGCCGCCAGCCGCGCCAACCGGCTGAAACAGCATGAACACCGCACCCTGCGGATCGGTGACCACGGAGAAACGGCCAATGTTCGGGATATCCGACGGAGCGCGAAAAACCTGCCCGCCGGCGCCCTTGACGCTCTCGGTCGCGGCATCGACATCGGCGGCGTAGATATAGCCAACCCAGGCCGGGGGAGCGCCCATCGCAGCCGCATCCGGCGGGATGTTCATCAAGCCGGCGACACCTGTCTCGCCCACCTTCGCCTGGATATAGGGCATTTCAGTGCCCCCCATGGGCTCGGTGTTCCAACCCACCACAGCCTTGTAGAAAGTCTCCGCGGCCGGAAGGTCGGAGGTCATGAGTTCGTACCAGACGAAGGGAGACGCGGGCATGGGTTTTCTCGCTGGATTTAGTGGTGTTGAGGATGGCTCAGCCTAGCCCTCTGCACCTGCCGGTGCAATCTGTCGAGGGTCGTGACCAAGGGGCGATTCCGGTTTCGGTCATTGAGGTGCAGATGCCTCCTGTGTGGTGCGCATGGCCGCGTTGCTTGGGACACGAAACCCGCTCTCACGCGGCGGCAACCACTTCGATCTCCAGCAGCCAGCTCTCGTCGAAGATCCCGCAGATCACCACCGACATGGCCGGACGAAGCTCCCCAAGATAGGCTTGCCGCGTTTCGCGATTTGGCATCGCGTGGCTCCGGTCGGACAGGAATATAGTCACCTTGACGATATCGCGCTTCGACATGCCGGCGGCCGCCAACTGCGCGTCGACATTCGCCCAGGCCTGCCGCGCCTGGGACGGGAAGTCTGACGCCACGATGTCATGTCTATCGGCGGGAATCTGCCCGCTGACGAAGACGAGCCGCTTGAAATCCTCCAGCGCCACGACCTGCGAATAGCCGCCCTTGGGGAGCGGCACCTCGATGGCATTGTAATCCTGTCGCTTCATGAGACTCGATCCAGTTCCTGCCGGTGAAGCTCTGCGCTCTCAGCCGAGAAGCAGCAGAAGATCACCGACTGCGGAAGCTCGGATTGCGCCAGGAAATCCGACACCGTTTCAACGGCGATGCGCGCCGCCGCTTCGGCGGGAAAGCTGTAGATGCCGGTCGAGATGGCGGGAAAGGCAAGCGTTTCCAGATGCCGGCTGGCCGCGATTTCGAGCGAACGCCGGTAGCACGACGCCAGAAGTTCCGCTTCGCCCCGCGCGCCGCCCTGCCAGACGGGCCCAACGGTGTGGATGACGTATCTGGCGGGCAGGAGATAGCCGCGCGTCAGTTTGGCGTCGCCGGTGCTGCAGCCGTTCAGCGTGCGGCATTCCGCGACGAGTTCCGGCCCAGCCGCGCGGTGGATAGCTCCGTCGACGCCGCCCCCGCCGAGCAACGAACTGTTGGCGGCATTGACGATCGCGTCGACGGAGAGCGTGGTGATGTCAGCTACGGTGACCGATATGCGGGGCATGAGGGCACTATACCTCATGACCCAGCAGGGGGCGAATAGCGACGCGCGCTGTCAGGCGGCGCCAATGAAGTCCAGCTTGCCGAGTGGCACGCCCTTGTGGCGCAGAATGCCATATGCGGTGGTAGCGTGAAAATAGAAGTTGGGCAGCGCAAAGACGAGGGCGTAATCCGTGGCGGTTGGAAAGGTTATGAATCGCGGCCCGAACTTCAGCACCACCTCGTTGCTCTCGCGGCCGTCGAAGGCGGTCGACGGCACGCTGTTCAGATAGTCGATCGTCGCCGCAATGCGCGCCTGCAAATCGTCGAGGCTTGCCTCCGTGTCGGGCATGCTCGGCGCGGTCAATCCGCCGACGCGGGCGGGAACGAATTTGGCGGTGTCCGACATGCGCTGCACCTGACCCGTCAGGGGCAGCATATCCGGGTAGAGCCGGGCGCTCAGCAGGTCGCCATGCGCGATGCCGGCGTCGTCGGCATAGTTGCGCGCCTTGTCGAGGTGTTTCGACAGGTTCGAGAGGGCCCGCTGGAAGACGGGCACGGTGATGTCAAAAAGTTTCGGCATGTGGGGAAGGACTTCCATAGGGGATGATGACGGCACCCTGCGCCGGAAGCAGCGCCTGGGCAAGCGATATCGGCCAAGGTTGAGAGGCGGGCGAGAGACAAAGGCAGTGCCGATATCCCCCAGTGTTTCGCTAGCCTTCGATGCCTTCGCGCCCGGTCACCGTCATCATAGTTCCGGTCATGGTCGCGATGAGCTTTGCCTCGCCATCGACACCGAAAGCATAGGCTTGGCCGTCGGCAACGATGATCGTTCGCCCCGGCTTGGTGACGGTGCCGCGAAACAGGAAACGCTCGCCCTTGCCCGGCGCGAGGAGATTGACCTTGAACTCGATGGTGAGCACGCCGGCATTCTCAGGCATCAGCGAGAAGGCTGCATAGCCGCAGGCCGAATCCAGGGCGGTGGATATGATCCCGGCATGGAGGAAACCGTGCTGCTGGGTGAGCGATGGCGAGAAAGGCATCTCGATCTCGATCGTACCCGGCGTCACCACCGTCAATTCTGCATTCAGCGTGGCCATTGCCTGCTGGCGCGCAAAGGAGGAGCGAACCCGTTCTTCGAAATTTCCTGCAGGAACGATTTTTGCAGCCATTCACCCGCCACTCCCTGCCGCGTCGCTTATCGCAACTGGACAACGTGCAATCGGACTATATTGCAGCGCAGCAATAATCAATCAATTCAGAATGAAAAGCGCCGCGTTCAGGAGCGTCGCAAAGCCGAGCCACGCGACATAGGGCACGAAGAGCAGGGCCGAAAGCCCGTCGACGCTTCGTGTCGCGATCATGAAGGCGATTGCGGCGACGAGCAGGGCAACGATGACGACCAGCGCCAGCGCGATCATGTGCAGGCCGAAGAATGTCGGCGACCAGGCAAAGTTCAGGGCCAATTGGGTCCACCAGATCGCCATTGACGTGCCTCCGCTGCGCCGCCGCCAGGTGCGCCAACCGGCGATGGCGACCAGCACATAGAGGATGGTCCAGGCTGGCCCGAATATCCAGTTTGGCGGATTGAACCAGGGTTTCTGCAGGGCTGCGTACCATTCGCCCGGCAGGGTGGCGAAGCCGATCATCACGCCGCCGCCAACGACGAGGACCAGAAACGCTACGAGAGAGGGAATGCTGGCAGCTTTCATCGCAAACTCCTAGGCGGGAGGGGTGCTCGCCCGGGACGACTTTAGCGCACGCGCTCAAGCGCCGCGAAGAAAAATCCGTCAGTGGAAGTCCGCGCCGGCGTGAGGGAAATACTGTCGGGGCGAATGATCGCCTGATCGCTGCTTGCGGGAAATGCACGCGTCCACAACGCCTTGTGATCCAACGCGGCAAACCGGTCGGAGCGCTCGAGCATGGCCTTGACCTGCCCACCGTTCTCTTCCTCGAACACCGAGCAGGTGATGTAAACAAGCCGTCCGCCGGGCTTCACGAAGCGGCTGGCCTCGTCGAGGATTGCCGCCTGTTCCCTGACGCGCAGATCCAGCTGTTTTTGCGTCAGCCGCCATTTCGCGTCCGGACGGCGTCGCCAGGTACCGCTGCCGGTGCAAGGCGCGTCGATCAGCACGAGATCCATCTGGCCCGCCAGGGGCTCCAGCGAAGCCACCCTCGCAATCGCCTCGACATTCGTAACCCCTGCGCGACGCAGGCGGTCGAAAATCGGCGCGAGGCGCACCTTCTCGCTGTCATGCGCGACGATGCGGCCCTGGTTTTGCATCGCGGCAGCCATCGCCAGCGTCTTGCCGCCGCCGCCGGCGCAATAGTCCAGCACCTGCATTCCCTGCGCCGCACCGGCCAATGCGCCGACGATCTGCGAACCTTCGTCCTGCACCTCGAACCAGCCCTGCTGAAACGCCGGCTCCGCCTGAACGTTCGGATGTCTTCCTGCCCCGTCTATCGGCGCGATGCGAATGCCTTCTGGTGCAAGCAGGCCCGGCTTGGCGCCGGTGTCGGACAATTCCGCCAGCACCTTTTCTCGAGTGGAGAGCAGCGTGTTGACGCGCAGGTCAAGCGGCGGACGCGCCGACATCGCCTCAGCCTCCTCGACCCAAGCTCTGCCGTAGCTCTGCTCAAGCAGCGGTACGCACCAGTCGGGACAATCGGCGCGCACAGCATCCGGCGCCGCGCCAAGGTCGCGGCTCGCGATTAACCCAAGTTCCACTTCGCTGAGCGGCGGCGGAGCGAATTTATCGCCGTCGAGGGATCGGTTGAGGCTTTCCGCTGTCTCGTTCCATTCCAGCAGCAACGCGCCAAAGGCTTGGCCGCGCGCAGTATCGTCGCCCATGAGCCACCCGGCGGAGCGCCGCCGGCGCAGTGCGTCGTAAACGATGTTGCCGATTGCCGACCGGTCGCCGGAACCCGCGAAGCGGTGCGACAGCCCCCAATCCTTCAGCGCGTCGGCAGCCGGACGCCGCCGCCGCTCCATATCATCCAATACGTCGATCGCCGCAGCAAGCCGGCCGCCAAGTCGCATTTTCCGGTTCTCCTTGAGCCGTCTCTAAGGTGGCCGGCAAGGCGACACAAGGCTTGCCCGGCGGCGTTTTTCACGCTGCGCGAATCGCGTAAGCTTCGAGAGGAGACTCCCCTGTGTGGCGGCGGGTCAATCTTGAGAGGGTTCATGAAAAAATATCTGGCCGAAGTTCTCGGCACATTCCTGCTGGTCTTCATCGGCACAGCATCCGTGGTGCTGGGCAATCTGGGCACGGCGCTTCCTGTTGCACAAGAAGCGATCGGCCTTGCCTTCGGCATCGGCGTGATCGCTGCCGCCTATGCAGTCGGCCCGATTTCCGGAGCGCACCTCAATCCGGCAGTCACGGTCGGCGCATTCCTTTCAGGCCGCATGCCGGCCGGTGACGTTGTCGGCTACATCATCGCGCAGATCATCGGCGGCATCATCGCCTCGCTGCTTCTGGTGGTGATCTGCTCGGGTTCGGCTAGCCCCGTGACCAACTATGCCGCAAGCGGCTGGGATGCAGCGAAGTGGAGCACGACGTCCGTGTTCCTGGCCGAAGTCATCGCAACCTTCACCTTTGTGACGGTGATCCTCGGCGTGACTGCGTCAAAGCACTCCACCGCCTTTGCCGGCCTGGTCATCGGCCTGACGCTGGCCGCGCTGCACCTCGGCTTCATCCCGATCTCCGGAAGCTCGCTCAACCCGGCCCGGTCGATCGGCCCGGCACTGTTTTCGGGATCGGAAGCGCTCGGCGCGCTGTGGCTCTATATCGCCGCTCCGCTGGTCGGCGGCGCGATTGCCGGCGTCGTGGCACGGACCAGGACTTTCGAGCTGGAATGACGTAGATTTATTAGCGAGCGACGGGGCCTTCGGGCCCCGTTTGCTTTTGGGAGTTCATGCCGTCTTGGCGATCTCCAGGCCAAGTTCCTCGACCATCGCATCCCGCATGATGAATTTCTGTGGCTTACCGGTCACCGTCATCGGTAGTTCGGATTTGAAGCGGACATAGCGCGGGATCTTGTAATGGGCGATCTGCCCCTGGCAGAAAGCTTTCACTTCGTCCTCGTTCAGCTTTTCGCCGGGCGCAACGACGACCCAGGCGCACAATTCCTCGCCATATTTTTTGTCAGGCACGCCAAAGACCTGCACCTGTGCGATCTTCGGATGGCGGTAAAGGAATTCCTCCACTTCACGCGGATAGACGTTCTCGCCGCCGCGAATGACCATATCCTTGACACGCCCGACGATGTTGCAATAGCCATCGGCGTCGATCGTGGCGAGGTCGCCGGTGTGCATCCAGCCGTCCGAGTCGATCGCCTCGGAGGTCTTCTCCGCATCGTCCCAATAGCCCTTCATCACCGAATAGCCACGCGTGCAGAGCTCGCCCTTGTCGCCGATATCGACGGTCTTACCCTTCTCATCGATCACCTTGCATTCCAGATGCGGGCGTATGCGGCCGACGCTCGACACGCGCTTCTCAAGAGGATCGTCCACGGCGCTCTGGAAGGACACCGGGCTGGTTTCGGTCATGCCATAGGCGATCGTCACTTCGGGCATGTTCATCTGCGAATTGACCCGCTTCATCACCTCGATGGGGCAGGGTGCGCCGGCCATGATGCCCGTGCGAAGAGAGGAGAAGTCGAAGCTCTTGAAGTCCGGATGGTCGAGCATGGCGACGAACATGGTCGGCACGCCGTAGAGGGCGGTGCACTTCTCGCCCGTCGCCGCGCGCAGCGTTGCGCCCGGCTCGAAGCCTTCGCCCGGCACGACCATGGTGGCGCCCTTGGACACGCAGCCCAGCGTGCCCATCACCATGCCGAAACAATGGTAGAACGGCACCGGAATGCAGAGCCGGTCGTCGTCGGAGAAATTCATCCCGGCGGTCACCTGATCGGCGTTGTTGACGATGTTGCGGTGCGTCAGCGTCGCCCCCTTGGGCGCGCCTGTCGTGCCGGAGGTGAATTGGATATTGACCGCGTCGTTCGGATTGAGGCCGGCGGTAATCCTGTCCAGCTTGGCATGGTCCTCCGCGCCGGCTATCGCCAACACATCGACGAAATTATACATGCCCGGCGTTTCGTCCTCGCCCATGCGGATAACAATCTTGAGATGCGGGAGTTTGGCCGAGACCAGTGCGCCGGGTGCGCTCGACGCAAGTTCCGGGGCGAGCGTCCGCAGCATGCCGAGGTAGTCGGATGTCTTGAACTGCGTTGCGGTGATCAGCGCCTTGCAGGTGACCTTGTTCAGCGCATATTCGAGCTCGGAGAGACGGTAGGCGGGGTTGATATTGACCAGCACCAGCCCGATCCGCGCCGTGGCGAACTGCGTTATCAGCCATTCCCAGCGGTTCGGCGACCAGATGCCGATGCGTTCGCCGGTCTTCAGGCCGAGCGCCAGCAAGCCTGCCGCGAGCTGGTCCACCGTTTCGGCGAACTCGTCCCAGGTGAAGCGCTTGTCCTGCTCCACGAAGACAGCCGCTTCACGGGGGCCGTTTGCCGCCACCGCGCGGGCCAGCAACCGAGGAATGGTCAGTGCGAGCAGCGGTTTCGATGTGTCGCCGACAACGTGGCTAATGCCACCGATCGGCTTGAAAGAATAGCTCGTCATAGACGTTCCTTCCGCTGTTCTCCGCCACCAGAATTAGCGCATCGCGGGGTTGAGCGGAATGGCAGAATAGGAGGGAGGCGCGAGATTGCTCGGCGGCCATTGGGCTCTTCAGCCTGCCGTCGCGCGCACCATCTCCGCGATCTCGGCCAGCGTCTTCTCATCCGCAGCCGACCGCTTCCTGCGCGATGCGACCAGGCAAGCCTGCGAGCGCAGGATCACCCCGTCTTCCAACACCTTGAGATGATTGGCGCGCAGCGTCGATCCGGTGGTGGTGATGTCGACAATCACGTCGGCTGAGCCGGCGGCGGGCGCGCCTTCCGTAGCGCCCAGGCTCTCGACGATGCGATAGACCTGAATGCCATGCTTGCCGGAGAAGAATTGCTGCGTCAGCCGCCAGTATTTTGTGGCGATGCGCAGCCTGCGCCCGTGCCGCTGGCGGAAATCGGCGGCGACATCGTCAAGGTCGGCCATGGTGTCGACGTCGAGCCAGATGTCCGGCACGGCCACAACCACATCGGCGTGACCGAAGCCGAGCCGGGCCAGAATCTCGGTCTTGCTCTCCCAATCCGGCGTCTTTTCGCGCAGAACGTCCTCGCCAGTGACGCCCAGATCGACCGCGCCACGCCCGATCTCCCCGGCGATTTCGGAGGCTGAGATAAAGGAGATGTCGACGCCCCGGTGGCCTTCGACGCGGGCGCGATACTTGCGCGCGTCGCCAGGCAGGGAGATCGCCAGCCCCGCCTTGGCGAAGGTTTCCAGCGCCTGCTCCTTGAGCCGGCCCTTGGATGGCAGAGCGAGGGAGAGGGTCACGACGCGCGCTCCCTTGCCGTGGCGATACGGTCGAGCCATACCGAGAAACCGACGCCGGGGATCGGCTTCCTGGCGCCGAGCAGCGTCAGCAGCCGGTCGAAGCGGCCTCCGCCGGCCAGCGGCCGTTCGCCGCCGGGACTGCCGATCTCGAAGACCAGGCCGGTGTAGTAGTCGAGCGGTCGGCCGAACGCCGCGTCGTAGTGGATGTCGGCGGTAAGTGCGTGCGCGGCTATTGCCTCAGCGCGCGCGTCAAATTTCGCCAGTGCGCTGCCGAGAGACAGGCCGGCCTGGCTGGCGAAGCCTTCGAGCGTCGAAGAAGCGCTATCCAGCCTCACATGAATGGCGAGGAACGCTTTCAGCGCGTCGAAGGCTCCGGCAGAGAGGCGCACGCTGCGCAACTCGGCCTTTTCGACCAGACGGCGCGCGATTTCCGCCGGGGTGCGTCCCGCCGAGGCGGAAAGCCCCGTCGTTTCCATGCCCGCTTCGATATAGGCCGCGAGGGCCTGTTCGTCGCCCGCGGCCACCAGTTCCGCCGCCTCCTCGGCGAGCGCGCCGGTGCGCGGTGGATTGGCCAGATCGGCAAGGGCCGTCTCAAGCATTTCATGCGAGCCGAAGGCGCGGGCGAGCCGCATGCGCCAGCCGCGCGGCAGGCCAAGGGCCGCCAGAACCGCCTCGAAAAT
>Ga0190271_10000571_pt1 | contig 18924 bp, 16 predicted proteins | sample Popmic356T_FD_133747 | JGI IMG/M metagenome (GOLD analysis project Ga0190271, IMG submission 133747) | Populus adjacent soil microbial communities from riparian zone of Weber River, Utah, USA - 356 T | ecosystem: Environmental > Terrestrial > Soil > Riparian zone | place: USA: Utah | collected...
CGGCAAGAGCACGCTGATCAAGGTGATCACCGGCGTCTACAAGCCGGCGGAAGGCGCCGAGATCGAATATGACGGCCAGACCTATTCGCATATGTCGCCGGTGACGGCGCAGGCGGGCGGCATCCAGGTGATCTGGCAGGATCTGGCGCTGTTCCCCGAAATGACGGTGGCCGAGAACATCGCCTTCCAGACTGTCATCGGTCGCTGGCCGCGCCTGGTGAACTATGCCGAGATGCGGCGCATTGCGGTCGATTCCTTGAAGAAGCTCGGCGTGACGATGGATGTCGACCTCGCCCTGCATCATTTCCCCATCGCCCAACGCCAGATCGTGGCCATCGCCCGGGCGCTTGTCGGCGAAGCCAAGCTGGTCTTCATGGACGAGCCGACGGCGTCGCTGACGCAGTCGGAAACCGACTATCTGCTGGATATTGTGCGCAACCTTTCGGCGTCCGGGGTCGCGGTGGTCTTTGTCAGCCACAGGCTGGCGGAGGTGCTGGAAATTTCCAGCCGCGTCACCGTGCTGCGCGACGGCAATCTGGTCGGCGTTTACCCGACCAAGGGGCTGACGCAGTCGCGCATCACTGAATTGATGACCGGCAAGACGTTCGATCAATCCGTCCGCACGCGCGATGTCGGCGGAAGCCCGGTCGTGCTGGAGGTGAAGGGCCTGACGCGTCCAGGCGAATTCGAGGACGTTTCCTTTTCGGTGCGGCGCGGCGAGACGCTGGGGGTCACCGGCCTGCTCGGCGCGGGCCGCACCGAACTCGCGCTGACGCTGTTCGGCATGCGCAAGCCGAAATCCGGCACCGTCACGCTGGAAGGTAAGCCGGTGCGCTTCGGCTCAAACCGCGAGGCCATTCGCGCCGGCGTTGCCTACCTCTCCGAGGACCGGCTGTCGCTCGGGCTGATCCAGCCGCAATCGATCGGCGACAATATGGTGATCGCCTCATTGGACAAGATCCTTTCCGGAGGACTGATTTCGCATGAGCGCCAGCGCGGCCTTGTCGGCGGTTGGGTCAGGGATCTCGGCGTCAAGATCGGCAAGCAGGACGACGCCATCTCGACGCTTTCAGGCGGCAACCAGCAACGCATCGCCATCGCGAAATGGCTGGCGACCGATCCGAAGCTGCTCATTCTCGATGCGCCGACGGTTGGCGTCGATGTCGGCGCCCGCGCCGGCATCTTCGACATCGTCTCCAAGCTGGCCGATACCGGGCTCGCCATCATCCTGATCTCCGACGAGGTGCCGGAAGTCTATTTCAACGCCGACCGCGTGCTGCATATGGCTCAGGGGCGCATTGCCGGCGAGTACATACCGAGCGCGACCCGGATGGAGACAATCGAGGAGGCCGTCTATGCGTAGCTTCGCCCGGTCTCACGCAACCGAGCTCGCGCTGCTCGGCGTGATGGCGGTCATCTGCGTTGTGCTCTCCTTCGCATCCGACCGCTTCTTCACGCTCGGCAACGCCTTCGACCTCCTGAACACGAGCTCTGTCAACATCATCTTCGCGGTCGGCCTGCTGGTGGTGCTGATCGCCGGCGGCATCGACATCTCCTTCGCGGTCGCTGCCTCCGTGGTGCAATATCTCGCGGTGACGTTCCTCGGCTGGATCGGCGGCGGCAACTGGGTGATCGGGCTGATCGTTGCCGGCGCCACAGGCGTGGCGCTCGGCTGCATCAACGCCTTCCTCATCCACCAGTTCAAGATCATATCGATCGTCGCGACGATATCGACCTTCAACATCTTCTTCGGCCTGCTGATGTTCTTCACGGGCGGCGTATCGATCTATAATCTGCCGGACTGGATGACGACACGCGTCGTGCTGTTCGAGCGCGAGATGGCCGACGGCACCTGGGCGGAGATCACGCTGCCGGTGGTGATCATGGCGTTGTGCGTCTTCGCCACCTGGGCGCTGATCACGCGCACGACCACCGGCCGGCAGCTCTACTCCTTTGGCGACAACCCGGAAGGGGCGCGGCGCTTCGGCATCAATATCGGCGCCATGCAGTATATCGCCTTCGGCTGGCTCGGGCTCATGGCGGGCATCGCGGGCCTGGTTCAGGCGCACTACGCGCAGGAAGTGGTGCCCAACGCGCTCTACGGCCGTGAGCTCGATGTGCTGGCGGCGGTGGTGCTCGGCGGCGCGCGCCTCGGCGGCGGCAAGGGCAGCGTGCTCGGCTGCATCCTCGGCGTGCTGCTGGTCTCGATCACCCAGAACGGCCTCAACCTGATGGGCGTGTCGCCTTTCGCCTTCAAGATGATCGTCGGCGCGATCATCCTGGCGGCCATCACGCTGTCGAACACCAGTATCGAACGCATCCTGCCATTCCTGAAGAGCAGGAGGGCGTCGCAATGACCGCGTTGATCGAACGCCTGCGCGCAGCGCTGGGGCCGGAAATGGCCGGCCCGGTTGCGGCCTTCGTGGTCGTGGTCATCGTGTTCGGCATCCTGGCGCCGAACTTCCTGTCGGCTGCGACCTTCGGCTCGGTCGCCTTCCAGCTGCCGGAGCTTGGCCTGCTCACGCTGGCGATGCTCTTGCCGATCCTGACCGGGGGCCTGAACCTCGCCATCACCTTCACCGCCAACATTGCCGGGCTGACGCTTGCCTGGGTGCTGCAAAGCCGGGGCGGCGTCGACGCGGGCGTCGGCGCCTTCATTCTGGGGTCGATGCTGGCCATCGGCGTCGGTGCGCTGAGCGGCCTGCTGATGGGCCTCGTGATCGCCTACACCAAGGCGCATCCCATTCTGGTTTCGCTGTCGATGATGATCTTCCTGCGCGGCCTGGGCGAATTCCTCACCCGTGGCGGCGACCTTTCCGGCTTCCCTGCGTTTCTGGCGCCGATCGGCTATGGCACGCTGCTGGGCATTCCGGTGCCGCTGCTGATCTTCATCGCCTGCGTCGGCATCTGGCATGTGCTGCTGACGCGCATGAAGCTCGGTTTCAACACCTACATGATCGGCTCCAATATAGAGGCGACGCGCTATTCCGGCATCAATACCCGCAAGGTTCTGGTGCTGGTCTACACGCTGTCGGGCGCGATGTGCGCGGTGGCCGGCATCATCATGCTGGCGCGCTTCAATTCGGTGCGCGTCGGTCATGGCGAATCCTACCTGCTGATCACCGTGCTCGCCTGCTTCCTGGGCGGGGTGAACCCGTTCGGAGGCTTTGGCAGGGTGATCCCGGTGTTCATCGCCCTGATTGTTCTGCAGCTCTTGTCGTCAGGCCTCAATCTGATGGGCGCGAACCAGCATCTGGCGACCGCCGTCTGGGGCATCCTGATGATCACCGTGATGATCCTGCGCTGGGTGGCCGGCCGGATCAAATTCCTCAACGCGAAATAGGGACAAGGCTCATGCATGGATTCGGTGTGCACACTTCGATGTGGACGATGAACTGGACCCGGGAGGGGGCGGAGAAGGCGATCGCCGCCTCGGTCGGCTACGGCATGGATTTTATCGAGATCGCGCTGCTCAACGCTCCGGCCGTGGATGCCGAGCATACCCGCAAGCTGCTGGAGAAGAACAACCTTCCGGCGGTCTGCTCGCTCGGCCTGCCCGAGAGCGCCTGGGCCTCGGTGCGCCCGGATGCGGCGATCAAGCATCTGGAGGTCGCCATCGACAAGACGGCCGAGATGGGCGCGCTGGCGCTGTCGGGCGTGATCTTCGGCGGCATCGGCGAGCGCACCGGCGTGCCGCCCACCGAAAAGGAGTATGACAACATCGCCCGCGTGCTGACGGTCGCCGCCAAGCACGCCAAGACGCGCGGCATCGAACTCGGCGTCGAGGCCGTCAACCGCTATGAGAACCATTTGATCAACACCGGCGCGCAGGCCGCCTGGATGGTCGAGAAGGTCGGCGCCGACAACATCTTCGTGCATCTCGACACCTATCATATGAACATCGAGGAGAAGGGCGCGGCCAACGGCATTCTGGCTTGCCGCGACCACCTCAAATATATCCACCTCTCCGAAAGCGACCGCGGCACGCCGGGCACCGGCAATTGCGCCTGGGACGAGATTTACGCGACCCTGGCCGCCATTGAGTTCAAGGGCGGGCTGGCGATGGAAAGCTTCATCAACATGCCGCCGGAGGTGTCCTACGGCCTGTCGGTCTGGCGGCCGGTGGCCAAGGACGAGGCCGAAGTCATGGGCAACGGCCTGCCGTTCCTGCGCAACAAGGCGCGGCAATACGGGCTGATCCAGTAGCCATGAGTGAGCAGTCCGGCGCTACCGCGGCGACGGTCGCCGTCCTCGACGTCGGCAAGACCAACGTCAAGCTGTCCGCGCTGACGGCGGACGGCGAGATCGTCGAGAGCCTATCGGTGCCCAACACGGTAATGCCCGGTCCGCCATGGCAGCACCATGACCTGGAAGGGCTGAGCGATTGGGCGTTCGCGTCGCTGCGCGAGCTGACCCACCGCCACGCGCTGCGAGCGGTCGTCGCGTCGGGACATGGCGTCGGCGGCGTGCTGGTCGGCGACGATCCGGATGAGACCTCGACGCTGCCGATGATCGACTACGAGCAGGACCCACCCCACGACATCACTAGGGGCTACGTGCCGCTGTCCGGCAGCTTTCTCGATCGCGGCAGCAACATCATGCTGAAGGCGACGCACCACGCCCGCCAGATGTACTGGATGCAGCAGGCCGACCCCGAAGCCTTCGCCCGCGCGCGCTGGTACCTCGGCCTGCCGCAATATTGGGCCTGGCGCCTGTGCGGCATAGCCGCGTCGGAAACCTCGATGCTGTCGGCGCAGTCGCATTTGTGGAACGTCGTCGAAAAGGGCTGGACGCCGATCGTCCATAGCCAGGGCTGGCTGCACCTGATGCCGCCGTTCCGCCATGCCTGGGAAAAGCTCGGGGTCGTGCGCCCCGAACTGGCGCGCCGCCACGGGCTGCCGCACGACCTCGCAGTGCTGGCCGGAGGCCATGACAGCAGCCTGAACCTCTATCGCTACCAGGCGGCCGGGATGCCGGATGTGTGCCTGATCTCTTCCGGAACATGGATCGTCGGCATGTGCGCGGCTACACCGCTGGAGCGCGTCGATCCGCGCCGCGGCATGGTGCTGAACAGCGATGTGACGGGCCGGCTGGTCGGCGGATCGCTGACCATGGGCGGCCGCGAGTTCTCACTGGTAGCGGGCGAGCAGCCTGAGGCCGCCGGCGCCAGGCCGGACCTGGTCGGCGCGCTGGTTGCGCGCGGCACCTACGCCATTCCCTCTTTCGGCAGCGACGATGGCCTGTTTCCCGGCAGCGCGGGCAGGGGTCATTTTGTCGGAGCACCGCCAGCCTCGCCGCAAGAACGCAAGGCGCTTGACGTGCTCTATGCCGCCCTGCTCGCGGCCGAATGCATTGATGCGCTGGGAACCCACCCCCAGGTGGCGCTCGATGGCACGTTTCTGCGCGATCCGCTCTATGCCTCGATCGTCGCTGCGTTGCGGCCGCAGAGCGCGACCTATTACAACACCAACAATTATGGCACCGCCTCAGGCGCCGCGCTGCTTGCCGGCCACGAGACGCGCCGGGCGCCGGCGCCGATCTCGTTGAAGACGCCGCAGCCCTATCCCGGCGACCGCGCCGCGCTGGCGGCCTATGCGCGCCGATGGCGCGAGCTTGCCTTCCGCAGCACTTCGATTGAAACAGCCTGACCTTCGAAAAGGATTCGACGTCTCATGACCGACATCGCCGACACCGCCACGATCCGCCAGCACATGGTCGAGACCTGCCGCAAGATGAACTCCAGCGGCATCAACCAGGGCACCGCCGGCAACCTCTCGGTGCGCACGGCCGATGGTTTCCTGATCACCCCGTCGTCGCTGCCCTACGATACGATGACGCCGGAAGACATTGTCGAGATGGATTTCGACGGCACCTATTCCGGCCGCCGTCCATCCTCGGAATGGCGTTTTCATCGCGACATCCTGCGCGAACGCCGGGATATCGATGTGGTGCTTCACTGCCATTCGCTCTACGCCACGACGCTCGCCGTGCATCACAAGACCATCCCGGCCTTCCACTACATGATCGGGGTGTTTGGCGGCACCACGATGCGCTGCGCCAAATATGCGACCTTCGGCACGCAAGCCCTGTCGGATCATGCGCTGGACGCGCTGAAGGACCGCACCGCCTGCCTGCTCGGGCAGCACGGCCAGATTTCGCTGGGCAAGACGCTGGAGAGCGCGCTGTGGACCGCCATCGAAGTCGAGACCATATCGCGCATGTATGTTCAGGCGCTGACGCTTGGCGAGCCCCCGATCCTGCCGGACGATGAGATGGCCCGCGTGATCGAACAGATGCGGCGCATGAGCTATGGCCACGCGCCCGACGCCGACGGCGTCAACGACGTAGCGCGCCCGCGGGGAGCCGCTGCCTGACGCTCGGGGCATCGGGATTCGGCGCCTGGGGTGCACTCGCCGAAACCATGCTTAAGGATAGAGGCTCGACGCCACTCATGATCTGTCCGCCTCCCCGGAAAACGCCAGGGAGGGCGATGACGAGGCTATTCGACCCTCGGCGATTGCCATCCCGACCAGGATGACGGCACCGCCGATGATCACATTCCATGACAGGGGTTCGAGCAGCAGAACCGCACCGAACAGCACGGCAAACACCGGAACGACATAGTCGACGGCCGAAGCTGTTGCCGCGCCGACGTCCTGGATCAGTCTGAAATACAGGATGTTGGCAATGCCGCTGGCAAGCACGCCGAGGTAAAGCAGAGATAACAATGGGACCGCGGAGACCGCCTCAATCGCGGGCCAGGCGAAGAACGGCAGGGCCAGTCCGAGAAGGATAGCCGCCGCTATCAGTTGGTTGGCTCCAAGCGTGATGGGATCCAGCTTCAAGGGCGACAGAAAGCGGCTGACATAGGCGTAACCCACCGCATAGCTTGTTGCCGCGCCAAAACATGCCAGGGCGCCGAGCAGCGAACTGCCCTCCACCTTCCACGGGGCGACCACGAGCACCACCCCCAAAAAGCCCAGGATAAAGCCCGCCACCTTGCGCGAGGTCGCCGGTTCAGCCCGCAGGGCAAGCGTCGAGATGAACAGCGTTACCAGCGGCGTGCCGCCGATGAGCACGCCCGCCAAGCCGGCGCTGGTGTGAAGTTTGCCGTAGCTGAGCAACAGATAGGGAATGACGTTGGCAAAAATCGAAGAGACAGCGACATGGAACCATGCGTTGCCGCTCAGCTTGAAGGACCTTCCGGTAAGGACGATGATCGCAGCGAGTGTCGCTGCCCCGAGGATCAGCCGAAACAGAACAAGCTGGTTGGGGCTGAAGTCCTCAAGCGCGAACTTGATGAAGGTGAAACTCGCCCCCCAAATCGCCGCCTGACCGAAAAACCGGGCCGCAGTTGCCTTCTCCACATTACCTCTCCTTATTTTGCGGCCCTGCCGCTCGCCATATTTTGGCTCACGGACCAGGAACTTCTGGCGCCCAAGGCGGCATCCCTAGGCAGTCACGCGGCGGCCGGATGCAAAGAACAGAGCGTCATGTATCTTGAAAGTGAATGTCAGGCCGCCAGACTGCGGGGTGAATCATTCGACCGGTCGCATAGTGGACTCGTTCCAGAAAATAGAGGCATCAAGATCTCCTGACATTGCACTCGGCGCCCCTCGGGAGCCAAACAATGATCATTCGCTCTTGGCCACCCCCGCACCGCACTTCAGACTGAAGCCGGTCGAAATAACATAGTCTTTTGCGATCATTGTTGATGACAATTTTGATCCATTTTCGCCGTGCTCTTTGAAAGGAGTTACCATTCGTCTCCGACAAACCCGGGAGCAACTTTCCGCGTTCAAACGCGATAGGGAATGACGCCAGCTATGCGCCCCGCCCGGCCTCACCCCTATGCGCGGCGGCGGTGCGGGCTTTCAGATCGCGCAGGGTGCGGAGTTCCAATGGGGTTGGAGCCGGGGTCTCCTCGAGGCGGTCGGCGAATGCGACGGTCCAGCCGCAGGTGGCTTGCACCTGCTCGGGGGACACGCCGGGATGAAGAGAGACGACCGTGAATTCGCGCGTTTGCGGATCGGGCTTCCAGATTGCCAGATCCGTCACCAGCAATGTCGGCCCCCTGGTCTCGATGCCCAGGCGCGCGCGGGCGTCGCCGCCGTCGCCATGGCCGAAGGAGGTGAAGAAATCTATTTTCTCCACCATGCTGCGTTTCGACTGCGACAGGGTGATGTAGATTTCCTGCGCGGAGGTAGCGATCTCCGGCGCGCCGCCGCCGCCGGGCAGGCGGGTCTTCGGGTGGGCGTAGTCGCCGATCACCGTGGTGTTGATGTTGCCGAACCGGTCAAGCTGGGCCGCCCCCAGAAAGCCGATGGTGATGCGGCCGCCCTGCAGCCAGTAGCGAAACATCTCCGGCACCGAGACGGTGGTCAGCGCGGTGTCGCACAATTCGCCGTCGCCGATCGAAAGCGGCAGGACATCCGGCGCCGTGCCGATCGTGCCGCTCTCGTAGATCAGCGTAATGTCAGGCGCATGGGTCAGCCGCGCCACATTGCACGCGGCCGATGGCGCGCCGATGCCGACGAAGCAGACATCGCTGCCCTTGAGCGCGCGCGAAGCCGCAATGGTCATCATTTCGTCAGCGGTGAAGTCGCTCATGCCGCGATCCTCAGATGCGCAACCCTGCCGGCGAAATCGTCCGGGCTGCGCTGCATCACATTCTGCTCCATCCAGGACCGGAACCTGTCGCGGTCGGCGGCGATCTCGTCCCATTCGAGATAGGCGGCATTGTCGCGGGCGTAATAGCCGTGCGCGTAGGATGGGTGCGAGCCTCCGGGCACGACGGAAATGGCGGTCACTGTCCACGCCGGCAGGATGGTCAGGTTGGGATGCAGGCCGGTGAAATCGTCGACGACCTCTTCCACCGTGACAACGGCACGCTTAGCCGCCAGCACCGCCTCCTTCTGGACGCCGACGATGCCTTCGACCAGCACGTTGCCTTTGCGGTCCGCCCTTTGCGCATGGATGAAGGTGACATCGGGACGGATCGAGGGCACGGCGGCGAGCGTCTCGCCGGTGAAGGGACATGCTACCGAGCGGATGTTGGCGTTGACCTCGGCGAGGCCGGCGCCGCGATAGCCGCGAAAGATGGCGCAGGGCAGGCCGGAAGCGCCCGCCTCATAGGCGTTGGCCATCGCGGCGTGACTGTGTTCCTCGATTTCCAGCGGAGCAGGCCAGGCATTTTCGACCGCGTCGCGCAGCCGGCGCAGCAGGCCGACGCCCGGATTGCCGGCATAGGAAAAGACAAGCTTCCGGGCGAGACCCATGCCGATCATCTGGTCGTAGATGAGGTCCGGCGTCATGCGCACCAGCGTCAGATCGCCAATCCCCTGGCGGATTGCCTCATGCACGGCGGCAGTGGAATGAGGTGCGTGAAGCCTTCGAAGGCGACGGTGTCGCCGCGCTTGAGATTTTCCGACACCGCTTCGGCGAGCGGCATGAACTTGGCCATGGTCTGCCTCACACTGATCGAAGGGCGGGTCACGGTTTCAGACGCAGCGTCCGCCGTCTACCTCCAGCGCCACACCGGTGATGAACTCCGCCTCGTCGGAGCATAGCCACAGCGCGGCATTGGCGATGTCCAGCGGCGTGGAGAAGCGGCCGAGGGGGATGACCGCCTTGAACTGCGCGCGGCGCTCCGGCGTGTCCTCACCCATGAAGGTCGACAGCATACCGGTCTCGCCGGCGACGGGGCAGAGGCAGTTGACGCGGATCTTCTTCGGCGCAAGCTCGACGGCCATCGATTTCGTCGCCGTAATCGCCCACCCCTTGGACGCGTTGTACCAGGTGAGGCCGGGCCGCGGGCGCAGGCCGGCGGTCGAGGCGGTCGTCAGGATCACGCCGCCGCCCTGGCGGTCCATGATCGGCACGACGGCTTGGGTCGCGTGATAGATCGCCTTCATGTTGACGGCGGTGATCAGGTCGAACGTGCCCTCGTCGACATCGAGCAGGCTGCCGTTCTTGTGGCTGTAGCCGGCATTGTTGACCATGATGTCGATGCGGCCGAAGGCGTCGAGCGTCGCCTTGACCATCTCGTCGAATTCGAAGCGCTGCGAGACATCGGTCTGCGTCCAGATCGCGGCCTTGCCGATATCCTTCGCAACGCGCTCGGCCCCGACCGGATTGAGATCGGCGACGACGATCTTCGCGCCTTCCTCGGCGAAGCGCCGCGCCATGCCCTCGCCGAAACCGGAGCCTGCGCCGGTGATGATCGCGACTTTGTCTTTCAGGCGGGTCATCGGGCAGCACCTGCCTGGGCTGTCAGTGCTCTACGCTGTCCCCCTCTGTCCTGCCGGACATCTCCCCCACAAGGGGGGAGATTTCGCCGCCGTTTCGGGTTTCGCCAATCGCTAGCGTTGAGGATCAGGCCGCGAGTTTGAAGCTGCCAATCTCCCCCCTTGTGGGGGAGATGTCCGGCAGGACAGAGGGGGGCAACGTGGCGCGATGCCCCGTCCAATCTTCTCACTTCCATCATTTCACCCATGATTGAACACGATCGTCTTGGTGGCGCTCATGTCGTAGAGCGCCTCGAAGCCTTTCTCTCGGCCATGGCCCGACCGCTTGAAGCCGCCGAACGGCAGTTCCACGCCGCCGCCGGCGCCATACCCGTTGACGAACACCTGCCCGGCACGCACGCGCTTGGCGACGCGGTGCTGGCGCGCGCCATCCTTCGTCCAGATGCCGGCGACGAGGCCGAACTCGGTGCCGTTGGCGAGGCGGATAGCGTCTTCCTCGCTGTCGAAGGGAAAGAGGGTCAGCACCGGACCGAAGACTTCCTGCTGCGCAATCGTCGCATCGGGATCCACCGAGCCGAACAGCGCCGGCGCGAAATAATAGCCGCCGGCGGGAGCGTTCGCATCGACCGCGCCGCGCGCCAAGACGGGGATGCCCGCCGCCTCGGCGGCAACGACCATGCCGGCGACACGCTCGCGCTGCGTCGGGTTGATCAGCGCGCCCAGATCACGGTCGGCCTCATGCGAGGCGGCGACCAGATGGGCGAAGCGCTCGGCGAGACCGGACGAGATGCGCTCATAGACGGAGCGCTCGATCAGCACGCGGCTGCCCGCCGAGCAGGTCTGGCCGCCATTCTGGATGACGGCGTTGACCAGCACGGGCAGCGCCGCTTCGATATCGGCGTCGGCGAAGACGATCTGCGGCGACTTTCCGCCGAGTTCCATGGTGACGCCGCGATTGTTGATCGCCGCCGCTTGCTGGATCGCGGTTCCGGTGGGCGGCGAGCCGGTGAAGGTGACATAATCGACGTGGCGGTGAGCGGAGAGCGCTGCGCCGGCCTCGCGGCCATAGCCGGTCACGACATTGAACACGCCGGGCGGAACGCCGGCTTCAAGCGCCAGTTCCGCGATGCGGATCGTTGACAGGGAAGCGTCCTCCGCCGGCTTGACCACCAGCGTGTTGCCCATCGCCAGCGCCGCGCCCGCGACCCGCGCCAGGATTTGCAGCGGATAGTTCCAGGGAATGATGCCTGCGACCACGCCATGCGGCTCGCGAAGGGTGAGGGCGGTGTAGCCGTCGAGAAACGGAAGGGTGTCGCCGTGGATCTTGTCGCCGGCGCCGCCGTAGAACTCATAGTAGCGCATGGTGGCCAGGATATCGGCCTTGCCCTGCCGGATCGGCTTGCCGGTGTCGCGCGATTCCAGCGCCGCGAGTTCCTCGCCATGCGTCTCGACCAGGGCGAACAGGCGCGTCAGGCAACGGCCACGCTCCACCGCCGGCATCCGGCTCCACGGCCCGTCCTCGAAAGCGCGGCGCGCCGCCTCCACCGCCCGGTCGACATCGGCGGGGCCAGAGGCGGGAATCGACGCAAACGCCTTGCCGTCGGAGGGGCAAACCACATCGATGCGCTCGCCGGACAAAGCGTCGGCAGCCCTGCCGTCGATCAACTGCATGAAGGCGCGGCCTTCCGCGACGGTCGTTGACAGATGCGCTCCCATACCAGGGTCCTTCATGCAGCCGTATTTTAAGTGGTCCATGTTGCGGACGAACGGCGCCACGCGCAAGATGCGGCGACGTTTTGACACCGCTGTTGGACCAATCGCTGAAAGCCGGTGCGACACAAAGGCACTGGTGAATTTAAATCGATTAGATTATTTGAAGGCCGTGATCACGGCCACGAGTTGAGAGAAGCATATGACAAGCCAGATCATTCCCGTCGACCCGTTCGATTTCATCATTTTCGGCGGAACCGGCGACCTTGCCGAGCGCAAGCTGCTGCCGGCGCTGTATTATCGCCAATGCGATCACCAGTTTTCCGAGCCGACCCGAATCATCGGCGCCTCGCGGTCGAAGATGACCGACAAGGAATTCCAGGCCTTCGCCGAAAAGGCGATCCGCGAGCATGTCAAACAGGACGACATCCAGCCGGCCGAGTTGAAGAAATTCATCGCGCGCCTGTCCTATGTCGCGGTGGATGCAATCAGCGGCGAAGGTTTCGAGAAGCTGAAGAAGGTCATCGGCGAGTCGGAAGCGATCCGCGCCTTTTACCTGGCGGTTGCGCCAAACCTTTTCGGCGAAATCTCGCACAAGCTGAAGGCGCACAAGCTGGTCAGCAAGAACAGCCGCATCGTGGTGGAAAAGCCCATCGGCCGCGACCTGGCATCGGCAAAGGCGCTCAACGATCTGATCGGCGAGGACTTCAAGGAAAGCCAGATTTTCCGCATCGATCACTATCTCGGCAAGGAAACGGTGCAGAATTTGATGGCGCTGCGTTTCGCCAACGCGCTCTACGAGCCGCTGTGGAACTCCGCGCATATCGACCACGTGCAGATCACCGTCGCCGAGACAGTGGGGCTGGAAGATCGCGTCACCTATTACGATACGGCCGGCGCGCTGCGCGACATGGTGCAGAACCACATTCTCCAGCTTCTGTGCCTCGTCGCCATGGAAGCGCCGTCGTCGATGGACGCCAATGCCGTGCGCGATGAAAAGCTGAAAGTGCTGCGCTCGCTGAAGCGCATCAACGGTGCGGAAGCGCCGAAGCAGACGGTGCGCGGCCAGTACAAGGCGGGCGCTTCGGCCGGCGGGCCGGTGAAAGGCTATGTCGACGAGCTGGGAGCCCCGAGCAACACGGAGACATTCGTGGCGCTGAAGGCGGAAATCGCGAATTGGCGCTGGGCCGGCGTGCCCTTCTACCTGCGCACCGGCAAGCGGCTGGCGACACGGGTTTCGGAAATCGTCATCGAGTTCAAGAAGATCCCGCACTCGATCTTCGGCGAGTTGGCCGGCAATATCTACAGCAACCAGCTGGTCATCCGCTTGCAGCCGGACGAGGGCGTCAAGCAGTTCATCATGATCAAGGATCCCGGCCCGGGCGGCATCCGGCTGCGGCAGATTCCGCTCGACATGACCTTCGCCCAATCCTTTTCGGGGCGCGCTCCCGATGCCTATGAGCGGCTGATCATGGATGTCGTGCGCGGCCACCAGACGCTGTTCATGCGCCGCGACGAGGTGGAGGCCGCCTGGACATGGGCCGATCCGATCCTGAACGCATGGCGCGAGAACCGGCAGGAGGTGCAGAATTATACGGCCGGAACCTGGGGTCCATCTGCCTCGATCGCGCTGATCGAGCGTGACGGGCGTACCTGGCATGAGAGCGAGTGACACCTTGGCAGCGAACTTCGCCCGACATGATTTCGCCAGCCGCGAGGAATTGGCCGCGGCGCTGACTTCGGTCGTCGCCGCGCAACTGGACGAAGCGATCGCGTCGCGCGGCAAGGCCGTGCTCGCCGTCTCCGGCGGCAGCACGCCTGCGCTGTTCTTCAAGACGCTCTCGCAAGCGGCGTTGGATTGGGCCAAGGTCGTGGTGACACTGGTCGACGAGCGCTTCGTGGCCGAGACCTCGCCACGCTCGAATGCAGCGCTGGTGAAGGCCAATCTCTTGCAGGACAGGGCCGCCGCTGCTCGGTTTCTGCCGCTGGCATCCCCGTTGGAGGATATCGCGCAGGCTACGTCGGTCGCTGAAGTTGCCTTGCGCCTGTTCGGCCTGCCGCTCGACGTGGTCGTGCTTGGCATGGGCAATGACGGCCACACGGCGTCGTTCTTTCCCGATGCAGATGAGTTGGAGCAGGTGCTGGACGTTTCCACACCGCGCCTTGTGTCTCCGGTTCATGCCGCCAGCGCGGACGAGCCGCGCCTGACACTGACGCTGCCGGTCATCGCCTCGGCGCGGTTCATCGCGCTTCATATCGAAGGCGCGGAGAAGCAGGAGACGCTGGAGCGTGCTCTGTCGCGCGGCGGCGCGTTGCCGATCCGCAGGGTGATCGACGCCGCCGAGACGCCGGTGGAGATTTTCTGGGCGGCGTGAGGACAACAACGTGAACGTCGAGGATTTTGCGCCCCCTCCACCGCCTTCGGCGGTCCCCCTCCCCCGCTTCGCAGAGGAGGAACCGGCGGCGGCGTCGATCCTCCCCCGTTTACGGGGGAGGGGGACCGCCGAAGGCGGTGGAGGGGGCGAAATATATTGGGAAGGCAAAACATCATGACCGCCAGGACCGAAATCCAAGCCATCACAGACCGCATCCGCGAACGGTCGAAGCCCGGCCGCGAGCTCTATCTGGATCGCGTCGACCAGGCAGCCAGCCGCAGCGCAAACCGCGCCGTGCTTTCCTGCGGCAACCTCGCGCATGGCTTCGCCGTCTGCTCGCCATCCGAGAAGGTCGCGCTGGGCGAAGACAAGGTGGCGAACCTCGGCATCATCACCTCGTATAACGACATGCTCTCGGCGCATCAGCCGTTCGAAACCTATCCGCAACTGATCAAGGATGCCGCGCGCCAGGCCGGCGGTATCGCCCAGGTGGCCGGCGGCGTGCCCGCCATGTGCGACGGCGTCACGCAGGGACAGCCGGGCATGGAGCTGTCGCTGTTTTCCCGCGACGTGATCGCGATGGCAACGGCGGTTGGGCTTTCGCACAATATGTTCGACGCGGCCGTCTATCTCGGCGTCTGCGACAAGATCGTGCCGGGCCTGGTCATCGGCGCGCTGACCTTCGGCCATCTGCCGGCGATCTTCATCCCGGCGGGGCCGATGACATCTGGCATTCCGAATGACGAGAAGGCGAAAGTCCGCCAGCTCTACACCGAAGGGAAGGTGGGGCGTGCGGAGCTTCTGGAAGCCGAGTCGAAGAGCTATCATGGCCCCGGCACCTGCACCTTCTACGGCACCGCGAATTCCAACCAGATGCTGATGGAGATCATGGGGCTGCACACGCCGGGCGCTTCCTTCATCAACCCCAATACGCCGTTGCGCGAGGCGCTGACCCGCGAGGCCGCGAAGCGCGCGCTGGCGACCACGCAACTCGGCAATGAATACATTCCGGTCGGGCGCATGATCGACGAGCGGTCGGTGGTCAACGGTATTGTGGGACTCAACGCCACCGGCGGCTCGACCAACCACACCATGCATCTGGTGGCCATGGCCGCCGCCGCAGGCATCCGCATCACCTGGCAGGATATTTCCGACATTTCCGATCAGGTGCCGCTGCTGGCGCGCGTCTATCCGAACGGGCTGGCCGACGTGAACCATTTCAACGCCGCAGGCGGCATGGGCTTCCTCATCCGCGAACTGCTCGACGCGGGCTATCTGCATGAAGACGTGCAGACCTGCTGGGGCGAGGGACTGCGGCCCTACACTGTCGAAGCGAAGCTCGGGCCGGACGGCTCGGTGCAGCGCGAGCCATCGCCGAAGGTGAGCGGCGACGCCAAGGTGCTGACCACGGCTGACAAGCCGTTCCAGGCCAGCGGCGGCCTCAAGGTGCTGAGCGGCAATCTCGGCCATTCCATCATCAAGGCATCCGCCGTGAAGGCCGAGAATCGGTTTATCGAAGCGCCGGCGCTCGTGCTGAGCAGCCAGCAGGAGCTGAACGACGCCTTCAAGGCGGGCGAACTCAACCGCGACTTCATCGCGGTCATCCGCTTCCAGGGGCCGAAGGCGAACGGCATGCCGGAACTGCACAAGCTGACCACGGTGCTGGGCATCCTGCAGGATCGCGGCCACAAGGTTGCGCTGGTGACAGACGGGCGCATGTCGGGCGCCTCCGGCAAGGTGCCCGCAGCAATCCACGTCACGCCGGAAGCGCTGGACGGCGGACCCATCGGCAAGGTGCGCAACGGCGACATGGTGCGGCTCGACGCAGAAGCCGGTACGCTGGAGGTGCTGGTCTCGGCTGAGGAACTGAAGGCGCGGCCGAAAGCGGTCGCCGATCTGTCAGCCAATGATTTCGGCATGGGCCGCGAATTGTTCGGCGCGTTCCGGCAGATGGCGGGCCGTGCCGATCAGGGGGCGAGTGTGTTTGCCGGGTGAGCGCTTGAAAGTAAGGCAATGATGCCTTACTTTTGGCGGTCAGTGGGAAACAGGCTATGACTACGCTCACCGTTACGGCAAAGGGTCAGATCACCTTCCGGAAGGAAGTGCTCCAACATTTGGGCGTCAAGCCGGGCGACAAGGTCGAAGTGGATCTCATGCCGAACCGGAAGCTATCCGTCCGACCTAAGGGATCAGGATCGATCGATGCTTTCATCGGTAGCCTCAAGTCGCCCGACAATCCCGTTTTGACCCTTGAGGAGATCAAAGAGGCCATTGAAAAGGGCTGGGCGGGCGAGCGTTGAAAGTCGCCGTAGACACAAACATTCTCGTTCGCGCCGCGGTCGGAGATGATGAACACCAGCAAAAGCTGGCGTCCGAAATTCTCCGTGAATCCGAATCCGTGGCTGTTGCCCTTCCAGCATTGTGCGAATTTGCGTGGGTCCTGTCGCGAACATACCGGATATCACCGGCGCAGGTTGCCACTTCCATTCGCAGTCTGGTGGGCGCATCCAACGTTGAATGCGAGTCGGAGGCCGTTGAGGCCGGACTTGTGATGCTCGACGCAGGCGGCGATTTTGCCGATGGAGTTATCGCCTTTGAAGGTCGGCGCCTCGGCGGGGACGTTTTCGTTACCTTTGACAAAGAGTCGGCCAAATTGCTTCAACGATCAGGCGCGAGGGTTAGCCTCCCCTCAGCGATCGACTTGCCGCGAACGCAATGACTTCCTGAGCCCTCACGTCTTGAGCGGCACTTCCAGGCGCTCGCCGGCTTTCACCGTGATCGGCTGTTCGAGGGCCGGCTTGTCCGCCTTGAACGTCACAGACAGGACGTAGTCGCCGGCCGGCAGCGTGGTCTGGTAATTGTCGCCGAACCCATAGGCGACTTCCTCGCGGCTTCCGTCGATCTTCTTTGCGGCCTTGTAGACCTTGATGGCGTCGGCCCCTTCACCGACAAGCGCCAGCACGCCGGCCTTCAAGGCGATGTCGTACACTTGCCGCTCGCCGACCTTCGGCACGATGGGAAACTCGACCAGCGCGGCGTCCATTTCGACGGTGCCGACATAGTCGCCGGCCGGCAGGTCGAACTGGCCGTCCGGCCCGAAACCATAGGCGACCTGTTCGCGGGTCCCGTCGATCTTCTTCGCCGCCTTGTAGATCTTCGTGGAAAGGTTGGAGGATTCGACCTTGTCGCCGCCTTGCGTGTAGTAGGCGTTGATGACGGCGCGGCCGACGCCGACGATCACGTCCTTCTCGATGCTCTGACCGGCGGCAAGCTGGAATGTCTCGTTGACCTTGCCTTCGCCAATCTGCACCTCGAGCTGCTGCTCACCAGCCGGCAGAAAGAGCTTCCGCTCGCCATATTCCGTCGACACATCCTGCGCACCGGGATAGCGAAAGCGCAGCGTCGCGTTCGAGTCGACATCGGCGCCGGGGCTCGGCCTCGGCTTCACCACCACGGTTCCGGCGTTCAGGTTGAACAGCGGCGCGGCGACCTTGCCGGCCTCGATCTTGACCTTCTGCTCGCTGGCGGCGTAGCCCAGGCTGGCCTCCACAATATAGTCGCCGGGTTCGAGATTGCCTTTGTAATTTTCGTAGTCGGTTGAGAGGTTGTCGCCGCGCGTGCCGTCGGCGTTTACTTTGAAAACTTTCCAGGCCTGCCCGTCGTGCTGAAGCGGCGCGCCGCCTTCAGCCATCACAACCTGCGGCGTGAAGTTGAATTCGACCTTCGCCGGCTCGGGAGCCGGAGCCGGGGCGGGCGCCGGTGGAGGAGGGGGCGCGGCGACCGTGACCTTGAGCGCCTCTTCCAGCGCCTTGGCGTCGGAAGCCTGAATATATTTGCCGCCGGTATTCTCGGCCAGGCAGGCGACCTTCTTGCCCTCTTCCGCGGTCAGGCCGAAGCCGACGACATGGGCGGTGAAGTCGATGCCGGCCTGCTCCAATTCCTTGCCGATGGCGCAGGGATCGGCGTTGCAGGTTTCCAGGCCATCGGTGATGAGGATGACCGTCGCCTTGTTCTCCGTGTATTTGAGATCTTGCGCCGCCTTCCTGACCGCGGCCGAGAGCGGCGTCTTGCCGAGAAACTTCATGCCCGCGGCGGCGGCTGCGATCGCCGCGCCGGTGCCGGTGGCGGGGGGCACGACCAGTTCGATGTCCTCGCAACTGCCCTTCTCGCGATGGCCATAGGCCATCAGGCCGAGTTCCATGTCCGAAGGGATCGTCTGCAGGACGTTCTTCAGCGTCTCGCGCGCGATTTCGACCTTGGGTTTCCCGTCGATCTGCCCCCACATCGAACCGGAGGCATCGAGAACGACGATGGTGCGCTCGGCGGCGAGAAGTGAAGTCGTACAGCACGCGAAAAGAATCGCCGCCAAGAATGCATGCGCAATCGTCTTCATCATCTGTCCCGGATTGTGTTGCCGCGTGAGCGGGGAGGCTAAACAATTAGCTAAGGTGTTACAACGGCAGAGCGCTGCCTACTGCAACTTCGCTTCGATCAGATGCAGCGAGTTGTGGCCGTCGACAACCGAGTCCGTCACCAGGCGCCTGTCGAAAGTTGCGAGTTGGCCGCCTTGTCTCCTGGCGAGCGCGAGCAAG
>Ga0190271_10000572_pt1 | contig 18923 bp, 14 predicted proteins | sample Popmic356T_FD_133747 | JGI IMG/M metagenome (GOLD analysis project Ga0190271, IMG submission 133747) | Populus adjacent soil microbial communities from riparian zone of Weber River, Utah, USA - 356 T | ecosystem: Environmental > Terrestrial > Soil > Riparian zone | place: USA: Utah | collected...
GAGGGACGATGGACCAGCTGGTGCCAACCGAGAAATACTCGCCCTACCGTTTTTTCACGGCTCGGCAATGGGCGAAATTTCGCGCGGATACGCCGCTGACGCTGACCGAGGAGGAGGTGCAGCGGCTCTCCTCACTCAACGATCCGATCGACCTCAACGAGGTGCGCCGGATTTACCTCTCGCTGTCGCGGCTGCTCTCGGCGCATGTCGAATCCAGCCAGTTACTGTTCCACCAGCGGGCCAATTTTCTGAATGTGCCGGATGCGGTGAAGACCCCATACATTATCGGGGTCGCCGGCTCCGTCGCTGTCGGCAAGTCGACAACCGCCCGCATCCTGAAGGAACTGCTGGCCCGCTGGCCGACGAGCCCCAAGGTCGACCTCGTCACCACTGACGGCTTTCTCTACCCGAACGAGGTTCTCCGGTCGAAGAACCTGATGGAGCGCAAAGGTTTTCCGGAATCATATGATGTCGGTGCGTTGCTGCGTTTTCTCTCCGGCGTGAAGTCCGGCCGTCCAAATGTGCAGGCGCCCCTCTATTCGCACCTGACCTATGATGTCATTCCCGACCAGTTCGTCAGCATAGATCAGCCGGATATCCTCATATTCGAGGGGCTGAACGTGCTGCAGCCCGGTGATCTGCCCAAGGACGGACGATACGTGCCTTTCCTGTCCGACTTCTTCGATTTCTCGATCTATATGGATGCGGCCGAAGACCTCATCCATAAATGGTACACGACCCGCTTCATGCGGCTGCGCGAGACGGCGTTCCGCAATCCAGAGTCGTTTTTTCACCGCTATTCGCAATTGTCGGAAGGCGCGGCAAAGGCGATTGCCGAGGGCCTTTGGCAGAATATCAATCTGAAAAACCTGCGGGAGAATATTCTGCCCACCCGGCCCCGTTCCGACCTTATCCTGCGCAAGGGCGCCGATCACCTGATCGAGGAGGTGGCTCTGCGAAAGCTGTGACGGCAGAGCATCTCGATTAAGCGGACACCCGGCGCAGCGTCAGATTGATGCGTCCGCCATTCTTTAGCAGGGCTGAAGTCATGGGGTAGATGCGATCTACGCCGTGAAAGGCGAGACGCCCTTCGCCGCCGAGTACGACAACGTCGCCGCTTTCCAGACGGAACGACTTCGTCGGATCGTCCCGCCTGGTCCCGCCGACCCGGAAAAGGCAGGCGTCGCCCAGCGATACGGAAACAACCGGCGCCTGCAAATTCTGCTCGTCGCGGTCCTGGTGCAGCCCCATCCTGGCCGATTGATCATAGAAGTTGACGAGGCAGGCCTCGGGCTCGGCTTGCCAGGCCGCAACATCTCGCCACAGCGCCAGCAAACTGTCCGGGATCGCCGGCCAAGGCTGGCCAGTCACGGGATGCGTCGCCTGATAGCGGTAGCCCCGCTCCTGGTCGGTAACCCAGCCGAACGTTCCGCAATTGGTCATGCGCACGCTCAGCGGCTTGCCTAATTTCGGCATAGCGGGCGTATAGAGCGGCGCAACCTGAACGACCGCGCGGACGGCCTCGACCAGCGCTTCCTGCGCGTCGGCGCTCAAATAGCCGGGAATGTGGCGCACGCCACGGGGAAGAACGAGCAAGCCGGCTCACTCCTTGAGCGAAGGGAAGCAGGGGTGCAGAGATATGGATGGCGGCAAGATGCCGCCACCCGACTCTAGACGATTGGCTTAGGCAGTCGCTTCGGAGATGTCGGGGATGCGCAGCACCTGCCCCGGATAGATCTTGTCGGGGTGCTTCAGCATCGGCTTGTTGGCCTCGAAGATCAGCTTGTGCTTTGCCGCCTGCCCCTTGCCATATTGGGCTTGGGCAATCTTGGACAGGTTGTCGCCCTTCTTCACCGTATAGAACTTCGGATTGGCCGCCGGGATCGCCTTCTTGATCAATTCGCCGATATCGACCCCCGAATCGAGCTTCAGTCCGGAATCGGGCAGCACGACCTTCAGTTCATCCGCGTCGACCTTGGAGACCCCCAGCGTATTGCCCACGGCGATCACCGCCTTTTCGAAGGCGGACTGGTCTGCGACCGCACCTTTGAGAACCGCCTTGTCGCCCTGAACCTCAACCTTGACGGCGTCGGTGCCGAGCTTGTTGGCGTCGAGTTCCTTCTTCAGCGCTTCCGCGGTCGGCGCATCGTCGTCACCAATGCCGAGCTTCTTGCCGACGCCTTTGACGAAATCGAAAATACCCATTCAGGTCACTCCATTCTTATCCACATTTGGACGGCGAACCTGCCATCCGAAGCCTGAAAAGGAAAGACGACGGTCTAATCCCCTTCGACCCTTCCCCGTAGCTTCTTGACCGTCGAACGGCCAGCCTTGGTCTTGAGACGCCGTTCGATCGAGCCTCTTGAGGGTTTTGTCTTTCGCCGCGGCTTTGGCGGTGGCTCGGCGGCCTTTGCAATCAGAGCGATCAGCCGTGAGCGCGCATCCGCGCGATTCTGTTCCTGGGTGCGGTATCGTCCCGCCTCGATGACGATGACGCCATCCTTGGTGGCGCGCTGCCCTGCGAGATGAAGGACATTGGCGCGCACGCGCTCGGACAGGCCCGCCGCAGTTGCGGCGTCAAAGCGCAGTTGCACCGCCGTCGCCACCTTGTTGACGTTCTGTCCACCCGGTCCGGACGAGCGGATGAAGCTCTCCGACATGTCGTCCGGAAAGAGTTCCGCCTCTGGCGCAATGACGATTTTGTCATCCGTGGTCATGGCGCATTCTGTGGCGCGAGTTGCGGCAAATTGAAAGGGCCGTGCGCGTCTTCCGCAGTCCCGCCGTATCGATGCCGCAGCCGCGCGGTGGCGGAGCCGGCTTGTGCCCTACTCCGCTGCTTGGAGGATCCGTGGGCTGGCGCCCCGAACCGATGCGTCGACATGCCGCTCGAACTTGGCGAAATTGGATATGAACATATCGACGAGCTTCTTGGCCTGGCGGTCATATGCATCCTTGTCCGGCCAGGTGGAGCGGGGATCGAGGATCGCGCCGTCAACGCCAGGCACGGAGATCGGCGCTTCAAAGCCGAAATTTGGGTCGGTGCGGAATTCCGCGCCCTTCAAGGAGCCGTCGAGTGCGGCTGCGAGCAGCGCGCGGGTCGCCTTGATCGGCATGCGATGTCCGGTGCCATAGGCGCCGCCGGTCCAGCCGGTGTTGACCAGCCAGCAGTCGACCTTGTGCTCAGCGATCAATTCACGCAGCAAATTGCCATACTCCGAAGGATGGCGCGGCATGAAGGGCGCGCCGAAGCAGGTGGAGAATGTCGCTTCCGGCTCGGTGACGCCTTTTTCCGTGCCGGCCACCTTGGCGGTGTAGCCCGACAGGAAGTGATACATCGCTTGTTCCGGTGTGAGCCTGGCGATGGGCGGCATCACGCCGAAGGCGTCCGCCGTCAGCATCACGATATTTCTCGGATGTTTCGCGATACCGGTAGCGCTGGCATTCGGAATGAAATGCAGGGGGTAGGCGCAGCGGGTGTTTTCGGTCAGCGAGCCGTCATTGAAGTCCGGTACGCGGGCCGCGTCCAGCACCACGTTCTCGAGCACCGTGCCGAAGCGCTGCGTGGTGGCGAAAATTTCCGGCTCCGCCTCGCGCGAAAGCTTGATGGTCTTTGCGTAGCAGCCGCCCTCGAAGTTGAAGATGCCATCCGGCCCCCAGCCATGCTCATCGTCACCGATCAGCGTACGCTTGGGATCGGCGGAGAGGGTCGTCTTGCCGGTGCCGGACAGGCCGAAGAAGACCGCCGAGTTGCCGTCATCGTCGGTGTTGGCCGAACAATGCATGGGCATGACGCCCTTCGCGGGGAGCAGGAAATTCAGTGCCGTGAAGACCGACTTCTTCATCTCGCCTGCGTAGGACGTGCCGCCGATGAGCACGATCATGCGCGTCAGGTCCACCGCGATCACCGTTTCGCTGCGCGTGCCATGCCGTGCCGGGTCCGCGCGGAAGGAGGGAAGGTCGATAATCGTCATCTTGGGAACGAAGGTATCAAGCATCTCGACCGTTGGCCGGATCAGCAGGTTCCGGATGAAGAGCGAATGCCAGGCGAATTGGGTGATGACGCGAGTGGGCAGGCTGAGCGCCGCCTCCGCACCGCCGACGAGATCCTGGACAAAGAGGTCTTTATCCCTGGCATGGGCGAGGAAGTCGGCCAGCAGCGTTTCGAAATGCTCGGGCGACATCGGCTTGTTGTTGTCCCACCACACCTCCGCCTCGGTGTTGGAGTCGCGAACGACGAACTTGTCCTTGGGCGAACGGCCGGTGTGTTGGCCGGTATAGGCGACCAGAGCGCCATGTGCGGTGAGGCGCGCCTCGTTGCGGCGCAACGCTTCACCATAGAGCGCAGCCTCAGAAAGGTTGAAGCGAACCGTCCCGGTCGTATCCAGACCGACCTCATCCAGCCCACACGCCGGGTTGCGCCTGCCAAGTTCGTGCATGAAGGAACCCTTTCAAGAGATGATTTGGCGTCTCGTCAAATCCCCTCTGGGAAGGGGTAAGTCGGTTCTCAAACAGAAAAGCCGAACGATATCAAATCATTAATCGATTTAAAGATTTTGAGAATCGTTTAAATCGTTTTATGCTATGAAGATTGCCTAAGTATTGGTGCGACCGCTTCGTTTTATTGGCAGGGGCAATCTCGGTCAGCGTCACTCACTGCCTCAAAGGCTTGCGCTCAGAGGAGCCGGGGTCTATGCCACAATTTGTACCCAATTTGTACCGAGATAGGCGTCCCTGCACGGAAGGGACATCCGCACATGAGGGAGCCAGCTGACATGGCCACAGTCGCGCTTGTCGATGACGACCGCAATATTCTGACTTCGGTCTCCATCGCCCTCGAATCCGAAGGCTATCGCGTCGAGACCTACACTGACGGCGCCTCGGCGCTTGAGGGGCTGGCTTCGCGGCCGCCCAATCTCGCGATCCTCGACATCAAGATGCCGCGTATGGACGGCATGGAGCTGCTGCGGCGACTGCGCCAGAAGTCGGACCTGCCGGTCATCTTCCTGACCTCCAAGGACGACGAGATCGACGAACTCTTCGGTCTCAAGATGGGGGCCGACGACTTCATCCGCAAACCGTTCTCGCAGCGCCTGCTCGTCGAGCGGGTGCGCGCGGTTTTACGCCGGGCCAGCGCCCGCGAGGCCGCAGCAAAGACGCCAAGCCAGGCGTCGCGCTCGCTCGAACGCGGCCAGTTGGTGATGGACCAGGAGCGCCACACCTGCACCTGGAAGGGCGAGCCGGTGACCTTGACCGTCACCGAGTTCCTGATCCTGCATTCGCTGGCGCAGCGCCCGGGCGTGGTGAAGAGCAGAGACGCGTTGATGGACTCCGCCTATGACGAGCAGGTCTATGTCGACGACCGGACGATCGACAGCCACATCAAGCGGCTTCGCAAGAAGTTCAAGGCGGTGGACGACGATTTCGAGATGATCGAAACACTGTACGGCGTTGGCTATCGCTTCCGCGAAGCCTGAGACATCACGATCCTCGCCTCACCTCGACGTGGTTCCGGTCAGGCCTTAAGATAAGGAACCTGGCGGAATCGCCTCCGGACGGCTGATCGATGGCAATTGAAGTAGACCTGAACAAACCGGCGTTGGCGGCCAAGCCGCGACGCCCGGCTGCTGTTCAGATGTTGCGGCGTGTTGCGGTGCCGTTGCGCCGCGGGCTTGGCCACTATGTCTTTTCAAGCCTTACGCGGCGTATCCTCTTCCTGAACCTCGCCGCGCTGGCGGTGCTGGTTGTCGGCATCCTCTACCTCAATCAGTTCCGGGACGGCCTCACCGAGGCGCGCATCGAGAGCTTGATGACCCAGGGCGAGATCATTTCCGGCGCCATCGCCTCGTCGGCCACGGTCGAGACAGATTCCATCAACATTGATCCCGAGAAGCTGCTGGAGCTGCAGGCCGGCGAAAGCCTTGGGCCGGGGTCCGATCAACTCGACTCACTCGATTTTCCGATCAACCCTGAACGGGTTGCGCCGCTGTTGCGGCGGCTGATCTCACCGACGCGGACGCGCGCTCGTATCTACGACCGCGACGCCAATCTGCTGCTCGATTCGCGCCATCTTTACTCGCAAGGCCAGATCTTGCGCTTCGACCTGCCGCCCGTGGACGGCGAGGAGATGGGATTCTTTGATCGGCTGGAGAAGCGGGTGTTCGATCTCTTCCGCAACACCGATCTTCCGGTCTATCGCGAGCAGCCCGGCGGCAATGGCGCTGCGTTTCCTGAAGTCATGAACGCGCTGCTCGGCAGTCCCTCGACGATCGTGCGCGTCAGTGATCAGGGCGAGCAGATCGTCTCGGTGGCGGTGCCTATCCAGCGCTTTCGCGCTGTTCTCGGTGTGCTGATGCTGTCGACCGAGGGTGGCGACATCGACCGGATCGTCGCCGCCGAGCGGCGCGCCATCCTGCGCGTCTTCGGTGTGGCGGCGCTCGCCAACGCGGTGCTCTCCATGCTGCTGGCATCGACCATAGCCAATCCGCTTCGCCGCCTCGCGGCAGCAGCGGTGCGCGTGCGTCGTGGCGTCAAGAATCGCGAGGAGATCCCCGACTATTCGAACCGCCAGGACGAAATCGGCAATCTCTCGGTTGCCGTACGCGATATGACCAACGCGCTTTATGCGCGCATCGAGGCGATCGAAAGCTTCGCCGCCGACGTTTCGCATGAGTTGAAGAACCCGCTGACCTCGCTGCGCAGCGCTGTGGAAACGCTTCCCCTTGCCAAGAACGAGAAGTCGCGCGAGCGATTGATGGAGATCATCCAGCACGACGTGCGGCGGCTTGACCGGCTGATCACCGACATCTCCGATGCCTCTCGGCTCGATGCCGAATTGGCCAGGGAAGACGCCGGACGCGTCGAGTTGAAGAAGTTTATCGGCGAGCTGGTCGCTGTTTCGCAGGATTCCGGACGCTACAAGAAGCACGTCGAGATCGAGTTCAAGCCGGCAAAGCTGCCCCAGGGCGCCAAGGGCTTCTTTGTTCAGGGCCACGACATCCGAATCGGCCAGGTGATTACCAACCTCATCGAAAACGCGCGATCTTTCGTACCGGAAGATACGGGGCGCATCGTCATTTCGCTGGAGCGGGCGGGAAAGTTCAATGTGGTCACCGTTGACGACAATGGCCCGGGCATTCGCGCCGACAATATCGACCGCATATTCGAGCGGTTCTACACCGATCGGCCGTCGAGCGAAGCGTTCGGTCAGAATTCCGGTCTTGGCCTGTCGATCAGCAGGCAGATCGTCGAGGCCCATGGCGGCACGCTGAGCGCCGAGAATATTCCGGGCACGAAACCCGGCGACATCAGGGGCGCGCGCTTCGTGGCTGCCTTTCCGGCCGAATCGTGAGCGCCACGGCCGGGAATGTTCACGCAACCGTGGTCGTCATGGGCGACCGCGGCATCGTGATCGTTGGTCGCTCGGGATCGGGCAAGAGCGCGCTTGCCCAGGCGCTTCTGGACGCAGGGCGGGCCTGCGGTCGCTTCGCCTCGCTGGTTGCGGACGATCAGGTGTTCCTGGAAACCTCCAACAATCGCATCGTCGCGCGCGCGCCGGAGGCTATAGCCGGCCTGATTGAAGTGCGCGGCCTGGGCCCCGCTCCCATCGCGCATGAAACGTCGACGATTGTGGATCTTGTGGTGTCCCTCGTGGCCGAGACAGACGCGCCGCGGATCGCGAACGAGCAAACTTATGAACACGGAGGCGTGTCGGTGCCTCTGCTCACCTTACCTAAGGGCAACACTCAGGGCGCGTTGCGCCCCATCGCCGCATGGCTACGTCTGCCTCCTTTCTGCTAGTTGCATCTACGCTGCAATGCGCCAAATTGGCGGCATTGTGCTCACTTTTTGACTTGTCAACTGATTGCCGGTCGACAAGATAGCGCTCTTGCCGTGAGCCGGCTTGAGGGAGACCGTTCCGCAATGCGACCTGAGCCCACTTGGGGAGCCCAATCAGAATGATCGGAATGGTGCTGGTGACTCACGGCCGCCTGGCCGATGAGTTCCGCAATGCGCTGGAGCATGTGGTGGGGCCGCAGCCACAATTGGAGACCGTCTGCATCGACGCCGACGACAATATCGAGGCGCGCCGCGTCGATATTGTCGATGCCGTCGAGCGCGCCGACGGTGGCTCAGGCGTGGTGGTGCTGACCGACATGTTTGGCGGCACACCGTCCAATCTTGCCATTTCAGTCATGGAAGCAGGCAAAGTCGAGGTGATCGCCGGCGTCAATCTCCCGATGCTGGTGCGGCTTTCCGGCGTTCGCAAAGGCGACGACCTCGCCAAGTCTCTTGAGGAGGCGCAGACCGCCGGCCGGAAATACATCAATGTCGCCAGCCAGTTCCTCAGCGGCAGCGTGAAATGACGGCAGGCGTCACTGAGGGCCACGTCCGCAATGTCCAGATCGTCAATCAGCGCGGGCTGCATGCGCGCGCCTCTGCCAAATTCGTTCAGGTGGCGAGCCAGTTCCAGGCCGATATTCGCGTCGAGAAGGACGGCATCAGCGTCGGCGGCACGTCGATCATGGGCCTGATGATGCTGGCGGCGAGCCCCGGAACGACTGTCATGGTGTCCGCCTCTGGTCCGGACGCGCCGGCTGCGCTGGACGCCTTAGTCGAACTGATCGAGAATCGGTTCGGCGAGGAAGTGTAGCCGGCGGCCGCTGGGCCGGCCTTCCGCACATATAGAGATAAAGATTTCTTTATGTCCCGTTGCCGTGGTGGCGGCGATCTGGTAGTCAAGCGCCGAATTTCGCGCGGGATGGCAGCACTGCGACCGCGCACCTTAGAACTGATTGGAGACAGAGATGGCTAAGAAGGATTACGTCGTCGCGGATATCGGCCTTGCCGATTGGGGCCGCAAGGAACTCGACATCGCCGAGACCGAAATGCCGGGGCTGATGGCCACGCGCGAAGAGTTCGGCGAAAAGCAGCCGCTGAAGGGTGCGCGCATCTCCGGTTCGCTGCATATGACGATCCAGACAGCGGTCCTTATCGAGACGCTACAGGCGCTCGGCGCTGACATCCGCTGGGCCTCGTGCAACATCTTCTCGACCCAGGATCACGCCGCAGCCGCCATCGCCGCAGCCGGTATTCCCGTCTTCGCGGTGAAGGGCGAGACCCTTGAGGAATACTGGCAGTACACCGACCAGATCTTCCAGTGGATCGATGGCGGCCCGACCAACATGATCCTGGACGATGGCGGCGACGCCACAATGTACATCCTGATCGGCGCGCGCGCCGAGGCGGGCGAAGACGTTCTTTCCAATCCGGGTTCGGAAGAGGAGGAAATCCTCTTCGCGCAGATCAAGAAGCGCATGAAGGAAACCCCGGGCTTCTTCACCAAGAACCGCGACGCCATCCGGGGCGTGACCGAGGAAACGACCACCGGCGTCAACCGTCTCTATCAGCTGCAGAAGAAGGGCCTGCTGCCCTTCCCGGCGATCAACGTCAACGACTCGGTCACCAAGTCGAAGTTCGACAACAAATATGGCTGCAAGGAATCGCTGGTTGACGGCATCCGCCGCGGCACGGACGTTATGATGGCCGGCAAGGTTGCGGTCGTTTGCGGTTATGGCGACGTTGGGAAGGGGTCGGCGGCTTCGCTGTCTGGCGCGGGCGCACGCGTCAAGGTTACGGAAGTTGACCCGATCTGCGCGCTGCAGGCGGCCATGGACGGCTTCGAGGTCGTGACGCTGGAAGACGCGGCCCCGACCGCCGACATCGTCATCACCACCACCGGCAACAAGGACGTCATCACGCTCGACCATATGCGCGCGATGAAGGACATGGTCATCGTCGGCAATATCGGCCACTTCGACAATGAGATTCAGGTCGCCGGCCTGCGCAATCTGAAGTGGACCAACGTCAAGCCGCAGGTGGACATGATCACCTTCCCGGACAACAAGCGAATGATCCTGTTGTCAGAGGGCCGCCTGCTCAACCTAGGCAACGCCACGGGCCATCCGAGCTTCGTGATGTCGGCCTCCTTCACCAATCAGACGCTGGCTCAGATCGAGCTGTGGACCAAGCCCGGCCACTACAAGAACGAGGTCTACGTTCTGCCGAAGCACCTCGATGAGAAGGTCGCTCGCCTGCATCTCGGCAAGCTTGGCGCCAAGCTGACCGAACTCAGCGACGAGCAGGCGTCCTATATCGGCGTGAAGCAGCAGGGACCGTTCAAGTCCGAACACTATCGCTACTAATCTTCCGCTACCGAAGCACAACATATTGAGGCCGGGCGATAGACTTCGCCCGGCCTCTCTTTTTGCGCATGAACCTTCTTCACGTCGATTCCCCGACCCGGTATGGTGGAGTGATTCGCGTCACAGTTCTTTGCGGTGAGGCTGTGTTCGGTCGCGTCGGGGCGGTCGGACGCCGGCGGCGGAGAGGATCAAAACATGCCGGGGGAAAGCCCGCGAAACGCGGGAACGGCCGTAACCGGCGGCCGCAACGATTCCAGGGGGACGCGGTCGCCTGTTGTCCGGCGGCGCGCACGATTTGCGTCCTTTGCGGCGACGGTTTCGTCCGCCTTGCTGCCGGTGCATGCTTGGGCGCAATCGGGCGCTACGCCCTTTCTGCGGGTCGGCACCGGTGAAATCATTCAGCTGGCTGTTTTCACCGGCGTCATGAGTTCTGCGCTTATCTGCGCGTTCTACCTGATCCGCGAGCGCGCGCGTATCTCAAAACAGAACGCCCAGTTGCGCGCCGATGTGGCGGACCTCAACGCAAGCGTCCAGCGATCCGAAGCACTGCTCAACCTGCGCGATCAGCGCATCGTCGTATGGTCGGAGAAAGAGACCCGGCCGGAGATACTTGGTGCATTGCCGGCGGAAAGCGGAGCCCCGGATACGCGGGCCGATTTCCTGGCGTTTGGGCGATGGCTAGCGCCGCGTTCAGCCGCAGCCCTCGATCACGCGATCGTGGCACTTCGCGAAAACGGGCGAACCTTCGACCTGGTGGTGGAGACCCATCGCGGCCAGCCGCTGGAAGTTCACGGCCGCAAGAATGTCGCGCATGCCTTTCTGCGCTTCGTATCGCTGTCGGAGGCGCAGCGCACCCAAGCGCGCCTAACGCTGGAGAACCAGCGCATCTCGACGGATTTCGACAGCTTCATGGGCCTGGTGGATGGCATAGACATGCCATTTTGGTTGCGCGCGCCCGATGGAACCTTGCGCTGGGTGAACAGGGCTTATGTTCGGGCGGTCGAGGGCGACAGCATCGATCGGGTGGTTCAAGAAGGCATCGAGATCCTGGGTTCCCAGGCGCGCGAGGAGATCACCCGCCATCATGCCGCGAAGGCGCTGTTCGCCCAGCCGCTCGCCACAGTGGTGGGCGGGGACCGTCGCATTTTCCAGGTAACCGACTTCTCCGGCGACAGCGGCTCGATCGGCATCGCCTCGGATACGACCGAGCTCGAATCGACGCGTGAGCAGCTGGCGCGCATGGCGCGCAGCCATGCGGACACGCTGGATCAACTTACAACCGCCGTCGCGATTTTCGATGCGGACGAGAAATTGCGGTTCTTCAATCAGGCCTTCCAGAAATTATGGAAGCTTGACAGCAAATTCCTGGATAGCGCGCCCGACAACACGCTGTTCCTGGACCGGCTGCGCAGCGACGGAATGATTGCCGAGCAACCCGACTGGCGCGATTGGAAGCAGAAGATCCTGTCGGGCTATCGCGCTCTGGAGCCACAGGAGCATTCGTGGCATCTGCCCGACCGCAGGACCATTCGCGTCGTGGCCACCCCCCACCCCAATGGGGACGTGACTTGGGTATTCGAGAATCTGACCGAGAAGATCGATCTCGAAAGCCGCTACAACATCGCCGTCAAGGTGCAGGGCGAGACGCTGGACAATCTGGCTGAGGGTGTCGCTGTTTTCGGCCCGGATGGCCGGGCTCGGCTGTTCAATCCGGCCTTCCTGAAGCTCTGGGGGCTCGACCCGGAGACCGTGGCGCCCAGCACGCACATCGCCGTCCTGCGCGACCGCTGCCAGGCGGCAGCGGAGAAAACTCCCTGGCCCGGCTTTGTCGACGAGGTCACCGGATTTGCTGACGAACGCCATGACCTTCATGGCCAGATCGAAATGAAGAGCGGCGCGGTGCTGCGCTATGCCGTGATCCACCTGCCGAATGGGCAGGTGATGATGACCTTTGTCGATGTGACCGACAGCGTCAACGTCGAGCGGGCGCTCAAGGAAAAGAACGACGCGCTGCAGCGTGCCGACCAGTTGAAGAACAGCTTCCTGCAGCATGTGTCGTACGAGCTGCGATCGCCGCTCACCAACATCATCGGCTTCGCGGAACTGCTGGAACTGCCCGGCAGCGACCCTCTGACGCCGAAACAGCGCGAATATGTCGGCCATATTGGCACGTCGTCCTCGATCCTGTTGACTGTCGTCAACGACATCCTCGATCTCGCTACCGTCGATGCTGGCGTCATGCAGCTCGAAATCACCAAAGTCGACGTAACACGCGCCATTGCGGGCGCTGGCGAACTGGTGGCGGACCGGTTTGAGGAGAACAAGATCGCGCTCGCTGTCGACACGCGGTCCGCCCCGCGCGTCATCCAAGGCGACGAAACCCGCATCCGCCAGGTGTTGGCGAACCTGCTTGCCAACGCGGCAAACTTCGCCCCGCCATCCAGCACGGTGCGGCTGACCTGCCGCGAAGTGGAGGACGGGTCCGAATTCGCCGTTCACGATGACGGGCCAGGCATGCCGGCGGATATGATCGACCTCGCCTTCGGCCGTTTCGAGTCGCGTATCAATGGCGGCCGGCGGCGGGGCGCGGGCCTTGGCCTGGCCATCGTCAAGAGCTTCGTCGAACTGCACGGCGGCACCGTGCGGATTGAAACCGGAAAAGATGCCGGCACGACGGTCACCTGCTTTCTTCCCTCGACACCGCGCGCCGGCGGCGTACGGCACGCGGCGGAGTAGGGTGTGGGCTCTGGAACAGTGGTGAGCCTTCCCGATGAGGCGGCGACGCTGCGTCTCGGCGCCGATCTCGCGCTGGCGCTCCGCCCCGGCGACATGCTTCTGCTCAAGGGCGATCTAGGCGCCGGCAAGACCACGCTGGCCCGCGCCCTTATCCGCGCGGTGGCCGGCAACCCTTCACTTGAAGTACCGAGCCCAACATTCACGCTGGTCCAGGCCTATGAGACGCAACCGCCTATCCAGCATTTCGACCTCTACCGCCTGTCGTCGCCAGACGAGCTCGACGAGTTGGGACTGGAAGAGGCAGCAGCGGAGAGCATAACCCTGGTCGAGTGGCCGGAACGCGCCTCTGGACGCTTTGCCGCTTCTGCCGTGACACTTGAACTTTCCAGCGAAGGCGAGGGGCGCGTGGCGACCCTGTCGGGCGCCGGCCCGGCATTCGACCGCCTCGCGCGGTCACTTGGAGTTCGCGCCTTTCTCGGCGCGGCTGGCTGGGGCGCCGCCCGGCGCCAGCGGCTGACCGGCGATGCTTCCGCACGCGCCTATGAGGTTGTGTCCCTGCCGGAGGAGTCGCCGCGATTGTTGATGGACTCTCCGCCGATCGTTCTCGGGCCTGCGGTGCGGGATGGCAAACCCTACGCCCTGATTGCGCACAGCGCCCTCTCCGTGCACGCCTTTGTCGCAATAGACACGCTGCTGCTCGATGCAGGCTTTGCCGCACCGCGAATCCATGCCCGGGACCTGGATCGCGGCCTTCTGCTGGTAGAAGACCTCGGCTCCGAAACATTGGCGGATGCGGAGGGCCAACCGATCTCTGAACGCTACGTAGCGGCAGCCGAATTGCTTGCGGACATGCATGCGCGCTCATGGCCGGTGGGCGTGGATATAGAGCGCGGCGTGACCTACACCATTCCAGCCTTCGACCGCGAGGCGATGCTGATCGAAGCGGAGCTGGCCATGGATTGGTACGCGCCGGCCTATCTCGGCGCCGAGACCGCCGATCGATATCGCCAGGCGTTTCGCGATGCCTGGAACGCTGTCCTCGACAGACTATCCGACACCGAAACGACGCTCATGCTGCGCGACGTGCAGTCACCCAACTTTCTGTGGCGGGGGGAAAGAAGCGGCAATGACCGTCTGGGTCTTATCGACTTCCAGGACGCTTTGATCGGGCCGTCAGCCTATGACGTGGCGTCGCTGGCGCTCGATCCGCGCGTGACCGTCCCACCCGCAATGCGAAACCAGGTTGTGAACGCCTACGCCGCACGGCGGCACGAGAATGGGCTTTTCGACGCCAGCGATTTTGCCCGGGCCTTCGCCATTATGGGTGCCCAGCGACACACAAAGATCCTGGGCATCTTTGTTCGCCTTCACAGGCGCGATGGGAAACCGTACTATCTGCCGCATCTGCCGCGTATCCGAGCCTATGTTGCCGAGTTGCTGGTTCACCCGGCCCTCGCCGAGGTGCGTCAGGTGTATGACGCCATGGGCCTTCTGGCGGGAGAGCCGGGATGACCGTCCTTCACCCTCACACAGCAATGGTGCTGGCCGCCGGCCTCGGCAAGCGCATGCGCCCGATCACCAACACCATCCCAAAGCCGCTCGTGAAGGTCGCCGGCAAGACGCTGCTCGACTGGGGTCTCGATTCGCTGGCGGCGAGTGGTGTCGCAAAAGCGGTGGTGAACATTCATTATTTCCCCGAACAGATCGTGGCGCATGTCGCCAGCCGCACGAAGCCGCATGTCGTCATATCGGATGAGAGCCGGGAACTGCTCGATTCTGCGGGCGGTATCGTCCACGCCCTGCCGGAGCTCGGGAGCAGGCCGTTCTATATTCTCAACGCCGACACCTTCTGGATCGAAGGCACTAAAGCACCCACGCACGGCAGAAATCTCGCGCGGCTGGCGCTTGCCTGGAAGCCCGGGGCGATGGATATTCTGCTGATGCTCGCACGCCTCGACCAAGCCACCGGCCATAGCGGCTCGACCGACTTTCTCGTCGCTGCGGACGGCCATTTGAGCCGCGCGGCGGGTGATCCGGCAGGATTGATTTACGCAGGCGCCGCGATCGTCGATCCGGCGATCTTCGCTGGCGCGTCGGCAGTGCCGCATTCGCTCAACGGCTATTTCGATCGGGCTATCGCCAATGGCAGGCTTTTCGGCATGGCGATGGACGGCAGCTGGATTACGGTCGGCACGCCGGATGCAATACCACATGCCGAGGCGGCCGTCGCAAACGCGCGCGCACCGGCGGTATGACGCAGCGCGAAACACCGCGCGTCTTTTCCATTCCGCCCGGCGCGCCCTTTCTCCCGACTTTGGCCGAGTCCCTGAAATCCGGGCGCATCATCCCGGGTTTCGATGCAGTCAGCGATCCGCTGGCGATGGCTCAGGCGACGATCTATCTGCCGACACGCCGGGCGGCGCGCGTCCTGCGCAGCGTGCTTGCAGAGAGCGCAAGCGGACCCGCCTCCATCCTGCCGACCATCAAGGCGCTGGGAGAGTTTGACGAGAGTGAAGCGGCTTTCGATAGGAGCAGCGCCGCCGTCCTCGACCTTGCACCGCCGATCGCCGATCTCGATCGCCTTCTGCTTTTGGCGCCGGTCGTTCGCGAATGGAAGAAGCGATTGCCCGCGCATGTCGCGCAGCTTTTCGACGAAGAACTCGTCGTCCCCGTATCGACGGCAGACTCTTTGTGGCTGGCGCGCGATCTGGCGCGGCTTATGGACGACGTCGAGACGGAAGGTTCCGACTGGGCAAAACTTGCCTCTCTAGTCGAAGGCGACGTCTCGGGCTGGTGGCAGGTTACGCTCAAATTTCTGGAGATCGTCTCCGAATACTGGCCGGAGCGCCTGGCGGAACGCGGCCAGTCCAATCCGGCAGCGCATCGCAACGCGCTGATCGCCTTCGAGGCGGAGCGCTTGCGGCTCAATCCTCCGCCCGGTCCCGTCATCGCCGCAGGCTCGACAGGCTCCATTCCCGCAACCGCGTCACTGCTCGCTGTGATTGCCCGGTTGCCGACGGGCGCGGTCGTGCTGCCGGGACTCGACATCGGCATGGACGAGGCGTCATGGCGCACCCTCACCGGCGACAGGCCGGAACCGCCTGTTGTCGGCCATCCCCAGTTCGGCTTGGCGCGCCTGATCGGAAAACTTGGCGTCGAGCGTACCGAGGTAATCGAGATTGGCTACCGGGCGAAGGCGTTGCAGGCCCGGGAGCGCCTGACCAGCGAAGCGCTCCGGCCTTCGGAAACGACCGATGCCTGGGTGGTCGGACGGGAAGCGCTGCGGGAGACTGACGTCACATCCGCGCTTGCAGAGGTAACCATCATCGATGCACCCACCGAGCGCGACGAAGCCTTGGCGATCGCCATCGCCTTGCGGCGCGCAGTGACGGATCCCGCAGGGCGGGCGGCGCTGGTGACCGGCGACCGCAACCTTGCACGACGCGTCTCTGCAGAGCTGCTTCGCTTTGGCATCCAGGCCGACGACTCCGGAGGCACGCCGCTTTCCACCGCACCGTCCGCCGCGCTGCTCCGGCTTCTGGTCGTTGCCGCCTGCGCGCCGGGCGACCCGGTCGCGCTGCTGTCCCTCTTGAAGCATCCATTGGTCCGACTTGGCCTGCCACGCGGTGTGATGCGCGGTGCGGCGGAGACAATCGAACTGATCGCCCTGCGCGGCGGAACTGGCCGCCCCGACATAAGCGAGCTGCTGCGCTCGTTCGAAGCGCGGTGCGCCACGCTTTCCAGCGACGGGCGCAAGGCAAACTGGTTCCGCAGACTGACCGCATCGCGGCTTGAAGCCGCCAGGGACGCGGTGGCACGGTTGTCCGAGTCGGTCCAGCCGCTCGTGAGCCTGCGCACGACGGAGATGGTCGACCTTGCGCAGTGTGCGCTCGCAACAGTTCGCGCTTTCGAGGCAATCGGACGCGATGGGGAAGGCGGCGTCTCGGATCTCTACGCCCGCGATGCAGGCGAGAAGCTGGTTGAGTTTCTGCGCACGATCGTTGGGTCGAGCACGGCGTTCACGTTTGCCGGCAGGGAGTGGCCGGAAGTGCTTGACGCGCTGATCGCGCCGGTCGTGGTGAAACCCAGGCATGGCGACCGCCGCATTTCCATCTGGGGGACGCTTGAAGCGCGGCTCCAGAACGTCGACACACTGGTTGTCGGCGGGCTGAACGAGGGAAGCTGGCCGCGCAAGGCCGAGTCCGACAGGTTCATGTCGCGCATCATGCGCGCCGGAATGGATCTCGAGCCGCCCGAACGCCTGATCGGCCTCGCCGCACATGATTTCGAAATGGCCATGGGAGCGAAAAGCGTCGTGCTGGCCCGCGCCGCACGCACCGGTGACGCGCCGGCGGTGCCCTCGCGATGGCTGCAGAGGCTGACCACATTCGCAGGGGAAGCGCAGACGCAGCATATGAGGGCGCGGGGCGATGAACTGCTGGCCTGGGCAAGACAATTCGACGAGAGCGCCAAGGCGCCCTTCGCACCGCGACCAAAGCCGACACCGCCTGCAAGCGCTCGCCCGCGACGCTTCTCTGTGACGGAAATCGAGACGCTGCGCCGCGACCCTTACGCGATCTACGCACGCCGTATCCTGAACCTGCAGCCTGTAGAGCCTCTGATCCGCGATCCTGGCGCGGCCGAGCGGGGGGTGCTGTTTCACGCGATCCTTCACCGCTTCTCCGTCGCCGGCATCCAGCCGGAAGACCCAGCCGCGCATGGCGTGTTGCTTGCCATCGGCCGCGCTGCCTTCGCTGAGGCGAACCTGCCGGGCGATGTCCATGCTGTGTGGTGGCCGCGTTTCGAGAAGCTGGCGCTGGACATTATCCGCTGGGAGACCGGGCGGGCTGACGTGTTGAGGCGCGTTGCGGAGGCGCGCGCGGCGCCCACCACCGTCGGCGTCACCGGCATCACCCTGTCCGGCTATGCCGATCGCGTCGACATTCTACCGGCGGGCAAGGCGGACATTTTGGACTACAAGACCGGCTCGTCGCCCTCGAAGGCGCAGGCGCACACGCTGCTTGCGCCGCAACTCGCTCTCGAAGGAGCGCTGCTTCGGCGCGGCGCCTTCAAGGACATCGGTATTGTCGATCCAGCCGACCTTGCCTTCGTGCGCCTCAAGCCAAATGGCGAGGTTATGGAAGAATCGATCCTGGATCACCGCAACCAGCCGCGTACGGCCGAAGATCTGTCCGAGGAAGCCTGGGCAAAACTTGAACAGCTTCTCGCGCATTATGAAGACCCGGCGACCGGCTATCTGTCGCGAGCCCTGCCCTTCCGCGAAGGCGATACGGACGGCGACTATGATCATCTCGCGCGCGTACTGGAATGGTCCGCGGGCGGCGAAGACGAGGAAGCGGAGTGAAAAAGCTTCCGCCCATTCCCGAAGAGACGCTGCGCCGCCAGGCCTCCGCCGCCGATCCCGGCAATTCCGCCTGGGTGTCGGCCAATGCCGGGTCGGGCAAGACGCATGTGCTTTCACAGCGCGTGGTGCGGCTGCTGCTCGGCGGCGCCGATCCATCCCGCATTTTGTGCCTGACCTATACGCGCGCCGCGGCGGCAAACATGTCGAACCGCGTCTTCCAGACGCTTTCGAGCTGGACAATGCTTCCAGACGCAGAGCTTGGCGCACGGATCGGCGCCCTTGAAGGCCGCATGCCTTCACATTCAACGCTGGCCCGGGCACGCAAACTGTTTACCCGGGCACTGGAAACGCCGGGCGGACTTAAGGTGCAGACCATTCACGCCTTTTGCGAATCGGTTCTGCATCAATTCCCACTCGAAGCTAACATCGCCGCCCATTTCGAAATGCTCGACCAGCGCATGCAGGAAGCGCTGTTCGCCGAGGCGCGCCGCGACATGATTACCGGCGCGGCAAGCGAAGGACGACCGCAGCTGACCGCGGCCTTTGCGGCCATTATAGACCGCGTCGGCGAGTTCGGTCTCGACATGCTGCTCGGCGAGATCGTCAACAAGCGCGACGGC
>Ga0190271_10000573_pt1 | contig 18918 bp, 13 predicted proteins | sample Popmic356T_FD_133747 | JGI IMG/M metagenome (GOLD analysis project Ga0190271, IMG submission 133747) | Populus adjacent soil microbial communities from riparian zone of Weber River, Utah, USA - 356 T | ecosystem: Environmental > Terrestrial > Soil > Riparian zone | place: USA: Utah | collected...
GATCGTGTTCGTCGCCACTTCGCCGAACGTCCTGATCGTGCACCCTTCCGTGCCCGCCAAGTCGCCGCAGGAACTGGTCGCTTATATCAAGGCCAATCCCGGCAAGCTGAGCTACGGCTCGCCGGGGCTCGGGAGCTCCGGGCACCTTGCCGGCGAGCAGTTCAAGCAACTGCACAACCTCGACATCGCGCACGTTCACTATCGCGGTGCCGCGCCGGCGCTGCAGGATCTGGTAGCGGGCCACGTCCAGGTGATGTTCGACATCGTGGCGCTGACCAAGGAACAGCTCGAAGGCGGCCGCGTCCGCGCATTGGCGGTGACGTCGGCGAAGCGCGAGCCCGCGATCCCCGACGTGCCGACCATGACGGAAGCCGGCATGCCGGGCGTCGAGGGCGGCCCGTGGTTCGGGCTTTTTGCACCTGCCGGCACCCCCCGCGCCGCGATCGACTGGCTCAACGCTCAGGCCGTCAAGGCGTTCTCAGCGCCCGACCTCAAGCAGCGCCTGACCGCGATGGGGCTGACCATTCCGCTCGGCACGCCGGAGGAGTTCGGCAAGCACGTCAGCGCGGAGACGCAACGCTGGGGCGACGTGATCCGGAAGGGCAACATCAAGATGGAGTAGGCGCGCGAGCGCGCGCTACCTGGCGTGAACTCACGCACGCACGGCAGGCGACCCGCACGCGGGTGGAGTCTACGTGCGTGGTCGCTTGCCGGAAGTTCTACTGGACTCCAACTCCGTCAACCCGGCTGGTTTCTGATAAAACGAACGGTAATTTTGGTCTCACGGAATCGGAATGACAGTTTTTCCAAGTATCTTGGGGGGCACAGGAAGGAGACCGAGCTTTGTCGCTGTTGCTTCTTTGACGACGAGATCAAAGCCCCCTGGCGTCGAGCACTCCATGGCTGCGGGTTTTTCTCCTAAAATAATTCGCGCGACGTATCTGCCAGCCTGCTCATAGGCGTGCTTTATACTTGGCCCGTAGCTGATCAGGCCCCCGTCATCTGCAAATGCTCTCCATTGATAGATGGCTGGAATGCCGCCACGCATTTTTGCCTCGGCAATCACCATCGCATGCAGCAATTCCAAGCGCATCGGGTCATTTTCAGAAGTTCTCCCTGCCATTCCTGTCAAGTTTTCGCCGGCACGGTGAGATGCGTCGGGTTTGCGCGTGGCCATCCTGCGCACGCAGCAGCACGTTTACAAAAGCCGCAGACTAATCAGTCGTTTGGGGGATGTTGGTAGCTGCGAGTGGGGCGACGAGCATCGCCCGTGCCGACGAGGTTATCGAACGACGCGCGATGTCTGCTTCTGGCAGGACATGTAGGCTACGCCAATGAACGTCTGCTTGCAGGGCAGAAGCGGACGTACCGATGGCGTATTTTATGAGTACACGCCCAAAACAAAATGGCCGGGCTCGCGCCCGGCCATTTCCATTCGGTCTGCAACCGAAACTTACTCGGTCTGCTGGATCGCCGACACCATCCAGGCGCCGCCGCCGGCGCGGCGGAACGTCCAGTACTCGACGCCCTCGTCCGGTGTGTCGCCACCCTGGACGACTTTCCCAGACGCGCGCTCGATCAGCTTGTCGACTTGGCTGTAGCGCATCGCGACGGTCGCGTACTCGTCGTCGCCTTCACGCCATGCCTCGGCGAGATCGCCCTGCAGCAGCTTCACGTCGCTGATCTTGTTGACCACGCCGCGCGCCGCGTTGGCCGAGAGCTCCTCCGAGAAGTACGACAGCATCTCAGGCGTCATGCGCAGCCGCAGCGCGCCGACGTCCTCGTCACCGTAAGCCTTCTGCACTTCGGTCAGCGTGCGCTCGAACGCGTCGTAGTCCGCCGGCTTGATTTCGATGGCCTCACCGGCGTCGTAAGCCGGAGCGCCTTGACCGTTCGAGCCCGACCCGTTCAGGCCGATGCCATTGAGGAAGCTGCCGCGCTCCTGCGGCGCGCCAGCGCTCATGTCGCGGTTCATCGCGGGGCCTTCGGCGTAGGCGGCCTGCGGCTGCGAGCGGCGCTGCCACCAGCGCCACGCCAGCACGGCCACCAGCACCACGAGGCCGATCTGGATCATCATGCCGAGCATCGAGGCGAAACCCGCCATGCCACCCATGAAGCCGGTGCCCATCAGCATGCCGATCAGGCCGGCGCCGAGGAAGCCGGCGGCGAGACCGCCCATCACCCCACCGAACCGGCCGAACATTCCGCCAGGCTGTGTTGCAGGCGTGGTCGGACGCGCGGCAGGCGCGGCGGCCGGCTGGTTCGGCCGCGGCGTAGTTGCCGAGCGCTCGATCGGACGCGCGGCGTTCGGCGCGGTCTGCGTCGCCGGCGGCGCGGAATAGGTGCGGTTGCCGCGGCTGCCCGAATTCATTCTCGGCGCCGCGATGGCTTCAACGGCCACAAAAGCGAGCGTGGCTGCGACGGCCAGAAACGCAATCAAGGATTTGTTGCGGAACATGGGTTTCCTCTCTGTGGGTCGTTGAACCCAGGCATTATTCGTATTCCTTCGAGCAGCCATATGGGATGTCGCCACCCGCTTGGGTAGTGCCATCCCACGGCCTCGAAAGGGTGCCCCCACGCCTTCGAAGAGGGCCGTGCTGTCAACACCATAGCACAGTCTTTGTGCCGCAAGTTTGACAATGGGCTCAATCGGCGCGGCGCTATGCCGCTTTCAGGCTACAAGTGAGCCGCCGGCAATCAGGTTTCAAACGAAACGATTAGGGCTCAGTGAGGCTTATATCGGTCCGTGCTCCAGTCGATCGGGGGGCGCGGGCTGGGGTCCTCGACCCAATCCAGGTCTTCCGAACTGACGTCGCCCGCCGGCTTGCGTTGGCTGCCAATCGAACTGGTGACGTCGCCGCGCCGGTCGCCCCGCCAGGCGAAAGGATCGTTGCGTGAATCGAACGGCGGGTCATAGCGCCGCGTCGGCGGCGGCTCGAACGGCCGCGCCGCCATCATGCTTGGGCTCCGGCGCACCCGCGCCGCGACCACATCGCCGTCGACCGCGCCCGGATTGCAGATGCGCCGGCCGCTGGGGCGCCGCATCAGGTCGACGTGGATATGGTCGTAGTGATAGCGGTTCGAGCCCGGCGCCAGCACGGTGGTGAACTGGTCGCACGCCGCCGCCTGCACGTCACGCAGGAAGCCCTGCTCCTCTGCCGAGCCCTGCCAACCGCCCTTGATGGTGACGCGCTTGCCGTCGGCCAGCACAAACGCGGCGATGTCGAGCGCGTTGCCGAACGCATGCTCAGAGATGCGCGCGCCGACCTGGCCGTTCATGCCGCGGCATGAGTAGGCCGAAATCTGCTTGATCTCGGCCACCGGCTGGCCGAACCACTTGTGCGCCGCCGGCTGCACCGACGCCGCAATCCATTGATCGAGCGCCGAGACGATCGGACAGGCCAGCGTCGCCGCCGGCTTGATCTCGACCGGGGTTGCCGCGCCGGTGACGCGCGGCCCGCGTGATGGTCCAAGCGAAGGCAGCGGCCGGTTGATAGACGGCGCAGGCGCTGCCGGCCGCGTCTGGACGCGCTGGTCGTCATCCTCTTCATCGTCGAGCTCGTTGGGCGTGCGGACCGTGGGTGCGGACCGTGGCGGCGCGCTCTGCGGATAGGCGGCGCGCGGCGCATCCATCGCAGGACGCTGCGGATAGGGATATTGGCGCGGCGGCTCGGCATACGGATCGATGCCGGGCGCGTTGATCGACATCGGCGCGCCGACCGAACGTTGGGGCGGCGGGTAGCGTTCCGCGCCCGGCGGCGCCAGCATGCGAGGCTCGGCCGACGGCACGTAACGCGGCTGCTGCATCGAAGGCGCGGCCGGCGACCCGGGCGGGGGCAGCGGCTGCGAAGTGACAGGCTGTGACGCAACGGGCCAGCGCGGCTGTGATGCGCTCGAAATGCTGCCGGGCGGACGGACGCCTTCGTCGGCAAAGCCAAACGTCGATCCGACGCCGAACGCAGCGACCTTCAGGGGGTGCGTCGCGCCGCAGACGCCGGGGCCCTCGATCGGCGAGATGCGAACCAAGGCCGGGCCTTCGCGGACCGTGCCGGACTGCAAACAGGCGACCTCCGCCTGCTCACGCCATGGCTCGCGCTGGACATATTGCATCAAACCGCGGCCGCAGCCCGCCAACGCAACGAGCACCGCAAGGCCGGCCAGATACCCACGCACGCCACGCAACATGGCGCCGACAATGCGAGGGATTCCGTTAAGGACCCTTCAAGGCTGCGGGCCGGTTCATGGTTAAGGCACGGTTGACCGGCGTCGCTGGTCTCGTCCGGGCGTTGCAGGCGCTCAAACTATGTGCGTTTGGCCGCATGCTGGTCAGTGTGGATAACCACCCCCTTCGAACGGCATTTTCGCAATCAACTCAAATCCTTAGAATTCCATAGTGCTGGCCGAAACCGTGCGGCGATGCAGCACGTTTGTCGCTCGGAGGGGGTCCGGAGTCTGGTAAACTCAGCGCGTCCAGCTGACGGAGGCCTAGGTGGACCTGACCTTGCGACTGAACGTGCTGGCGGTGTTGGCGGCGATCACTTTCGTCTCCGCCGTCCTGCTCGGAGCGTTTTAAGATCGGTTTGTCTAAGACCTAATTGAGCCGTCAAACGGCTAAGCGACACCGGAGGGAAACCTCCGGTGTTCTGTTTTAAGACCTACGCCGCCGCGTCCCGCGCCCGCGCGGTGGGCACATAATTGAGGATCGGGGCGAGCCACCGCTCGGCCTCCGCCACCGTCCAGCCCTTGCGCAGCGCGTAGTCCTCGACCTGGTCACGCTCGATCTTGCCGACGCCGAAGTAGTGGCTTTCCGGATGGCTGAAATACAGCCCGCAGACCGAAGCGCCGGGCCACATGGCGAAGCTCTCGGTGAGCGTCACGCCGATCCGCTCGCCCTCGATCAGCTTGAACAGCGTCGCCTTCTCGGTGTGGTCGGGCTGCGCTGGATAGCCGGGCGCCGGACGGATGCCGCGATACTGCTCGGCGATCAGATCGGCATTGCTCAGCGTCTCAGCCGAAGCGTAGCCCCAGAATTCCTTGCGCACGCGCTGGTGCAGCCGCTCGGCGAAGGCTTCGGCGAGCCGGTCGGCCAACGCCTTGATCATGATCGATGAGTAGTCGTCGTTGGCGTTCTTGAAGCGGTCCGCGACCTCGTCCTCGCCGATCCCGGCGGTGACGATGAAGGCGCCGACGTGATCGGCATGCCCCCGCGGCGCGACGAAATCGGCCAGCGCCACGTTGGCCCGCCCGGCGCGGCGCGAAAGCTGCTGGCGTAGCGTGTGCAGCGTGGCGGACGGCGACCGGCGTTCGGCATCCGCGAACAGCTCGATGTCGTCGCCAGCGGAATTCGCCGGCCAGAAGCCGATCACGGCGTTGGCCTTGAACCAGCGCCCGTCGATGATCTCCCTCAGCATTTTCTGCGCGTCCTCGTAGAGCGAGCGCGCCGCCTCGCCGACGATGTTGTCGGTCAAGATCGCGGGGTACTTGCCGGCCAGCTCCCAGGTCGAGAAAAACGGCGACCAGTCGATGTAATCGACCAATTCTGCGATCGAATAGTCCTCGAAGGTCCGCGCGCCGAGGAAGCCCGGAACAGGTGGCGCGTAGTTCGACCAGTCGAGCTTGAGCGCGTTCTTGCGAGCATCGGCCAGCGACAGCCGTAGCTTGTCTTCCTGCGCGCGGGCGTGCGTCGTCGCGATGCGCGCGTATTCGGTGCGCGTCTCGCCGACGTATTTCGCGCGGCCTTCGCGCGACATCAGCGCCGAAGCGACGCCGACCGCGCGGCTGGCGTCGGTGACGTAGACAGCCTGGCCGCGCTTGTAGTTCGGATGGATCTTCACCGCGGTGTGTACGCGGCTCGTGGTCGCACCGCCGATCAGGAGCGGCAAGTCGAAGTTCTGTCGCTCCATCTCGGCTGCGACATGGCACATCTCGTCGAGCGATGGCGTGATCAGCCCGGACAACCCGACGATGTCGGCGTTTTCCGCCTTCGCCGTCTCGAGGATCTTCGCCACCGGCACCATGACGCCGAGATCGATCACCTCGAAATTGTTGCACTGGAGCACGACGCCGACGATGTTCTTGCCGATGTCGTGAACGTCGCCCTTCACCGTAGCCATCACGATCTTGCCGGCGCTGCTCTGCCGGTTGGTGCCGCCGCGCTCGGCCTTTTCCTTTTCCATGTACGGCATCAGGTGCGCGACCGCCTGCTTCATCACGCGGGCCGACTTCACCACCTGCGGCAGGAACATCTTGCCCGAGCCGAACAGGTCGCCGACCACGTTCATACCGTCCATCAGCGGACCTTCGATCACGTGAAGCGGCCGCTCGGCGGCAAGTCGCGCCTCCTCGGTGTCCTCGTTGATGAATTCGGTGATGCCGTGGACCAGCGCGTGCGCCAGCCGCTTCTCGACCGGCCACGCGCGCCATTGGACGTCGACCTCCTTCGCCTCCCTGCCCTTGCCGGCGAATTTTCCTGCGATGGCAAGAAGCCGCTCGGCCGCGTCCGGGCGGCGGTTGAGCACCACGTCCTCGCAGGCCTCGCGCAACTCCGGTTCGAGGTCGTCGTACACGGCCATCTGGCCCGCGTTGACGATGCCTAAGTCCATGCCGGCCTTGATGGCGTGATAGAGGAACACCGAGTGCATCGCCTCGCGCACCCTCTCATTGCCTCGGAACGCGAACGACAGGTTCGACACGCCGCCCGAACAATGCGCGCACGGCATGTCCTTTCGGATCTGCCGCACCGCCTCGATGAAGGCAACGCCGTAGCCGTTGTGCTCCTCCATTCCGGTCGCGACCGCGAAGATGTTGGGATCGAAGATGATGTCCTGCGGCGGGAAGCCGACCTGCTCGGTCAGGATCTTGTACGCCCGCTTGCAGATCGCGACCTTGCGCTCGAGCGTATCGGCCTGACCCTGCTCGTCGAACGCCATCACCACCACAGCGGCGCCGTAGCGGCGCACCATGCGGGCGTGCTTGAGGAACTCCGCCCCGCCTTCCTTCAGCGAGATCGAGTTCACCACCGGCTTGCCCTGCAGGCATTTCAGCCCGGCCTCGATCACCGAGAACTTGGAGGAGTCGACCATTACCGGCACGCGGGCGATGTCGGGCTCCGCCGCGGCGAGATTGAGGAACGTAGTCATCGCAGCTTCAGAATCGAGCAGGCCCTCGTCCATGTTGACGTCGATGATCTGCGCGCCGTCCTCGACCTGCTGGCGCGCCACCGCGAGGGCCGCCGGGTAGTCGCCCGCCGTCACCAACTTGCGGAACTTGGCCGAGCCGGTGACGTTGGTGCGCTCGCCGACGTTGACGAACGGAATTTCCGCCGTGAGCGTGAAGGCTTCCAGGCCGGACAGGCGCAGCAGCGGCGCCGGCTCGGGGATCGCGCGCGGCGTCTTGCCCTTCACCGCTTCGGCGATGGCATGGATGTGCTCCGGCGTGGTACCGCAGCAGCCGCCGACGATGTTGACCAGGCCGGCCTGCGCGAACTCGCCCAGATGGCGCGCCATGTCGTCGGGGCTTTCGTGATAGTGGCCGAACTCGTTCGGCAGACCGGCGTTCGGATAGGCGCAGATCAGCGTGTCCGCGACGCGCGACAACTCGGCAATGTGCGCGCGCATCTCGGTGGCGCCGAGCGCGCAGTTCAAGCCGATCGACACCGGCTTGGCGTGCATCATCGAATTCCAGAACGCTTCGGGCGTCTGGCCGGCCAGCAGACGGCCGGATCGGTCGGTGATGGTGCCTGAGATCATCACCGGCATGTCGACACCGCGCGCCTCGCAGGTCTCGATGATGGCGAAGATCGCCGCCTTGGCATTGAGCGTGTCGAAGATGGTCTCGATCAGCAGCACGTCGGCACCGCCGTCGAGCAAGCCCTCGACCTGCTCGCCATAGGCCTTTCGCAGATCGTCGAAGGTCACCGCGCGATAGCCGGGATTGGCGACGTCCGGCGAGATCGACGCGGTGCGGTTGGTCGGTCCCAGCGCGCCGGCGACGAAGCGCTTGCGGCCGTCCTCGCGCTCGGCCGCGAGTGCCGCCTCTTTCGCCAGCCGCGCGCCTTCGCGGTTGAGCTCGCGCGCAATCTCCGACAGGCCGTAGTCGGCCTGCGCAATCGAGGTGGACGAGAACGTGTTGGTGGAGACGATGTCGGCGCCGGCGCGATAATACGCGAGATGAATGTGGCGGATCGCCTCCGGACGGCTCAGGTTGAGCAGGTCGTTGTTGCCGCGCACCTCTCGGTTCCAGGCATCGAAGCGCGCGCCGCGATAGCCTTCCTCGTCGAGCTTCATCTCCTGGATCATCGTGCCCATCGCGCCGTCGAGCACGAGGATGCGCTCGGCCGCGAGCTTGCGAAGGAGATACTGGGCGCCGGTGTGGGACGGTGTGGGCATATTTCAGGCTGCTTTTTTTGCCGTCGGGCGCAGGCCCAACAGGTGACAGATCGCGTAGACCAGGTCGGCGCGGTTCATGGTGTAGAAGTGGAAGTCGGTGACGCCGCGCCCGACCAGGTCGAGCGCCTGCTCGGCCGCGACCGCGGCGGCGATCAGCTTTCGTGTCGCTACATCGTCCTCGAGCCCATCGAAGCGCTCGGCGAGCCAGCGCGGCACCGACGCGCCGCAACGCGCCGCGAAGCCGGTGGTCTGCTTGAAGTTCTGCACCGGCAGGATGCCCGGCACGATCGGAATCTCGATCCCGCGCGCGCGGACGCGATCGAGATAGCGGAAGTAGAGATCGTTCTCGAAGAAGAATTGCGTGATCGCGCGCGTCGCACCGGCGTCGATCTTGCGCTTCAGCATATCGATGTCGGCCTCGACATCCGGGCTGTCCGGGTGCTTCTCAGGATAGGCCGATACCGACACCTCGATGTCGCCGGCGCGCTTGATACCGGCGACGAGCTCCGCCGAGGTCGCATAGCCGCCCGGATGCGGCGCGTACTTGTCGCCGACGCCCCCGGTCGGATCGCCGCGCAGCGCCACGATGTGGCGCACACCGCTGTCCCAATAAGCGCGGATCACCGAGTCGATCTCTGTCTTGGTGGCCGCCACGCAAGTGAGGTGCGCGGCGGGCGTCAGCGCGGTTTCCTTAAGAATGCGCCGGACCGTCGTGTGGGTGCGCTCGCGCGTCGAGCCGCCCGCGCCGTAAGTGACCGAGACGAAATTGGGATGCAGTGGCGCAAGGCGCTCCACCGCCTCCCAGAGATTGCGCTCCATCTCCTCGGTCTTGGGCGGAAAGAATTCGAACGAAACGTACACGCGACCCATCACGCCACCTCGCGCGCCGATTTCGCCATCAGGATGCGCGGATCGCGGCCGAGCCAGATCGACACCGCGATCTTGCCGTCGGAGCCCGGCTCCGGCGGCAGGCTCTTGTGCGAGGTCATGTCGAGACCGGAGGCGCTCATCCATTGCGCCACGGTCTCGCCAGCGAAGCCGAGGCGGCGATGCGCGTGTTCCTCGCGCAGGAATTCCAGATCGTGCGGCGCGAAGTCAACCACAACCAGCCGCCCCGACGGCGCCAGCACGCGCGCCGCCTCGCGGATCGCGCGCCCGCCGTCGTCAAGGAAGTGCAGCACCTGATGGATCACGACGACGTCGAACGAATTGGCCGGCACCGGCAGATCGTAGATGTCGCCTTGCCGGACGCTGCAGTTGCGCAGCCCGGCGCGCTCGAGACGCGCGCGCGCCAGCAGCAGCATGTCGAGCGACATGTCGATACCCAGACCGCGCTCGATGTTCGGCCCGAACAATTCGAGGATGCGCCCCGTCCCGGTGCCGAGATCGAGCAGCGAGCGAAACGGCATGTCGGCGAGCACGTCGCTGATCGCGCCCTCCACGGCTTCGTCTGTAACATGCAGCTTGCGGATGCGGTCCCAGTGCGCGGCGTGAGAGCGGAAATAGGCCTGCGCGGCGTCGGCGCGCGCGCGTCGCACCGCGGTCAGCCGCTCACGGTCGCGCATCACCATTGGGTCTTTCGGATCGAGCCGCGCCACCAGCGCGCGGGCAAGCTCGGCGCTTCCGCCGGCTTCGGCCAGCCGGAAGAACGCCCAGGCGCCTTCGCGGAAACGCTCCACCAGGCCGGCCTCAACGAGCAATTTCAGATGGCGGGAAATGCGCGGCTGCGACTGGCGCAGGATGTCGGTGAGATCGGAGACGGTCAGTTCGGCCTCCGCCACCAACGCCAGCACGCGCAGCCGCGTCGCCTCGCCCGCTGCCTTCAAGGCGGCGTTGAGAGCGTCGAACGGCAGGTGGGCAGCAGGCTCATTCACGGGCTCAATCCCATCATATAAAGATATGCTTATACCTTTAAACTGATTCAGGGCAAGGGCAATCCGCTTGGCGGGCGCCTGACGGCAAGCCAAAGTCCGGTCATGACAGGCAAAATGGACCCCTTCGGCATCCGGGAGGGCGAGGTTTCGACCCCCCTGCCCGAGCAGCCGGACGCCTCGCTCTATTTCATCGGCCGCATCCGCACGCCCTGGAGGGAGCGCAAGGACTGCCCGAAAAACGCCCGGGAATCCCGCGAGGGCGGAGTGGTCTGCACCATCGAACTGGATCCCCGCTGGGCGCCGGCGCTGAAGGACATCGAGACCTGCACCCACCTGGTGGTCCTCTATTGGATGGACCGGTCCCGGCGCGATCTCGTGGTCCAGGTGCCCGGCCACTACAAGGCCGGCCGCGGCACGTTCGCGCTGCGATCGCCGGTGCGGCCCAACCCGATCGCCATGAGCGTGGTGAAACTGGTGAAGGTCGAAGGCAGCACGCTGTCGGTGATCGGCGTCGACTGCCTCGACGGCACCCCGCTGCTCGATCTAAAGCCCTATTTCGCCACCGGCGACTCCATTCCCGACGCCGTCGTGGGCTGGCACGCCGAGCGAAAAAATTAGCGCCGATGGCTTTGAACCTTCGCCGGCTTCGCGCGACCAATCCCAACATCGGACGTACCCAGGTGCGACACGTACCGCCGGCCGGGAACCCATGCCCGGCCGGCGCCACATTTGCCGCGGGGGAACGAAAGCTGGGGCCGTTCGTTGTGATGTCAATCGAAGAGTTTGAGGGTCGAGTGTCGGGAGCCACATCATGCTTATCAGCCGCTATTACCCTCGCGCCCTGTGGGCCGCGCTCGCCACAAGTGTGATCTGCGCCGCGCCCGCGCTGGCCCAGCCGCTCGCCATCACCGAAACCCCGCGCTATCCGAACATGTTCCAGCAGGTGATGCCGGCCGAGCGCGAACGCGCCATGACGCGCTACCAGACCAGCGTGCCGTCGGATAACGAGGTTGACGCTCCGCTGCCCGCGCATCTGCGCCGCCAGATCGTCAGCTATCCGACCCGCGAGGCGCCCGGCACGATCGTGATCGATACCTCCAACACCTATCTCTACTACGTGCTCGGCCAAGGCCGCGCGGTCCGCTACGGCATCGGCGTCGGCCGCGAGGGCTTCACCTGGGCCGGCGTGCAATCAGTTGCGCGCAAGCAGGAGTGGCCGGACTGGCATCCGCCGCAGGAGATGATCGACCGCCAGCCGTACCTGCCGCGCTTCATGGCCGGCGGCCCGGGCAATCCGCTCGGCGCGCGCGCGATGTATCTCGGCAATACCCTGTTCCGCATCCACGGCACCAACGCGCCGTCGACCATCGGCCAGCGCGTGTCGTCGGGCTGCGTCCGCCTCACCAACGAGGACGTCTCGGATCTCTACGATCGCGTCACGCTCGGCGCCAAGGTGGTGGTGCTGCCGGATAGCGGCCGCCGTGCGCCGGCCAACGTGGCGAGTGCACCTGCGCCGCGCCAGATTGCACAACCGGCGCCGCGCATCGAACAACGCTACGAGCCGCGTTATGAAGAGCCCGTCGTTTATGCGCCGCGCCCGCTGGCCATCGTTCCGATGTACAGCGATCAGCCTTATCGCAGCGCCAATCCTTACGCCGGCGCTTCGGGATCGCGCATCTACTAAGTATTGCCGTCATCGACAAAAAGGCCCGGCCATCTCGCCGGGCCTGTTGCATTTCATACCCGCTTGGCATGTGATCCGCGCCGACCCGAGGATCAAATCATGCGCATTGCGGCGATGGCGGCGGGAGCGGTGGGCGGCTATTTCGGCGCGCGGATGGCGGCGGCCGGGCATGACGTTCACTTCATCGCGCGGGGCAATCTGCTGCATGCGATCCGCAGGAACGGCCTCAAGGTCGAGAGCACGTTTGGCAACCTTCACATCCCGAACGCCAACGCGACGTCCGATCCCAAGGACGTCGGCCCGGTCGATATCGTGCTATTCGCGGTCAAGCTGTGGGACACCGAGACCGCCGCCGAGATGGCGCGCCCGCTGGTCGATCCGTCGACCCGCGTCATCACGTTCCAGAACGGCGTCGACAGCGTTGAGCGCATCGCGCCGATTCTCGGCGCCGATACGACGGTGGGCGGCAGCGCCTACATCGCCAGCGTCATGAAAGAGCCGGGCGTGGTTTCGCACACCAGCCAGTTCGCCCGCCTGGTGTGCGGCCGCGTCGACGGCAAGCCCGACGCGCAACTCGATGCCTTTGCCGACGCAGCGAAGAAAGCCGACATCGACATCACGGTTTCGCCCGCGATGGACGTCGAGCGCTGGCAGAAGTTCACCTTCCTAGTCGGCCTCTCCGGCGCGACCGCCGCGATGCGTCAGCCGCTCGGCCCGATCCTGGCCGACCCCGACACACGGGAGTTCCTGCACAATCTGATGCGCGAGGTGGTCGCGGTCGGCCGCGCCCAGGGCGTCGCGATCGCCGCCAACTACGCCGATGACCGGATCACGTTCGCCAAGACCGCGCCGGCGACGATGAAGGCCTCGCTGGCGCACGACCTCGAGCGCGGCAACCGTCTCGAGGTCGATTGGCTGGCCGGCAAGGTGTCCGCGCTCGGCCGCGAGTTCAGCGTCCCGACGCCGGCCAACGACGCGGTTTACGCGCTGCTTAAGCTGCATCGCATGGGGCGCCAATAGGCCGCGCGCTGGGCCGCCGGCCGACACGCGGTAGCCTAATTTTAACCGTAACAAAACCGCTGCCAGTTACGATGCGGGAAAATGGGTCGATGCCATGCGGCGGATTCTGATCGGGACGGTTGTCGTCGCCGCGTTCTTCGGCGGCACGCTCTGGGCGCTCGACCTCTTCTTCGGTGACTCGCCCCTCGGCAAGCGCCCTGCGCTCGCCGAGCCGCCGCCGCTTAAGCCGGTGTCGCGGATGTCGACCATCATCGCGCCGATCGCGATTGCCAACAACGCAATTCGCGACGTGATGGAGGCGCAGGCGCCCCGCAACCTCACCGGCAAGCGCGACAACCCGCTCACCGAGCTGCTCGGCAAGGCCGACATCGGCTGGACGATGAACCGCGGCCCGCTCGCGGTCGCCGGACGCACCGACGGCATGGCGATCGCCACCACGATCAACCGCGAGCTGCGCGCCACCGGACAGATCGGCGAGCAGGCCGGTCAGCTCACCAGCCAGCTCGGCAGCATGATCGGCGGCAGCCTCGGCCGCCAGGTCGGCCAGCTTGCCGGCAAGCCGTTCGACCAGAAGCTCGCCATCAACGGCAACGTGACGGTGGTCGCGAAGCCCGCGCTGCAGCCGAATTGGCGGATCGAGCCGAACCTCACCTCAAATGTCGCGCTCGCCGACCGCGCCATGAACATCTCCGGCATCAAGCTCAACGTGATGCAGGAGGTGAAGCCGCTGCTCGACCGCACCGTGAACGAGCAGATGGCGAAGCTACAGGCGCAACTGCGCAACGACCCGACACTGGAGCAGACCGCGCGGCGCGAGTGGGTCAAGTTGTGCCGCTCGATCTCGCTCGGGCCCGCCGGCCCGAACATGCCGGCGCTGTGGCTTGAGGTGAAGCCGACCCAGGCGGTCGTGACGCAGCCCAAGGTCGACCCGAACTGGCTGATCGTCACCGGCGGCGTGCAGGCCGAGACGCGCATCACGCCGAGCGAAACCAAGCCGAACTGCCCGTTCCCGGCGCAATTGCAAATCGTGCCGCCGATGGATCAGGGCAAGGTCGCGATCGCGGTGCCGATCGACCTTCCCTTCACCGAGCTCAACCGCATCCTCGAAGCGCAGCTCAAGGACAAGGTTTTCCCGGACGACCCCAACGCCCCGGTGCAGGCGACCGTGCAGAAGGCGACGCTGGCCGCGTCCGGCGACAAGCTGCTGATCTCGCTCAAGATCAGGGCGAAGGAGAAGAAGAGCTGGTTCGGTCTCGGCGCCGACGCCGACGTGTTCGTCTGGGGCAAGCCCACGCTCGACAACAAGCAGCAAATCCTGCGCTTCACCGACATGACGCTCGATGTCGATTCCGCGGCGGCGTTCGGCCTCGCCGGCGCCGTGGCAAACATCGCGATCCCGTATTTGCAGAAGTCGATGGCCGACAAGGCCGTGATCGATCTCAAGCCGTTCGCGGCGAGCGCGCGCAAGGCAATCGAGTCGGCGATTTCGGATTTTCAGAAGCAGGCCGACGGCGTGAAGGCGGAGACCTCAGTCACCGGCATCCGCCTGGTCGGCATCGAGTTCGACGCCAAGACGCTGCGGGTGATCGCAGAGGTCGATGGCACCGCGCGGGCGCTGGTGACCAAGCTCCAGTAAGCCTCGCCTACGCCGCTTTCTGCAACTCCTTCGAGTCCGAATTGGACTGCGGCTGCTCGGTGGCGTGCGGCTCCGGCACGCAGCGCTGGGGCCGCTCACAACCGCCGCCATGCTGCTCGACGGCATAGCTGCCGAACGGTGAGTAAACCTGGGTGTTGCCTTGTTTGGTGAGCATGACGTGCTCCCCGTGTTGAGTTGATCTGTTGTCGTCATATTGGGTGGGCGGCTGTCAAATGGATGTGTTGGGCATCACAAAAACGCGGGTTTTGCTGGGTTTTGCAGCGCAGCGTTATCCGTTTGGAAAATAGAGAGTTTTTCCCTTCACACTCGCAACGCGGTTGCGCCAAGGCTCGCAAAGCCTCAAAATTCATCCGAGGGGAAGGCGGGGAGCTTTTCGTGGGTTCGCACTCGGTTCGGCTTGACCGCCGGACGTTCATCGCTGGCCTGGGCGCCGCTTCACTGACCCCGTGGCCTCGCGCCGCGCTGGCGGCTCCGCACGTATTCGATCTGGCCGACGACATCCGGCTGCGCATCATCGACAGCGCCGTCGATCTGACGACACGGGCGGAGGCCATACGCCTGGCGGGGGTCAAGACGGTGATCCGCTACTACGCCCGCGGCCCCGGCCAATGGGACGGCAAGGTGCTCTCCAAGCCTGAACTCGATGCGCTGGAAGTGCAGAACCTGTCGGTCGCCGTGGTGTTCCAGCACGAGAACAACAAGGCCGAGAACTTCCTCGACGAGAACAAGAAGCTGCAGGACCTGATGTGGGCGCGCACGCACGCCGATCATCTGCAGCAGCCCGAGGGCACGCCGATCTATTTCGGCGCCGACTTCGAGTTGCGGCACTGGGACAGCAAGACCGGCAAATCCGACCCGGGCACGACCGACCAGCGCATCGCGGCGGTGCGGCAATATTTCGAATACATGCGCGACGAACTCGCCAAGGATGGCCGCAAGCTCGGCGTGTACGGCTGCGGCAGCACGCTGGAGCTTCTCTCCGACGTCGCGGATTACTTCTGGCTGTCCGCGTCGGCGGACTACTGGCACAGCGACCGGTTCTTCAATTCCGGCAAATGGCACCTCTACCAGAACCGCGTCGACCTGGTGCGCTACTACGACAATGCGCTGCCCTGCCCGATCGACACCAATCTCGCCAATCCGCAGCATGCGGAATTCGGCCAGTGGCGGCGCAGTGGCCCGGTCGACAGGGACAGCCAGGACGTGACGCGCGCGGTGATCGAGGCGCGTTCGTTCGTCGCGGTGCAACAGCTTGCCCTCTACCGAAATCATCCGCGGCGTGATCCGGCGCTGCTCAAGCCGGAAAAGCTGACCGCGAGCGAACGCCCCGCGCTGCGCTATGCCTTCAACGTCAAGATCGTGACCGAGGACGCGGAGTTCTACGGCGTCAATCTCGACGAGGGCGACACCGTTCGCGGCTGGTGCCACAAGAGCGATCTCAGCGCCGACGGCATGCCACTGCGCGCGCGCCGGGCGCTTGCCGCGAAGTCCGCGGCGCTGTCGCCGAATGCGCTCGCCGCGCGGCCCGCGCCGGCGGGCTATCGCGTCGCGGATGCCGGCAGCACCCCAGTCGCGCTGACGGAGACCGTGCCGCTGCCGCCGAGCCGGCCGGTGCCCTTGCCACGCAGCCGCCCGGCCCGTCTGGCCCGCGCGAATTGATACGCAAGTTCCTTAGCTGGCGGGTTTCACGGCGTTGACACACTCGCGCGTCGGCCTACATTAAAGGCAGATTCCGAGGGGTGCCGGCTGGAGCCGGCTGAGATCGCGCTGTTCGGGCGAACACCCTTTGAACCTGATCCGGGTCATGCCGGCGAAGGGACGGGCAGATGCAGACGTCAATCTTCCTCGCCAAATTGATCGGGCCGGTGATGCTCGTCATCGCCGCCGCGATCCTGAAGGACCGCGACGGTTTCCGCGCCATGGGCGAGCAGCTGCTGTCGAGCCGTCCGCTGATCTTCATCGCCGGCATGATCCCGCTGGTGGTCGGCCTGTCGATCGTGCTCACGCACAACGTCTGGACCGCGAACTGGCGCGTGCTCATCACGATCTTCGGCTGGTTCGCGATCTTCGTCGGCTGCTACCGCATCCTATTCCCGCGGCTGGTTGCGAGCGCCGGCTCGAACATGATCGCCAAGCCCGCGACCATGCCCGCCGTCGCCGCGGTGCTGGGCCTGCTCGGCGCCATCTTCTGCTTCTACGGTTATTTCCGCTAAACATCCCACTGGGAGCCATGAAATGAACAAGCCTCTCTCCGAAGCCAAACTCGCAACGCCGAAAGTCACCACCGGCCCGATCCAGGGTTCGCGCAAGATCTATGTCTCGCCGGATGCGGCGCCGGACGTGCGCGTGCCGCTGCGCGAGATCCAGCTTTCCAAGGAGGGCGGCGAGCCGCCGCTGCCGCTCTATGACACCTCGGGCGTCTACACCGACAACGATGTCGCGATCGACGTCGAGAAGGGTCTCAAGCGTGCCCGCATCGAATGGGTGAAGGAGCGCGGCGGCGTCGAGGAATACGAAGGCCGTCCGCTCAAGCCGGTCGACAACGGCAACGCCACCGGAAAATATCTGGCGCGCGCATTTCCGAACAGCCACAAACCGCTGCGCGGCGTCGGCGATGCGCCGGTGACGCAATACGAGTTCGCCAAGCGCGGCATCGTCACCAAGGAGATGATCTACGTCGCCGAGCGCGAGAATCTCGGCCGCAAGAAGCAGCTCGACCGCGCCGAATGGGCGCGCGCCGACGGCGAGAGCTTTGGCGCCTCGGTGCCGCTGTTCATCACGCCGGAGTTCGTGCGCGACGAGATCGCGCGCGGCCGCGCCATCATCCCGTGCAACATCAATCACGCCGAGCTCGAGCCGATGGCGATCGGCCGCAACTTCCTGACCAAGATCAACGCCAACATCGGCAACTCCGCCGTCACCTCCTCTGTGGAAGAGGAAGTCGACAAGATGGTGTGGGCGATCCGCTGGGGCGCCGACACGGTGATGGACCTCTCCACCGGCCGCAACATCCACAACACCCGCGAATGGATCATCCGCAATTCGCCGGTCCCGATCGGCACCGTGCCCATCTACCAGGCGCTGGAGAAGTGCGACGGCGATCCAGTCAAGCTCGACTGGGAGCTCTACAAGGACACCCTGATCGAGCAGTGCGAGCAGGGCGTCGACTATTTCACCATCCACGCCGGCGTGCGGCTCGCCTATGTGCCGCTGACCGCCAACCGCGTCACCGGCATCGTGTCGCGCGGCGGCTCGATCATGGCGAAGTGGTGTCTCTCACGTCATAAGGAATCATTCCTCTACGAGCGCTTCGACGAGATCTGCGACATCATGCGCAAGTATGACGTCTCGTTCTCGCTGGGCGACGGCCTGCGGCCAGGCTCCATCGCCGACGCCAACGACCGTGCGCAGTTCGCCGAGCTGGAGACGCTGGGCGAGCTCACCAAGGTCGCCTGGGACAAGGGCTGCCAGGTGATGATCGAGGGCCCCGGCCACGTGCCGCTGCACAAGATCAAGATCAACATGGACAAGCAGCTCAAGGAGTGCGGCGAGGCGCCGTTCTACACGCTCGGGCCGCTCACCACCGACATCGCGCCGGGCTACGACCACATCACGTCGGGCATCGGCGCCGCGATGATCGGCTGGTTCGGCTGCGCGATGCTCTGCTACGTCACGCCGAAGGAACACCTTGGCCTGCCGAACCGCGACGACGTCAAGGAAGGCGTCATCACCTACAAGATCGCGGCGCACGCCGCCGATCTCGGCAAGGGCCACCCGGCCGCGCAGCTTCGCGACGACGCATTGAGCCGCGCGCGCTTCGACTTCCGCTGGGAGGACCAGTTCAACCTCGGGCTCGATCCCGACACCGCGCGCGCATACCACGACGAGACGCTGCCCAAGGAGGCGCACAAAGTGGCGCACTTCTGCTCGATGTGCGGCCCGATGTTCTGCTCGATGAAGATCACGCAGGATGTGCGGGATTACGCGGCAAGCCTCGGCGACAACGAGAAGGCGTCGCTGGGGCTTTCTGCCGAAGCCGGCATGAAGGAGATGAGCGACAAGTTCAACGCAATGGGCGGGCAGGTTTATGTGGATGCGGAGAAGGTGAAGGCGAGCAATAAGGTGTTGTAGCGACAGCAGACGAAAAGACCGGCCGCCGGGCGCCGGGCGCCGGAGAAAAACCCGGACGATCGCGCTTGGCTGTTTGACAATCGAACGCCTACCGCTGCTGGGCGCCTCGTCGCGCACCAGGGCGATCGTGCAACGCCGCACGACCGGCTCCGCGCCACGCGGACC
>Ga0190271_10000574_pt1 | contig 18906 bp, 30 predicted proteins | sample Popmic356T_FD_133747 | JGI IMG/M metagenome (GOLD analysis project Ga0190271, IMG submission 133747) | Populus adjacent soil microbial communities from riparian zone of Weber River, Utah, USA - 356 T | ecosystem: Environmental > Terrestrial > Soil > Riparian zone | place: USA: Utah | collected...
GCGGCTGATTGCCGGGCGGCTGGGCGGTGCTGAACGTCAGGTTGGTGCCCTGCTCGATGTTCCAATCCAGACCACCGAGAGTGCGGAGTTCGACAGCGTTGGCAGGGGCCGCCAGCGCGAGCAATAGCGCGGTGGCGGCAAGCAAAGATTTCATGGTGGGGTGCTCCTGTGGGGTGAAGTGACACGCACGGCTACGTTAGCAGCTATTTTCGCTTTCCGTTCAGGATCTCGGAGACGCGGCCCTGGTTGCGCAGGCCGACCCGATCGGCGATCTGGCCCATGGTCATGTCGGTGGAGTAGGCCAGCGCGCGCACTTGTGCCCTGGTTTCATCCGAGATCTGCATGCGCAACTTGGGCGCCTGGCGCACCGAGGGCGCGCGCCAGGTTTCGTTGATGGCGGTCTCCAGCAGTGATCTGGCGCGGGCGTCGATGGCGCACTCGTCGATCACGGTGGCGATCAGCATCCTGGCTTTGTGTATGCTCATAGCAGGACCCTCACATAGACAAGCAGCATGGCGAAGATGCCGAGCACGACGACACCCTCGGCCAGGGTGGCGATCAACAGGGGGTTCACGGCTGATACTCCCACGCGAAGGCGCAGACCGGACAGGCCAGCATCACCTTGTTGTCCTGTCGGAACACACGCTTGTTGGCGCGGCTGTCGCACTCTGGGCAAACCCGCGGCGGGCGCTTGCTCGGCTGACCAGTCGGCACCGGCGGCAGGTCGCCGGCATTGGTGGTCCAAACTGCTTTTGGCACCCCCGTCAGTGTCTTGATCGCCGCCTCGCGCGCGGCCTTGCGCTCATCACCCGTGGGGAGTGGCTTTGGTTCGATGATCGCCATCGGCTCGCCAAGCGGCTCCGGTACCTTCTCCAGTACGTTGCTCGCCTCGATCAGCAGGTCGGCGGTGTCATGGGCGACGAACTCGACCGCCCACGGATCTTCCGCCTTGGCGCGCCCGAGAACGTAGGCGGCGCAGGTGCGCAGCCGGTCGGTAAGATCAGTCACGCGGCTTCCCCGTGATAGTCGAGATGATGCACAAATTGATGATCGCGATCAGCAGTGCAACTGCCAACCCCCAGGATATTGCGGCCAGGATAGTCATTGGTTTCCCCGTTGCTTGACGTCGTAATGGGAGTTATGCCATTCGTCAATTACCAAATCATTAACGGAGCCCGCCATGCTTGAAAAAGATACGCCGCTGACGGTCGCCATGAGCGAGAACCTGCGGCTGCGGCTGATGCTGAGCTCGCTGCCCGACCCGGTCCCCGACACCAACTGGGCGCCGCGCTACATCGAGTGGTGGTTTCGCAACCGCAAGCGGCTGCGCACGCTGGGCACCATACCGGAGAACGCCGCATGAGACGCCCGCACCCCGACGTCCGCGATTTGCTGGCCGAGATCCAGGCTTTTCTTGCCCGCACCGGCATGACCTACACCCGCTTCGGCATCGAGGCGCTCAACGACGGCCACCTGCTCGAGCGACTGTGCGCCGGCCGCGAGCCGCGCCGCGCCACGGTCGAGCGGGTGCGGTCCTACATGAAACGAGGCAAGCGATGAAACGCGAGAAGACCGACTGGCCAGGCGTGATGATCAACCGGCTGACGCGACTGCACGCCGACCCGCAGCGGTCGTTCAAGGCTATCGCCGAGCAGCTGTCGCGCGAATTTGGCGTCATGATCACCAAGAACGCCTGCATCGGCAAGGCGCGCCGGCTCGGGCTGGAGCAGCGCGCCAAGGGCACGCCGGCACCGAAGCCGCGCAAAAAGCGGCCACTAACTACCCCCCATTTAGTGCCTAGTCCAGAGGTTGTGCCGCCGGTGCTGCCGGGCTGGACCGTCGAGCCACCGGTACTTCCCGCCGCCTCTGGACGAATAGCCATCTACCAGCTGCGGCGCGGTGTTTGCCATTTTCCGTTCGGCAACCGGCCACCTTATGCGTACTGTGGCGGCACCACCGCGACACGGACGTCGCCGTGGTGCCCGCACCATGAACGCGTGGTCTACCCGCGCGGGCCGGGGCGCTAAGCCGCCTGCTCGACGTGCCACCGGCGCAGATACGCCTCGAACGCCTCCTGCGCGCTCATCTTGTGATGCACGCGATTGACCTTGAGGCTGTCGACCGTGTTGTCGGCAATGCACACACGCACCACCACCGGCCGTGTCTGGCCAGGGCGCGCGATCCTGGCAATCGTTTGTTCCCAGTATTCCGGTGACCAGCAGGGCGAGATCCAGGCCATATCGGCGCCGCCGTGCTGCAGGTTGAGCCCGTGACCGCCCGAGGCCGGATGCAGCCCCATGATCGGCAGCTCGCCGGCGTTCCAGGCCGCGATGTTGTCGGCCGCCTGTTTGTCGGTCACGCCCGAGCCGAGGTAGGGCAACGGGCCTACGAATAGGGTGTCGTAGGCCGAGCGCAGTGCCGCCAGGTCGGCCTGGTACTCGTAGACAACCAGGGTCGGACCCGTCGCCTCCTCCATCAGGTCGAGCAACCACTCGTACTTGGCGGTGTGCAAATCGTTGGTGACGCGGGCCTCGTCGTAGACAAAGCCGTTGGCGATCTGCGCCAGCTTGCCGGTTGCGACCGCGGCCGAGGCGGCGATCACCGACTTGCCCTTCACCTGCGCCATCAGCTTGCGGCGCATGTTCTCGTACTTGTGGCGCGCCTCGGGCGGCAGCTGCACGCGGTCGAACACGACGGTCGGCGTGACCATCGGCATCTCGCCTTCGGCCACCGTCACGGTCAACGGCGCCAGCTCGGCGTTGAGCTTCTCCTCGGCGCCGGGCAGCGGCTTCCAGTCGTATTGCATGTAGTCGGTCGGGTAGAAATGCTCGCGCTGCCACTTGTTGTAGGAGCGGCCCCACAGCTTGCCGCGGGTGACAATCCGCGACGGCATGAACAGGTCGAGTGGACCGCTCGGCCGCAGCGTGCCGGACAACCCCCAGATCATTTTGAAGCGGTGCGCGTGTTTGGCCAGCACCTTGGCGCGCACGCCGCTCGGCTTGCGCAAACGCGAGACCTCGTCGAGTACCAAGAGGTCCCAGGCCATGTGGTCAGCCGGCAGATCGTCGAGCTGTTCGAACAGCCACGGCACCAGGTCGAGGCCAATCAGGATGATGTCGTGCAGGCCCCACGAGCTCAGCAGCAGCTCGCGATCGCGCGGCGGGCCATTGAGGATTGAGTAGTTCAGCTTCTTGGTGTGCGCCCACGCCTCGATCTCGTCCGGCCACACCACGCACGCCACGCGCTTGGGCGCGATGACGATCGCGTGGCGGATCACCTTGTCGCGCAACAGGTCGACGATCGCGGTCAACGCGGCGACGGTCTTGCCGCCGCCCGGGCGCAGCACGCACAGCTCCTCGTCGTTCTCATAGAGTGCGGTGGCGATGCGCTGCTGATAGGGGCGTAGATCCTTGAGCAGTCTCATACCGTGAGCCAGTCTTTTGGCAGTTTGTCAGGTTGCTCAAACGTCAACGGCCTTTCGACATCGCTCTCGGCCTGACACTCCTTGCACACGCCTTCCATAAGTGCTGCGGGGAGATCCAGGTCTGTCGTAACTTGCCAGATACCCTGACAGTATTCACAGCGCGCGATAATAACGGTCATGCGTCACTCCTTTGCCTTGGTGTAGTACGGCGCCACAATCTCCTCCGACATGATCGGCAAACCGCCCGACCAGTCGAACCCCTGCTGCATGATCCAACGCAAGTTATCACGCACGTGCCCGGCGGCTTCCTCCGGGCACTCGACCAGGATCTCATCATGCGTGTGCAGCCGCACATCGAAGGCGCCGCTCTCCTCCAGCCGCACCAGCGTGCCGCGCAAAAAGTCCGCCGCGGTTGCCTGGGTGATGTTCTCCATGAAGATGCCCGGCCACAGCTTCATCCGGCTGTAGTTGCGCGCGAAGGTCATCTCGAGCGTCTTCTCACCGGTCGGCTCGCCCTCCTCGTCGAGCACGTCGAGCCACTCCGGGCGCATGGCGCGATAGGTCAGCACGCGCCGCGAGGGCAGCGTGCAAAGCAGCGAGCCGCCAAGGTAGTCCGGCAGGAAGGTGAAAGCGACACGGCCGGCGTGCTGCGGCACGCCCGGCAGCTTGCGCGCGGTCAGCGCCGCGGCCCAGAGCTCCTGCGAGAAGTCGCGCACCCAGGGGTTGGCCAGGCGCCAGGCATCGACGGTCGAGCGCGCCTCTTCGGGCGACAAATGCAGCCCGTAGCCAGCCGCCATTGCCAGCAGGGCATTGACCCCGCCGCAGAAGCCGAGCGCGAGCTCGGCCACCTTGCCGCGCTGGCGCATGGGCTTGGTCACCTGCTCGATCGCCACATGGGACAGCGTCGCGGCAGTGCGCGTGTAAAGGTCTGGTGTCTTAGGATCGGCGTCAACATCGCGGAAGATCTGCAGCCGGGCGCGAGCGCCGGCGTGGTGGTCACAGAGCCAGGGCAGTATGCGCGCCTCGATCTGGCTCCAGTCCGACCACACGAAGGTGCGGCCCTCGGGCGCCACGAACGCCGGGCGGATCAACAGCGACAGCTGGCGCGCGACCGGCGAAGGAGAAAATACCAGCAGACCGGCGTAATTTATTCCTTGTAATATTCTTTCGATTGTCTCGTGCTCGTTCGGTAGCGTGTCGCGGGCGAGGTTATGCACCTGCACGCCGCGAGAGCTCGCCCGGCCAGTCTGGCCGGCACCGTTGAACACGTACTGGCCAAACAACGTGCCATCCACCTGCTGCGCCAGCATTTTTCCGAACTTCTGCGGGGTCTTTGAGCCGCCATAGAGCCGGATCTGCAGCGCGCGCAGCAGGGTGTCTGAATGGGGCATTTCAAGTTCGTTGACATAGGCGATTAGCCGCTCGACCTGGCGCCGCCTGAGCGAGTGTACCGCAACCTTGGTAACGTTGCCGTCCTCGTCGACCTCCTCGGCGCTCTTGGTGAGGATTTCGCGCCCCTCGGGAGGGAGCCGCTCGAGCAGCCAGTCGGTCATGCGGGCGACCTGGTCGACCGAAGTCACCACGCCGTCGGTCAGGGCCGCCAGCTGAACGCGCGAACGCTTGGCGTCCTCGACGGCCAGCCTGGCGGCGTGCTCGACCATCGGCACATCGATCGCCACGCCACGTTCGTTGATTGCCTCCATGGCCCAGTATTCGCGCCACTCGGCGAGCGGAAGCTGGCGCGTGCCAAGGAAGACGGCACGCAGCGCCTCGATATCCTGCCTGGCGTAATCGAGGAACTTGGCCCACTCGGCCGGGTGGCTCTGCGGCGTGCCTTCGCTATTGGGCAGGCAAAACAGCTTGATCAAACCGGAGCCGCTTTTGTCCTTTTTGGCGCCGCCAATCACGCGCGAGGCCAGGTCGAGATCCGGCGGCAGGCCGGAGGCGGCGCCCTGCGCCATCACGTCGATGACGTGCCAGGGCTCAAGCAGCGGAAATCCTTCCGTAGCGTAGTTCCATACTGCCTTGTCGAAACCAGCATTCCAGGCGGCCCAGACCGCTTTGCCGCCGATGACACGCGCATGGTGGCGCGCAACCTCGCCGGGGAAGCAGCGCAGGTCATCCACGACCCGCACCGGGCCGTCGCCGATAGCGTAGGCGAGCACGATCGCACTCGCCTCCGTGGCGTAGCGGTAGGCGCCGGCATCCTTGAGGGAGAGCGGCCCCCGGGTTTCAAAGTCTATGAAACCAACATCCCCAAGCGGGAAGGTGGCGCCGGCGGCGCGTTCGTCGCTGTTCATGGTATTCCCCAGAAAAGTCTAGACCCCCCTCCAGCCTGGGAGGGGGGTGCAGACGCTAGCGCGGGGCGCCAGGGCGACGACGCTGGCCGACGCGGGCCTGGACCGTCGAGACGGGCGCGACCGGCTCAGTGACCACCGCTGCGACTTCCAGAGGGGGTTTGGCGGGCCTGGCCCGCGCGGCCTTGACCGGATCGGGCTTGGGCTGCTCTGGTGGCAGGGCCGGCTGAACGGGCGCATCCGGCGCCATCTCGCCGTTCATATTGGCCCAGCCGACCTGCCGAAAGATCGGCTTGAAGATGTCCTTGCCCCACTTCGCGTTCCAGTAGCTTTCGCTTTCAAGGACGACAACCGGGTAGACGTAAACCTTGTTGACCGCGACCTGGCTGTAGATCTTTCCCATCAGGGCGTCGACGGCGCGGATGCAGCCGTCAGACGCGCTTTTGTAGTGCGCCTCGAGGTCTTTGTCGGCGCCGTCGATGCACTTGAGGTCAAAGGAGCGTGTATCCTTGCACTCGCGCCCCTCGATCGGCGGCGGTTGCACGCCCTTGTCCTGCGTCACCGGCACCATGGCGTCGAGGGCGAGCTCGTTCTTCTTGCCGCGCTCCACCCAGCAGGTGTAGCCGTGCATGATCGAGCGGGTGTTGATCACCCAGCGCGAGCCTGTCTGCACGTCTTCCTTCGACTGACCAAAATTCCAGGTGCCGTCTTTCTCGTTCAGGCGCAGCAGATCCTTGCCGCCGAAGCCTGAGATCTTGGTGACCGCGCGCGCCTGCGCGATGCCGCTCATCAGCTGGGCGGCGTAGTCGTCGGGGAGCGCGAGGGCGTTACCGTTGTTAGCCATTTGGATATTTTCCTTCTGCCTCTTGACTACCGCACCAGCCGGATGGCGGGTGCGTCTCCCGAAAGCGCCTTGAGCGCTTCGCGGAACTGCTCGATCGCGATGTGCGGTTCGACCACCGGGGCGGGGTCGTCGGTGCGGGCGATCGTGGTCTCGGCGGTCTCCGGCGCAACGCGCAAGTGCTCGGGGATGGCCACCCCGCGCCGCTTGGCGACTGCGTCGGTTACCTGAAAGGTCTGCAGTTTGGTCTGCCAGATCTCGGCATCAACAAAGCCGAGGCCGCGCAGTGCCTTGTGCACGGTCTGCTCGTCGACCCACTGACGCTGCTTGGCCTTGGCCTTGAGACGCCAGCCGGGGACCTTGCCGCCTTGCTCCAGATAGCTGTGCATCTGCCGGTCGATGTCGGCTTTGAACATCACCAGGCTGTCGACCAGCACCTTGGCCTTGGCCAAATACGCGCCGTAGGGTGTCACGGTAGCACCCTGCTGCGGCCCGGGGGGTGGCACCGTGTCACCCTCAAGGGCCGAGAGGTCGAGCAGCGGCCCGGTCCAGTGCGGGCAGGCGACCTTACAGGGCGCCCAGCGGCACCACTCGCCGCGCACCCGCGGCGGGTCACGGCCGATCGCGAGCAGCACGGCGTTCTCGACGTCGTCGACGAAATGGCGGATCTCGGCGCGCGTGATCTGCGTGTGGGTGAGCGGCTCGAGCCCGCGCGGCTGAATGATGGCGCCGGCGATATAGCGGCTGCCGGAGTACCAGCGCGGGTGGCTCGCCTTGGCGGCGGCGATGTAGAACATCAGCTGCGGATTGACATAGGCACCCTCGCCATCGCTGTAGACCATCCGCACGCCGACGCCCTGACCGAACTTCCAGTCGACGTGCAGCACGCAGGTCGGCGATTGCAGCACCAGGTCGATGGTGCCGAAGGCGCCGGCCAGGCGCGGGAACTTGACCCGCGCCTCAATGCCGACCACGGAGAAGGGACCGCCGGAGCCGTACTCACGCTCGAGCGCGGCGAGGTGCTCCAGCGCCGGCGTGATCATGGTATCAACGTGATCGTAGGTCAGCTTGCGGTCGTGAAATACGCGTGTGACCCAGCTGCGCGCGACGCCGGGCAGCTCGGCGGGCGCGATACGTTGCTGGCGCGCCGCCATAAGCTCTTGCATCACCGCGTGCATCGCGGTGCCTTCCTCGGCGTACTCGGATGGGACGTCAGCGCTGGGGGGAAGTGCGAGGATTGCCTGGTGACTGGCCGGGCAGTTGAGTAATCTGCCGGCGTTCGAGCCGCCCACGATCGAGCTGTGCTTTGCCATTTGACCCTTCACCATTTGACTACGCGTTGCGGAGAGCCTGATGGTAAAAAGGCCATCTGTCAAGGAGGCCACGGTCGAGGCCGAGCTGTTTGCGCGGGTCACCGCGCGCGGGGGGATTTGCGTCAAGGTTGGCGCGGTCGGACGGCGCGGGTTCTTCGACCGCTTGGTTATTATGCCGGGCGGGCGGGTTATTTTTGCCGAGATTAAGAAACCCAGAGGTGGCCGGGTAAGTGTGCACCAGAAATGGTACCACGCAATATTCAAGTCGCTAGAGGTAGAGGTTGCTATCGTGAAAAATTCGGCGGATATTGACGCGCTGTTGAAAAAGTAAGGGCCGGGTGCTGGCAGGCGCCCCGGCCCTTGATCTGCACCGCACAACCGGAGCAAGACCACTTAATGTCCACATATCACACCGACATGCGATTGCAACTGCTGGCGCAGGGTTACGCGATCATTCCCAACCGCGGCAAGGTGCCGGCAATGGTGGGGTGGAACGAGCCGGATTATGTCGCAAAGCAGCTCACCGACAACGCCAAAGGTACTGCAGCGCAGCGGGTGGCGCGCTGGGAGGCGCGCTTTTCCGACGCGGTCTCGACCGGGGTGCGGATTGAGAACGGCCTCGGCGTGGTCGATGGGGACATCGACGACGGGGAGATGGTTGGCGAGTTGTTTGGCAAAATCGATACGATCGCGCCGGAAGTCGCCCGCGCGGCGCCGGCACGTTACGGCGGCGGCACCCACAAGTTCGCGCTGTTCTGCCAGGTCGAGGGTGAGCGGTGGGTGCGGATCGCCTCGCGACGCTATAATGGCCACTGCGTCGAGATCTTTGGTGGTGCGCCATTGCGCTCGGGGCGCTGTTCGCGCCAGTTCGGTATCTACGGTCCACACTCGTTTAGCGAGGACGGTTCTGTAGCGCGCTCCTACGAGTGGGGGATTGATGCGCCAGAACTGGCAGACATGGCGCAGGCGGAGCTGCCCAAGCTGACCAAGGCACAGGCTTACGCGATCGTGGCGGCGTTCGAGCAGCTGGCACAGGAGGCCGGCTGGGAGGCCGAGGCGCGGCCGGTGACCGAGGGCGCCAGTGCGGTCTACGACATCGACGAGACGACCCGCTTCGACACCAGCCTGGGCCACAGCCAGATCGACTACGCCGAGCTCTCCGACCTGCAGGAAATGCACACCGACCTGCGCTGTGCGTCCAATTTCATGGTCGGGCGGGACGGTACCGATCGGTCGCGCTGCTGGGTGTTTCACTCGCCGCGGCATGACTGTACCGCGGTCTACGTCTACGGTGATGAGCAGACGCACTACCCGGTGGCGCACAAGCCGCTGGAAACTGAGGACCTGGCCGATCGGCTGACTGAGGCGGGGATCGAAATGGAGCCCGCGCCGCCGCAGTGGCGCGAGACCTACCCGAACGGCTCCCCGCGCGCCTCGCTGCACAACGCCCGGCTCGGCATCGAGGCCGGGGGCTTTGCGGCCGTGCACGACGTCTTCCACAACAAAATGTACCTCGGGCGCCCGGCGGGCGGGCCATTACCGGCCTTCTGCGGCGAGGTGACGGACAATCGCATTGGGCTGCTGCGGGTGTGGATCTCGGATCGGTATGGGCGCGACTTCACCGAGAAACATGTGCGCGACGCGGTCGCAACAATGGCGATCGCAAACCCCTACAACCCGGTGACCGACATGCTGGCCGAGGCGCAGGCGAACTGGGATGGGGTCGAGCGGCTCGACCGCATGGCGGTGGATTACTTTGGCTGCCCGGATACGCCGCTCAATCGCGCTTGTGTCGCTAAGACCATGATCGCCGCGGTCGCCCGGGCGCGCAACCCGGGTATCAAGTTCGACACCATCCTGGTGCTGGAGAGCCCCGAGGGCTGGAACAAGAGCTCGGCGTGGGCGATCCTGGCCGGCGAGGGCAACTTCTCGGACGAGCGCATCATTGGGCGCGACAGCCGCGAGGTGGTCGAGCAGCTCGCCGGCATCTGGATCCACGAGAACGCCGACCTGGCGGGGATGAAGAAGGCCGAGGTGGAAGCCGTGAAGGCGTACGCCAGCCGCGCCGTCGACCGGGCGCGGCCGGCCTACGGGCACTTCCTGGTGGAGCAGCCGCGGCACTCGATTGAGATCGGCACGACCAACAGCGACAGGTATTTGCAGTCGCAGACCGGCAATCGGCGGTTCTGGCCGATCCGCATGGAGCGGCGTATTGACCTGGCGGCGCTGAAGGCAGCCCGGCTGCAGCTGTGGGGCGAGGCCGCGACCCGGCAGGCCGCGGGCGAGAGCCTGGTGCTCGACGAGGCGCTGTGGGGCGCGGCGGCGATCGAACAGGAGGCGCGAAGGGTGGCGCACCCCTGGGAGGCGGTGCTGGCGCGCATGTCGGTAATCCCGGAGACGATCGGCTATTCGGCCGGCGCCGGGCTGTTTGTCATTCACCGTGTCGGCGACGAGGACCGGGTCGCCTCGGCTGACATCTTCACCAAGGTTCTGGAGATCCCGGGCGGACAAATGAACCGGGGACATTCAATGGCCGTGAGCGAGATTATGCGTCTTTTAGGGTGGGAACAAAAACTTATCCGTATCGGAGGTATCCCATTAAGGGGCTACGTGCGTCCGGTTGGCTACGAGGTCGGTGGTGGTATCTAAATGCCTTATGTAACCCTTGTAACTGATTGTAACCCATCCGGGCAACTCCCAACACTTTTCATTTTTGTGGAACAGGGGGAGAACGCGAGTATGTAAACCACAAGTCTAGCCTAGAATATATGTTACAAGTGTTACATCAGTTACAGCCTAGAAACTAAAAGGGAATTTTGTAACTGATAGGAATAAATAGGAGTTACAAAGGGTTACAACGCTAACTCAAAACGGAGCACAGAATGACGACAAAAACGCGCTATGTGGCTGCGCTCACCGGCACTCTGCTGGCGAGCTCTGCGGTGGCCCAAAAGACCGACCGCCTCCCTGCCGAGCCCGACCGGCCCAAGGTGGTGCGGACGATCGCGATTGGCGCCGACGGGCAGATGCTTCCGTTCGCGGGGCGCTGGGAGCCCGTGGATGCGTTGCCGGTCAACAGACCATCCGGGAAGGCTGTCACCACGCAAAACATACCGGTGACCGCCGCTGCCCCGTTGCCGACCCCTCGGCCGGCGGTCAAGGTGGCGGATCTGTGCACCCGGCACGGACTGCGAAAGGTTACCACCCGAGGCGGGAGGTCGTGGCGATGTCGGTAGAGCGTGAGATGATGCAGCGCTGGGAGGAGCTGGCGCAGGGCGCCAACACGGTGTTCGCCGGGCACCCGATGGATGACGTTGCCGGCGCGCTGGCGTTGCTGACTGCGATGATGATTGCGGGGTCGATCGACGAGACGGACCGCGAGCGCCGGCTGGCCCAGGTGTTGCTGCACGCGGGGGCGCATTTCAAGCTGACGGTGGAGTTGGTGCCCGCGTTCATGGACGCGGTCGAGGCACACAATGGCAACGAGAACGGGAGGCACTAATGGACGGGAACGGGCAGACAATGACCGAGAGCCGGCAACATCGTGTGGCTGCTGGTCTGGCGGCGGTGCAGGAGGTCGAGGCCGAGCGTGATGCCTGTCAGGAGGCCCTGGCCAACCTGCAGACAGAGCACCGCGGACTGAGAGCCGAGCATGACGCTTTGCGGCTGGCTTACAGCCGTGCGCAAACGGACATCACCACCTGGCGGCAGGACCGCGACGAGGCGGTGACCAAACTGGCGGCATTCGAGGCGGTGTTCAACGCGGTCTTGAGCGTGATGCAAAAGCATCGCGGCGCCACCCTTTCGGATGACGCCGCGATACCGAAGGTCAAGCCTACCAGCGGGTGACCTCGAGGTCGTAGCGGTTATCCGTTTGTATCAGCCGCATGTCGTAAGGGCAGTCGAGGGCAACATTGCCCTCGGCATCAAGACACGCGTCGACAAACGCACGCAGCTCGCGCAGGTCGCGTATCTGGCGGCCCTCGATGGTGCGCGGGTTGGGGATCTTGGCGCCCGCGGGCAGGATCGAGAGGTCTAGTCCGGCGTAGGTTTTGGTCATGGTGATGGCTCCGTTGGGTGAGGGTTAGCGGGCAATCCATTCGACGATGAGGCGGGCCTCGGTGCCGTGTTTTTTGCAGTTGTCGCAGTAGCCGGCGGCCCAGCCGCGTTTGGTGAGGCCGATCCACTGCGCCGGCTTGCCACATTCGTGATTGTAGCTGCCGCTGTTGGAGTTGTGACACTTGCCGTCGGTGGCGTAGGCGTTGGTGAAGGTCATGTTAGCTATCCAGCTTGGGGTTGATCTCGCGGTGGGCGAGGCCGAGGCAGTCGCGCAGGTCCTCGAACGGGACCCCATCCGCACGGGCGAGCGCGCACATCGCGATGGCGAGGGAGGCGATGGCGAGGGGCACGTTGCCCTTCGTGGTCTTTTCCAGCTGGCGCAGGACGCTGTCGGCCAGGGTGGCGATTTGCTTTTCGGTGGTCATGGTCTTTGCTCCGTTGTGGGGTTTGGGGTGAGAACCCCCTCCCGTGGGAGGGGGGTTCGTGCCCTAGGCGGCCACCTTCTGGCCGGTGCGGGCGACGACACGCAGGGTGCGTACCGGGGTGATGTTGGTGTGCGCCTGGATGAACTGGCGCGAGAGGTGTTCGCGGACCGCCTTCATGTCGAGCGTCTCGCGCTCGGTTTCGGAAACTGAGAGGCGGAAGACTTCGCCTTCATAGGCGCCGGCGGGGAGATCCTGGAGGGCCTGCTTAAGGGCCTTCTCCTGGACTTCCAGGTTGGCGATTTGCGCCTTGAGGACGCCGAGGTCGTCGATGATCTTGGAGAGGTTGGTCATTGGCTTGCTCCGTTGTTGACGCCGTATATGTACTGCCAATTTGGCAGGGTGTCAACAGCAATCTTGTCAGATTGACAATATTTTTTCAGGGGACCATATTGCCCTGATGAACCAAGATGACCGTGCCATGTCACCGCGCGAGTTTGAGCGCACCATTGATGCCCTCGGCCTGTCCAAGGCCGCCGCAGGGCGTTTCCTGGGTGTTTCGGAGCGTACCCTGCACCGCTACGCGGACGGGGATGCCGAGATCCCGGTCTCCACGGTCTTGCTGTTGCGCTGGATGCTCGAGGCCGGCGTCATCCCCAAGGTGCCGCGGCGGCCGCGTCCGGTGGTAGCCAACGGCCCCACCCCTACCAGTCCTTGATTTTGCTGCGCTTGTAGGGTTAGGGTTCCCCGCCGGGTCGGCGGGACGCAGCGTCATATGACTGATCTGAAGGTCGTGTCGCTCGCCGACCACGCGATCGTGCGCGATCGTGCTGCCATCCTGTCAGATCTTCACGAGATCTCCATCCGCATTGCGCGCGAGCTGATCGTGCTCTCTGCGCGCGTCGATGCCTTGCGTGAGGAGCTGACGCGGATGCAGCAAAAAGGAGGGGTCACTCCACTCTAAGTGCCCAGGAAAGCTAGACAAATTGTTGATGTGCGGTCGCTTGCTCGAACTTACACGGAGAGCGCGATGCGACGTATTGAGGGCCTGGCGGAAAAGGCGACGAGCGAAGGCGTGCGGCTCGAGGCCAATCGCATTTTGCTCGATCGCGGCTGGGGCAAGCCGGCGCAGACGCACGCGCACACCGGTGAGGATGGCGTCGGACCGATCGTCGTCGAGGTCGTGCATCGCGAGCGCAAGCGATGACGCGCATTCAACTCCCCTACAACAAATGGCACGAGCGGCCCTACCAGGAGGCGCTGTGGGATTATCTCATGGCCGGCGGCAAGCGCGCCTATGCGGTGTGGCACCGGCGCGCCGGCAAGGACGACATCGCGCTGCACTGGTCGGCGTGTTTGATGCACGAGCGCATCGGCAATGCGTGGCATTGTCTCCCAGAATATGCGCAGGGGCGCAAAGCGCTGTGGACTGCGGTTAATCCGCACTCTGGCAAGCGGCGCATTGACGAGGCGTTCCCGAACGAGCTGCGCGAGAGCGTGAACGACAACGAGATGTTCATCCGCATGAAGTGCGGGTCGACCTGGCAGATCATTGGCAGCGATCGCTACAACGCCACGGTCGGCGCCTCGCCGATGGCGATCACGTACTCAGAGTGGGCGCTCGCCAACCCGAGTGCGTGGGCTTACCACCGCCCGATGCTGCAGGAAAATAACGGTGCTGCATTATTTATTACGACACCGCGTGGTCGTAATCATGCGATGTCAATGCTTAATCATGCGCAGCAATCCGGTGACTGGTTTGCGCAGGTTTTAACGGCGCGCGATACTGGCGCGCTAAATGAAGAGCAATTAAGCGAGGCGCTAAGAGAATATGAGAGTATTTACGGTGCCGACATGGCGCAGGCGCTGTGGCGGCAGGAGTATTTTTGCGATTTCAATGCCGCGGTGCTCGGCGCCTTCTACGCCTATGAATGCGCCGCGGTGCGCAACGAGGGGCGCATTGCCGAGGTGTCGCCGCCGCCAGGCACGCCGGTGCACAGGGCCTGGGACATCGGGATTGCTGATGACACATCGGTGTGGAAATGGTCTGTGGTCGGGAGCCAGTTGTTCATCTACTCGCACAACGCAACCTCGGGCGTCGGCGTCGACTGGTGGCGCGACAAGCTGGCCGCAGAAGATGCCGAGCACGGCTGGGTTGCCGGCAGTGACTGGGTGCCGCACGACGCCAGGCATCGCGAGTTCGGCACCGGGCGCACCATTGTCGAGACCATGAGTGCGCTGGGTCTCAAGCCGATGCCGGTGCCGAGTGTGCCGGTGCAGGATGGTATCAACGCCGCACGACGCACGTTCCCATACTGCGTATTTCACCCCCGCTGTGATGAGACAGGTCTATCAGCTCTGGAGCAGTACAGACGGGAGTGGGACGATGAACGGAAGACGTTTCGCGCCTCGGCCGTACACGATTGGACGAGCCATCCTGCGGATGCGTTTCGCTATCTGGCGCTCTCCTGGCGCACCGCCAAAGCGCGCGCGATTGAGCTGCCGAAGCGGACCGGGATTATGATCCCGCCACCGGCCGAACACCGCGGAGGCATGCGGCTATGAGTTCCGGGACATTCGTCGCCAAGCGTTTCCTGCTCGGCATGAACGACGACTACGTCAATGCCGATCATATCGTTCGGCTCTACTGGTCAACCGGCAAGCTGATGGCTGACATGGTCGTCGGTCAGCCAATCCATCTCAGGACTGACGCCACCACCGAAGGGCCGGAGCTGTTGCCGGCACCACAAGCTGTCAAAATGGTGAGCCTGTAATGGCTGAAGACACCGATCGCGTCGACGACGACACCCGGCACGATGACCTCGAGTACAATCCTTCGCTTGAGCCGAAGAGCGCGAAGGCGTGGATCAATCTGCTCGAGGAGAGCGAGAAGGCGTTCGAGGACTGGAACGATCGCTGTGACAACATCGACAAGCGCTACGCCAGCAACGAGCGGCTGGTGCAGATGGGCCGCGAGCGCGAGTTTCAGATGCTGTGGGCCAATATCGAGGTCTTGAAGCCAACCATCTATGCCAAGGCTCCTGTACCTGTGGTTGTACCGAAGTTCAAGGACCGGCGACCGGTCTATCAGGCCGCTTCCGAGCTGATGGAGCGCTGCTGTGTTGTTTCGTTTGACCTGGCGCGCATCGACGAGCTGATGAAGCTGGTGCGCGACGATGTCATCCTCTACTCGCGCGGCGTGGCCTGGTGCCGCTATGAGGGCGCCAGCAAGGACGGCCAGTACGATTACGAGCGCGTCTGCATCGATCACAAGAACCGGCGCGACTTCCTGCATGGCCTGGCGCGCAACTGGCGCGAGGTGCCGTGGGTTGCGGCGGCGAGCTACTTGACGCGTGAAGAGGCGCGCGATCGCTTCAAGAAGTATTCCGGCTACGCCTACCAGGAGGCCGAGTACAAGGTCGACCGTGACGCCGAGGAGATCGGCGGCACTGACAATCGCGAGCGCGCCAAGTTCTGGGAGATCTGGCACAAGGAGATGGAGCGCGTCGTCTGGGTCGCCAAGGGCTGCGAGGACATCCTCGATGAGGACGAACCGCATCTCAAGCTCGAGGGCTTTTTTCCCTGCCCCAAGCCGGCTTACTCGACGGTGCAGCCAGGCTCGCTGATCCCGGTGCCAGAGGTGCTGCAGTATCGTGATCAGCTCGACGAGATCAACGACCTGACCAGGCGCATTCACGCGCTGTCACAGGCGCTAACCGCGAAGGGTTTTTACCCCGCGGGCGCCGGCGAGCTGGCCGAGGCGATCGAGACCGCACTGAAGATGAATACGCCCGGCGCCTTGATGGTGCCGGTCTCCAACTGGGCGGCGTTCGGCGGCTCGAAAGAAACCATCATCTGGATGCCGATCGATATGATCGCCTCCACGGTGCAGACGCTGATCATGGTGCGCAAGCAGGTGATCGACGACATTTACCAGATCACCGGCCTGGCCGACATCATGCGCGGCTCGACCGACGCGCGCGAGACGCTGGGTGCGCAAGAGCTCAAGACGCAATTTGGCTCGACCCGCATTCGCGACAAGCAGCAGGAGCTGGTGCGGATTGCCCGCGACCTGGTGGCGATCTCGGGCCAGATCATGACCGAGGAGTTTGACCAGGTCACCCTGATCGAGATGAGCCAGACGCAGCTGCCGACGCAGGCGATGCAGCAGCAACAAGTCATGCAGCTCCACCAGGAGATCCAGCAACAGCAACAGCAGTGGGAGCAGACACAGACTGACCCGCGTTTTGTGCAGTTGCAGCAGACCAATCCACAGGCGGTGCAGCAGGCTCAAGAGCAGGTCGACCAGGCGATCGAGACCGGCCAGCAGACGCTCAAGCGTATCCACGAGAAGCCCACGCTCGAGCAGGTGATGCGCTTCCTGAAAGACAACAAGTCAAAGGCGTTCACGCTCGACATCGAGACCGACTCGACCGTGATGATCGACGAGAACGGCGAGAAGGAACGTCGCGCCGAGTTCATCCAGGTGCTCACTCCGATGCTGCAGCAGGTCGGCCAGATGGTGACGGCAACGCCGGAGAGCGCGGAGTTTTGCGGCGCGCTGCTGAAGTTCGCTACCGCCCCTTATCGTGCCGGCCGCGAGCTCGACGGCGCAGTCGACAATCTAATCGAGCTGATGAAGGCCGAGCAGGGCAAGCCAAAGGGCAAGGATCCGATCACTGCGCAGAATGAGACGGCGTTGCAGATTGAGCAAATGAAGGTCGACGCCATCAAGGCGCGCGACCAGACCGAGGCGCAGCTCAAGCAGCAGGAAATGGAGATGCGCGACCGCCACGAGAAGATGAAGGTGGCGAGCAGCGAGAAGATCAAGATGGCGGAAATCAACAGTCGCCGCGGCGACGGCGCTGCCAAGGAGCAGCAGGGCCAGCTCAAGCTGGTGCACGACCGCGAGAAGCACAAAATGGATATGGAGGGACTGGAGGCCAAGCGACTGCACGACGAGCAGCAAGCCAACCTGAAAATGCGCGTGGCGCAAGAAGCGGCGAATGCCAAGCGCCAGGCCGACGCGCAGCGCGCCCAGGACCAGCGCGCTGCGCAGCAGTTCAAACTGATGCAACCGCCAGCAAGGCCACCGCGATGATGCGCGACGCCATCGCCGAGATCCTGGCGCGCCGGCAGCAGTTGGGGCAGCCGCAGCGTCCTGTTGTCCCCAAGCCGTTCATGCCGCCGGTGCCGCCGGCGCGCTCGCTGCCGCCGACCATGATCGGCACGCCGGCGAAGGTACAGCAGGCGGCTATCCAGGACATCCTCGGCCAGGCGCAGCGCGCGGTTGACCCGACGGATCGGCTCGACCCGGACGGGGCGCTGGCGATTGGTCAGCTGCTGAAGAAATACCTTAGCGAGCCAGGCACGCAGGGAGGCGCCGCGCCATGACCCCGGAACAGCGCCAGACCGCAATCGGCGTCACCGCGATCCTGACCGTGATGGTGGTGATCGCGATGATGTACTTCGCCTACGAGGCGTACCGATGAGTATCCGAGCGATGGTCTACGTCCTGGTAATCATCGCCGCCGCGGCAGGGCTGGTGGCGCTCGGCATGCAGCAGGGAGCGCACTGATGGCCTTCGGTGATTTCGCCCGCCTCGACGACTACAACCCGAACGCGGCGTTTCCGGCGTTGCCCGAGGAGGATGAGGCGACCTGGGCGCGCGAGCGCGCCGCCGCCGCCCTGGCGCGTGGTGTGCGCCGGCCGTCGGAGACATCGCAGGAGACGATCGACAAGCTGGCCGGCGTGGCGTCGGACCTGCTGATCCCCAAGACACCGCTCGATGTCGGATTGACGCTCGCGACGTTGCCGGCCGGTCCGTTGGCGCGTCCCGCGGTGCGCGCCGGCGCGCTCGCACTCGGCGGATTGCTCCAGTCAGACGAGGCGCAGGCCGAGGGGGTTGTCGGCAAGGGTGTGAAGGCCGCGAAGAACGCCATCGGCTCGCTGCTGCGGCCGGGCTACCTCTCGGCCGAGGACCAGACGCTGTTCGCTCAGCGCTACCCGCAGGCTGGTGCTACCGAGCTCAAGATCGACAAGAGCAAGAAGCCGCCGAAGCAATACGAGAGCAAGACCTGGACGGCTGAGGAGGAGCGCCTGGCGGCGGCGCGCGAGCGGGTCGTTGCCGACATGAAGGCCGAGCCATGGGTGCCCTACTTCGATCCGGCTAAGCGCTACGACGTAGATTATGCCGAGTATATGCGGCTGTTCGGCCAGCCGGCGGATACGCGTGCCCTGCGCATGTCCGATCCAAAGGCGGCGGCCAAACACAGCGCTGTTGCGGAGGGCGAGGACGCGCAGGCTGCACTGGGCAAGGCTTTTGAGACCGGCAAACCGCTCCCTGGCGCCGAGGGCTTCTACAAGATGGGTCAGCTCGAGAGTGAGTTTATCGACGCGCTTGGGCCTGACGAAGGGCGTCGGCAGTTTGTGCGGATGTTTACCGAGCCGATGGCGGCGACCACCGGCGGCTCGACGCCGACCTCGAACCTGATCCAGTCCGGGTTTGCCAATTACATGCGCGAGAAGGGTCTGCCGTTGCCGCTCGAGC
>Ga0190271_10000575_pt1 | contig 18903 bp, 22 predicted proteins | sample Popmic356T_FD_133747 | JGI IMG/M metagenome (GOLD analysis project Ga0190271, IMG submission 133747) | Populus adjacent soil microbial communities from riparian zone of Weber River, Utah, USA - 356 T | ecosystem: Environmental > Terrestrial > Soil > Riparian zone | place: USA: Utah | collected...
AACTTCAATTCGTTTGCGCGCCGCTTCGACCTTGCGCAGCGCCGACTCGATGAAACTCTGCCCACCGAAACCGGGGTTCACGCTCATGATGAGCACGAGGTCGACCTTGTCGATGACCCAGTCGAGCACGTCGAGCGGCGTGCCGGGGTTGAACGCCAGCCCGGCCTGGCAACCTTCGGCGCGGATCAGCTGCAAGGTGCGGTCGACGTGCGCGCTCGCCTCGGGGTGGAAGCTGATCGCATCGGCGCCCGCCTTGGCGAAGGCCTGCGCCAGCGCGTCCACCGGCTGCACCATCAGGTGCACGTCGAGCGGCACCGGCGTGCCGTCGGCACGCTTGCAATGCGGCTTGATCGCCTGCGCCACCGCCGGGCCGATGGTCAGGTTGGGCACGTAATGGTTGTCCATCACGTCGAAGTGGATCCAGTCGGCGCCGGCGGCGATGACGTCGCGCACCTCCTGCCCCAGGCACGCGAAGTCGGCCGACAGGATGCTGGGAGCGATGCGGCGCATGGGGCAGGCCTGGTGCGTGCAAAGGTCAGCTGCCGTAGCGCTCGCCTTCGGGCTTGTCGGTGGCGTACGACGAGATGCGGTACTGCACCTGACGCCCGGCCACCTCGGTGCGCGCGATGCCGAAGCCGGGCTCCTTGGACGGCCGGTTGACGATGAACGACATGCGCACCGACTCGACACCTTGCGTCGAATCGAAGGCCGTGACGCGCACGTAGTGGCTGGGGAAGGTCTTGCGGCAGGAGTTCACCTCCATCAGGATGCCGGCCGGGTCCTTCAGGTCGAACATCGGGTTGCCGAACATCTCCCAGTAGGTGTTGCGCGGGTGCGGGTCGTCGGTGTATTCGATGCCGACGGCGTAGTTGTTCCTCAGCGCGTACTCGATCTGTTTCGTGATCTGCGCATCGGTCAGGTCGGGCAGGTACGAGAACTGGCCCTGCGTGATGCGGTTGCCGTGGTTGGTCATCATGATCGTGGGTCCTTGAACCAGTTAAGCCGAAGCCGTTGCCGTGGGCACGAAGTCCGCGGTGTCGGTCGATTCGAAGTTGAATTCGATGTCGCCCCAGGTGTCGATCGCGGCCTTGAGCGGGCCGCACCACTTGGCGGCGTCCTTCAGGATCTGCGGGCCTTCGTTCCAGATGTCGCGCCCTTCGTTGCGCGCCATGACCATGCACTCCAGCGCGACGCGGTTGGCGGTCGCGCCGGCCTGGATGCCTTGCGGGTGGCCGATCGTGCCGCCGCCGAACTGCAGCACCACGTCGTCGCCCAGGTAGGTCAGCAGCTGGTGCATCTGGCCGGCATGGATGCCGCCCGACGCCACCGGCATCACCTTGTTCAGCGAGGCCCAGTCCTGCTCGAAGAACAGGCCCTTCTCCAGCTGCATCGGCGTGTGGGTGTCGAGCAGCGTGTCGTAGAAGCCGCGGATCATCATCGGGTCGCCTTCGAGCTTGCCGACCACGGTGCCGGCGTGGATGTGGTCCACACCCGCCATGCGCATCCACTTGCAGATGACACGGAAGTTCATGCCGTGGTTCTTCTGCCGCGAATAGGTGCTGTTCCCTGCCCGGTGCAGGTGAAGGATCATGTCGTTCTTGCGCGCCCACAGCGCCATGCTCTGGATCGCCGTGTAGCCGATCACGAGGTCGATCATGATGATCACGCTGCCCAGGCTCTTGGCGAACTCGGCACGCGCGTACATCTCTTCCATCGTGCCGGCGGTGACGTTGAGGTAGTGGCCCTTGACCTCGCCGCTCGCCGCGCTCGCCTTGTTCACCGCCTCCATGCAATACAGGAAGCGGTCGCGCCAGTGCATGAAGGGCTGCGAGTTGATGTTCTCGTCGTCCTTCATGAAGTCGAGGCCGCCTTTGAGGCCCTCGTAGACGACACGGCCGTAGTTACGGCCGGAGAGGCCCAGCTTCGGCTTCGTCGTCGCGCCCAGCAGCGGGCGGCCGAACTTGTCGAGCCGCTCGCGTTCGACAATGACGCCGGTGGCCGGGCCCTGGAAGGTCTTCAGGTACGCGACCGGGATGTGCATGTCCTCCAGCCGCAGCGCCTTCACCGCCTTGAAGCCGAAGACGTTGCCGATGATCGACGCCGTCAGGTTGGCGATCGAGCCCGGCTCGAAGAGGTCGATGTCGTAGGCGATGTAGGCGAAGAACTGGGCTTCGGTCTTGGTGCCCGGGCCGGTGTTGGGCACCGCGTCGACGCGGTAGGCCTTGGCGCGGTACATCTCGCAGGCGGTCAGGCGGTCGGTCCAGACCACCGTCCAGGTCGCGGTGGAGGATTCGCCGGCCACGGCCGCAGCGGCCTCTTCATGGTCCACACCTTCCTGCGGCGTGATGCGGAACATCGCGATCAGGTCGGTGCTCTTGGGCACGTAGTCGGGCTGCCAGTAGCCCATCTGCTTGTACTTGAGCACACCGGCGCTGTAGCGCTTCTTGGCGTCGGTGATGACGCCGGAATCGACGGGTTTGTTCACGGGCAGGTCCTCGAAGCGGGGGTTGACGTTGGGGTCGGTGGACTCTAGGTTCGGCCTCAGTTAAACGATAGTCAGACTTTCTTCACGCACAGATAAGCTCCGGCTGAGCAATGAACATCACGTTCAGACAACTGCGGGTATTCACGGAGGTGGCGCGCCACGGCAGCATGGCGCGCGCCGCCGAGGCGCTGCACCTCACGCCGCCCGCGGTGTCGATGCAGATCAAGGAGGTCGAAACGCAGGTCGGGCTCGCGCTCTTCGACCGCCACGGACGCACCGTGTCGCTCTCGACCGCGGGCGAATACTTTCTCGTCCACGCCAAGCGCCTGCTCGCGGCGCTGAAGGACGCCGACGACTCGATGTCGCGGCTGAAGAAGCTCGAGCACGGGCTGCTGACGATCGGCCTCGTCAGCACGGCGAAGTACTTCGTGCCGCACCTGCTCGCGCGTTTCCGGCAGGAGCACCCCGGCGTCGACGTGCGGCTGCGTGTGGTGGGCAACCGCGGGCAGCTGGTCGAGATGATGGAGGCCGGCGAGGTCGACCTGTCGATCATGGGCCGGCCGCCGAAGGAGATCGCCACCCGCGCCGAAGCGTTCGCGGCGCACCCGCTCGTCTTCGTCTGCCCGCCCGCGCACCCGCTGCTGAGCGCGGGGCAACACGACGTGAGCGCGCTGGCGCCCTACCCGCTCATCGCACGCGAACACGGCTCGGGCACCCGCGCGGCGATGGAGAACTTCTTCGCCGAACACCGCTTCGCGCCGCGCATCGCGATGGAGATGTCGAGCAACGAGACCATCAAGCAGGCCGTGATCGCGGGCCTGGGCTGGAGTTTCTTGTCGCTGCACACGGTGGGGCTGGAACTGCGCACCGGCCTGCTGCAGCTGCTGGACATCACCGGCGCGCCGGTGATGCGGATGTGGAACGTCGTGCACCTGAACGCCAAGGTGCTGTCACCCGCGGCCGAGGCCTTCAGGTACTTCATCCTCGAGCAGGGCGAGGCACACCTGCTGGCGCATGACACGCCGTTGATCGGGGCGGGGCGGGGGTGAGGCGCCAGCGCCCGCACAGCCGGCGGTGGCGGGTTGGGCGAGCAGCACCGCTGCCTCCGTGCTTGCGAACGCCTGCGAACCGGCCGGCCCGGGTCCACCTGAGCGGCGCTTGCGCCATAGTAAATTGGTTAGGCGTCACGAGCGCTCGCTGCCCCTTCGAGCGGCACAATCCCGCAATGACCTCGCCCGCGCTCGATAGCTTCATCACCCACGCTGCGGCTCGAAGCCGGGAGCAACCCGATCCCGCCGACTGCGTTCTCGCACTGGCGCCGCTGATGCTCGATCTGATTGACCTGGCCGGTACGTTCCTGCAGCCGCAGCACTATCGGAGTAGCGACGTGGGATACACCCGCAACCTGATCTACGACGCACCTGACGCGAGCCTTTCCCTCTATTCCATTGTCTGGCTGCCGGGCCAATGGACACCGGTGCACGATCACGGAAGTTGGGGTGTCGTTGGCGTGATCGAGGGAGTCCTGGAAGAACGCAGCTATGTGCGACTGTCACCGGATCGCGGTGCTGACGAAGAAATCAACCTGACCAGAGGAGGCACTGTCTTGCTGAGGCATGGTGCCGTTACGAGCTTCGTGCCGAATCCCGACCACATTCATGTCACTGGCGTTCCGGCAGAACGATCACGCGCTGTGAGCCTGCACCTCTACGGAAGAACAATGAGTGACTTCAACATCTATGACATACCGGCTCGTACACGTCATCGCATCACCGTCGCGCACAACGAGAGTTGAGCCGCCACCGCGAACTGGTTCACGATGACGCCTCACCTCATTCGTTAGGCCGCACAAGACCTACCGCCCCTCCTTCCCCACACACTGGAAGCCAACGCAATGACCACGCAAGGTTTCGTCGCCTCACACGCCGGGGAAGCGAAGTTCGAACGAGGCCTGCGCTCGTTCTACGAATATCGAGATCTCGGGATCAAGGAAGCAACCGGAGGCCGTGTCGACGCACACGTGATCCGTGCAGCTGCAGGCAAGGAATTCTCCAGCCAGCCGCACATTCACAAGACCAGTTTCCAACTCGTCTACATCCTGAGGGGATGGATTGAATTCGAGTACGAGGGGCAGGGCGTGGTGAGGCTGGAAGCAGGCTCATGCGTTCATCAGCCACCGGACATCCGGCACCGCGAGCTCGGGCACAGCGAAGACATCGAGATGCTTGAAGTCGTGCTCCCTGGCAACTTCGCCACCGAGGAAGTTGACAAGGTTCAACCCTGAGCTCCCCGCATGGCGCGCAACGTGCGGCCGGACCCGATCGCGCCGCGCAGGACGCTGGACCACCACATGCTCGAATCCCAGTTCCTCGAAACGCTTCGGCCGTACTACGAAGCCTTTGCAGAGAAGGACGAGAGCAAGCGTCTGCGCCTGTTGCAACGCTCGATGACGCCTGAAGCCGAGATCTGGGGCCCGAAGCGTGTCTTCGCCGGATACGCGCAGATCTCGGAAAAGATCGCCGGCTTCCACCAGAACTGGCCAGGCTGCCGCCTGGTACTCGACACGGGGTTGAACATCTTCCTCAACAGCGCCCGTCTTGGCGGGGTCATCGTCGGGCCCGACAACGGGGTACGGGCACGCGGTGAAGCACTGATCGAGCTGGCGCCAGACGGACGGATCGAACGGGTCATCCCCTTCTGGGAGGCCCTGCCGCCGCTGCCTGCCCCGTGGCCCGTCGAGCTTACGGGCCCCGCTCGGACGACGCGCGGATTCAAGGACCTCCCGCTGGAAACCGAGCGCCTGATCCTGCGCCCTCTGCGCCCCGACGATGCAGCCGCCCTCTTCGCCATCTACGCTGACGCCCAGGTCATGCGCTACTGGAGCACTCCGCCGTGGACCGAGCTTGCGCAAGCCGCAGCCATGATCGAGCGCGAAACGATAGCCCTCGCCGACGGTGAACATCTGCGCCTTGCCCTTCAAACCCGAAGCTCAGGCGCACTCGTCGGGGCGTGCACGCTGTTCAGCTTCAGCGAGTCGAGCCGAAGGGCCGAAGTCGGCTACATCCTCGGCTCGGCCAGCTGGGGCCAGGGCCTCATGTCGGAGGCCCTTGCGCGGCTCATCGACTACGCCTTCGAGGACCTGAAGCTGAACCGCATCGAGGCGGACATCGATCCCCGGAACGCACCTTCGGAGAAGATCCTTAAGCGCCTGGGCTTCACGAAGGAGGGCCAGCTTCGCGAGCGCTGGATCGTGGCTGGCGAGGTCTCGGATACCGCGCTTTATGGGCTGCTGCAGAGCGATTGGCGTCGAACGCAGTGACGCCGCAGTGCAGTTTCCCTTCAGACGAGCGGCTTCTCCTCGGTCGGCACCGGCGCCGCTTCGTCGGGCACCTTGGCGACGTCCGACGCGTGGTGCTCCATGTGGGTCTTCTTGCCCGGCTGAGGCGTCTTGTCGGCACCGGGGGCGATCTCTTCGTCACGGTGCTTCTTCGCCTGTTGGACCTTCTTGTCGTGGGCAATGTTGCGGGGGTCGGTCATCGGATGGTCTTTCGCGGAGTGAACCTGCATCCTTGCTGCATGACCGGGCCTTCCAGGTAGGACAGGGCGCCGTTCTGTCCCACCCGGAGCGGAGTTGAAGGAAGCCATGACCCCACCCATCCTGCTGGACATCCCGATCGCGATCGAGACCGATCGCCTGCTGCTGCGACCGCCGCGGGCCGGCGACGGGCCCGCGGTGTTCGAGGCGGTGGCGGAATCGCTGACCGAACTGCGCAAGTTCATCGCATCGGTGCCCTGGGTCGCCGCGGAGCAGTCGGTCGAGGCGTCGGAGACCTACTGCCGCACCGCGGCGTCGAACTTCATGGCGCGCAAGGACCTGCCGTACCTGCTGTGGGACCGCCGGACGCAGCAGCTCGTGGGCGGCTCGGGCCTTCACCGCACCGACTGGAACACGCCGAAGACGGAGGTCGGCTACTGGTGCCGCACGTCGCGCTGCGGCGCGGGGCTGGTCACCGAGGCGGTTACGGCGCTCGCGCAGCTGGCCTTCAGGACGCTGGCGGTCCAGCGTCTGGAGTTGATCACCGACGAGGCGAACCTTGCGTCGCGCCGCGTCGCCGAACGCTGCGGCTTCGCGCTCGAAGGCGTTCTTCGCAACGAACGCCGGGCGCCGGACGGGACCCTGCGCCACACGTGTATCTATGCCAGGCTTCCGGTAACGGCCGATCAGGAGTAAATTGCCGCCACCACCCGCCTGGAGCTTGCCATGGAACGACTCGATGCAGCGCGCTGCCTTCTGATCTCCGTCGGACTCGTGATCGCAGGTTCCGCTGCGGCGCAGTCGAGCGGCAAGGCGCCGGCGGCCACCTCGGCGCAGGGCAGCACCAAATCCGCGCCGGCCAAGGCCACCGCGGCGCCCAAGAGCCTGGACTTCGTGCCCAGCACCAGCACCAAGGACACCGCGGCCACCCGCACGGCGGCGCCGGTGGCGGCCCAGCCGGCGCAGTCGCCGGTCAAGGACCGCTCGAACTGCCACTCGAGCGCGAGCGACGCCTGACGCTCGTCCGGCGCGGGCCTTCCCTGGCCCATGTGGGTGCTCAAGGCTTGCGCCGTCTGGCTGCTGATCCTCGTCTGCGCGGTCCTCAACGGCGCACTCCGTGAGGGCTGGCTCGTGCCGCACCTGGGCAGCGTTGCGGCCTTCGTCGCGAGCGGCCTGATCCTTTCGATGTGCATCCTGGCCGCCGCGCTCCTGCTGGTGACCTGGATGCGCGCTGCGGGCGCAGGCCGGTACGGGCTCGTCGGCCTGATCTGGCTCGGCCTCACGCTCGCTTTCGAATTTGGCTTCGGCCTTTTTGTGCAGGACAAGACCTGGCCGCAACTGCTCGGCGCCTACACCTTCGAAGGGGGCAACCTCTGGCCGCTGGTGCTCGCCGTCACCTTCTTCGCGCCGCTGCTGGCAGCCCGCCTGCGCGGCCTTCTCGTCCGCCCCATTCGATAGGAAACACGATGCAGCTCACCGAGATGATCGAAGCCGTGCAGAAGAAGCTCAAGGTCCAGGTCGACGGCAAGCCGGGCGCCGAGACGTGGGGCGCCATCTACGCGGCGATCGTCAAGCCGTCGATCCGCGGCGTGCCGCCCGGTCTCGCCATCTCGAAGGTGGACGACCGGAGCGAGAAGCACATCGCCACGCTGGAGCCCGAGGTCCGGCCGCTTGCCCGGGCGCTGGTCCAGAAGGCCGCCGCCAACGGCATCACGATCAAGATCATCAGCGGGACGCGGACCTACGCCGAGCAGGACGCGCTGTACGCACAGGGGCGCACGAAGCCGGGCCGGGTGGTGACCAAGGTGCGCGGCGGATACTCGAACCACAACTTCGGCATCGCCTTCGACGTCGGCGTCTTCTCCGGCAACAGCTACCTGCCCGAATCGCCCAAGTACCGGGCCGTCGGTGTGCTCGGTTTGGACCTGGGGCTGGAGTGGGGCGGCAACTGGACATCGTTCGTCGACCAGCCGCACTTCCAGCTGCGGCCGCTCTGGGCCGACGGCATGGCCGAGCGTGACATGCTGGCCGCGTTGCGCGGGCGCGCCGCGGATGGAGCGCCTGTCTACGCCTGACGACGCGGCCCTCAGGCAGGCAGGCGCCTTTCGTACTCCTTCTTGAGCCGGCTCCAGGCGTCCCAGTGCGGCAGCGGCGCCTTGCCGTTGAGGCGGGCAGACAGCACGTCGAGGTGCGCATGCCAGCCGGCGCTGACGTTGAGCAGGACGTCGCGGTCCGGCACGCGGCGGTGGATCACGCTGAGCAGCACCTCGTCGCCCTGGTCTTCCAGGCCGAAGGTGACTTCGGAGTCGGCGCCCCAGGTGAAGACGAGCTTCGTGGGCGCTTCGAGCGCGACGATCCGCGACTGCATGCGGTGCTCCTCGGGGAAGCCGGGCGGGCGCTGGCCGGGCGGGTCGCTCAACTCGCCGTTGCGCCAGACGAGTTCGAAGGGCGCGCCGACCTTCAGCTCCATCGGCCCCGCCGCCAGCCACTGCCGCCGCAGTTCGCTTTGCGTCAGGTAAGCCCAGACCCGTTCGATCGGGCCCGGCAGCAGGCGCTGCAGTTTCAAGGTGGTGGGCTCGGTCAGCACGCCATAGGCGTCCGGGGTTTGCAGCAGTGCGGTCATTTGCTTCTTCCTTTGCGGTTGACGGTGGGGGGCGGGGGTGGGCCTTCCTTCAGCAGGCGCTCGAGCACGTCGAGGCGGCCGCTCCAGAAGTCTTGGTAGAAGCTGAGCCACTCGTTGGCGCTGGCGAGCGGCCCGGGCTCGAGGCGGCACAGGTGCGTGCGCCCGCGCACCTCGCGCCGGATCAGCCCGGCGCTCTCGAGTGCCTTGATGTGTTTCGACGCCGCGGCGAGCGAGATCGCGAACGGCTCGGCGAGCTGGCCGACCGTGCGTTCGCCGCCGGCCAGCGTGCGCAGCATCCGGCGGCGCGTGGCGTCGCCGAGGGCGTGAAAGACCGAGTCCAGTTGCGGCGCTTGAAGTTCAACCATGTGGTTGAATGTAGTGGCTTCGCACCGAACTGTCAACCATCTCGTTGAATATTCAGTTCGCTGCGAAGGCCCGCCCGCGGGCAGCGCGGGCGGGCCGGGCGCTCAGCGGCGTGCCACGACGACTTCGAGGTACTCGCTGGGAATCACGAGCGAGCCCGCACCGCCGCGGTTCAGGCGGCTCATCAGCTGCGTCAGGTCGTCCGCCAGCGCCAGCGCCCCCTCAACCGGCAACGCGGCAAAGGCCTTGTGCACGGGGCCGTACCAGGTGCGGAAGACCTCGATGAAGTGCGCCGCCGAGCGGTAGCGGAAGTTGAACTCGCGCCGCGTCACGGCGATCGCGGCCGCGCTGTCGCCGAAGAGCGATTGCAGGTGCGCCTCGGCACCCCAGAGCGCGGGCGACTGCACGCCTGCTGGCGGCGGCAGGTGGCGCCCGAGGGTCTTGAAGACCTGGCCGATGAAGCTCTCGGGGGTCCAGTTCGCGAGGCCGATGCGGCCGCCCGGGCGGCACACACGCGCCAGTTCCGCCGCCGACCGGGCGTGGTCGGGCGCGAACATGACGCCGAAGGTCGACAGCACGGCGTCGAAGCTCGCGGTGTCGAAAGGCAGCGCCTCGGCGTCGGCGAACTGGAAGTTCACGTCCAGGCGTTCGGCGCGTGCCCGTTCGGCGCCGCGGTCGAGCAGCGAGAGCACGTAGTCGGTCGAGGTGACCTGGCAGCCGCGCCGCGCCGCGGCCAACGTGGCGTTGCCGTTGCCGGCGGCGACGTCGAGCACACGTTCGTCCCAGCGCAGGTCGCAGGCTTCGGCGAGCTGTTCGCCGACGATCTGCAGGGTGGTGCCGACGACGGCGTAGTCGCCGCTGGCCCAGGCGGCCTGTTGGCGGGTCTTGACGGCCTGGAAGTCGATGGGGGCATTCATGATGTCTTTGTCCTTTGAAGTGAGTTGGGTTGAAGGTGATCTCAATCCGCTGCGATCAGCAGCTTCGCTGCAGCCAGCTCGCCGATGCGCTGGCCCATCGTGGTGGCCGCGTCGTTGGAGAAGCGGTAGTGCAGGCCGCCCCAGACACGCGCGTTGGTCACCTCCTGGGTGAAGTCGTCGACCCGCGCCCAGCGGCGCACGGCACCCTTGGCGCTCGGGCTGCTGGTGGACAGCACCGGCATCGGGCCGTTGCCGACCTCGGCCTGCAGCACCGCGCCGACGGCGCCGGCCAGGATGCTGTGCCCGCTCGGGTATTCCGGGTGCATCGGGTTGTCGACCAGCGGCACCCACGACGCTTCGCGATCGGTGGCATCGTTGGTGTCGACATCGCCGTTGCGGATCGCGGTCGCCGGGCGCCAGAAGTTGTAGTGGTACTTGGCGTCGAAGACCGCGATCAACGCGTCGTCCATCGCCTGCGCCACGGTGGCGAACAGGCGCGCGTTCTGCGCCACGTCGCGCCCCGGCGCATGTGCCACCGAGCGCACCACGCCGTGGTAGATCGACGGCAGCGAGTACTCCCAGAAACGCGCGACCTCGGTCTGCTCGGCGCTGCGGCGCGTACTGTTCCGCGCGCCGAAGGCCTTGACCTCGCTGTAGTCACGCGCCCACGTCGTGCCCGCCAGCGCGGGCGGCGGGGCCGGGCGGAACTGAGCCGCGCTCGCCATCAGCCAGGGTTTGCGCTGCGCCCATTGCGGCACCGCGGGCGTCGCCGTCGGCACGTAGGTCCCGGCGCTGGTTTGCGGCCGGTAGGCTTCGGCCGCGCCGGCGCCGTCGTCGGCACGTGCCGCCAGTACCGCGGCCGCGGCCTTCTGCCCGGCCGCAATGCCGGCCGCTTTGGCCGGGCCGTCGGTGATCGCGGCCAACGCGGTGTTGTAGGCCGCGTCGATCGAGGCCTGCGCCGCCGGCACGAGCTTGAGCAGCGTGGTGTGGTTGGCGGCGGCGACCGCGGCGTCGACTGACGCCGGATTGCGCCGGCCGACCGTGCCCACGGCTTCGTGGACGGCGGTCTGCACGAGCGCCATCACCCGGATCGCGGGCGGCGTGCCGAGTTTGGCTTCGACGATCGCTTCGCCGGCCCGGATGTTCCAGTCGGTGACGGCGTCGGCGCTGGCACCGGCGCTGAGGCCGGCGAGCAGCGATGCCGTCAGACCGGCGCGTTTTGCATGTTTCGAGCTTTGCATGATGGTTCCTGTGTCGGTTGAGTCGAGGGGGGTGGTGAAGAGAATCGGTCCCTCTGCTGGTTGAATCGGAATCCGGCTGCAAAAGGCGACACGCCGAACTGGAGCCCGTGGTCGATCTCCGCGGTGGCGCGCGCGACCGACTGCTGCACCCACGACCACGAGGTAGGCCAGGTGCGCCATCGCGACCACTTCACCGCGGCGGTCGAAGACGCCGAAGACCTCGTCGCCTTCGAAGTCGATCTGCTCGGCACAACGCCGGAGCTGCGCGTCCGACACGGCGGCCGCAAAACGCAGGTGGCGATCGCGGCCCGGCAGCGCCAGAAGGTGTTCCGGCACCCGCGGCCGGTGGCGTGCCGCCAGCGACCGCACCAGGATTCGCTGCTTCATGGCAACGCGACCCCCAGCGAAGCCGGCAACGCCGGCGCGAGCTTCCGGCGCAGCAACGACCACCAAGCCGCGCCATCGAGGCGCGGCGAAGGCCGCACGACGGGATCGTCGATCACGATCTCCAGCGCCTGCCCGCTTCGCAGCGGATAGATCAGCACACGCGCGTCGGTGTCGACGACAAACGACTCGCCCGGCTCGAGAACGATGTCTCGCAGGTCGTTGTCGATCGTGATCCAGGCGCTGCCGCGCAGGACGGTCAGACGGCTGGACTGGGCCTTTTGGAGGCGGGCGAAGCGGCCGACGGTCAGCGGCAGCCGGGCGCGGCAGGTGTGGATGAACATGATGAATCCGTCGTGAGGGGTGGTCAGGGCGTGTTGCGATAGAAGTAGTAGTCGGCGGTGTAGGACACGCGCGCCCGGTGGCCGGCGGTCTCGGGGCCACAGTCGGTGGCCGGGGCCGCGCCGCCGGCGGTGTTGACACGCTGGATGCTCGAGACGCCGCTGAAGACGCCTTGCGGGCCGCTCGTCTTCGCGCCCAGCAGCAGCCAGGGGATCGTGCCGGCGACAGGTGCGTCGGCCCGGTGTTGGACCGTGCCGACGACCGTGCTGCCGTCGTTGGCCTGCCACCGAGGGCCCTCGCCGTGCCAGCCGATGGCCTTGCCGCGGGTGTCGAAGAGTTCGGCCTGCGGCGCCACGAAAACCCATTCGTGCGTCGCCGCGGCGCCCGCGGCGGCGCTGCAGGTGTAGATCTGCACGCCCTGAGCCGGGACGATCATCGCCAGCGATTCGCCGGCGGCGGGCCGAAGCTTGTCCGGCACGTCGATCGCGTGGGGAGTGGCACAGGCGGCCAGCAGCGATGCGAGAAGGCCGGCCGCGGCCACGGAGGGGTGGGTTGTCGCCATGAGAGTTCATCCTTCAGTGCGGCCCGGACGCGGGCCGTCGTGCAGGAGGAATCGGAATCGGCGTGAAAAAGGCGACAAACGGCGCTGCCGCGGCGGTCAGCGCAGGTTCGACGACACCCGCTGCCCGGCCACGGCCATCGCCCGCGCTTCGATCGTCAGCGGGTGCGCCGGACCCAGCCCGCCTGTCAGCGCGAGCGACGCACGCGCTGCCGTCGCCGCCGCATCGCCATGGCCGCTGCGTTGCACCCGCGCCAGCGTCAACAGGGCCTCGCCGACATCGGCGCTCGCGGCGGGATCACGCGCCACGCCCTCGGCCACCGCCACGGCTGCCGTGGCCAGCGATTCGGCGCGTGGAACGCCGGCCGCCGCCAGGTGCACCTGCGCTGCGACGCGCAGCGCAGCGGCCAGCGCCAGCGAAGGCGGGGCGCCGGGGTACTTCAGGCGCACCAATTCGGCTTCGATCAGCGGCAGCGCCTGCGCGGCGTTCCCGCGCGCCAGCAGCAACTGTGCGCGGAACGTCGCCGGGGTCAAGCGCCAGGCCCCGCCGGGCTCGGCGCCGCCCATCGCCCGGAGCTGGGCTTCAGCGTCGTCGGGTCGGCCGAGCGCGAGCAGCGCCTGCGCCAGGACGAAGTGGCCGGAAACGATGGCGAACACATTGCCCTGGGCCTTTTCGCGCTCGGCCACCTGGGCCAGCAGCGTGTGGGCGCTGGCGGCGTCGCCCAGGCGCAGCATCAGCACGCCGCGGGTGCTGTCGAACCAGGTCGGCGCGGTGCCCGCTTCGTTCATGCCGCGCCAGCGCGGAACGAGCGACTCGATGATCGTGTGTGCCGGCAGCACCTCGCCCCACGCGTACAGCGTCAGCGCCTCTTCGCGCCGGGCGCCGAGGTAGTCGATCGACTCGGTGCGCCCCGCTTCTTCGTCCAGCCGCTGCTCCTGCTTGATCACGGCGTAACTCGCCGCCAGGTCGCCGCGCGCCCGGTGCAGCAGGTTCATGTACGACAGCAGCGAGCGGTAGCTGCTGCCGCGGGTGTCGCCGGTGGACTCGATGTGCGCCAGCGCGTCCGCGATATGAGCGGTGGCGCGGCCGAGGTCGCCTTCGGCCTGCGCCACGTCGGCCTCGGAGCGCAGGCAGGCGGCCACCAGGCCGACGCCGGGACGTGACACCCGCGCCAGGGCCTCGCGCCCGACCCGCAGCTGTTCTTTCGCCTGCGCGAGCCGGCCGCGGCGGACCTCGGTATCGACCGTGTTGCAGGCGACGTCAGCGAGCAGTTGCGCATCACCGCTCGCGTGCGCGATCTTGGCCGCGCGCTGCATCACCGCAAACTCGTTGTTGGCGTCGTTCAGCGTCAGGTACTGGCCGGCGATCGGCAGCAGCAGGTCGACCGCGATCCGCGGGTCCTTGCCGAACTGCTTCTCGACCAGCTGCACGCTGCGCTCGAGGATCTCGCGCTGGGTCAGCGGCCGGTCGGCGCTGCCGAGCGCGTTCAGCATCAGGTTGAACAGGTTGCCCTTGGCGAGTGCGCGTTCGGCCTGGAAGAGCGCGTCGTCGCGCTCGCGCCGCGCCTCGACCGCCTGCCAGGTGGTGCCGATGACACCGGCCACGAGCGCCGCCACGGTGACCGCCGCCGCGCCGACGCCGAGGCGGTGCCGGCGCACGAACTTGGCAGCCCGGTAGCCGAAGGCATCGGGCCGCGCCAGCACCGGCTCGTTGACGAGGTAACGCCGCAGGTCGTCGGCGAAGGCAGCGGCGGTCGGGAAACGCTCGGCGGGCGACTTCTTCAGCGCCTTGGCGACGATGTTGTCGAGGTCGCCCCGCAGCATCGCCGCTGCGGGGTTGGTTCGCGCCGCGGCGTCGGACAGCCGCTGCGGCTCGGTCTCGACCACCGAGCGCAGCCGCTGCACCGGGGTGTGGGTCGCCCTGGCGGTCGGATGGGTGCCGCCGAGCAGCACGAACAGCAGCACACCGAGCGCGTAGACGTCGGTCGCGGTGCCGACCTCGTCGCCCTGCACTTGCTCCGGCGCCGCGTAGTCGGGCGTGAAGGCACGGCCGGCGAGCTGGGTCAGCTCGGTAGCCTGCGCCGGCGAGCTTTCGTCGTCGAGCAGCTTGGCGATGCCGAAGTCGAGCAGCTTGACCGTGCCGTCGGGTGTGACGAGGATGTTGCTGGGTTTGAGGTCGCGGTGCAGCACCAGCCTGCCGTGCGCGTGCGCGACCGCGGCCAGCACGCCCCCCATCAGCCGCACACGCGCCTCGACGCCCAGCCCCTGGCGGTCGCAGAAGCGGTCGATCGGCTCGCCCTCGACGTGCTCCAGCACCAGGTACGGCTGCCCGCCGGGCGTGACCCCGGCGTCGAGCAGGCGTGCGATGTTGGGGTGCGCCAGCCGCGCCAGCACGCTGCCTTCGCGCTCGAAGCGCTGCGCGCCGCCGCGCCCGACCAGCGCCAGGTTCAGCAGCTTGACCGCGACCCGGCCTTCGAAACGCCCGTCGCTGCGCCGCGCGAGCCAGACGCTGCCCATGCCGCCGGCGCCGATCGGCGCCTCCAGCGTGTAGGCGCCCACCGTCGTGCCCGCCAGCGTCGCGCCCGCGGGGCCGTCGAGCGCCGTGCCTTCGAGGAAGGACTCGTGGCCGACCGCGTGCTGCTGTCCGAGCAGTTCGGACAGCTCACTCGCGAGTGCCGCGTCCTGCGCCCGCAATTGGGCGAGGCGGTTCGCGCGCGCCGCGCCGTCGAGGTCGAGCAGCTCGTCGAGCAGCGGGCTCAAGGTCGCCCAGCGTTGAGGACTCACATCGACCATCGGGACTCAATGGCGAAACGACAGGACGGGTTCAGTCGTCGCGCATCACGTGGCGCAGGAACAGGCGCGCCTTGTTCCAGTCGCGTTGCACGGTACGCTCCGAAACACCGCGCATCGCGCCGATGTCGTTGAAGCCGAAGCCGCAGAAGAACTTCAGCTCGACCAACTCGGCGAGCGCGGGCTCGGCCACGGCGAGCGAATCAAGCGCCTCGGCCAGCGGCCCCATCTCGTCGGCGGGCAGCGGCACGGCGTCGGCGCTGGCGGTGTCCCAGGCCGTGAGATGGAACTCGCCACCCCGCTTGATCGCGCGGCGCTCGCGCACGTAATCGATGATCAGGCCGCGCATCGCCCGCGCGGCGTAGGCAAAGAACCGCCCGCGGTCGGGAAAACCCGCGTCGCGCTGGCTCAGGTTCAGGTAGGCCTCGTGCAGCAGCGTCGTCGCGCCGAGCGTGAACCCCGATGCGTTCAGGTGCAACTGCTTGCGCGCGAGGCGGTGCAGTTCGCGGTACAGCGCGCTGAAGAGTTCGGATGTCGCCTGCACGTCACCCCGCTCGGCCGCGGCCAGCGTCCGCGCCAGCGCCATCGTGTCGACGTCGCCGTCGTCTTGCATCGCAGCTACTTGCGGGCGGCCTTCTTGGCCGGCGCAGCCTTCTTCGCCGGCACGGCCGTCTTCGCCGCCGCGCCCTTTTCCAGCAGCGCATCGAGATTCTTCTCGATCTCGCTCTCGATCGTCTTGCTGAAGGCGCCGAGCAGGAAACCCAGTCGGGCATCGAGCCGGAAGTGATCGTGTGCGACGACGAGCGTGCCGCTGACGCCCGAACGTGTGAATTCCACCGTGTCGCTGGTGTCGCCTTCGATCACGGTGCAGGCCATGTCGAACTTCTCTTCCACCTGCTCGGCCCACAACCAGGCCACCTTGCGCGCCTTGGGCAGGCCGAGGGTGTGGTCGCGGTGGATCTTGATGTCGGGCACGGTCGGGTCTCCTCGGCGGTCTCAGGGTTGCAGTGTCGCGCGTCGCTGCGCCTTCGGCAACGCGGCCAGTTCGGCGACACGGGCGTAGAAACGCGAGAAGTCCGCACCCTGCTCGTTGAAGACGCGCTCGAAGCCGGGAACGAGTTCGTTGTAGACCGCCTGGACGCCGAAAGCGGCATTGTTGGCACGTTCGAACCAGCCGTCGTACCCGGCAAAGCCGCCCCAGCGTGTTGCCTTCAACTCGGCGTAATCGACGCGCAGCTGCGCCATCAAGGCGGCCTTGCCGGCGCGTTTGTCGTCGTCGCTCGTGTTGCGGCGGTACAGGGCATCGAATTGGCGCCGGTAGGCCAGCGTGAGGGCGCGGAAGTCCTGCCGCCGGCCGTCGAGTGCGGCGTAGTCGGCACGTGCCTGCGGACCGGCCTGGGTGGCGAGCCAGCGCTGGCCGGCGATGCGCTCGACCGCGGTGGCAAAGGATTCGTTGAACATCGTGTCGTCGGCGGCGTAGACGACCTGGTGCGCCAGTTCGTGGAACAGCAGCCGCGCCAGCTCGCCTTCGGGCCAGTTCACGAAGGTGTTCAACAGCGGGTCGCCGCCGAGCCAGTCGGTCCAGCCGAGCGTGGAATAGGCCGGCACGCCGTAGACGGCGACCTCGTAACCTTCGGCCCTCAGCTGCGCGGCCAGCTTGTCGGCCTCGGCGCGGTCGAAGTAACCGCGGTAACCGACACAGCCCATGACCGGAAAACACCAGGTCTTGAGCGTGAGCGACAGCTCGGGCGCCGCGACGACGTTCCATACCGCGGCGCCGCGTTGCAGGTCGGCATAACCCCGGTAGCTCTTGTTGTCGGGCAGCTTCAGCTCCGCGACCGCGAACTCGCGCATGCGCTGCGTGAGTTGCAGCCGTTCGCGCAGTCCGGGCGGGGTGGCGGGGTCGGCTACCCATTCGGTGACCGGGCGGGAGCGGTTCAGCAAGTCCAGATGGCCGCTCACCGATTGGGCGTAGTAGCCCACGCTGCAACCGCTGCCGAGACACACCGCGGCGGCCGCGATGAAAGCTGCGCCGGCCAGGGCGATGCTCGCCATCAGGACCCTGCGGCGCACCCGCGGCTCACGACGATCGCACTTCCACCAGGCAATCGTAGAAAGCCGGTGCGCGCCCGATGTCGGTCAGGCGCTGGTGCGTCAGCTCGTTGACGTTGGTGCCGTCGACACCAAGCTTCTTCCACCAGACGCCCAAGCCGTTGACGACACCGGGCCGGGCGCGTTCGCTCACAGCGGCCTTGCAGCGGTAGCGGCCGCGGTCGTTGAAGACCTCGACCATCGCGCCGTCTTCGATGCCACGTGCGAGCGCATCGGCAGCGTGCATCTCGACCAGCGGCTCGCCTTCGATCGCGCGCAGGCTCTTGACGTTGACGAAGCTGGAGTTGAGGAAGTGGCGTGCCGGCGGCGAGATCATCGCCAGTGGGTAACGCGCCGCCAGCGCCGGGCTGGACTGCGCACTCTCGTAGTTGGGGATGAAGTCGGGGACGCCGAAGCCCTTGGCGTCGACGATGGCGCGGCCGTCGGCGGTCGGGAAGCCGCCCTCGGCAAACGGCAGGTCGGGCACCTGGAGCCGGACCCAGCCGAGTTCGGCCATCGCGGCGTAGTCCACCGCTTCGGGCCGGAACGCTGCGCGCGCGATGGTTTCGTCGCTGTCGCTTAAACAAGGTTCGGTAAACCCGCTGCGGCGGGCCAGTTCGCGGAATCCCTCGGTGCTCGGCTTCGATTCGCCCACGGGCGCGATCGCCGGGTGGTTGATGAGCGCGTAGGTGTGGCCGTAACTGCGCTGCACGTCCAGGTGTTCGAGCTGCGTCGTCGCGGGCAGGACGTAGTCGGCGAGGTCGGCGGTGTCGGTCATGAAATGTTCGAGCACCACGGTGAACAGGTCTTGGCGGCCGAAGCCGGCGGCGACCTGCTTCGAGTCCGGCGCCACCGCGACCGGGTTGCTGTTGTAGACGACGACGGCCTCGATCTTCGGCCCGAAGGCGGCCGACGACTTGCGCTGCAGATCGTCGCCGATGGTGCTCATGTTGACGATGCGCGGGCGAGGATCGGGCATCAGATCCGGCCGCTCCAGCGCCGCACTGTCGATCGCCGGCGCGAACCAGCCCGACGACGACAGCAGCAAACCGCCGCCACGCTGGCGCCAGGCGCCTGTCAGGCAGGGCAGCAGCGCGACCAGGCGCACGGCGTTGCCGCCGCCCTTGACCCGCTGCATGCCGTAGTTGAGGCGGATCGAGGCGGGACGCGTGCTGCCGTAGTCGCGGGCCAGGCCGCGCACCTCGTCGACCGTCAGGCCGCAGACCTGCGCCGTGCGCTCGGGTGGCCATCGCAGCGCACGTTCGCGCAGCGCCGGCCAGCCGCCTTCACCCTGCTGCACGTGGCGTGCGATGTAGTCGTGATCGAGCCAGTCGTTGACGATCAACTCGTGCATCAGCCCCAGCGCCAGCGCGCCGTCGGTCCCCGGCAGCAGCGCGATATGCTGCTGGCACTTGTCGGCGGTTTCGGTGCGACGCGGGTCTATGCACACCAGCCTGGCGCCGCGCCGCTTCGCCTCCTGTGCCAGCCGCCAGAAGTGCAGGTTGCTGCCGATCGAGTTGCTGCCCCAGATCAGGATCAACTGGCTGTGCACGTAGTCCTCGACGTGCATGCC
>Ga0190271_10000576_pt1 | contig 18898 bp, 17 predicted proteins | sample Popmic356T_FD_133747 | JGI IMG/M metagenome (GOLD analysis project Ga0190271, IMG submission 133747) | Populus adjacent soil microbial communities from riparian zone of Weber River, Utah, USA - 356 T | ecosystem: Environmental > Terrestrial > Soil > Riparian zone | place: USA: Utah | collected...
AGCCGTTCTTCGTGGCCGAGCAGTTCACCGGCTTCAAGGGCAAGTACGTCCCGATTGCCGAAACCGTCAAGGGCTTCAAGGAGATCGCCGAGGGTAAGCACGACGATCTGCCGGAGCAGGCCTTCTACATGGTCGGACCGATCGAGGAAGCGGTTGAGAAGGCCCGGACGATGAAGGACGCGTAGGCTGGGAGTATGGCTCTTCCTACGAAGCTGACGCTCGAGATTGTCACGCCGGACCGCGCACTCGTCACCGAGCAGGTAGACGAAGTCGAGCTGCCCGGCTCCGAGGGGTACTTCGGCGTGCTGCCGGGCCACAGTCCGCTTCTGGCGTCGCTCCAGGTTGGCGAGCTGTGGTATCGAATCGGCACTGAGAAGCACTTCCTCTCTGTCGCGTTTGGTTTCGTCGAGGTTCTGCCTGAGCACGTGACCGTTCTCGCCCGGATTGCCGAGAAGGCGCAGGACATCGATGTGGCTCGAGCAGAAGCGGCAAAGAAGCGCGCCGAAGAGCGCGTGGCCGCCGCGCCGAAGCCCGACATCGACTTCGAACGCGCCCGAGTTGCGCTGATGAAGTCATTGATTCGCCTTCAGGTCGCTTCGCGCGCGCGCACCAGAGCTTGATCGGTCGCGCGTGAGCGACCTGAGGGTGGCAAGATCACTTCAGCCACCGACGCCGTGAGAACCACCAACCCTCGAGCATCGTCCCGGGAAGCCGCTGCGGAGTTCGCACGCCAGGTACAACGCCGCGGCGGCGTCGTGGTGTTCACGAATGGTGTCTTCGATCTGCTTCATCCCGGTCACGTTCGCTACCTGACCGAGGCGCGCAGGCTGGGCGACGCCCTCATCGTCGGAATCAATTCGGACCGATCTGTCCGAGCCAACAAAGGACCTGAGCGCCCGATCAATCGCGCTGAGGAGCGCGCCGAGATCCTGTTGGCTCTGGCGTGCGTCGATGCTGCGGCAGTGTTCGACGAAGACACGCCCCTTTCGATCATCACGCAGATTCAGCCGGACATTCTGGTCAAGGGAGCGGACTGGGGACCAAACAACATCGTGGGGCGCGACGTGGTTGAAGCGCGAGGCGGTCGCGTGGTCCGTGTCGATCTCGCCGAAGGATTCTCGACGACGAATCTGATCAAGAAGACCCCACGAGCCGATCGCCAATGAGCATCAGCAGCCCGCCCTCTCTGACGCTCCGCTCGATTCTTGCGCGCGCGGTTGCGGCCGCTAGTCTCGATCGCACCGTTCCGATCACGGCTGGACTGACAGCCTCTGCCAAGGCGCTTGCCGTCGCAGGCTGGGCGCGAAGCCGGCCGGGCGTGACAGTCGTGATCACGCCGACAGACACCGAGGCCGAACAGCTCGCGGCTGACATTCGCTTCTTCTACAGCGGTCTCGAGGCCGCGTCCGGCGCAGCGATTGAGGAAGCGGTTCTTCATCTCCCCGCGCTGCAAGTCGATCCCTATCGAGGGATGACGCCGCACTTCCGGGTCTCCGCGGCGCGGGCGAGAGCGCTTCACGGTGCCATCTCCGGATCCGTCCGGATCATCGTGGCGTCCGCAGCCGCGATGCTGCCGCGAATGAGCTCACCCGAGCGCCTGCTGGAGGCCTCGATCGAGCTTCGAGTTGGCTCCGAGATTGAGCCGCTGAAACTGGCCGACCTGCTCGTCGACGGAGGCTTCACCCGTGAAGACCCCGTCGATGAGCACGGAGCCTTCTCCATTCGAGGCGGAATCGTCGACGTATTTCCAGCGACGGCTGCCGAACCCGTGCGCGTGGAGTTCGTCGGCGACATGGTCGAGACGATTCGCCGTTTTGATCCTGCGACACAACGATCGACGGGGCAGACCGATCAGGTGCAGCTCGTACCCGCGCGCGAGCGATTCGACGACGGCGAGCCGCTTGTCCCGATCACCGACTTCATGTCCGCTGCATCGGGCGGTGTGCACTGGGTCATCTCTGAACTGGACCTCGTTCAACAGCAGGCCATCAAACTCCGCGACCAACTTCAAAACAGCTATCAGGAGGCACAAGGACGGGGGCATGTCGTTGCGCTGCCGCCGGAAGAGGCATTTGTGGATTGGGACGCGCTCACGGTGCGCGTGTCGACCGGGCCTCGCCTCGAGGAGTTGGCGATTGATGAGAGCGGTGTCCACCAGGTCAGCTGCCAGCCGGCCATGGAGTTCCACAGCCGGATAGCAGACTGGGTTGCTGATATCCGGCGCGCACGGGAGCGCGGCGCGACGGTGATTGTCGTCACAGGCAGCGTCGGTCGGGCGGAGCGCACCGTTGAGATCCTGCACGACTACGAGATCGTCGCGATTCCAGTCGAGCGGTCAGAGGATGCGCACTCCGCGGCTGTCCTTGTCGCGCGCGGAAGTCTCTCGAAGGGATTCTTCCTCGAAGAAGCCGGCCTTCAGGTGTATGCGGAGACCGACGTCTTCGAGGAAGAGCGACGCGGCCCTGAGCAGCGTCGAAATCTCTCGCGCACGTTTCTTTCTGACCTTCGCGATCTGAAAGTCGGCGATCTGGTTGTCCACGTCGATCACGGCATCGGTGAATTTGTCGGCCTGAAGCAGCTGGCGACAGGTACTCGCGCAGCGAACGCATCGGGTGCCGACATTCAGGAATTCCTCGAGCTCCGCTATCACGGCGACGACAAACTGTTCGTTCCCGTCGAACGCCTCGATCTGATTCAGAAGTACACCGGCGGCTCACGGCCTGCGCTCGATCGTCTGGGCGGCACGTCATGGGAGAAGGCGAAGACGCGCGTCAAGAAGGCGATGCGCGACATGGCCGAGGAACTTCTCAAGCTGTACGCGCAGCGAAAAGCAGTGCCCGGGCATGCCTTTCCTCCGGACACGCATTGGCAAGAGGAGTTCGAAGGCGCGTTCCCCTACGAGCCAACGCCGGACCAGGCAACGGCCATCGCTGATGTGAAGCGGGACATGCAAGCGGGCACGCCGATGGATCGCCTGCTGTGCGGCGACGTCTGGTACGGCAAGACCGAGGTGGCGATGCGCGCTGCCTTCAAGGCTGTTCTCGATGCGAAGCAGGTCGCGTTTCTCGCACCGACGACCGTCCTCGCATTCCAGCATCTGAAGACACTCCGCGATCGGTTCGCTGGCTTTCCGGTCAATGTCGACATGGTCAGCCGCTTCCGGACCAAGCAGGAGACCAAGGAAATCCTGGAGCGACTCGCCGCCGGGCGAGTCGACATCATCGTTGGTACTCATCGTCTCCTGTCGAAGGACGTGCAGTTCAAGGACCTCGGACTTCTCGTCGTCGATGAAGAGCAACGTTTCGGTGTTGTGCACAAGGAGCGCATCAAGCAGATTCGCAAGAAGGTGGATGTACTGACGATGACGGCGACACCGATTCCGAGGACGCTGAACATGTCGCTTGTGGGCATTCGCGACATGTCGGTCATCGAAACACCGCCGAAGGATCGGTTGTCGATTCAGACAAACGTCGTCAAGTTCGACGCACCCGTGATCGAACGCGCGATTCGCAGCGAGCTCGCACGAGGTGGGCAGGTCTACTTCGTTCACAATCGCGTCGAATCGATCTTCTCGATCGGAAACCTGCTCCAGCGCCTTGTCCCTGAGGCGAAGATGGCGATCGGCCACGGCCAGATGGGCGAGGAAGAACTCGAGCGGGCGATGCTGGGGTTCGTCGAAGGCAAGTTCGACATCCTCCTGGCGACGACGATCGTGGAAAACGGTCTCGACATTCCGAATGCCAACACCATCATCATCAACCGCGCCGATCGGTACGGTCTCGCGCAGTTGTATCAACTGCGAGGTCGAGTCGGGCGCTCGGATCGCGCTGCCTACGCCTACCTTCTGATTCCACCGCAGGAGTCGCTGGCTCCCGTGGCACGGAAGCGTCTCGCTGCCATCAAGGAGTTCAGCGATCTCGGAAGCGGCTTTCGTGTGGCGGCTCTCGATCTGGAGATTCGTGGAGCAGGCAATTTGCTCGGAGGTGAGCAGAGCGGTCACATCGACACCGTGGGCTTCGAGATGTACACGAAGCTGCTCGAGGAGACGATCCGCGAACTTCGCGGGGAGGAGCTCGAAGAGGATGCGCGATCGACGGTCAATCTCAGGATCGATCTGAAGATCGACCCTGGCTACATCGAGGACATGAATCAGCGGTTGATGGTGTATCGCAAGGTCGCCTCTTCGAGAACGGAGCCGGAGCTGACTGCCGTTCTGGACGAACTGCGGGACCGCTATGGCCAGCCACCGGAATCAGTGCTCAATTTGGCGGAGTTTGGCCGTCTCCGAATCAAGGCTGACCGTCTGGACGTAGATTCCATCGACCGGGAAGGGCGTTTGGTCGTCATTAAGTTCAGGCCCAATGCGCGACTCGATGGTGTTCGTCTGGTGAAGGTCGTCAGCGGTTGGCCCGGGGCGGTTCTCGTGCCACCGGTTTCGATCAAGCTCGATCTGGAGGCGCCGCAGGCTCCGAAGCCGGTTGCGACCCCGAAGGCGCCCCCAGGTAAGGGGAGCCAGGGCCGTGGCAAGACCGAGCCTCAGGGAAGTTGGTGGACGACGCGAGCAACCGCAGGCGAGGTGAAGCCAGGGTTTACCAAGGACGAGGTCCTTCGGAAGCCCGACCTCGATCCACGAGCCGAGGGGGGCATGTTCTCCCGTGTGATGGGGCTGCTCGAGGCGCTCTCGGTCCAGTGACCGCTGTGGTCCCAAGGTCGTATAAAATGCTGATGTTCAAGGAATTGTCATGCTGAAGCAACTCACGGCGGCCACCCTGCTTCTCAGCGCGGTGACCTTCTCGCCGCGGATCCACGCCGAGATCCTCGAGCAGGTGCTGGTCAAGGTGAACGGCGAAATCATCACCAAAACTGAGTTCGAGGCTCGCCAGGTCGCCGAACTCCGCAATCGTCCGGAATTCGCGAACGCCTCGCCGGCGAGCGCAGACCTGCAAAGAGCCGTAGCCGAGATCACGCCGGATCTGATCCTCACGGCCGTCGACGAGCTGCTGCTCGTTCAGCGCGGGCGCGAAAGTGGTTTCGCCCTGGGCGATGCGCAGTTCAATTCGATTCTCGAGAACATCAAGACGTCGAACAATCTTCAGGACGACACGAAGTTCGCGGAGGCCCTCAAGCAGGAAGGGCTGACGATGGCTGATCTGCGCCGCAACCTCGAGCGACAGATGCTCGTGCAGCAGGTGCAGCGTGTCGAAATTCTCGACAAGGTCAGCATCACGGACGAAGAAGCGAAGGCGTTCTACGATGCGCATCGCCAGGAGTTCACGGCACCTGCGGAGGTGACTCTGCGAGAGATCCTCCTCGAAGTGAAGGCCAACGATCGCGGTGTCAACGTTGCTGAAGACGACGCCGTTCGTGACCAGGCGGGTGACATCCGGAAGCGATTGCTGGGTGGAGAGCCGTTTCCCCGTCTGGCCGGCGAATTCTCTGTGGCTGCGTCGAAGGCCAACGGTGGCCTGATCGGCCCGTTGAAGAGTGAGGAACTTGCCCCCGCTCTGAGAGATCTGCTCGCGAAAATGCAGGTCGGCGACATAACCGAGCCCATTCGAACGCAGCGTGGTTATCAGATCCTCAAGCTGGAATCCCGAACCGAAGCCAAGCTCCGTTCGTTCGAGGAGGCGCGCGGAGATATCGGCAACAGGATTGGCGAGCAGAAACTGCGCGGCGAACGCGAGAAGTACCTGGAGCGTCTGCGCGGACAAGCGACGATCACGTGGCGCAACGCCGAACTGGAGAAGGCGTACAACACGGCGCTCACCAAACGGCGTGAGGCAAGCAACCAGCCGGCCCAGGCTGAGACTGCTAAATGAACCAGGACAAACCGATTGCGATACCGGAGGTGTCGCCGAAGCGAGACCCCGATGAGAATTGGTTTGCGCTGTGGACCAGATCCCGGCACGAACAGGTCGTGCGGGATCAACTGGAGCAGAAGCGCATCGAGACCTTCCTCCCCACGGTCACACGTTGGAGCCGCTGGAAGGATCGCAAGAAGAAGATCGATTGGCCGCTTTTCCCGGGCTACTGTTTTGCGCGATTCGATCCGCGTGAGCGTCTGCCTGTTTTGAAGTGCACTGGCGTCGTCAGCATCATTTCGTTTGAGGGAGAGCCGGCGCCGATTCCGGAGCCGGAGATCGACGGAATCCGTCGTCTTGTGCTGAGCGACCTCGCGTACGATCCGTGCCCGATGATCCGTGAGGGCATGATGGTCGAAGTCGTTCACGGTCCGCTGACGGGTGTCATTGGACGACTCGTCCGGAAGAACGACAAGGCTCGCCTGGTGCTCTCGGTGGATCTGATTGGGCAGGCTGTCAGCGTCGAGGTCGACGCGGCAGACGTCCGTCCCTATTAAACGCACATGAAGGTCGGCTCGATCGAACTGCCCTCGCCGTTCGTGGTGGCGCCCATGGCCGGCATGACGGACACCGGCTTCCGTCGTCTCGTCAAGAGACACGGGGGCTGCGGGCTCGTCGTGACGGAGATGGTGTCGTCAGAGGGGCTCGTGCGCGGCATCGATCGAACGCTCGAGTACGCGGAATACACCGAGGAAGAGCGTCCAGTTTCGATTCAGATCTTCGGTGGTGATCCAGTCAAGATGGCCGATGCTGCCCGAATCGTGCAGGACATGGGCGCAGATATCGTCGACATCAACATGGGCTGCCCGGTACCCAAGATCGCCAAGCACAACGCCGGATGCAGTCTGATGCGTGAGCCGGATCACGCCGCTCGCGTGGTTGAGGCGATGGTTGGTGCCGTCACGATCCCTGTGACCGTGAAGATGCGCGCGGGTTGGACGGACAAGGATCGCAACGCACCTGTGCTCGCGAGGAAAGTACAGGACGCAGGCGCTTCAGCCATCACGATTCACGGTCGAACGGCGGAGCAGTCGTACAGCGGCTTCGCAGACTGGGAACTGGTTCGACAGATCGCGAGCGATTTACAGATTCCCGTCTTCGGCAGTGGTGATTGTGTCGAGCCTGAGCACGTCGTCGAGCGGATGAACTCCGGCGTTGGTGGAGTACTTGTTGGTCGCGGCGTCCTGCGTAATCCGTGGATTCTTGCCCAGGCCGCGGATCTCGTTGCAGGCCGTACGCCTCGCGCGGTGAGCATGCAGGAGCGCGGTCAGTTCCTGCTCGACTACATCGATCTGCTTCTCGATCAACGCGAGCACGAGCAACAAGGCTTTCGTCACGTGGCGCCGGGGGCGTCCCAACTGTCAGCCCCGGCATCGGGTCATCAGCGCTGGGTCATCAACAAGTTGCGAGCGCTGTGTGCGTGGTACTCGAAGGGGCTCGACTCAGGATCGCACCTTCGCATTGCCGTCAACAGCGCTGAGAGTGTTTCGCAGCTCCGACACCTCATCGAAGACTTCTTCATGACCGCTCCGGCGGCGGTCTAGCCACTGATGCAGTCCGACGTTTCACGTCTGCTGCGCGAGACCGCGGATACGCTTCGAGCGGTCAGCGACAGCGATTACTCCGTGTCGGTGGAACATGCGCTCAACGTGCTCGAAGAGGCTTTCCGCGCGGGACGGTCCCTTTTCGCGTTCGGAAACGGCGGCTCGTCCGCGGATGCTCAACATCTGTGTGCGGAGCTCGTCGGCCGGTTCCTGCTGGAGCGCCGAGCGCTCCCCGCAATCGCGTTAACAACCAACCAGGCGCTGCTCACTGCGTGGAGCAACGACTATCAATTCGACGATATCTTCGCGCGGCAACTCGAGGGTCTCGGCCGGCCCGGCGACGTCGCGTGGGGAATTTCGACGAGCGGCAACTCCGCGAACGTCGTCAACGGTCTTCGTCGCGCACGGGAACTCGGGCTGCGGACGATCGGTCTGACGGGATCAGGAGGCGGTCGCCTGGCAGAGCACTGCGACGTCCTGATGGCAGTTCCGCTGCGACAAACGCCCAGAATCCAGGAAGTACACCTGGTGACGTTTCACGCGATTTGCGGTGCGCTTGAGCAGCGGTTGTTCGGTGCGGGCTCAGTAGCGTGAAAAGCCACTGACCATGCGATGGTCGCTGGTCTGCGTGTCGGCCGGCTTCACATCACGTCCCCCAGCGAGCGCAAGCGTGCCAGACGACGTCGAACGAGCCTGCGAGCGGACCAGCGCGACCAGGTGGCTACGATCGATGGCCTGACTGGCTGCCTCGCGAAGCGAGATCTGTCGGCGTGTGACGGCGCGCGCCAGCGATTCGTCGACGGATTTCATTTTCGCAGCGACATCGTTTTGCGCACGTGCGAAACCTGCGAAGTCACCAGATTCGATCAAACTGCTCACTGAGCCCGAGGCCAGCACGACATCCTGAATCAGCGCTCGTCCGCCACCGAGACGGCGAAGGCTGCGATAGCCAATCGCTGCGCGGAATGACGCAGCCATGGCGCGGCGCACGTGAGAATCCGAACCGGCAAGCATGCGAAGGGCTTCGACGGTTGTGGGGGCAACCACTCCCGCGATCACGAGGCGGCCACCGGCTGCGGCAAGTACCGCCGCCTGCAATGGCTGTTCGGCTTGTAGACCGGTCACCAGGAGAATGTCCGGACTCTCTTGTGCCGCGCGCCGGATGGCAGCGGCAAAGTCCTTGTCCGTACCGGCAATGGTTCGCTGACTGACGAACGCACCAGTGATGTCGCCGTACGAACGACTGCGTCGCTGCAGGGAAATCAGATAGCCACCACGGTCTCGCCCACTCCAGTCGGCGACGGCGGCGGCAAGTGCCTCGACGTCCGCTTCATTCGACGCTGCAACCACAACGAGGCCGTTGCCCTCGCACGCTGTGCGCACCTGTCTTGGAATGTGCTTGTGCAGGAGTCGAAGTGATGTCGACGGACGCAGATGGAGGATCAGGCCGCTGCCTTCCTGATCGGAAAACACGCGGCAGCTGATGTAGCCGAGTTCATCGTCCTCACGGACCCACTCGCCGTCAGCGCGTGCTTCCCAAATGCCTTCGCCGCCACGCGTGAACGCTGCGGTCGTGTCTTCGATCACGGAAGCCGCAACGGTCTCCTGGCTGATCGGCTGAATGCGTTCGTCGATGCGAGCGGCCGCGGGAGATCCTGCTCTGAGATACAAGGTCGTGGCGCCGAGATCTGCGGCGTGACCGATCCACTCGAACAGGTCGAGCGCAGCGGTGACGTTTGCGACAGGTCGAGGAGCACGAACCGGCTTTTCAACGCGAGTAACCACAGTGACCTCTGGGTGTCGAACCGGTTCGGGACGCACTTCGCGCGGTGACTCGACGGCAGCCTCCGGCGCTGGAGGAGATGGGGGCACAGGCTCCGGGACATACGGAGCAACGGGCTCTGGCTCGTAGGAGGCGACTGGTTCGGGCACGTATGCAGCGACGGGCTCTGGCACGTACGGAGCCACCGGTTCGGGCTCGGCGGCTGCGACGACCTCAGGCTGCTGCTCTACAGGTGCTGGCTCCTCGGCGTAGTTCGGCGCGGGTTCTTCCTGAACCGCTTGCTCTGGGGCGGCTTCGCTAACCGGTGCAGCGTAGTAGCTGTTTGGTGCCGAGTAGCTGACGACCTCAGGTTCTGGAGCCGCGGGCGCCGCGACTTCTTCAATCGGTGCCGGCGCTTCCACCGGCGCCATCGACACGATCAGCTCGATGCAGAAATCCTCACCGACGCGTTCTGCTCTTGCCGTCAACGGACGCGGGAATGATGTCGAGGTCACAGGCTCGCTGACCGATCCATTCGCTGCGAGCTCGTGACGAGCCGCAGATGAGAGGATCTGTTCCGCGAGAGCCTCCACTGCATTGACGGAAAGAACCGCGGAGGCTACGTCGTGGCGTCGCTCGCCTGCCAACACGTGCGGCCGTTCACCGGCTCTCATGACCAAACGGTCTCCACCGGCACGTTCAAGGGCTGCGCACAGCGAGGGCATCAAGCTCATAGGTCTGCGTCCTGCAAGGCTAGGGTGTCTTCGAACTGCAACGCCGCGCGAAACACTGGATTAGGCGCGACTGCGTGCATCGACGATCGAATGACGGTGGCACGGAGAACCTTGCGAACGCCACCATAGCGAAGGAAAACGTCAACGGTTCGGCCGGGACACAATCTTTGATTGGTTTCGGCCAATAAGCCGGTCGCCGATAGATTCACCAGCCGCATCGGAAAGCCCGCCACAGCCAGGCGCAGTTCAGCCTTGAATTCGTGTGGTTCTCGACGCTCGGCGCCTCTTCGCTCAATACGTTGCGGGGGAGCAGCGTGCGGAGGTGGTTCCTCTACTGGCGGTGCGGGTGCTGTTTCCGTCTGCGCTTTCGGAGCGGCAGTGCCCTGCCATGTCGCTTCCAGGCCGGCGATCAGATCGTCAAGCGACGCTTCTTCGGGAAGCTTCACGACGATTTCGTCGTCGGGATCAGGGAGCGAATCGCTCATAAGTGTGTAAAGGTAGCAACCTGTCTGCCGGTGAAGCGATCTTCGGCCACGCCGCAGTCAGATGCTAAAGTGCACTAAAATTCACAGACGTTCTGCAATCCTCACTTGAGCGTTCTCACAATGGCGCCACAGGGGACCAAGGGAAACCGTGCAATTGCAGAAAATCTGAAGTCACACGCGACTTCAGTGTGATCTCCTCAACCTAATCGGCCTATTATCGGCCAGCAAGTAGTCCTCGGTCCTGCTTCCCCTGCAGCCGAGGTCGAGAGGCGCTCATGGCGAAGATTCTGATCGTCGAAGACGACGATGCGACCAGGACCGGGTATCGGGAATTCCTGAAGCTTGCCGGTCACGACGTGATCGCAACAAGCACGTATCAGGAAGGCCGTCATGCGGCCGCCACCGAGAGCCCGGATCTGGTTATTGCCGATCTGCGCCTCGGGGGCTTCAACGGGCTACAGCTGTTGCTCCTGAGTCCTCAGCCAATTCCGACCATTATTGTGACAGGCTTCCACGACGAAGTCCTCGAAGCCGAGGCCCGCCGGGCGGGCGCGGATTACGTCGTGAAACCGATCTCACCTTCCAACCTCGTGACTCTCGTGAAGGAGAGACTCGAGCGCAAGTCCGGTCCGCACTAAATCGCGCGAAGCATCCAGGGCATCGGTTACCCGATCGGGTTTGCGTCGGACGTACAGCTGAGCTACCCTGACCGCGGCGCCCGCGGTTTGTCTCCACGAGAGGCGTCTTTCGTCGGAGCGATCGCTGCCTAATGCCGCCCTTAATCGAGCGTTTTGAAGTAGATCCGGCAGGACGGCTGGCGACCGGCTTGCAGGAGCCTGGTGATCGTTCCCGTGCGGTTCTGCGGGAATCGACTCTGATGTCGAATACCGAGAACCCGTCTCTTGTGGCTCAGGAACCCTCGTCGTTCGAAATCGCTGTTCGTGACCGGTCCTGGGACTGGTTGCTGGAGCTGCGTCGACGACTGAAGGTCGATCTCCTGCTCGTGGACAGCCGTCCATCGGTGCTTCTGCCGACGTTGACCGATCAAGCCGCGAGGCTCTCGGCGATGTTGGAGCACGGTGAGGGCGCATTGCTGGCCGCGATCAGTGCGTCACTCAGGGAACGCGCTTCCCAGGTAATCGATCTCGGCGGGCTGCAAATCATTTGTGTCCCAGTGATCACTGAGCGAAACGCGTGTGGCGCACTGCTGGTGGGACGAGTCAGCCCGTCGCGTCAGGACGCCATTGCGTCCCGCGCTCAACTGGAGCTCGTCGCGTCATGGCTGACGGCCGCAGTGGACGCGCATCTTCTTAGTCCTCCCGCGTTTCCGTCGAGCGGCTTGAATCGTGTTGCGCCGCTTGCGCAGCTACTGGGGCAAGCGTCGGCTCGCGAATCGGACCGGGAATTGATCCGGCTGTTCGGCGAAGCGATCGCCGTGTGGCACGACATCGAGGTCAGCGGGTACGTCGAAACGACAGCGGGCATGTTTGCCCGCGACGTGACATTGCCGGGAACGAAAAAGGGCGAGCGCCCCGCGTTGATTCCGTCGGTAGGGCTACCTGATTCGACCGACCTCGTTCGGTTGCCTCAAGGCCACCTCGATCGCTTTGGGTTACCAGTCAACGACGATGTTTTTGTGCGGCGCTTCAAGAGCAGAGACGGACGATCGTGGCTCATGGTGTTCACCGGCGAGATCGGTGAGTACGACCTTCAGCGAATCGGTGCCTACGTCGCGTTGCTCGATCTCGCGCTCTCCGTTTCGACGAGCGCATTCACCGCACGCGTGACGAGGACGATCGCCGCTTCTCTTGCGACTCTCGATGCTTCGGAGACACAGGCTGCGCGAGCGCTCGAGGAACTGCGCACGGCGCTTGGAGCTGCGGCGGCGACGCTGACGATCGAGTCGAGCAGTGGCGTACAGGCGATCAACATCACGTCACCACCAGGCGCATCGGAAGTGCACACAGACGCGAGTGCGTTCCGACTTGTGCTCGTTAAACGATCCGAACGGCATTACACTACGACCGTTTCGCTCGGACGCAATGAAAGCTTGCAGTTCACGCCGAGAGATCACGCTGCTGCAGCTGTCGCGGCCAGCATGTTCGATGCGTGGGCGCCGGCGGCTCTCGGAGGTGCGCGCGCACATCGCGAACGACGATCGGCACCACGCGGTTTCACAGAAATTCTTCAGCGATCGGCTCGCGAAGCACTCGAGCGCGGAGCACCCATTGCTGTGGTCGTGCTCCTGATTCGCGACGCGGCGTCGTTGCCAGGATCGACGCAACGTTGGGTTGCGGGAATTCGCGCGCAGCTTCGTGCATCAGATCTGGCTGGCCTGCTCGGCGAAGGAGAAATCGGGCTACTCATGATCGAAACGGGCGCTGAGCAGGCGAAGAGCATCGCCGAGCGCCTGAGAGCAGTTGTTGGCGGAGATCCCGGCCAGGAGTCGATTCTCGTTGGCGTCGCCGCTCGGAATCCGGGTCAAGACACGGTGGATGGTATCGTTCAGGACGCTCGTGAAGATGCACTCGCCGGAACCCGGCGAAGGCGAGCGTCCGATTCTCCTCACGGAGTAAATCGCTGATGGCGCTCGGAGATCGGCGTTCTCGCGTACGACTGGAAGTCGTCGGCGCTCTTTGGGCGACACTGGAATTGACCGAACCAGCGCGTGTCGTCAACATCAGTCGGGAGGGTGCGCTGATTACTTCTCCAGTGCCCATGCCCCCCGAATCGGTTCAGCCACTGCACCTGAAGCTCGAAGGACGAGAAGTGACCGTCGATGCCCGCGTCCGTCACATCCGGAGAGTCTCCGGACCGGACGAGCCGATCCGATACCTCGTCGGCGTCGAGTTTCTTTCTGTCCCGCCAGCCCTGGCTCGGGCGACGGATTGGCCACAGGTATAGGGAGGGTCTGCAAAAGACGATCAGCGAGAAGGGAAAGTCTTCCCTGCTGAGAGTCTTAGCCCAGATTCGCCCAGACTTTCTGAGGACCGATCCTCGCGCGAAAGTCTCCTCGCACAGACCCATAAGTCGTTGAAACGCATAGCCTTGTTTTGGTAGACAAACGTCTACCGCAGCTTGGCGACTCACTTGCACTTCGAGGCTGCAGCCTCGCTGAAGCGCTACACAACGCACCGGCAGGCTATAGAGGAGCGGGATGGAGGAACGGCGACGGGTCCCACGCCATCAGGTGGGCGAGGAGTTCGCGAATCTACCAGCGAACATGAGCGTGCGGGTGCTGGACATCAGCACCGCAGGTGTCCTCTTGCAGTCTCCGCGGTTGCTCAATCCTGGCTCACGCGGAAGCTTGCGCTTCACGTTAGCGGGCGCTCCGTTTCTGGCAGACATTCAGGTTCGACGGGTTACCCCAGGCTCGGATGCAGCGTCCGGGTATCGGATTGGAGCCACATTTGTTGGGATGACGTTGGAACACCGGCAGCTCATTGAACGGTTCATGAACAATGATTGATGGCATCGCTGAAAGCAGCAGTTCTCGAGTCAGCCCGATCGGCGCGATTCGGCCGCGTTCGCATGTCCAGCTGACCGGTCGCAGCGCCGAGGTCGTGGCGCTCGAGCAGGAAATTGACCGCGTCGCCCGGTCTGACGCAAAGGTTCTGATCACGGGCGAGAGCGGTGTCGGCAAGGAAATCGTGGCACGCGCGATCCATTCGCGCGGACCGCGAGCCAGCCACGTCTTCGCGCCCGTCAATTGCGCCGGTCTGCCTGAGACACTCCTCGAATCCGAACTGTTCGGTCACGTGAAGGGCAGCTTCACGGGCGCTTATCGCGATAAGCCAGGAAAGCTCGAGACCGCCCACATGGGCACGATCTTCCTGGACGAAGTCGGCGAAATGACGCTGCGGATGCAGGGCTTGCTGCTGCGGTTCCTCGAGACCGGAGAGTTGCAGAAGGTCGGTGCCGATGGCAGCGGCCGCATTGTCAACGTCCGAGTGATCGCCGCCACAAATCGCGACCTGCGCGACATGATCAAGCAGGGGACGTTCAGAGAAGATCTGTTCTACCGTCTCAACGTCATCCACATCGTCGTGCCGCCACTTCGGGATCGTCGCGAAGATATCCCGGTTCTGGCCAGCCAGTTCCTGACGCAGTTCACGGCTGCGGGACGCTCGTCGATCTCGGCGATCACCCCTGAGGCGATGAAAGCACTCACGGAGTATTCGTGGCCTGGCAACGTTCGCGAACTCGAGAACGTGATCGAGCGACTCGTGGTCACCGTGAGCGGTTCGACGATTGGCGTCGAGCACCTGTCGTCCGAAATCAGAGCCTATGACGCAGTCCTGCTTCGTCCGAAGCGTGAGCGTCGCCGAACGGTAGCGGACGACCTCTACAAGCGGATGATCGAGCAGCACGAGTCGTTCTGGACTGCTGTGTATCCGCTCTTCATGGACAGAGAGATCACTCGCGCGAACGTTCGCGAGGTCGTGCGCCGAGGGCTCGAGGAAGCGCGGGGCAACTATAAGATCGTCGCCCGGCTCTTCAACATGGAGGCTCGCGACTACAAGCGATTCCTCAACTTCCTGCGGAAGCACGACTGCCAGATTCCGTTCAAGGAATACCGCTAAGCACCATCCGGCTCCCCACAGCAGCGACCACGAGGGTCTTGGTTTGTGCATAATCCAAGACCTCGTTCGCTGACTCACCGGACAAGCCTTCTGTGAAAAGGTGAGAATCAGGCCTGTTTCGCGTCCAGAGGGCACGGTTGTTGCCACCTCAACCGGACGTGGAGAGGGCCTCATTCCGTCCGGCGGTGTTACAACGGAATATCGACAGTATCCAGGGAGTTCAGTGAGCAGCGATTCCCAGAGAGGGAACGATTATCTTCCCGCCGGAGGATTTCATCGCATTGTGTCAGCCGATGAGCCCGGGCCCTGCAGTCGGCGCCTTAGCCGCGAGCAGCGTCGTGCTCTGCTCGAAGTGCGTGAACGCGTCAATCCCCAGGACCGGCCACGGGAGTTTCTGCAAGACCTTGTAAGCCTGATTGGACAGATCATACGCACCAAGGTTGCGGTTGCTGGCAAACGCGGCAGGTCCTGGGTGATCGCTGCGGAGTCCGCGACCGAACCTCCAATTGCCGTTCACGCCAACGGTGGGCCCCATCCGTTCGACCGTATGAGCGCCACTCCGGGTCTTCGAGTGGAGCTGTGGCGAACGACTGATCGAGACTGGACGCTCGTCAGCCTCGCAAGTCAGCCCGATCCACCTGTCATTCTGATCCTCGAGGGGGACTGGACACCCTGCGCTCTCGTCTTTCGCGATCTCGCCCGGAGTTTTTTCTTCAGCGATGGTGAAGAGGAGCCTGCTACACAGAGCCTGGACGCGATCTCCCAGCATTTGACCCGCGCGCTCGCAGACACGTCGGGTCTCGCCGCGGTCGGAGAAGTCGTGCTGCATCACGTTGTGCAGGCAGTGCCGAGTGGAATGGCGTCACTGGCGGTGGCCGCAGCCGACGGTGAGTTGTCGATCGTTGCCACGCACGGCTATCCGCGCGCCTTGGTGGAGCACCTCCGGATTCCGGCTGGAAGTGGCGTGATCGGAGCGGTTCACGTATCGAGAATGCCTCTGCTCGTGCCCGATGTGACCGCCACGCCAGGACTGGATCGACGCCGATCGAGATATCGAACTGGCTCTTTCGCCGCCGTTCCAATCGTAGCCGGCGCCGAATCCCTGGGTGTTGTATCGCTCACCGATCGCCTGACGCCTGGCCCATACACGCCTGAAGATCTCAACACGCTCGCGGTACTTCTGGCTCCTGCGGCACTTGCGCTCGGCAGGGAGCGGGTCTGGCGTGAGGCGCAAGCGTACGCGCAGGCTGCAGTGATCGATCCCGTGAGCGGATTGTTCAACAGGCGGTACTTTCAGGCACGTCTGGACGAAGAACTGCAGCGTGCGATTCGTCAACTGACGTCGGTCGCTCTGTTGATGGTGGACCTCGATGGGTTCAAGAGCATCAACGACCGCTTTGGCCACGTCGCTGGCGATCTCGTGATTCGCGACATCTCCGAGATTCTGCGTCGCTCCGTCCGGATCTTCGACGTCTGCACTCGTTTCGGCGGTGAGGAATTCGCAGTGATGATGCCGGGAGGGACCGCGGAAAGTGCAGGAACGATCGCGGAGCGCATCCGGCAGCGAGTGGAGGCCTACCAGCGGAGCGAGGCCGATCTCTCCGACCTTCGTGTGACCGCCAGCATCGGCGTCGCTGTTTCACCCCCCGGTGTCACAGCGCGCGACCTTATCGAGAGAGCCGACCGGGCTCTGTACCACGCCAAGAAGGCCGGCAAGAATCGGGTGAGCACGGCGGCCAGCGATGGCAGTGTTCTGCCCGCTTAGGACTTTTCCTTAAATTCAGGGCTCGATCGGCTTGACGCCGCTCAAATTTCTAGTGCTCTCCTGAATCCAGCCCCACTCCAGGTTCCTGAAAATATCGGACTTTTGAACCACCGCTGCCTGAGATAATTCGTGCAACCTCATGCAAAATAGGGTGTTCGCTCATACGCCCAAACGTCGTTGACTCCAGTAATTGTCGCTCGATACGCGGATTTAGCGCAGAAGTGTGATCTTTGACACGACTTTAGCGGACTTTACTGTTGACCTTAGTCGCGTCAAAAAGGCAGACTTATTCCCTTCCGCTTATCTGAGATATTGGAGTCGTTTGAAATGTCGACATTATCCTCACCCCGAACACCCCGTAACCTTCCGTTGCTCCTCGGCGAGAGCCCGGCGATCACTTCGCTCCGGAAAGAGATCGAAGCCGCGGCTCGAACTGACGCCAAGGTGCTTGTGTTGGGCGAGACCGGCTCAGGGAAGGAAGTCGTAGCACGACTGATCCACGAACACAGTACGAGATCGGCGCGAGGTTTCGTTGCCGTTAATTGCAGCGGTATTCCGGAAACGCTGCTGGAATCGGAACTGTTCGGTCATACCCGGGGAAGCTTCACGGGCGCGTATCGTGACAAACCCGGACTCGTCCGCCAGGCAGATCGCGGGACGCTGTTCCTCGACGAGCTCGGCGAGATGAGCCTGCGGATGCAGGCCGTCCTCCTGAGATTTGCGGAGACTGGAGAGATCCAGACGATCGGCGTTGACGGTGTCACCGGTCGATCCGATGTCCGCCTGATCACCGCGACCAACCGCAATCTGCGTGAACGCATCGACGCAGGTGTTTTCCGCGAGGACCTGTACTTCCGGCTCAACATCATCCAGATTCACGTTCCGGCGCTGCGCGAGCGGCCGGATGACGTGATGCTGTTGCTCGGGCACTACCTGCGTAAGGCAAGCGAGACGCATCGTCTGCATTGCCCGGAGCTGACTTCGGAAGCCGAGCAGGTGCTCAGCGCTTACGCATGGCCCGGGAACGTCCGCGAGTTGAAGAACCTCGCCGAGAGACTTGTCGTACGGGAATGGGATCGACCGATCGCACCCGAAGATCTCCCGACGGAGATTCGCGGAAGCCGCGAGACTGCCGCTATCGCGCCAAGCTCCAACGTCGCGTTCAACCAGGACGCGGTTCCAACGGCGCGTCGTCTCGAACGAGGCTCCGGTGCGGCCGATAGACTCTGGGATCGTTTGATCGCCGGCGAGAACTTCTGGACCGTCGTGCACCAGCCATTCAAGGCACACGAGTTGACCCGTGATGATCTGGCAGCGCTGATTCACCGCGGTCTCGAGCATACCCGCGGTAGCTATCGCGCCCTGCTCGGTGTCTTCGGATTGCCCCCGACCGACTACAAGCGCTTCCATGCGTTCTTGTATCAGCAGAACTGCAACTTGCCTGTGGGACCGTATCGCACGGCGCGGGCGACCATGCGTCGGCAGGACCGTCCGCCGTCCGTTTACACGCCGGCCTGCTAGCGAACGAAGCGACCACCAACCAGCGGGAGCGACCCATCGCTCCCGCTTTTCACTAAAGTTCTTCCTCGAGCAACGTATTCAGCCCGACGTGTCCATCGTACACGTCGAAGTCGTACATCAAGGCTTGCTCGAAGCAATCAAAGAAGCGCGCGCCCAGCTCGGTATGCGCAGGATGTTCGAGGTATGCGCGCAGCCCCGCGAGATCTTCGAACTCCAGGATCGCGGCGTAGGTGTAGTCCTCACGCATTAGCTGTTCGTACGCGCGCCCGTGCGTACGTCGCCGCCCGATTCGAGCGCGCTTGATCGCAGAGATGTTGTCGATGGCACTGGCGAATGCCTTTGCGAGATCTTGCCGCTGGCCTTCTTCGAGTCCGGCTCTCGGTCTGAACAACACGACGTGAAGAATCATCGACGCCGGCCTCCCTTGAATGGCGGCCTGGGCCCCGGCCGATTTCGCGGGCCATCGTTTCGTGGCCGATCTTTTCGCGATTGATCGGGGAGTGGCCGATCGGTCCGTGGCCGGTCGGTGCGTGGTTGATCGGTCCGTGGTCGATCGGAGCGTGGCGGGCCGGTGCGTGGTTGATCGGTCCGTGGTCGATCGGAGCGTGGCCGGTCGGTGCGTGGTTGATCGGTCCGTGGTCGA
>Ga0190271_10000577_pt1 | contig 18880 bp, 18 predicted proteins | sample Popmic356T_FD_133747 | JGI IMG/M metagenome (GOLD analysis project Ga0190271, IMG submission 133747) | Populus adjacent soil microbial communities from riparian zone of Weber River, Utah, USA - 356 T | ecosystem: Environmental > Terrestrial > Soil > Riparian zone | place: USA: Utah | collected...
CTTCAACTGGATGTGGCACCAGGGCATGCTGAAGGGCACCGACGAACGCGACATGGTCGCGACGCTCGAATACCAGGCCAAGGGCGGCACGATTCAGGTCGACGGCCAGCCGTGCACGTTGTCGAAGTTCCGTGAGAGCACGAACTACCAGACCTTCAGCCAGCGGATTCAGTACACGTGCACGCGTCCCAACAAGCAGACGGTTTCGAACATCGAGGTGGTCAGCTGGCAATACGCGTGGAACGAGGACACGCCTGGTGCAGAGATCGCTGATACGAAAGGCAAGGTTGCGGCGCTGCCGGCAGCCGTGCAGGAGCGCCTCATTCGCGTCTGGGCCAATCCGCAGGGCGCAGCGAAGTCCGCGCTGGCGGGGACGATGGACGCGTGGAGGCTGGGTGCCAACCCGGGCACGGTGATCGCCGACGGCGTGATGAAGGCGGGCAATACGTCTCTCTCGTTTGACGCGGCTGGCAAACCGGTCCTGACGTTCCCGATTCCCGGCGTTGCAGGTGCAACCGGCACCGCAACGCTCGATGCGAAGTACATGGTCGAGAAGGTCGTGGTCACGCAGGGAGCGACGACCACCGAGTTCACGTACAGCAACTATCAGGACTGGAACAACCCGCTGAACAAGATCGAGGTGTTCTACGCTGGCCGGTTGATTGAGAAGAAGAACGGCGCAGTGGTGCGCGATCTGACGACGAGCGAGACGGAAACCGGGAATGTGTACGTGGTCGTGCCCGTGCCGCCGAGCGTGCAGAAGGCGATGAATGTGACGGCGAAAGCACCGACCATCGTGTGGGCGAGGACGGAGCCGCCAACGAACACGACGGCACCCACACCGCGGATCGGCGGACATCCTGATATGACGGGCAACTGGGCGGAATTCAACATCGGCTGGATTGGCAACTACGGCAGCCGGCGATGCGGTCCGACGCAGGAGAAGCCCTGTACCAGGCAGATCAATCAGACCGAGGATTTCGAGCTCTACTCACCTTCGCGGTTCGGCATGCTGGGTCGTCCTCTCTACAAGCCGGAGTACTGGGACAAGGTTCAGCAGCTCGACATGTGGACCAACAAGGAAGATCCCGTCATGACCTGCCAGCCACTGGGGCTTCCACGTCAGGGCCCGCCGCGGCGCATCTTCCAGACGGAGAACGACATTGTTTTTCTCTACGGGCAATTCCCAGATGCGGGTGGAGGATACCCGGAATTCCGTGTGGTCCCGACTGATGCTCGTCAGCACGGACCGAACGCAAGTTATGCGAGCACGTACTTCGGCGACACGGTGGGGCGCTGGGAGGGCGAGACGCTCGTGCTGGACTCCATCGGTTTCGTCGATACGACGTGGATCGGGCGCGGCGGCTACTTCCATACCAGTGACATGCATATCGTCGAGAAGTTCAGGCGTGAGGGCGACGCGATTTTCTACGACCTGACGCTCGAGGATCCTGAGGTCCTCGCCGAACCGCTGGTGTTTCCGACGCGGATCCTTCGGCGCAGCACCGGCGCAAACGCGGGTCTCATCCCCGAACGTGGCAACTGCGAGACGTCTTTCGAAACCGAAGCGGCCGCCACCCAGATTCGGCACTAGGACTACGATGCATCCATGCCGCGCATGCGTGCTGGCATCGCCGTCGTGCTTGCATTCGTTGTCGTCAGCGGAGTCGTGTCGCTTGCGCAGCGGTTCGGTGTCTTCGAAGGTGCCGGTGCCGGCATTCGGGTGCCACCCAGGGACTTCTACGATGGTGGCTTCACCGTCTGCAAGTGGATGTTCCGCAGCGATCGGTCGGAAGCCGGCGGGATTGGCTGGAGCACCGACTACCCGTATGGCGAAATCAATCTACTCACGCGACTCTCGGAACTGACCAAGGTTCACGTCAGCCGGCACGGCGGCGAGGTCAACTACTGGGTCGTGAAGCTCACCGACGATCAGTTGTTCGAGTGTCCGATGCTGCTTGGTTCGGACGTCGGCACTGCGGCGCTCTCGAATACGGAAGTGCAGCGTCTGCGACAGTACCTGCTGAAGGGCGGGTTCCTCTGGGTCGACGACTTCTGGGGCACACCCGCATGGGATCAGTGGACCGGCCAGATCACGCGGGTGCTGCCCGAGTTCCCGATTGTCGACGTGACGCCGGACGATCCCATCCGACACGCACTGTTCAACATCACCGAGGTCAAGCAGGTGCCCAGCATCTTCTCGTGGGGCGGTCCCGGCAGCGACCCGCGGGAGCGCGGGAGCGACAGTCCCCATGCAGATTTCCGCGCCATCGCCGATGCCCACGGGCGCATCATGGTGGCGATGACCCACAACACCGACATCGGCGACTCGATGGAGCGGGAGGGAGACGATCCGGCGTACTTCGCGGCGTTCTCACCCGAGGGTTACGCGCTGGCGACGAACATCGTGCTGTATGCGTTGACCCATTGAACACACGTGACGATCAACACGGGGGCACAAGTGAACTGACTCATCGGCCGCCGTGACTGGTTCGAATCCTCTATTGGTCGCACGCCGCCGGGCTGAGACCCATCGCATCGCCAATCCTGACGGCGACGAAGCATTGGCCGGTTACTCGATCTTTCACTAACAGCGCAGACGTGCCAGCAACGACTCCCCGACGGCCAGGCTCGGCGATCGGCTCGTTGAGCAACGCTTGAAATCTCAACTCCTCAGGGCGCGGAGTGACAACCTGTGCACCCGCGCGCACGTACATCGTTCCCATCACGGCCGACACGAATGTCAGCCCCAGTATCAAAGTCCTACGTGTTCGTGTCACAGCTGAACTCCTCTTCTTTTCCCTCGCAGACGATAAACATCTCCAATCGCGTTCCAACACGCAAGCTCGACGCTCAGGGCCCGACCTCTCGCGCCTTCTATCACGCGATCGGGTGCGCACCGGCTACCACTGCCGGGCAGATGCGGCATACCTCGCACGAGTAACGTCGTCCTCACGCGATGGCGTGATGTGCGACTCGATGTGCTGCGGTACTTTGCCCGACAGTCAGCACTCAAGGAGAGGACACCGCCATGGCGATGCGAGCACTCGACGCACCTGCAATTCTCAATGTCGTCGGCCCGGCTGTTCGTTACCAGACTCAGAAGGGGACGGCCACGCGAACGGACGCCCTGAGTGTCCTGCTCGCGAGGCAGCGCGCCGCCTTTCTGCAGGACGGGCCGCCGTCGCTTGCCGATCGTCGCGCACGTCTGAAGAAGCTTCGTGCGACATTGCTCGCGCGAAGGGGAGAGCTGGAAGCAGCGCTCGATACCGACTTCGGCCACCGCTCGCGGCACGAGACCGCCATCATGGAAATGCTCCCACTCACGTGGGGCATCGACTACCTGCACAGGAACCTGCCCCGTTTCATGCAGCCTGAGCGACGGCACGTCGCGCTTCCCATGCGCCTCGGCGGCGCGCGCGTCGAGTATCAGCCGCTCGGTGTCGTCGGCATCGTCGCCCCGTGGAACTACCCGTTCTCACTTGCGCTGATGCCGCTCGCGACCGCACTCGCCGCCGGCAACCGCGTGATGATCAAGCCGTCCGAGTTCACGCCTGCGACGAGCGATGTCCTGGCGGCGTTGATCGCCGAGACCTTCTCCGAATCCGAGGTCGCCGTCGTCACCGGCGATGCTTCCATAGGCGCTGCGTTCGCGGGCCTGCCGTTCGATCACCTCTTCTTCACCGGGAGCACCGCGGTCGGCCGTGCGGTGATGCGTGCCGCCAGCGAGCATCTCGTGCCCGTGACGCTGGAACTCGGCGGCAAGTCGCCGGTGCTGGTCGATCGCGGGCAACCGCTCGACCGCGTCGCGACCGCGATTGCATACGGCAAGCTGGCCAATGCCGGGCAGACATGCGTCGCACCGGATTACGTGCTGTTGCCTGAGAGTGACCTCGATGAATTCGTGGATGCGTTTGGCAAGTCGGTGGCGGCGCTCTATCCGGAGGGCCCGGCGAGCGACGACTACACCTCGATCGTGAACGTGCGCCATTACCAGCGCCTGCGTGGCCTGCTCGATGACGCAGAGGCGCAGGGCGCGCGCATCGTCGAGAGTGGACCTTCACCCGAGCGAGCGACGAGTCGCGCCCACACGATCGCGCCGACACTGGTGCTCGACGTCCGCGACGACATGCGGATCATGCAGGAGGAAATCTTCGGGCCCGTGCTGCCGATCGTTGCGTATCGAGATCTGGATGACGCGATCGCCTTTGTGAACGCGCGCCCGCGGCCGCTCGGGCTCTACTACTTCGGATCATCCGCGGCGAACCAGACACGCGTGCTGACGCGAACGACGTCGGGCGGCGTCACCATCAACGGCACGCTCCTGCATTACGCCCAGGAGGACCTCCCATTCGGTGGTGTCGGGCCCAGCGGCTTCGGCGCATACCACGGCATCGAAGGGTTCCGCAGGTTCAGCCACCAGAAGGCGGTGTTCGAGCCAGGGAAGTGGAATGGCGGCGCATTGCTGCGACCTCCCTTCGGCCGGCGCACCGACTTGATCCTGGGCTGGATGCTTCGACAACAGCAGCCCTCGCGTCCACCGATCGAAGTGCACAACGAGATCGTGATTCGCGCCTCGGTCGAGCGTGTGTGGGATGTGTTGACAGATGTCGAGCGCTGGCCGTCGTGGTATCGCGCCTGCCGGTGGGTTCGCATGGAGTCGCCGACGTCGTTCCGGTGGAAGGCACACCCGGTGGAACTGCGCAGCACCGTCGTCGCCACCCAACGGCCTCATTCGTTCGCCATCGTCGCGGACGCCCTGGGATTCCATGCGGAGCGCACGTTCACGCTGCGCCCCACGCCCGACGGCCTCGGCACCGTTGTCGTCAGCCATGAAACCCAGGTGGGCCTGTTCCCAAGACTTGGTCACGTGTACCTGGGGCCGCGGCTGCGCGCGGCCAACCAGGTGATGTTCGAGGATTTGGCGCAAGCCGCCGGCCACCAGCCATAGACAAGGAGATCATCATGAGCCCGACAGCAACAGCAACCATCCCCTCGGCAAACAGCACCGGCGCGCCGTATGTCGCGGGCAACTTTGCGCCTCTCAGAAGCGAGGTCACCTCTTTCGATCTGGACGTGATCGGCCATGTCCCAGAGGAGTTGACCGGCCGCTTTCTACGAATCGGTCCCAATCCGATCGATGAACTCGATCGAGTGCGTCTCGTGCGACATCATTGGTTCGCGGGTTCGGGCATGGCGCACGGCTTGCGATTGCGCGGAGGCAAGGCGGAATGGTTCCGCAGCCGCTTCGTGCTCGATCGAGATGCCGCGAGGGTATTGAGCCGCAAGCCGCTCCTCGGGCCCGGGGAAGGCACGCGCGACGGCAACGTCAACACGAACCTCATGAACGTCGGCGGCACGCTGTGCGCAGTCGTCGAAGCGGGCAGTATCCCCGTCGAACTCGACTACGAGCTGGGAAGCGTTCGCCGGACCGATTTCCACGGCACGCTCGAAGCAGGGTTCACCGGCCATCCGAAGTTCGACCCGATCACCGGCGAACATCACGCCCTCGCGTATGAACCGTTCCAGCCGGTGCGCTACATCTCAGTCGATCGTGACGGGCTCGCCACGACCAAGGCACGGATCGACTTGCCGCACATTCCGCTCATTCACGATATGGCGTTCACGCAGTCGTTCATCATCGTTCCCGACTTCCCGGTGACGTTTCAGCCCGAGCTCTCTCACACGGACTTCCCGTGGCTCTGGGACGAGCGTAGAGAGTCCCGCATCGGGCTCCTGCCGCGCGACGGCGATGTGTCACGCATTCAGTGGTTCGAGGCGCCGCGCTGCTTCGCGTTTCACTTCGCGAATGCCTACGATGACGGCGACTTCACGATCATCGATCTGCCGAAGCATCCGCGGATGTTTCACACCGATCAGAACGGTCCCAACGAAGGCGCGCCTATCCTGGTTCGATGGACGCTCCATCGTCCGTCCGGGAAATTGACCGAGACGGTGATCGACGACCGTGGTGACGAATTCCCGCGGATCAATGGGCGCTTCGGCGGGCAGGCCTATCGCTATGTCTACAGCGCGCACTGGGGCAACGATGTGGCCTTCGGGCCGGCCATGAAGCACGACATGCTGCGCCAGACGACCGAGGTCCATGACTATGGTCGGGGCCGGATGACGGCGGAGCCGGTCTTCGTGAGGAAGCATGGAGCCACGGCCGAAGATGAGGGCTGGGTGCTGTCCTACGTGTACGACCCGCAGCGCGATCTCAGCGACGTGGTCATCCTCGATGCTCAGGACTTTGCCGGAGAGCCTGTCGCGACAATCCGTCTGCCTGTTCGCGTGCCGTTCGGCTTCCACGGGGGGTGGGCACCCGACAGGATCACAGTCGTCGAGTAGAAGTGCGGGAGATGGCGGCGTCATTCAAATCGAATGATGCCGCCAGACTTGCCGCCTCTTAATTGATCGGGACGCGCACCGTCAGCCCCTGTTGGACTAGTACCGGGACGAGCGTGCCGGGCGGCACTTTGACTTCGTCGCCTTTGGTCGCGAGCACCGTTCCGGCGCCACCGACCACTGCGCCAATCGCCGCGCCGCTGCCCCCGCCGGCGATCCCGCCCACGATAGCTCCCACGCCGGCGCCGATACCGCCCTTCTTGACGTCTTTCTTCGTGCTCCCTTCGGCTTCGATCGTCACCGGCGCCGTTTGGATCCGGTGCGTCTCTTTGCGTGCGGAGAGACGGTCGAAATGGAAGGCGATCAGCGCCCTTCCCTTGACGCGTCCCGACTGTTTCACTTCGGTGACCGACCCACTGAGCTCCGCGCCCTTGGGCAATACCGTCTGGCCCGAAACGACCACGGCCTCAGCCAACGATCCCCGGACGGCGTCTTCGACTTTGCTCGTGTTCGAGGCCAGCGTGCTCAGGACCGTCACGCTGAGTGACGTGCCAGCCGGAATCGTGACGTCTCGGAATTGCGGTGCCGGGGGCGCGGCTGGTGTAGCGGGCGGCGCAGCAGCGGCGGTTTGCGTCGGCGGTGCCTCAGCGGGCGCGGCCGGTGTAGCCGCCGGCGGCTGGGCGTCGCCAGTCGTTTGCTGTTGTCCAGTTGGAGAACACGCGGTGGCGAATCCCGCCACGATGACAAGAATGAGGCACAGCTTCATGGTTCCTCCGGATGCGGGTCGGAGCCAACGCAATTTTGAATCCATGTTTCTGGCCCCAGATCCCGAGGCCAACCGGTGAGCCCACCACGGACCGCGGCCGAGTGGCAACGGTATGCCGCGGGCGACCCCCTCGAGGATGCTGATACCATCACGCGCATTCAGGAGCGCTTAAATGAGTACGTTACGCCTCTCCCTGGTCGCGGCGTCCTCGTTTCGTCTCCCCGCGCTTCACCTTTGAGGTCAGTCGCCGCTCGTTCGATCCTGTCGTCGGCTTTGTCTTGCGCCGCCGCTTCGGACGCACTGAGGCCTGCGCGAGCAGCTGGCGTAGCCGCTCGCGCGCGGCGTCACGGTTGGCCGACTGCGTCCTGTGCTCGCGGCTATCGATCACCAGCACGCCCTGGCCCGTCATTCGACCGCCGGCCAGTACTGCAAGCCTCTGCTTGACGTGCGCGGGGAGCGAGGATGCGGCAATGTCCACGCGAAGTTCGACTGCGGTCGACACCTTGTTTACGTTCTGGCCCCCTGGACCGGAAGCACGCACGAATCGCTCCTCGATCTCTGTCTGGTAGACCGCGATCTCGTCGGTGATGCGGATCGCCTCGCGACCGCGCGCTTGTGCGATGTCCCGACTAGCCACGATCGAGGCCGTCTACGATTGCGTGCATGGCATCGAGTGTACCTGCGGGAGCCTCTTGTCGAATGTCACTGATCGTGCGACCGACGCGTGCTGAGTGCCAATGCGACGCCTATCACGACGGCTCCGACCGCAGCTCGCCGAAGGGTCCTGGTGGACTTCCACGCGAGTCTCGTCCAGCTGACTGCCGCGATGGCGTTCACAGCGAGGCGGACGAGATCTTCATGGCGCGGTGCCGTTTGCTCCATTGACGGCAACCTGCAAGGAGCGTCCAGCGGTTCGATTGATAGTGGACGTTCTCGAAATGCGCGCGCCGCCCTCCGCCCGATGAGCAGCTTTCCTTGTGTGTTCTTTTGCCCTGGCGCTTTCCCGTACGGAGACGCGTGTTCGATTTCGGCATTGAGTTCCGCGCCGGCGAGGATAGCGATACCGGATACGTAGAACCAGAGAAGGACGACGATGACCCCACCGACCGTGCCGTACGAACCTTCGTAGTCCGTGAAGTTGGCGATATACAACTTGAAGAGAAGCGATACCAACAGCCAGAGGATGGTGGCGGCTACCGCGCCTGGCGTGATCCAGACCCAATCCTGATCTGCGTCCGGTCCAAAGTAGTAGATGAGCCCGATGCCTGTCGCGACCAAGGCGAACACGAGTGGCCACTGCAGCACCAGCCATGTCCACTCGAATGGCGCGCCCCATCCGGTTGCCTGGCCCAGCCGTTCTGCCAGTGCCGGCCCGCCCAGGACCAATGACAAGGCGACGAGGACGAACACTGCCACGCCGAGCGTGAGCCCAATGGAAACGAGGCGAACCTTCCACCATGGTCGCGCCTCCTCAATGTCATAGGCTCGGTTCAGCGCGCCAACGATCGAGATCAATGCCGCTGAACTGCTCCACAGGGCAGCCGCGACACCGAACGTGAGCAATCCGCCATTCTCGTTGTTGGCCAGCCGCTGCATCTGCTCCTGGATCAGTGCGAGCACCTGCGGCGAGACGAATGGGCCAAGCGATCTGCCTACGTCATCCGTGACATTGCGCAAGGGAAAGAAGCTGGCAAGGGCGAGCAGGAAAAGAAGCGCCGGAAACAGCGCGAGGAAGAAGTAGTACGACAGCTGTGCCGCGAGCCCGGGCACATCATCATCGATCGCTTCACGCCACGTACGGCGACCCAACTCAGACCACGACAGCGATACCGTCTCGAGCACACGGCGCGAAGTGCAAACGCCAAGCCGCGCATAGGTCCCGACTTCTGAATGCCACACCAGCGCGACAGTGGATGGGGGAGTCGATCTTGCAACTTGGCCATCGCCGCGCACGCGGGCCACAGTGCGAAAGGAGAGTCTGATGAGGTCAATCGTCTTCGTGACCGCCGTTGTTGTGACCCTTCAAGTGGCTGCATCACTCGCGCAGCAATCGCCACCGCCGCCGAATGAGCCGGCGCATAAGGTTTATGTGTTGACCGGTTGTCTGGAGCGGGGGTCCGCGCCGGCGTCAGTGTTCCAACTTGCCGATGCCACTGCCATCGGACAGGCGCCTCCGACGGATCCGTCGAAGACGGACGCGGGAGCGCTTGCTGGAACCCGCTCGTACGACTTGCTGCCAGTCTCGAGTGTCAGCGAGCAGGGGATCAATCGTGAAACGCTCGAGAGTCATGTCGGTGGTCGGGTAGAGGTAACGGTGCGTCCCGTGGAGACATCGAGTGCTGCGTCGACGACGGGCACGTCGAATACCACGGCGGCAAAGGTCGAGCAATCCACACCGCGCCGGTACACGGTGGTCAAGATCAGTAAGGTGCCCGGGTCGTGTCAGATTGAACGGCGCTAAAGCGCATTCCGATCGGAGGACCCCGAGCGTTCCGCCCAGGGTCCGCCTACCTCCGTGCGAGTCGATGTCAGCCGCGTGTGAGCGAGCGGCCGAGCACGAATCCGAACGCCGCGGCGACGAGCAGCGCGGGCCCGGGATTGTTTTTCACGACGGTCTCCACGTCGGCCATCATCCGTTTGGCGTCGTGCGTGCGCACGTAGTCGGCGGTTGTGCCCAAACGGTCGGCGGCCGCAGACGCCAATTCCTTCACACGCTGCCCGCCTGGGAATTCGCCCAGCCGCTCCTGGACCTCATCGACTTTCTGTGTTGCTGCTGCTGCCATGTCGGACATCGAGTCTTTGGCCTCGGCCGCCCGGTCAGCGAGCTCATTGCCAAACGCCGCCGTCTTGTCTGCCAATCGGTTTCCTACTGGTGTGTTCCTGCTTGCCATCGGTTACTCCTTCTTGGTTCCTAGCAATTGGTGAGAAGAGCATCTTGCGTACCAGAGTGAGCCCGATTTCTTATCCGCTCAGAGCCGTCGTTGTTCCGAGACTACCCGCCTGCGCTCGCGTGTTTGTGACGTCTCTAGAAGGACGTCCGAAATGGGCGCTACGCGGAGGGTGTTTGTAGATTGCACAACTTGGGGTGAGCGTCTGTAGCCCGAGGCTATAAGCCAACTCGCAGACGAGGTGGTATGGGAACGGCGTATCAGAGATCGGAGGACGTCGTTTTCGCACCCAGACGTGCGGCGAGGCGCCACCACGCGCGACGTTTGGGTAGCTGTGGAGCGGGCGCCGGACGTTCGATGCTCTCTCCACCGGTCTGTTGGCCCGTTCGGGCAACTGGTAACGCCAACTGCTTCTCGAGTTCGCTTACCCGCTCCGTGAGCGTATGGTTCCGAAGCGCGAGGTCCTGAACCATCGCGACGCCGAATTCGGGGTACTCGAGGAACGCGTCGAACACATCATTCCGCCCCAGCGTGAGCACACGCGCGTCCTCGCGGGCGACCGCCGTGTACTGGTGTGCCCAACTCTCCGGCAGAAACAATTCGCCGTGGACTGTTCCGCCCCGAAGAACGCGCACCACTTCGTTGCCCTTCCGCAACTCGACAACCCCCTCGATGACAATAAAGACTCCCTGGTCATCATCGCCTTCGCGGAATACGGTCTCGCCGCGATCGAGCATCACCTCGTTGGCGCGCGCCGCCAGTTGCGCCAGCGGCTCCGTCGGAATGTCGCGGAAGACATCGGACGACTTCATGTGAACGGTCTTCTCGATCAGGGTCAGCGTGTCGGCCACGGTGTCAACTCACAGCCAGGGCGAGCCTGGCCCAGGCTGCCGTCTCATTGACACGTGGGTCGGCGGATTCGAGATTCGCTTCGACCTGTGCCAGCAGGGACCGCTGGCGGCGCATGCCCACCACATACAGGGCACAGGTCCGCAGCCAGAGGTCGTCGCTGTCAATCAGGAACGCGAGCGAATCGTGCGCGCTCATTTGTCGCAGCCCGTAGTGCTTGTCCGCCAATTCAAGCCGTTCTTCGCGTTTGGCTCCCGGCAACAGCGGCAACACCAGCTCGCGAAGAGACGGCGACAGAGCCCGCTCGATGTATTCAGCGGCATTGGCGCGGACCTGGGTACTGTCTGACAGTGTCGCCAGATACGCTGAGAACATCGGGCGCGGAGCATAGAGGAGCCCGAGACGGCGGAAGACTCGATTGAATGCCTGGGCCGTTCGTTCGCGCAGGACCAATGCAAGAAACTGCTCTGCACGATCGCCGTCATCAGTCCGTCGTTCCGAGTCCGCCCGTTGCGCCTGACTGTCGGCGTGCAGCTCGGCTTCGAGGAACTCACCGATGTCGTAGCGCAAATCGTCTTCGATCAGATCAGCAGGGAAGACGAGGTCCTGGTTTGCCGCGCGGACACGGTTCGCCGCCTTGAGAATGCGGTACGACAGCATGATGTCCTCACGCTCGCGAACACGGAAGAGCGCCGCGACCACCGGCTGCGTCGGGAGATCACCGAACACTCGTGGAATGGCGCGTCGCACCTCGATCGGAACCTGTTGATCGACCAGCGAGTCGCTCAGTGTATCGAGCGCGCGATCGCCCAGGGCGATGAGTCCAGCGCGCGCGGCCGTTTCAGTGTCGGCGGCACCGAGCGCGCGAATCAACGCCGGCACATGTTCGGTAAGCCCCGCGAGGCCTGCGCTGCGGAGGGCGGCGCAACGCACTTTGATGTCGTCATCCTCCAGGAGGGGTACCAGCAACTGATCGAGGTTCGTCGCGACCGGGCGTGCCCCAAGAACCTCGGCAATGCTGGCACGATCTGCGCCAGTGCCCTGTCGCAGCATTCGTTCAATCAACGCGCGAATCGCTGGTAACTCGTCTTCGCGGACCTGCTCCACCAGGCAGGCGAGCGCGGCGGCACGCAGTTCAAGATTTTCGGAGTCAAGGTATTCCCCCAGAGCAGCCAGCGGCCGGCGGCCGCCTGCCGCACAGCGGACCCGCAGCGCGGTCAGGCGCACGATCGGATCGGGGTCGTTCACCAACTCCGTGATATGGAGTTGGTCAGCCAATGACGGATTCGAGGCCGCGTATTTGAGTGCCCGCGCGCGGACCCGGGGCGAAGCGTGGGCAAGCAGCTTCGACATCCGTGGGTCGAGCAGACGCGGGGCGTTCTCCTCCAGCAGGTCGATGGCCTGGAGGACCACGCGCTCGTATGGACTCTCCAGCATCCGCACTGTCTCTTTCAAGATTCCCAGCTCGCGGAGAGACACGCGCTCCCCCTCCGGCTGAAGTGTCAACCGCCCCAGGGTGCGACCGAGTTCACGGACATAACCATTCCGCAGATGAACACATGCGATCAGCCAGACGCCGACCAGCGCCAGTATCAACGCTGCGAGGGCGGAGCCAGTGGTATCGAAGGTCAGCCCGGCGCCCAGAAGGAGAATGCCGGCAAGCGCATCACCAACACGCTCGATGCCCGCTTCGATGACCGCCTTCGCTCGACGCTTGATGCCCGGCTGGAGCGGGAAGAACAAGAGCTCGACCGCCGCTTTGTTCAGCGAGAATCTGAATGTCTGATCCCAGGCCTTCGCACCAAGGACCGTGGCGAATCCAGGGACGACGAGTGTCGCGCCGGCACCGATGGCAAGACCGACCGGGAGAACGGCGGCCGCCGAACCGGCACCAAGCCGCTGCAGCAACCACCCTGTGCCGAGCAGTTGGAGCAGAAGGGCAAAGACGTTGATTCCAATATAGAAGCGACCGAAGAATGACGCCAGTTGAGCGGCATCCGGGTAGAGCTGTTGGACCGCCATCTTGAACTGGTAATCGAGAAGGCCAGTAACAATCACGGAACACAGCGTCGCGACGGCAAGCCATCTCACGTATGGCACGCGTACCAGCGGCACTGACGCCTCCGCCGTTGACGTGACCTGTTCTTCGGTGAGACGACCGTCGCGTTCACGCACGGCGAGTGAAAGCAACGGGAGACTGAGTACCAGAAGTCCCGCACCCGCTGTAATCAACCATCGCAGCGGAACCCATCCGCCGAGCGTCGACGCGAGTACTCCACCGACGATGCCCCCGAGGATGGCGCCCGCGCCAACCACACCGCCCATTCTCTTCATCGCGCGCGGGTCGGACCTGCTATTCGTGTAGAGCCAGAATTGCGAGACGACGATCAAACCGTAGGCGTTGACGTAGAGATAGAAAATCGCCGGCATCCACGCGTGGGAGTCCCACACGATGAAAATGCAGAGAACCAACCCGGTCGCTGCCGCCAGAACGGAGCCGACCAGGGATTGTCGAGGTGATAGCCATTGCGTCAGCTGTCCGACGAGCACTGATACGGCTAGCGTCGCGATACCGACCAATATGTAGACCCACGGCAGCCAGGTCGCAGGCAACATGGACAGGAAGAGCGAATCCCGAACCGTCTTGACGAGTGTGTAGGAACTGGTGACCGTCAATAGCGCCGCGCCGAGCCACAGTGCCGTCCGGAGCTCGCGAGCGTCCATTCCCATTCGCCGTGATAAAGCTGCGAGCATCTATCTGGATGCCGGTCGGTGCATCAATCGCGCCGCTACTTCGTCGCGTCTTTTGCCGCGTCCTTTGTATTGTCGATAGCGTTGTCGATCTTCTCTCCGGCCTTCTCAGCCGGGCCTTTTTCAGGACACGCACTCGTCGCGAGGGCGACCGCTGCCAGGGCAAGGACGATGATGATGTTGCGCAGGAGCTTCATGCCGGTCATTGTGACGGACTTCACAGGACAAACGTCTGTTTGATTCTCAGCAGCCCAACAGTTCTCGGCTGAAACTCCAAGGCCCACGGCAATTGAAAAATCTGCCACGCCACACTCCAGATGACGCGAATGCTCAGTAAATCGACGCGGCACAGTTTCTGCTCAATATCTGGATGAGAAAGCCCGCTCAGCAGCGGTGCTCGAGCAAGGAGGGAATCGTGCTTCATTACGCGTTGGTGTTTCTCGTTGTGGCGATCATTGCGGGTGTGCTCGGCGTGTCTGGCGTTGCCGCTGTCGCAACCAACATCGCCTATGTGCTGTTCGTCATTGCGCTCGTCTTGTTCGTGGTGCATCTGATCACGGGACGCCGGACGATTGCGCCCTGAGTAGCAGATGATCGCGCCTGACGACCCACCCGAGGAGCCAACTCGCCGCGCGAGTTGGCCTCCCCGGGTGATTCACGCGGCCTCTATTTCGTGGACGCCAAGCTCGTGAGCGATTTGTTCGCGTAGCAGGTACTTCGCAACTTTGCCGGTAACCGTCATCGGAAAACCAGCCATGAACCGCACGTAGCGCGGAATCTTGTAGCGCGCGATCTTTCCGCGGCAGAAGTCGCGAATCTCGTCCTCGGTCACGGGGAGTCCTTCCCGAACAATGATGCACGCACACAGCTCTTCGCCATACTTGGCGTCGGGCACACCGACACACTGCACGTCCTGCACGCTCGGATGCTGGTAAAGAAATTCCTCGATCTCACGCGGGTAGATGTTCTCGCCGCCGCGGATCACGATGTCCTTCACGCGGCCAGCGATATGACAATAGCCCGCTTCATCGATCGTTGCCAGGTCGCCCGTGTGCATCCAGCCCGCGGCGTCGACCGCTTCGCGCGTGCGGGTCTCATCAGCCCAGTAGCCGAGCATCACCGAGTAGCCGCGGGTGAGTAGTTCACCTGTGCGCCCGCGCGGGACGATGCAACCATCCGAGTCAACGACCTTGACCTCGAGATGCGGGTGCACCCGCCCCACGGTGGCAACTCGGCGCTCGAGCGGATCGTCGATCGAACTCTGGAAACTGACCGGTGACGTCTCGGTCATGCCGTAGGCGATTGTGACCTGCTGCATGTGCATGGTCTCGACCACGCGGCGCATCACTTCGATTGGACATGGCGATCCTGCCATGATGCCCGTGCGGAGACTGGAGAGATCGTGCTCGGCGAACCGTGGATGATCGAGCATGGCGATGAACATCGTCGGGACGCCATACAGCGCGGTGCAGCGCTCAGCCTGCACCGTAGACAACACTGTCAGCGGGTCAAAGCTTTCGCCGGGGAACACCATCGCTGCGCCATGCGTGATGCAACCCAGGTTGCCGATCACCATGCCGAAGCAGTGGTAAAGCGGGACCGGGATGCAGACGCGGTCTTCGGGCGTCAGGTGTATCGCTTCGCCTACGAAGAAGCCGTTGTTGAGGATGTTGTGGTGCGTCAGCGTGGCACCTTTGGGCTTACCCGTCGTGCCGGACGTGAACTGAATGTTAATCGGGTCGTCGAACTGAAGCGGCGCGCTTCGTTCAGCCAGTCGCACCAGATCGTCTGCGGCGGCCGGCTGTAACAGCTCATCGAAATTCAACATGCCGGACGTACGGTCCGGGCCGAGCCGGATCACGCTCCGCAGCGATGGCAATGACGCGCTTCGCCATTCGCATGTCGTCGCGTCCTGCATCTCTGGCGAGAGACTTTGCAGTATCGAGATGTAGTCAACTGTCTTGAAGCGAGGCGCCAGGATCAGCGCTTTGCATTCGACCTTGTTCAGCGAGTACTCGAGTTCGTTCTGCACGTACGCGGGGTTGATGTTCACGAGCACCACGCCCGCTTTGGCGGTTGCGAACTGGGTCATCACCCACTCAACGCAGTTTGGCGACCAGATGGCCAGGCGGTCTCCGGGCTCGAGCCCGAGGCGCATCAGTCCAAGTGCGAGCTCGTCGACGTGCCGCTTCAGGTCAGCATAGGTCCACCGCACGTGCTGATGCGGAACGATCAACGCCTCGCGCTCTGAGTGCGCCGTGGCCATCGTGTCGAACATTTCGCCAATCGTCGTGCCGATCAGCAGTTGGTCGCACGCGCCCTGCACATAGCTCGGAAGAGAATTCATGACGCGTACTCGGGGATGCAATAGGCAACGCGTTTGATGTTCAGCAGATCCCGGAACGACACGCTGTTGGTCGTCGACGTGCCTCCCCAGGTTCCGCACCCCAGGGTCATCGATGGGATAAGACCTGTCGTCAGTCCCATCAGACCTTGCGTGGCAGGGGAGTTTACCAGGACGCGACTGACTGGCATCGCCGTCGTGAACCGCTCCGGGAGGCCAACCTGACGGGAGTGCAGGATTGCCGTATGGCCGGTGCCGTCGATGTCGAGCAACGCACGACACACGCGTATCCCCTCGTCGATGTCCGCGACCGTAAACAGGCTCACGACTGGGGCGAGCTTCTCAGCAGCCAGATAATTCGTCGGATCTACCGACGCAGTCGGAATGACCAGCAGTTGGATGTCATAGGGCCGTTCAATGGACGCCAACCTGGCAAGCGTTGCCGCGCTCTGCCCGACGATTGACGACGCGAGCCGATGCGTCTCGTCGTTCACCGCCGCGTCTTGAAAGCGCGCGCTCTCGAGTTCTGTGAGAACGGCGGCGCCGTGCCGAATCAATTCGGCGACCAGGCGTGTACGGGCACCGGCTTCGACGACCAGGCGATTCTCGGCTCCACAAATCAAACCGTTGTCGAACGATTTGCTCAGCACCACGCTGCGCGCTGTCTCGCACAGGTCAGCGTCGGCGGTGATCTGAAAGCGGCTCGCGCGACTCTCATCGAAGCTTCCGGGCGCACGTCGCAGCCCGCTTGACGCCAGGCCTACCTCGTCCTAATCGTGTAGGGAAATAACCCGATCGAGTGATCGGTCTGTACACCACCTCCGGGAAGTGCTGATCACCCGTTCTCGGGATGCAATGTGCCGCCGCGATCGCTACGCTGTCTCCACTGTAGCGGCGAAACGCGAGGAGTACGGACATGACTGCGATGGGTACGATTGCTGGCACATACTCTGGGAGATCATCACGTGCGGCGGATGCGACGCCGATTGTGTTCGTCGTCGACGACGACGTTTCGGTGCGCGAATCGCTGGAATTGCTGATTGAGTCGTCAGGCTGGCAGCCCGAGACATTCGTCTCGGCGCGAGATTTCCTTGCTCATCCCCGAGCGTTGGTCCCGAGCTGCCTGATACTTGCCGTCTCCCTGCCCGACCTCAACGGTCTGGATCTTCAGAAACGCGTCGCTGTCGAGCGGCCGGACATGCCAATCATCTTCATTGCCGGGAACGCCGACGTCTTCACCAGCGTTCAGGCGATGAAGGCCGGAGCAATCGAGTTCTTGATGAAGCCGTTCGGAGACCACGCCTTGCTGGGCGCCATCCGGCATGCCCTCGAGCGCAGTCGCCGTGCGCTGGAGCACGATCGCATGATGAACGCGCTTCGGGCGAACTACAGATCGCTCACGCCGCGCGAGCGTGAAGTCATGACGCTGGTGGCCTCTGGTCTCTTGAACAAGCAAGTGGGAGGCGAGCTCGGGATCAGCGAGATCACCGTGAAGGCACACCGAGGCCAGGTGATGCGAAAAATGAAGGCCGACTCACTGCCCGCTCTTGTGCACATGGTCGCCAGGCTTGGCCTGTTGACCGCCGCCGCGGCCTGATCCTCAGTAGGGGGCGAACGGCGAGTCCGACGCGAGGAATGCCGCCGCCTGCCGTGTGAAGGACGAGTGAAACTGGAACAGGGAGCCGTGGCCGGAGTCCGGGTACGCCAGAAGGATCGCGTTCGGAAGGTTTTCGACCAGGCGATACGAGTTCGAGATAGGAATCATTTCGTCGTGAATGCCATTGACGACGAGTGTGGGCTGATGGATGCCCTGCAGATCGGCGAACCGCTTCCCACCTGATTGCTCCCACTCACGGAACGCCGTCATTTGCGCGGTGACGACATCCGGTCCCGATGGCGTGTCGAGATCCTCTGTGCGTTGTGCAAGCCTCGAGATAAACGATCCGCCAGCCGCCTGACTCGACGCAGTCGGCGCGAAGAAAATCTTCTGCAACACCGCGTATCCCTTGAGAGCTGGATCGCCGAGGTGTCTGGCCAGACTCGGTTTCTCCAGGTGCATGATGTCTTCGCCGCCGCGCGGCGCGGTCCCGACCAGGATCATCCGATGGATGCTCGAGGGGCGGTCGAGTGCCATGTGCTGCGCGACCATTCCTCCGAGTGAGAATCCGAGCACGTCGCAGCTGGTGACGCACAGCGCATCGATGAAATCGAGCGCATGCATCGCCATTCCCGCCACCGTCGTCGGCACTTTGCCGGTTGACCGGCCTACGCCTGCGCCATCGAACAGAATGACTTCTCGATCTGAAGCGAGCGGGTCGGTGACTGACGGATCCCAGTTGTCCAGCGTCCCTGTAAAGTGCTGAAGACAGATCAGAGGTCGTCGGATTCCACCGCCGATACGGCGGTACGCATACGTTTCGTGCGTCCCTCGGAGAAACTGGGTTGGCGCCGTCGTGTTGCTGTCCGTCGTTGCGATCGACATCTCTGATTCCCTTCTCCGAAGCTGCTCACGTTGCAGGCGTCGGTCTCAGGCCTTGGGGGCTGCCGCAACGGACTTGATTGCTCGTGCCATGACCATGCGTAATGTAGATGGTCGTCAGCGTCTTGCCTCGTGCGGCAACCCAATCTGCGAGAGCGGAGGTTTACTTGGCGGTGGTGAACGCGTCCACCAGGACTGCGTCCCGCACACCATAGATAAGCGTCGATGCTGCCGCTTGAAAATATGTCTCATGCACGCCCGGAGGCTTGTCGCGAGTGACAATCGGTGTGCCCGGCGTGACGAACACGTCCCAGTGGAGAAGGCCCGCCTCCATTTGTCAGCTCCTGTCCATTCGTGCCGCACGGCGTCTACGCGAGTTTCACCGCCCTTGACCCGTTGCTTCGCGCTTCGATGGCGTTGACCGTCTTTGTCAGCTCTTTTCCGAGGACGCGCTC
>Ga0190271_10000578_pt1 | contig 18874 bp, 19 predicted proteins | sample Popmic356T_FD_133747 | JGI IMG/M metagenome (GOLD analysis project Ga0190271, IMG submission 133747) | Populus adjacent soil microbial communities from riparian zone of Weber River, Utah, USA - 356 T | ecosystem: Environmental > Terrestrial > Soil > Riparian zone | place: USA: Utah | collected...
AACCGGAGACGAAGCGCCGGTCAAGGTGCAGGCTCGCCGCGCCGCCATCGCCGACTTTGAAGTCGGGCGACTGCAGGGTCACCGTCGACTGGAACAGCGTCAGCAGGTTGAGGGCGACGTTGGTGTTCGCTGCCAGCGAACCGGCGGGCCGGCCGTCGCCGGGTTCATAGCCCCCGCCGGCCGAGCAGAGCAGCGGGACGTTGCAGCTCGCCTCGTTCACCTGCCAGCCTTCAGAGCCGCCGTCGAACTGACCGGCGCCAACGGGGTAGACGCTCGAAGCCGCACTTGCCGGAGCGGCAAGCACCCCGACGGCCAGCAGAGCAGCAGCCAGCACGAATCCTCCTCGCCAGGTTCGCATTCAGAACTCCTTCCAAAGATTGGTCGCCTCCCCTGAAGAGTTCAGAGGGGTCATCAATACTTAGTAGTTAGTACCCAGGAGTTCGTCGCTCCGCCGGCCTCTGGACGGATTCCCGATCAGCACGCCTGCCCCCGCCCCGTCGTACAATCCCCGCTCCCGGGCGCGTAGCTCAGTGGGAGAGCGCTCGCTTCACACGCGAGAGGTCGCTGGTTCGAAACCAGCCGTGCCCATCGGTTTCGGCTCTGTAGAGCGGGAACTTCTGCTGTGGTTCTAAACCAGTTCGCGGATTCCGCCTATTTGCTCGGAAATTGGCCAGGCTCGGAAAATCCCGACGAGCTGAGGTGGCAGTGCCGATTCCGAGATCAGAAGGGCCAAACCGGGCAGTCGCGGACAGCGAGGCGGGCTCCCCTATGAGCCGGGGCGTTCGACAGCGATGAGCGCGTATTTGCCACCTTCGATCGGCCGGACGGTGATCGGCTGGATCAGTTCGTCCTTCGCGATGCTCTTGCCGAGCCGTTTCAGGGCTTCCTGATCCATGCTCTTGCGGGCGTTAAGCCCCTCCTCGACCACGATCTTCTCGACCGGGATCATCGGCGTTTCCTGGGCCGTCATCTGCAACTCCTTCGGTCCTTGCCCCCGCCCGATGCGGGAGCCCCCGCCCCCGCCCCCGCACGCGAATGCGTGCGAAACTGGCGGGGGTCCGGCGACCCGAGGGCAGTCTAGGGACAACCAATCCCGCTGAGCCGAAATTTGAGCCGACCGCGAGGAACCAAGGTCAGCACTGGAGGCGGGCTGAACTCACAAATGCTGTGAGGAGGCTTGCTGCTTAATTCGACTGAGTCCGTCTAACTCGGACAACCCATTCGAGGACTAACTCTTAAAAGCTCCCCTGAAACACTGTAGCTCGCAAAGCGACGCAGACAGAACGGACCGGCGAACGCGTCAGTCGCGTAACGAAAGACAATTAGACCAGCGGCAGCAGCTTGCCGTGAACCTAATCGCTTCAGCCAAAACCGCCTGCTTTTTTGTCCACGCAGCCACAACTTCACTGACCTGACATTGTCTGGGAAGGCCATCCCAAGTACGGTGCGCTCAGCCCTACCGACTCCATCAGATTTTGCCACAAGGATCTGTGCGTCCTGGGTCACCCGACCACACAGGGTGAAACCCGAAGAGGGGGCGCCTTCGGAGGTAGTTCCCGAAGCTGCCGTCAGGCACGGTCTTTTCGGCGTAGCCGACGGGCCTTCCCGGTGAGCATGAACAGCCCAGGCAAAATTACCGATGGCCCCATGGCCGAGCCGGATCTCGCTGTAGGGCGGGGCCGCATCCCCTGATGCGCTTTCTGGTTGGGCACCAGAAACAGTGCCACACCACACAACAGAGACCAGCAACCAGAAAGAACAGCTAAGGAGTAGCCTCTTCTCAGAGTTCACTTACACACGCCAGTCGCAAGCATGTAGTACCCGTCGACATCGTCGCCCCGCGTTGAAGCGTTTGTGGTCAGTTAAAGCCATAAGCAATAGTAGCGCTTGTCGGCATTCTCCTGGTATCGGCTTGGCATTGCCCTGGGTGCAACTAGTGTTTCGGCAGGGGATTGCAAATGCAATCGGTGTCATGCTCGTTGGCGTATCCGCTTCCATAGGCATACACCGAAATATGGCGATCCTTCGTTACGGCGACTTTCAAGGCAGTAGTGCTAAACAGCACTCGCGCAGTGATGTGATAACCGTCTCCATAAACCTGACGATTTGGGCCCACCCAGGCGCATTGCTGCACTTCTACATCGATTAGTGCCGGAAATCCGTGGTTGGGACACATCGGATCGCGATCGTCTGGGAACCAGACCCTGCGGTAGTTGTACCAAAAGAATCCCTTAATGCGTTGTTCCCAGTCCCCGCATCCGGTGAACGCACACTGCGGAAACATGAACGTCTGCAAGTATTTGGTCGACGTGGTAGAAGCGGACGCCCCTTCAGCATTCTGGTCAGCCTGGTCCATGGGAGCAGGAACAGGGGACCCCAATACCCCGCCGGGCATGGACACAGCGTCGGGATCTTCTTCTTCCGGTGGGGGCGGTACCTCGAATTCGGTTTCTTCCGTCCGGAAGCCGCCCTGCCAACCGATCCCGGCGACAACCGGATAAACCACGCCCGGTTTCTGATGGTGCACCGTCAAGGTCAGTACGTTGCCTCCGCTCAGAGAAAGGGAGGTCTGAACTTCGCTGCCATCGGCGCCGTGCGCCCTGGTGGCAGTGATGAGCATTGCTTGAGTGCCATCGGGCCAGACAACGGCAGCCTGTTCGGGGTCCAGCAGTTTCAGCGTCTCTTCCGAATTGAGGAATATCTCCCAGGAATATTCTTCGGGTCCCGCCGGGTCACGGATTGCTTGGAACGACATCAGTCCGTTGTAGGCGGGACGAAGAATCGTGTCGACACCTTCGGCGGAATTCGAGATCACCGCCGCCGATCCGTCAGTCAACTCCGGTTCGCTGGCTCCTGCGCTTATCTGAACGGGCAGGATCTCGATATCCCCTTCGTGGAATTCGCCTTCTTCGCTTAACCCGACGGTCTCCAGTGCAAAGCCTTCGTCAGGATCGAGACTGACTGACGTCGGTGCCGGGACTCCCGCACTTTTGAGTTCGCCTGACTGCGGGGTCAACTGGGGATTGAGACCATCCTCGCCAACCACCTCCGTAACTAGACCGTTGACCGGAGTCAATTCGGTCGCTTTCGGCGCCGTGTCTTCGTACGCCTCTAGCGTGTCCGTGGCCTCGCCAACCGTGATCACTCCGTCAGGGTTGACGTTGATCATCCAGCTTCGTTTGACTGCATTCCCGGCGCCATCCCTAGCTATGAATTCCGCCGGGTGAGCTCCGCCGCTGTATTCCGCCATGTTCAACGTTTGACCGGCGGTGGCAAAGAATTTCATGCAGCCACCGGCCACGCAGGGCTGAGTGGTCGAGTTGACGGTTTGCCCGTCGATCTTCAGTTCGATTGAGGTGACGCCGTAGCCGGAATCGTTGGCAAAGGCGCTGTAGCCGACTTGTTTCTGTTCCAGCCAGCCGCTAGGGGCGCTGTAGAAGGCGCCCATGTAAGACACTTCGGGGGCGGTGGTGTCGCGGGCAATGTTGATCGTCAGCGTTTTCGTGGTCAGGCGCCCCGCGGCATCGGTGGCCCGGACTTCGACGGTGTGGGAGCCAACCGAATAGCTCTCGGAGTTGAGCGTCCATTCGCGGGTGATCGAGCAACCGCCCGCGGGGCATCCCGGAGACGACGAGTCAACGACGGTGCCGTCGACCTTGATCACCGTGTTGGCGACCCCGGATTTCAGCTCTGCGTCGGGGCCGATGTCGGTGGATACGGCTTTCAGCTTGTAGTTGGGCCTGGTCGTGCCGATCGACGCCTGCTGGGTCATCGTGCCTGAAAGGGCGATGGCCGGATCGGTATGGTCGCCGTGGGTTTCGATGTCGATGGTCTTGGCCTGGGGAATGCCGGCCGCGTCGGTGGCGGTCACTTCGAGTTTGTGAGCTCCGCCGACGAAGTCGTCGGCATCGAGCGTCCAGTTGCCCGAAACTGAGCAGTTCTTCGTCGGGCAGCCGGGTTCTTTGGAGTGGACGGTCGCGCCATCGACCGTCACCACGACTTTCGAGGCGCCCGACTGCGGGTCTTGGTCCGCGTGGCTCCAGCGCGCGATCCGTCTGTTGCCGGCGTCGGCGATGAGCAGCGTGTTGTCCGGGGCGAAGCTGAGGCCGCCTGCTTCAGAAAACTGACTACTGGCGCTGCCACCGGACCCGTACTGACGCAGGAAGGTGCCGTCGGGCTTGAAAATCTCGACGCGGTTGGTGTCGCGCTCCATCACCGCGAGGTTGCCCGACGGCGCGATGTCGATGCCGATCGGCCCCTGGAACTGGCCCGGTCCCGACCCGAAGGCTCCGAACTGGAACTTCCATTTTCGGTTCGCGTCGAACTGGAGGACCTTGTCAATCCCGTTGTCGGTCACCCAGACGTTGTTGTATTTGTCAACGGTGACTCCGACCGGCGAACCTAGGTCAGTACCGGCGTCGCTCGGATTCGACTGCTTTCCATAGACGGCCCCGAGGTTCGAGACCGGGTTGTCTTTGAACCCGACTACTCTGGGAATACCTATGTCGGTGACCCAGATTGAGCCATTGGGGGCCACGGCAATCGCGTAGGGCTGAGCAGCGGGGTCGCTGAATTTGACTTTGCGCAGGAAGGCGCCGCTGGGGCTGAACGCCTGGATCCGGTCGTTACCCAAATCGGCAACCCAGACGGTGCCATCCGGTGCGAGGGCGATCCCGCGAGGATCGTTGAACTGGCCGTCGGACGAGCCAAGGGACCCAAACTGCCCGGCGACTTTGCCTTCCTTGTCGTATTTGACCACCCGGTTGTTGATCCGGTCTACGGCGTAGAAGCTTCCGTCGTCTGCTGCCGCGACCCCGAAGGGCCGTTCCAGCTGACCTTCGCCTTTGCCGGCAGTCCCCCAAGGGGTCATCGCGGCGGCCGTTGCATCGTCGCCGTCGGTGGCGGTGTAGTTGAGAGTGTATTCGCGGAGATTGGACCCGACAGTTGCCTGTGCAGTCAGATTGCCCGAAAGCGAAAGCTGAGGTTGGCTCCGGTCTACTTTGACTTTGACGACACGCTCGGAGGAGACGTGCGCAATCGGATCTCGCCCGATCAGCTTGACGACATTTTCCCCCTGTGGCATTTGGGCGGGGTTGTAATTGTTGAAGCTACTTTCCCATTCCCGAGGACAGGGGCTAGTCTGGTAGCCAGTGCAATTCTGATCCATGTTCGGTTCGCTGAGTCCGCCTTGCGTAGCTGGAATCTTGGCGGTGACGCGCCAAACCCCTAGGCCCGGGTCCGAGACCAGAAAATCGATTCCCCGCGCGGGATCCAGACTATTGGCGTTGGATCCGTCTAGCCACCCTGCCGGATCTTTGGCGAAGGTAAAGAAGGGGTTGTCCGGGTCGGTCACCGACACGTAGGCCGAGCCGACATAAAACCGCCTGTCCGAAATCTGTGACGCGCTATCTGCCGTGAGCGCGACTGCCACTTCCTTGCCTTCTACGTTCTGCGCCGTATTTTGATGCTCGGCCGTGGCGTACATCATTGGACCTTGTGAGCCATTCCGCGCAGCCACATTGATCCACTGCCCTTCAACAGCCTTAATGCCGGTTCGGGCAACTGGGTTGTAGTTGCCGTCCCCCATGTAGTAGTTGATTCCCCAATGTTTCACGTAGTCGAAGTAGGAGGTCGGAGGGGTACCGAACTGCGCCACGTCCGCGCTATACCTAGGGACACGACGGTAGAAGCGAGCGCCTGCGCCGCCGGGCACCGAGGAGCTATGCGAATAGAGGTTGAGTCCAGTCAGTTCGGGACCGCTCGCCCCTCCCGGTCCGAACAATGAGTACGAGAAGCCGGCGCTGGCCGTTCCCGTCCACCGATCCAAACCGATTTGATTGCCCGTTTCGTACCACCAATAGGCGTCGGCAAGCGGGTCAACCAGGATCGGGTAGACCACATCAGGTGCGGGAGTGCTGGTGACAACCAACGAAGTGCCCACCACCTCGAGAGATACCGGAACGGCCTCTCCAGCTCCGTCAACGGCAGTCGGCGGCCTGACGACCAATTCCGTCTTGCCCTCACGAACAACCGCTGCCCCACCCTCGTCGGTTGCCATGAGAGCTGCGTCAGCTGGCAAGTCGACGCGGTAGGTCTGGGTGAGCGGTGCATCGGGCGTGCGGAGTTGAGCGAAGGTCTCGACCCCAGTCGGAGTCGGAACCACCGTAAGGTCGCTGTCCTCAGCGACGTTAGGGAAGAACGCGATATTTTCACCCAGTACCGAAGGGGTCCGCTCGGGCGGTGCGCCAACCATGCTGATCTCAATGCTTGCTTCTGGAAAGGCGATCCCCTCGCCTAGCTCAGTCGGAATAGCGATATCGACCAGCGGATTGTCGGGACGGATCTCGCTACCCGTCTCGACTAGATCGAGGTCGACCAGCTCCTTATTTCCATTCTCGTCCTCAACCCTCAAGGGCAAAGTGGATTCCAAAAGGGCATGAGTAGGGCCGTCGCCCCCCGGCTCATCGACCTGCACAACGGCAAGTCGGTCCGAGTGAAAGATTTCGACTTCAAGTTCATCGAACACCTCTGCCGGAGCCATGATCGGCTCCTCGAACACGCTGGTGAGCAGGGTGGCAGCTTCCTCCCGCGTCAGATCGTCCCGGGGCAGAACCTGGGCGGCATGAGTATCCACTTCCACCTTGCCCAGTTCGGATGCCAGCGGGGCCCCGGGCTGATCCGTCGCCTCCTCGGCCAACGCAAAGGCGGCCCCCATGGAAAGGAGCAGAAGCACCGACACGAGGACGATCGCGATCGCGTTGCTGAGGTTGCGGTCGGTCGAATCAGATCGAGCGTGACGACGAGTGCGCATCGGTTGCAAAGTGTCCCTTCCGTTCTATTGACGAGAGCCGTCCAAGTGAAGACAAGTGGCGTACCTAGCCGGCGGCGGGCATCCTGCACAGGTGGCCAGGCGAAGTCCATACTCACTTTTTGGTGATCTGATCAAAACTGACCTACTTAGAACTTGACAGCGTGACCACTAGAAGTACGGCCGGATACCTCTTTTGGGGAGGATATGACGGAACCCGACTATGTACAGCGTGACCAGTCGGTTTTCCACTAGTGAAAACCGTTTGTCCATTGCATCGCCCCCACGTTGCCCTTTGCAGCCGTCTACTCAGCTCCTAAGGACGGATTTGCGTCGAGAAACTCTTTGACGATCGAGGAGTTGAGAAGCTCGTCATTTGGCAGGTAGTAACTCTTAATCATGCCTCTGCCTCGCCCTGTCGCCCGCAGGACAAGGAATTTGTATTTGACGAGGACCCGTACGTGGTAGGAGACCTGAGATAGGGGCTCTTGGATGAGGTTGGCGGCTTCCGTCGGGCTCAAGAACGGGTTCTCGATGAAGGCGGGCAGGAGCTTGCGCCGCAGCGGGTGCTTGAGCGCTTGTGCAACCTCCTCTTGTGTTAGCTCCGGCACTCGGATCTGCCGGTTCGCTACTGAGATAGAACGGAGGTCATTGGCTCGGTATGGGGGTGCAGACCTAACGGGCGCCGCGGCACCCCAGTCCTAGCGGCCACGGCGCCCGTTACCTCTGCTTCCTCGCTGCGTCTACGTCCAGATGGATGACACGGTGGTTCGTCATCCCGGCCCCTCCGTGGCCCTCCTCCTCGCCACCTTCCTAGGAAGCCTCCACCTGAAGGGGACGTGGGCGGGCTCGCTGCGAAGGTGTCGCTGGGCTTCCCGAAGCTTGCGGATCACGGATAGACCTTGGATCTGAATTTGCCGCACCCGCTCCTTATCTAGGTCGAGTTCCTCGCCTATTTCTGCGAGTGAGTGCCGCTCTCCGTCCCACATGCCCGAGCGCATTCGAAGAATGTGAGCGGCGCGATCTTCCAGGGCGACGAGCTCGTGCTCGCCGAAGCTGTCGAGTGTCACCGGCGGTAGCTTCCAGTCCATCTGCCTCTAGCTGGAAGCGACCGGGCCCGAGCTCGCCGGGACAAGCCGGTGCTCAGGAACGCCGTAGACAACCTTCGGTTCGTGATCCCACTCGACGAAGTAGATGAACTTCGGCGCCATCGGCACTCCGTTCTCGTCCCAGACCTCGCGCCGGCTGCCGAGGACGGTGCCGCGGTCACCGTCAAAGGCCCCGGTCAGTTCCAAATGCTTCTTCTCATCAAGTTCATGGGGACCGTTGTCATCAAAGCCGGTGTTGACCTTTACGACGGTGGTGTCGTTCCTAAGTGCCCCTGGGGCTTCCGTCCTGACGAAGGGCACGCCATCCATGCCCTTCTCAGGGACCTCGAGGAATTCCCAGGCTTCGGCCCCCACTTCCCGCAAGGGTCGGATCGCCGCCTCTGCTGCCCCCTCTCCGACCTGAGAGTCGTACCTCGTCGCGTCAAAAGAGTCACCCGACAGGTCGACATAAAGCCATCGTCCCCCAATCACCTCGAAGCGCGGACCACGTTCTAGGAAGAGCTTGCCTCCGCGACTAGGACTGATCGGCTCGCCGTACCTCAGACCGCCCGACCGACCAAAGGCGCGGGGTGGAGAGGAATTGAAGAGTGCGGCAAGTACGGCGCCCCTGTACAGGCCCTCGATGACGACGAGCCCGTGCTCGCCGGAGCTGCTGGGTGTCATTGGGGTAGCTTCCTGTCCATCTGTAAGAGCCTTCTGCGGATGGCCGAACCCGGTTACGGGCTTCGAGCGATCCTGCTGTTCTCAGAAGAGGCGCCAGCCCTTCGGGTCGTCGGGATCGAGAACCCAGGGCGCTTCGCCCAGCGTCCCGTCCGGGTAGAGGTAGGAGATCACCTGCTGGCAGATATCGGACCCGCCTCCGGCCACGGCCTTCATGCAGAAAGGGGGTTCGGGATAAACGGCGGTTTCGGTCTCGAACGGGCTAAGGGCCTCTTGCAGCCGCCAGAATTCGGCGCTGTAGATCAGGCAGTCGCCATTGACCAGCTCACACCTGGGTTCGATCGCGCCGGAGGGACCCTGCGGGCCGACCTCGCCTTGCTCCCCCCGGCTCCCCTGCGCACCGACCGGCCCGGGGATCATTCGCACCGTTGGGTGCTTGGGTCCTGCAGGCCGCACCCCACACCCAAGCTGCTTCTGAAGCCTTGGGGTCAACTTGCTGCAGCCGACCGAATGATCGGGAATGGACACTGCGGCGACAGCTGCTCCGCCCAGTAACGCACCCAGCACCAATGACACGATGATCGCCGGCAGCGCGGCCCTAAACGTCTCCTTCATTTTTCCTCCCTTGCCCGATTGAGCCCTTCGTCTCCTCGAAGTCCTCGGCCAGCTCCGCCAGGTGCTCCATCGAGACGCGGAGCGCTTTCGATATCCGCTCCATGGTGGCCCAGGTCGGATCGACCTCCCCGTGCTCGATCTTCGAAATCCACGAGGCCGAGAGCCCCGATCTCTCGGCAAGCGCCACTTGGGTCATCTCCGCCTCGTCACGGAGGTGCCGAATGGCCTTGCCTAGCCCTCGCTGTGGTGTCAGCCCCTGCGGTCCTCTTGCCATCCCGCTTTGCCCCCTAGGCCACTGGCGCTGCGTCGAGCACGTCGAGCAGCTCGTCGCGGGTCACGCGGACCTGGCGGTGTTCCTCGCGGGCCGCCTTGATCGTGATCGCCTCAGTCACGGGATTCGTCATGCGAGTTGCCTGCCATCTCGAAGGCGGCAACGGCGACCATCACTTGGATTCCGGCCTCATTTCCCTCCGATCGCTCTGCGGACTTCTCCGCGACCGCTCGGAAACTCTTCTCGACGCTACCTAGGACGCGACGTAGTTCCTTCCAGCCCTGCTCGTCAACATTCAAAGGAAGCCAGGTGAGGCCCGAACCTTCCCGAGAGTCGACCGTGCCGGCATCCATAGCTTCGACGGCGCGATTCGTAAAGGCAGCTAGCGAAGTGCTCGCATAGTGGGTCCGGAGTGCCTCTGGAACCTCTTTCCAACCCGCAGACCCGATCGGTCCATCAGGGGCCAGGACGTAGAAATGCTCGACGGCACCCCTGCGAGGCTTAGTCTTGAAGAGTCGAATGCAGCCACATCCAAGAAGGACTTTGGTGTGGTAGGAAACGTTGCCTAGGGGCTGCCCGATTCGTTTTGAAAGTCCATTTGGCGAGTTTGGCCCTTCCTCCAGTCTCCGCAGGATCTCGACCCTCAGGGGGTGGGCCAGCGCGCGGACCATCTGCTGATCGACTCCGTCCCCTTCAGCACCTTTGCCCATTTCTCCCCTTCTTCGCATCTCACATGTGGTCCCAGCGGGAGGCTCATGGAGGCACATCCCACCGTGAAGAATGCCCAACACGACGGTTTGCGCATAGACCTATGATCGCCGAACACAGCGCAATCACGTCTATGTCCCGCTGGACACTGAACAGTGCCAGGGTTACCGAGAAGCTACAAACTCATTAATAGGACAACACCTAACACACGGTCAGGATTACTGTCACGGTCGCGCAAGAGGTGATGGCGGCTTGGTTCTGCTTCTCTCGAACCCCCAAAGGGTTACCACAATCATCTTGGCCGATTGGTGGCCCTCTCTAGCAAGTCGCGCCTCGGCCGAGCTGGCTATGTCACAAATATTTGCCCATGACCTTTCTTGCTCAAGTGCAAGCTCTGTCCTGCCTTTGCTATCGAGAAGGAGGCGATTCCATGCAACCATTACTTCCGGATCACAGCTGAATTTTCCAGCCCACAGCGATGCTTGCGCCTCGGCAATCGCAGCACGAATCGAAATGGCACTAGTGACCTGACGATCCTCCGGGGACAGTTTTTGCCAGTCGTCAGCTGAATAGAAGGGCAGCTTCACCACTGCGTAGACGGACTGCTCAAAGTTGCGTACGGATCGGGTTTCGACCTCGCACACGGCCCCATCCTTAACAAGCTCGTCGACGTGATAGTCAGTGAGCGCTAGGGGCTGGCGCACAATCGTTGAGAGCTTACTGACGGTTGCAGGACCCTCATGGAGGGCGGCCAGCAGTTCAACTCGGATTCGGTGTCCGATTGAATGGCCCAACGACTCCTCTACCGTTCGGCCAGCTTGGTCTGGAACGCGGAGGGGTGAGTCCGCACAGACACCCGACTCCAGCGGTTGGGATTGCGGCGCCGCGTTTCGGCTGCGCTCGAAACCGAGGGACGCAACGACATAAGAAGTCCCCTGCTTGCCGGTGGAGATCCTTCTGGCGGCTGAATTTGCCTCAATCTCGGAAAGGCGCTCCCATGATCGCTTTTGCTCGAGGTACAACGCCTTGCGCCCTCTGGCGTCTAGTGGAATCCGATTCCAGATGACTGCCACCTGTGGATCGCTATGAAACTTACCCGCCCAGAGAGACGACAATGCCTCAGCCCAGGTTGCCTGCAGGATGAGCGCGCTGGTGACTTGTTTGTCTGCCTCAGACATGGATGCCCATGCTTTCTCTGAGTAAAAGGCGAGCCTGCAACCTCGATAGATGGCCTCGTTTAGATTCCCGACCGGCCGCCATTCGGCTATTTCGATAGATCCATCTTTTTGAAGCTCAGCGAGGTGGTATCTGAGTTTCTGTCGGGGTAGCTCCAGAAGCTCGGCTAGCTCGGATCGACTAGCAGGACCTTCGTGGAGCGCCGCCAAGATTTCGGCTCGAATTCGGTGGGCTACTCCGAAATGAACGGCCTCCTCGGGGGTTCGCGTGCCAGCCGGGAAGTCCCCACCGCCGTCTATGAGGTCGGATGGACACATCATGGCTGTATTGGCGCTAGGTCGGTTGGGTGGTGCAAGGGGTTCTGAGCATAGCCAGCACCTTGAGGTGCTTGGTATCTCTAGCGGTTAGGAAATGAAGCTAGGTTGAAGTTTTCTTAGCATTGGGCACTCTCCGGGCGGTCCGCGCCGGGCGCAAGCAGGAGAGGGGGTGAGGCCCATGCTGATCGTGCAAGAGCCGCCGGTCTGTTCGACCGTGCGTATCGCTAAGCACTCCTAGGTCGGGTGCCTGGAGGGCCGGCCACGGGTAACCGGGTCGGCCCTCCGTCTGGACACCGGGAGGGAGGCAGTCAGGTCGAATGAGCCCATAAGGGGAAGTCCTGCCCTCCCTGAAGGGAAGGAAGGCCCGCGAAACCAGCCTTTTGCTGACTTTCGCTGACCTCCATTGACGTTCGGGCCGATCGAGGCCGATCAGGGGCGCGATCCCGCCCATAAAGCTCGATGCGGCTCCCGATGCCGCTTTCAGTAAATGCCCCCGGCGGGATTCGAACCCGCGCCGCGCGGCTTAAAAGGCCCGCCCGCTTCCGCCGGCCACGCCACCTAAAATGCAGACAAGTGAGACTGGTCTTTCCGGTTCACGAGGTGGTTTAGGTCGCTGGTTCGAAACAGCCGTGCCCATGCCGTTTCCCTAAGTGTTCGTGACGGCCGCTGTCTGCACGGGTCGTTGCGGGGTTTGCGAGGCGGAGTTCCCCTTCCGACCACTGAATGATGCGCCCCTTTGTAGCAATCGGCGCCGCGGCACTAATTGCCCTTGCCCTCGTCGTTCCGGCTCGCGCCGGCGCGTCTCCAGCGAACGTCGCCGCCCTGCAAGCGGCCCTGCTGCAACTGCAGCTCTACGACGGTCACGTCGACGGCATCCGCGGCCCGCTGACGCGGCGCGCCGTGGTCGCCTTTCAGCGCCGCCACGGTCTCGCCGCCGACGGTATCGCGGGGCCGCGGACGCGGCTGGCGCTCGGCTGGCGCGGCCGCCCTGGGCTGGGCAGCCGCACGATGCGGATCGGCAACCGCGGCTGGGATGTAGCAGCGCTGCAGTACCTGCTGCAACGGGCGGGCCATGGCGCGGGAAGGGCGGACGGCTTCTTCGGACCATTGACGCGAGCGGCGGTGACGCGGGCCCAGCAGGCCGCCGAGATCGGCGCCGACGGGCTTGCCGGCCCGACGACGATCGCTTCACTGCGCGGGCGCGGGACCGCACCAAGCTCTCCCGGCCCGAGCGGACCGGTCAGCTTCTACCGGCCCGTCCCCGGGCCGATCGGCGACGGCTTCGGCGCCTCCCGCGGCGGCGGTCGTCTCCATCAAGGGCTCGACTTCCCTGCCCCCCAGGGAACCCTGGTCCAGGCCGCCGGCGTCGGTACGACCATCTTCGCCGGCTACAACGCCGCCGGTTACGGCAACCTCGTCGTCGTCCAGCACCGGCTCGGCTATACCACCTGGTACGCGCATCTCTCCTCGATCACGACCTGGGTCGGCGAGCAGGTGGAAGGCGGCACCCGACTGGGCTACGTCGGCTCGACCGGCTATTCGACCGGGCCCCACCTGCACTTCGAGGTGCGCCGCTACGACACCCCGATCGATCCGATTCCGATGCTGCTGCCGAGCGTCGCCGCGCGGCCACTCCGCCTCGAAGGCGGCCACTCCGCCGAACTCGAGTGCGGAGCGAGGCGACCCGCTTCCGGCAAGGCGTCGAGGGGCGGCGACTGGATCGCCCGCGAGCCTCTCTGCGGATAGACGGCTGCGCCGCTCAGGACGCGGGCTGCTCGATCGCCGCTTCCACCGCTTGGGTCAGTTCTTCGGCGCCGAAGGCGCCCTCGAAGCGGGCGGTGACGCGGCCGTCTCGGCCGACGACGAAGGCCCAGGGCTCGGTTTCGAGGTTGAAGGCGCGGAGCTGGGGCCGCACTCCCTTGGGGATTTCGTTGTCGTTGTAGACCTCCATGTGGATGAAGGCCGCTTGGTCGCCGACCCGGGACTTGACCTCTTCCTCGATGTCGACCACCGGCCCGCAGACGCGGGTCTGGCAGAGCTGGGGGGTCGCGAAGACAAGCAGGATCGGCTTCTTGCCGAGCACGTCGGCGAAGTCGACGTCGTGCATCGAGTCCGGTGGGATGCGGGTGTCGATTTCGCTGATGTCAGCCACCTCGCCGACGGTCGGCGTGTGGATGCGCGGCGCCATGTCGCCGACGCCGGGGATGTCTTCGAACTTGCCGGCCACGAGGCTGGGCGGCCGGGTGGCTTCGAGCTTGCCGTCACGGCGGACGACGGCGAGCATCGCCAGCTCCCCGCGTTGCTTGATCTTCAGGTCCGGCACGACGTAGACCGAGGTTGCGGCACCGGGATCTTCCGAGGTGGTTTTCGCCCGGAAGGCGGCGGGCGTCTTCAACGATTCGACCCGAGCCGGGAACGGGCCCTGGGCCGGCCCGTCGGGACCGTGGGCGAAGTAGAGGGCGATGTCGGCGTCGTCGACCTGTTCGCCGCCGAGGTCGAAGACCCCGAAGGCGAGGCGGTTGACGCCCACGTCGACGACCTGGCCCGCCGGGGCGACGACCAGCTTTGCCTCCGGCAGCTGCGCGAGCTGGGTGAGGGTCCGCCCCTTGGCCGCCGGGAACTCCGAAGCTGCGGGCGCGGGACGGGATTCCCCCTCGTCGGAGCTCCCGCACCCGGCCAGGGGCATGCCCACCAGGGCGATGGCGACAGCACAGGCGAGCAGCGGCGCGATCCGGCTTCTCATCGCGCCAACGCTACCGATACGTGCCCGTCAGAGACCCGCGTGCGTTTCCGTGCCGTCGGATCAACTCTTTCGCCGCGCTCGCACCAACTTCCACACCTGGTCGGCGGCGGCGACCGGATCCTCGTGCTCCCAGATCCGAACCACCTCCCAGCCGTGCTCGCGAAGGGCTCGGTCGGTCTCGATATCCCGCTCCTGATTCCGCCTCAGCTTCTGCTCCCACCACTCGGCGTTGGCCTTGGGCCTGGTTCCGTGCTCGGGGCAGGAGTGCCAGAAGCAGCCGTCGACGTAGACGGCGACGCGGGCGGGACCGAAGACGATGTCGGCGCGGGAACGGAGCCCCGGAAGCGGAGCCCGGTCGACGCGGAAACGGAGGCCGCGGCGATGGAGCTCGGAGCGGATCGCGCGCTCGGGAAGGGTGTCGCGACGGCCGAGCTTCGCCATCTCGGCGCTCTTCGCCGCAGACGAAGCGGGCGGCCTGGCGACGGAGGAGGGCTTCGCCTTCACTTCGACGTCAGGGTAACGCCCTAGGGTCAGAAGAATGCTCGAACTGCTCCCCACGGAAGCCTCTTCCGACCAAGACCTGGAGGAGGTCTGGAGTTGGCTTCTGGAGCACCCTCGGCGGGCGAAGAACGGGCTCGACCTGGAAGCGGTCTTCTCGCGCTCGATCCGCCAGGCGCTCGACGAGGTGATCGACGGCCCCCGCACCGGCAGGTACCGCTACGAGGAACTGGAGACGCAGGAGAAGGCCTACATCGGCACCCGGATCGAGATCGTCGTCCGCACCGAGTTGAGTCTGGAGCCCGAGGGGAAGCTCGACACCCTGATCGAGGGTCACGCGGTGGACTTCAAGTGGTCGGCGCGCGGGGGCTGGATGATCCCCACGGAGGCGGTGGGGGAGCTCTGCCTGTTGCTCAAGGGAGACGAGACCAAGGGGACCTTTTCGGTCGGGCTCGTCCGCTGCGAAGACGAGCTGCTCAACAAGGGCGCCAACAAGGACAGCAAGCGGACGATCAGCAAGGCGGGCAAGAAGGAGATTCGCTGGCTGGTCGAGGACGGCAAGCTGCCGGTCAGTCTGCTCGCGGAGCTCGACCCCGAGGTCGAGGCCGCGGTCTTCGCGCGGCCGCCGGGACAGGCGCGGGTGCGCGAGTTCTTCAAGCGGATGATGCGACAGCCGGTTCCGCGAGACGTGATCTGCACGCTGGCCATGCAGGAGGATCCGATGCGGCGGGTGCGCCAGGACAGGGGAAGCGCCAGCCTCGACGGGATGAAGATCCTCAGCGGTCACTTCAAGGTGAGCAAAGCCGCCGCCGAGGAACTCGGCTACGGAACCCTGGCCAAGAACGACTACATGTCGGTGCCGATCGACGAGCTGCGCACCTTGCCGCCGGGGCTGCGGGACGAGCTGGAGGTCTAGGCCGCGACCGGCTCGTCCACCCGACTCTTCGCCGGGCGATCGCCGGCGTCCTCATCCGACGCCCCCGCGTGGAGGTGCGCTGCCAGAGCCTCGGCGATGCGACGGGCAAGCAGCGGCGGCACCGCGTTGCCGATCTGGCGGGCGACGCTGGTCATCGACTGATCCTCGGGGAAGACGAAGCGGTCGTCGAAGCTCATGCAGCGAGCGGCCTCGCGCACCGTGATCGGGCGATGCGCCGAGGGGTGCAGGTAGCGGCCCTTCTCCGGCTTGTAGAACTCGGTCCGGATCGTCAGCGCCGGTTTGTCCCACCAGAGGCGACCGAAGACGTCCGTGGTCCCGGTCGGCTTCTCGCGCCAGCAGCGGGGGACCAGGTCGCCGAGCCCGGCCCGATCGAGGTTCTTCTGCATCTGAAAGCGATCGCCGCCGTCGCGCGGCACCGCCTTGTAGCGGCGGACGCTGAACGAGCGCGGATTGCGTGCCCGGTGCCAATCCTTCCCGTTCGGCCGCAGCGGCAGACCCTCGACGGCAGTGCGGAAGCTGACCCAGTCGGACCGGCTATGAGTCGCCGCAGGCCAAGATGGGGAGCCCCTCTTGACCCCGATCGCAATCGCCCGACGGCGCCGCTGCGGCACGCCATAGTCGGCGGCATTGAGGATGTCCTCCTCGACGGTGAAATCGAGATCCGCTTCGGCCCGCTTCTTGAACTCGGCAAACTCGGCCGAGACCAGCAGCTCCGGCACGTTCTCCATCACGAAGGCCTGCGGCTGCGCCTGTTCGAGGGCCCGCAGATACTCGCGCCAGAGGCCACGGCGCTCGAATCCGACCGCGTCGCGGTTCAGGGGCGAGAAGCCCTGACAGGGTGGCCCGCCGATCACGACGTCGGCCGCAGGAAAGACCGCGACGTCCTCGATCGGGACCTCGACGACGTGCGAATCACCGAAGTTCTCCCGGTAGGTCGAAGCAGCATCGGGATCGCACTCGACGGCGAACACAGGTGAAAATCGGCCGCTGTCGCAGAACCCCCGCGTCATCCCGCCACAGCCGGCGAAAAGGTCGATCAGCTGGTAGCGGTGGCTCGCGCGCACCGACCTAACCCTAGGCCAAGCGAAAACGGAAAAACCGCTTCCGAGATTCCGCTTGCAACCTGGCCCGGCCCCCCTTCCCCCCTAGTCTCCTTTCCGATGTCCAGCATCCACATCCTCGAGCGCCGCCAGCGGATCGCGAGGCCGATCGAGGAGGTGTTCGCCTTCTACGGAGACGCGCACAACCTGGAGCGGATCACGCCCCCCTTGCTGGGCTTCGAGGTGACGACGCCGGCCCCGATCGCGATGGGCCCGGGGACGCTGATCGAGTACCGGCTGCGGCTGCACCGGGTCCCGGTCAGGTGGCGGACGCGGATCGAGGTATGGGAACCACCGCACCGGTTCGTCGACGTGCAGGTCAAGGGCCCGTACTCGCTCTGGGAGCACACCCACACGTTTGCCCAGGACGGCCCCGGCGCCACCATGATCGAGGACCGCGTCCGCTACTCGATCCCCTTCGGCCCGCTGGGCGACCTGGCCGACCGGCTCCTCGTGCGGCGCGACCTGCGTCAGATCTTCGACTACCGGCGCGAGGCGGTGGCGCGGGAGCTGGCTACTGCTGCAGCACCGCGATGACGTTGCCCGACGGGTCCTCGAACCAGGCGATCTGCGGTCCGGGGCCGCGGACGATGCCCTTCTCGTCGTGGTCGAAGCCGTCGTAGCGCTCGAAGCTGACGCCGCGCTCGGCCAGGCCGTTTACCGCGGCGTCGATGTCGTCGACCTCGAAGTTCAGCATCGTGTAGCTGGCCGGGGTCATCTCGGGGTTGAGGTACATCAGCACGTCGCCGCCGGCCAGCTTCAGGGCCGTGACTCCGAACTCCTCGGTCAGGACTTCGATCTCGATGCCCAGGGTGTTCTCGTAGAACTCGCGCGCCGCGTCAAGGTCCTTGACCGCGAACCCGCTGGTCGCTTTCTTGTCGCCGAGCATCTGCTCTCACTCTAGCGGCGGTTTCCGCCGTCCCCGCTTTTTCTCGCCGGTTTGTCGCTTCTGCTCCAGGCGCCGCCGGCGCGAGGCGCGGGTCGGCCGGGTGGCGCGGCGCTTGCGCTGCACCCGCAATCCGGCGGCGATCTTCGCCGCCAGCCGCTGCAGGGCGAGGTCGCGGTTGCGCGACTGCCCGCGGGCGTCCTGGGCGACCGCGGTGACGAGCGGCCCCAGCCGCTCGCGCAGCCGCGAGCGCTGCCGCTCGTCGAGCGCCTGCGAGGCCTCGACGTCGAACACCGCTTCGACCCGGGAGGCGGTGACGTTCGCGTGCTGGCCGCCGGGGCCGGAGGAGCGGCTGGTCCGCAGCTCGATCTCGTGCAGCGGCAGCGAGAGCCGCTCGTCGATCCGCAGCTCGCCGGGCACGGTCAGGACAGCTCGGGGATGTGGCGCTCGAGGTGCTCGGCGATCGTCTGCCGCACCCAGCGCTGGGTTTCGGCATCGGCCATCCGGTAGCGGCCGAGCAGCATCTTCTGGTCGGTCAGCGGCAGCTCGGCGATCTCCCAGCGCACGACCAGCCGCTCGAAGAGGGCCTCGGAGCGACGGCGCCAGGCGTCCTCCTGCGAGGCCGCGTCACCGGCCGGTGGCTCCCCCACCTTGGCGATCGTCCCGGCGCTGAGCGTCTGCCGCAGGGTGAGGATGTTGCCCTCGGGGTCGACGTAGTCGACCGTGGGGGTCTTCTCGCGCTGCCGCCGATGCTTCTTCCGCTTCGCCACGGGCTCTAGGCGAGGGCGTCGATCTTCGCCGCCAGCTCGAAGTCGGAGGCGGTCAGCCCGCCTTCGGAGTGGGTGGAGAGGGTGACCGTCACCGTGTCCCAGGAGATCGCCAGGTCGGGATGGTGGTTCATCTCCTCCGCCGGCCCGACCAGGCTGTCGACGAAGCGGACGCTGCCGACGAAGTCGTCGCGCTTGAACTCCTTCTCGATCGCCGCGCCGGAACAGCGCCAGCCGGAGAGGCCGGAGAGCCTCTCCTCGATCTCTGCGTCACCGAGC
>Ga0190271_10000579_pt1 | contig 18869 bp, 15 predicted proteins | sample Popmic356T_FD_133747 | JGI IMG/M metagenome (GOLD analysis project Ga0190271, IMG submission 133747) | Populus adjacent soil microbial communities from riparian zone of Weber River, Utah, USA - 356 T | ecosystem: Environmental > Terrestrial > Soil > Riparian zone | place: USA: Utah | collected...
CCCTGAGGATCGTCGTGCTCGGCCCAGAAGGCGTCCTCGATCCCGGCCCGCGCCGGCGACGGTGGCATGATCGGCAGCGAGGGGCCAATGAACACCTGGCCGAGGACCCGATCCGGATGTTCCGCCGCCGTTCTCAGCGACCACACCGATCCCATGGACAGCGAGATCAAGACGGCCTCGTCGGTGCTCGTCGCGTTCATGACGTCGATGGCATAAGAGGCTTGTGCTGCCGGGGAATAGGACTGCGGGTCCACGGTTCGATTCGAGCGCCCGTTGCCAGGCCCGTCGTAGGTCACCACCCGGAAGTGCCTGGCCAGATAAGGAACCTGCAGCTTCCAGAAGCGAGAGTGGATGATGGTCCAGGTGGGCAGCAACAGGAGAGTGACGTCGCCCTCCCCGAACACGTCATACCCGATGCTCAGTCCGCCACTCTCCACGAAACCCTCGGAGTCAGGATGGCTAGCTCTCATCGCGGGCACCCTCCTCCAACGCCCTGATCACCTGCCCGACCTTCCATAGTGCGCTGCGAGCCGGGATATCGGACTCGCTCACCCCGAGCAGGATGTAGGCCTCGGCACCAATGAAGGGGAGGCCGGCCAGAGCACCCACCTCAGCCGCGGTGAAGGGACCGAGGCCACCCAGCTGGTGCTCAGCCCGCTCCGCCACCGAGGAAAGGATGCGTTGCCAGCCCTTCAACTGCTCCCACACCGCCCCGGCGATCTCGGGATCGGACCAACCTGCGGCGATCATCTCGTGGAGCACCCGGACATAGCCGGATGCGAGGTCCTCCTCCAGGAAGTCGCAGGCGCGCTCCCATTGCATCCAGATCGGAATCTGCGATTCGAACAACCGCTCCTGACGGTCGAGAAGCCGCTGGTTCTCCTCCGCCAGGATGGCGAGTACCAGCTTCTGCTTGGACCCGAAGTGATAGTGGATCTGGCTCAACGGCACACCGGCTCGCTCCGCGATGATGCGGGTCGAGAATCTGGCATAACCCACCTCCAGCAGCGTCTCTTTGGCGGCGGCAAGGATCGAGCCAGCGGTGTCCGTGCGGGTGGTCTGAGTCATACTTCTGTCGGTCGGTCGACCGAACTAACCCTACGCCATCGACGAGGTGAGGTCAAGATTGGTCTAATGACGCCTCACGAATGGGCTCACCTCTCGTTCGTAGACGACCCGGCCGTTCACCCTTTCGAGATTGGACGGGGCCGCCTCGAGACGGGCCATCAATTCCGGTTCCAGATCGAGTCCGAGCATCTCTCGGGCCAACTCGCAGGCCCGTCCGGCGTGACGGAGGACGAATACTGCCTCCAGACCGGAGATGTCGTCGAAGAACCATCCGCATGAGGTGTACATGAGCATGGCATGCTCTTGGATCTCGAGGAGCCCGATCGCCTTGCGACGCTGATCGGTGTCCAGATCCGGTCTGGCATGCAAGTCGAGGAAGTCCTCGACCGAGCCACCGAGGACGACCGAGATGTAGTCGTCCCTCGCCCGCCATGGGTCCTCGAGGAGCTCACCGCCGATCGACTGGAAAGGCCCGATCAGCTCATCGCGCAACCAGTCGAGGGCGGATCGGAGCGGGCCGCGCCACCTCTGATGCCCCGTCGGCTCACGCCCGGTGTGACAGCCGCAGTCGGCCCTCCATCGCTCGACGCCATGGGCACAGCTCCAAGATGAATCCTCCACGATGGCGGCCCGCAAGGTGGGTGGGGCACTGGTGAGGAACTCCGGGTAGTTGGTCAGGCTTGCCGCGGGGTCGGCGTCGATCGTCTCCAGGGCAACGGCCAGTGCCATCTCACCGTGTCGGTGATGGTGCCCGTAGGTCTCGCCGTCGGTAGCGACATGACCCAGCCTCGGGCTCTCCACGGGCTCCCCCACTGCCGCCACCAATCGGTGCGCCAAGGCCTTGCCGTCTTTGAGAAGCCCATCGAACGCTATCTCCCGGGACAGCGGCCCGTCGTAGAAGAAAATGACGATCGATCGACCTTGGCCCAGATCGATGAGATAGGGGACTCGAGTGTCGATCCTTCCCCCGTCGACGTCCGACCACGATCCGTCGATGCCTTCGACCGAAGCGGCCTGGTACGGGGAGAGCACGGTGAATTTGATCCCCTCCCGTGCGAGGATGTCGAGACTCTCGGTGTCGACCGCGGTCTCCGGCAGCCACATGCCTTCCGGGCGCCGACCGAAACGCTGCTCGAAGTCGGCGATGCCCCAACGCACCTGGGTGACCTTGTCCCGTTGATTGGAAAGGGGGAGGATGGTGTGGTTGTAGGCCTGGGCCATGGCAGAGCCGTGACCGCCGAACCTCATGGCCGACGCCCCGTCCGCTTCGATGATCGCCCGGTACGTCTCGGGCTCGGCCTCTTCGAGCCAGCTGAGCAGGGTCGGGCCAAAGTCGAAGCTGATCGACTGGTAGGTGCTCACCGTCCTCGCGACCTCGCCGTTCCCGTCGAGGATGCGTGCATTGGCGTTGGCGGCGTAGGACTCTTCGGTGATGCGCTCGTTCCAGTCGTGCCAGGGGGCGGCCGAAGGCTGTTCCGGCACCTTCCCGGTGAATGGGTTCTCCCGGGGTGGCTGATAGAAGTGCCCGTGAATACAGACGAAGTTGCTCAAGACGCAGTCAACGTAAGAACCTCAGAGGGCTACCCGGTCTTCCCCGGAATCGCCTCGTGACGGAGGATGACCACCCCGAGTGCTGGCAGCGTGATGTCGATGCTGTTCGGGCGACCGTGGTGGGGCACTGCGAATGGACCGGTGTCTACCCCACCCAGATTGCCCTGCCCGCTACCTCCGTACGGCTCGGCATCGGTGTTGAGGATCTCGACCCAGCGCCCGGGGCCGGGCACTCCGATGCGATAGGCATGCCGTGGCACGGGCGTCAGATTGACGGCCACGAGCAGGACGTCACCGGCCGATGAACGGCGAAAGTAGGCGAGGACGCTGTTGGCCGCATCGTTGGGGACCGCCCATTCGAAACCCGTCGGATCGCAGTCCCGCTCGTGGAGGGCAGGCTCCTCTGCGTAGACCCGGTTGAGATCGGCGACCAGCCGCTGGATCCCACGGTGAGGCGGCACGTCGAGGAGAGCCCAGTCGAGCTGGTCGTCATGGGACCACTCAGAGCGCTGGCCAATCTCCGAGCCCATGAACAGGAGCTTCTTCCCCGGCTGGGACCACATGTAGGCGAGAAGGAGGCGAAGGGTGGCGAACTTCTGCCAGTCGTCCCCAGGGAACTTCTCGAGTAAGGCGCGCTTGCCGTAGACCACCTCGTCGTGGGAGATGGGAAGCATGAAGTTCTCACTGAAGGCATACACCGCCCGGAACGTCAGCTCATGATGATGAAAGGCGCGATGCACCGGCTCACGGGAGAGATAGACCAGGGTGTCGTGCATCCATCCCATGTCCCATTTGAGCCCGAAACCGAGACCGCCGAGAAACGTGGGCCGCGACACCAGCGGCCATGAGGTCGATTCCTCGGCGATGGTCTGGGTGGCGGGATACTCCTGATAGACGACCTCGTTGAGGCGCCGGATGAAGGCAATCGCCTCGAGATTCTCACGTCCCCCGTGCCGGTTCGGGATCCATTGCCCCTTCCGGCGCGAGTAGTCGAGATAGAGCATCGACGCCACCGCGTCGACCCTGAGCCCATCGGCGTGATAGCGGTCCAGCCAGAACAAGGCGTTGCTGATCAGAAAGGCGGGCACCTCGGCCCGGCCGTAGTTGAAGATGTAGGTGTCCCAGTCGGGATGGAAACCCATCTTCGGATCGGCGTGTTCATACAAATGGGTCCCGTCGAAGAGGCCGAGGCCGTGCCCATCGGTGGGGAAATGGGATGGCACCCAATCCAGGATCACCCCGATACCCGACCGGTGGAGGGCATCGATGAGAGTCATGAAATCCTGAGGGGTCCCGTAGCGACTGGTCGGCGCGAAATAGCCGGTGGTCTGATAGCCCCACGAGCCATAGAAGGGGTGCTCCATGACGGGCATCAGCTCGACATGGGTGAAACCGAGCTCTGTCAGATACCCCGGCAGCTGCTCGGCCAGCTCGAGATATGTGAGATGGCGCCCACCTTCTCCCCGCCGCCAGGAGCCGATGTGCGTCTCGTACACAGCCATCGGGGCATCCAGGGCGTTTCGCCGGGCCCGATTCCCCATCCACTCCGCGTCGCCCCATTCGAAAGCCAGGTCCCAGATCTTGGAGGCGGTCTTGGGCGGAGTCTCGGTGTGGACCGCAAACGGGTCGGCCTTCTCCCCGACGAAACGTCCATTGCCGACCAGGTACTTGTAAGCAGCGCCTTGTCCAACGTCCTCGACGAATCCCTCCCAGATCCCCGAGACCCCACGTGGCGCGAGCGGGTTGGTCGCCGGGTCCCAGTCATTCCAATCACCGACGACGGAGACCGAATCGGCGTTAGGGGCCCACACCGCGAATTGGACGCCCCCGTCTACTTGATGTGAACCCAACTTCTCATAGAGGCGGTAGTGGGTCCCCTCGTTCCAGAGATGGAGGTCGTCTTCGCTGAGCAGTGTGGCTACGGCGCGGGCAGGGTCGGGCACCATGTCGAGTGTATCCCCGAGGGCCCTTGCGGCCCCCATGGGCCAAGCGACCCAGGCCGGTCGCCGCCAAGACCCCAATGGGGGCGGTGGTGATGGGTCGACCGACCCACAAGGTGACTAGTCATGGCGTGGATGATGCTTTCGGGCCTCGCCCTTCCTCGTGTCTGCACCGATAACAACCCAACAGATACGGGACTAGGAAAGGGTTTCACATCATGGCATACGCCATCGACACAACCGACCAGCGGCGGAGAAGGGCCCTGAGGGCCATCACCCCGCTCGCCGCTCTCCTGGTGGCCGCCCTCCTCATCTGGCAGGGCAGCAACGCAGCGTTCAGCGCCACTACAGACAACACGAATGACACCTGGGCCACGGGCAACCTGGTGCTCACCAACAATGGTGGCGGCACGGTCTACGCCGGCAGCACCGCCGCTCTCTTCACTGAAAGCAACCGCAAGCCCGGAGACACCGGCGTCAAGTGCATCACGGTCAACTCCGGCGGTTCGCTGGCCGGCAACCTCCGCCTCTACCGCGGCGCCATCACCGGCACCAACGGCACTGCGCTGGCCGGGTTCATCAACGTCACAGTTGACGCCGTTGTCGCCACGCCAGCCACCAACGTCCAGGCCGACTGTGTCGGGTACGCCGGTGGCACCACCGGCGGGACCTTCAGCGGCACTCTGAACTCGATGCCGACCACCTATGCGGCCGCCACCGGCGTCGCTGTGGCCGGAGGAACGCAGCGGATCGTCTACCGAATCGGATGGACGATCAACGCCGCAGCCGACAACACGGTCCAGAGCTCCTCGGCAATCGCCAACCTCAACTGGGAGATCAACTGATCCACTCAGGCAACTGATCTGATCGAGCCGGCCCCGGCGCCCGACACCCGGGGCCGGGGCCGGCGACGTTCAGAAGAAGTCAGCAGAGAGACGACATGACCACAATCACCGAACCGATCCGAAGCGAGATCCACGTGCCCGAGCCCTACTCGAGGGCGAGACTCGCTGCGGGCATCCTGGGACGCGCGTGGTTGTGGTTTCTGGCGGCATGTCTCGTCGTCACCCTCATACCGATCGTCTTCGGCTGGCACTCCTACGTGATCGTCACCGGGTCGATGGAACCGGGGATCAGTGCCGGCGATGTCGTCCTGGCCTCACCGGACCCCGTGATCGAAGAGACCGTGGGAAAGGTCGTTACCTTCGAGAACCCCAGCCGCGAGGGTCACATCCTGACCCACCGGGTGGTGTCGATCGAGGAGGACCGCTCCCTTGTGACCAAGGGTGACGCCAACCCCACACCCGACAGCGTCCATGTGCCCCGGGAGTCGGTCACCGGCCTCGGACGGCTCCTCGTCCAGTTCGTCGGTCTTCCCGTGATCTGGTTCCTCACCGGCAAATGGCTCCTTCTTCTTCTCCACCTCGTCCTCCTCGTCGGAGCCGTGGTGGCGACAGTGCTCGACTACGAGCCCGACAATCATGGGCGACGACCTTGGCAGCGACGGATCGACCAGCACCAGCCGGCCGACCCTAAGCGGCTCCTCTCTCGAAGCGCCCCATCGATAACGCCGATCCTGATCCTGGCGATCGCAGCCAGCTTTGGCTTCCGCGGCGACGGGATCCCCACCAGCGCCGCCGCCTTCAGCGCCATCACCGCCAACACCGGTGACAGCTGGACGATCCCCAACTGGAGCTACTCCACCGAGATCAACAACCTCAGCCCGTATCTGTACTGGAAACTGGACGAGACCGGCACGGCGGGTACGGCAGCCGACGCCTCGCCGAACGGTCGCACCGGGACCTATGCCCCCAGCGGCGCCGCCACCAACTTCACCCGGCTGAATGATGGTGGGCTCGTGACCGACACCCCGGACCGGGCGGTCCAATTACTCACCACCAGCTCCTGCATCTACACGACTTCGACTACTTCGATTGCTGCTCCGCAGACCTTCACCATCATCGCCTGGTTCCGGGCGCCGACCGGATACACAGGTGGGGGGAAGATGCTCGGCTTCGAGCGCCCCCAGACCGGCGTGTCCGCCCCCACCGCCGGCGCCTACGACCGCCATCTCTACATGGATGGCCAGGGACGGGTTTGGTTCGGCGTTTACAACGGCGCACACGTGGGTCTCAGCTCGGGAACCGGTCTCAACAACAACCAATGGCACATGGCGGTGGGTACTCAGAGCTCGGCCGGAATGCGGCTCTACATCGACGGGGTCCAGGTTGGGACGAACACCAACACCGTCGCCGAGACTCAGAACGGGTGGTGGCGGGCCGGGTGCGGCAACCTCTCTGGCTGGGGTGATCAGTGGGGCGGCGCGAACGACCCGGGCATCGACTCGGCCACCAGTCATAACCGGCCCTTCATGGCCTCACTCGATGAGATCACCGTCTACTCGGGAGCGGCTCTCACCGCCCAGCAGGTCGCCTTTCTCTACTGGGCCCGCTGAGTCAACGATAAAGCTCTGGCTCGAATGGGTTGAGGCCACCGCCGGGTGGCGGATCGCCACGCAATTCAACGGGGAGGGCGTTGTCGGGGACGAGGATTCCGGACAGCTGGACAAGGGACCAACTGCCACCAGCGGAGAAGGTACCCGGCTCACCGGGATGAAACACCGTTGTGGTCCCACCCTTGCGCCACCACGTGGCCTGGAGCCAGGTGGCCTTGAACTTGTTGACGTGCCGCCAAGTGTTCCCGGTGCCGAGGGTGTCCTCCCAGAACTGGGGAACGTAGGCGAATCTCGGGGACTCATTCAGATCCTCTTGGAACAGCGGAATCGTATGGCCACCTGAAACGAACGTGGTCAGACAAGCACTTAGATGCTCCCATGAGTTGTGCTCGTCGAGGACACCGTCACCATCCCAATCGACAAGATTGATGGGAGACGGTGTGAAGGTTGCCCGAAGGCAGATCGCTGGTATTCCCGCACTAAGCGACGGCTCGATGTATTCCCATAGCGGCTTGTCATCGAGACCGCTCCCGTAGATGTTTCGTTTGGGATTGCTTCCTTGTTGGAGTCTTGGTGGGGCAATCCCGTCTGGGACCGGGCCTGTGGCCAGACCTTCCTGCACGCCGTTGGAAAGACCGGTGAAGGTGTTCATGGTGTCCGGGGCGAGGCCGGCATCCATGCTGGAACAGGTGTCCTGGACCTCGTTGGAAGGCAAGGCATCGCCGTCGAGAACGATGCGATGGTCGATGCCGTAGGCGATGTTGACTGCCACGATGTCCTTCTTGGGACTGCCGGTGCAGTTGCGGGCAGGACCGTCGGGCTGTGTCCCGTAATGAGGGGACTCGAGGGCGCCGAAGTTGCCAGCGTCGGGCCCATCACAAGGTTCTTCGGCGTGGCCTCCCGAGGCATCGCGGAGACAGGCGTGCTGGCCCTCTCCCAACGTGCTGACCAATCCGAAAGGAAGCACGCCTCCGCCGCCGCGGTTCCCGATTCGTGCGATGGCATCGGCGCTCGTCTCCAGCTGCTCGACGCCCAAGAGGGCGCCGAAAGAAGTCTCGAAAGGCAGATCCGGGAGATTGACCCGCACGAAGCCACCTCCGTCGAAGGAAATGCAGTCGACGTCGCCAGTCGGTGTCGTCCAACCACCTGGGGCGACAACCGGCTCGAATCTGAACCCGGATGAGTTCAGGTCGGCTCGTTCGGGGTCTTCGCACGCCTCCCACAATGTCTGCCATTCGGCGGTCGAATAATCGGCTACGACATTGCGCTGGGTGAAATCGAGAATCTGGTCCCGGATGGTGACGTTGCTCCCCAGCGTCTCCACGGCTCCGGCCATGACCCCGATGTCCGCGGCGGTCTGATCCTGTCGACGCTGGTTGAAGCCAACACTCAGGTCGATGGCGATCGCTGCGATGCCCATGAGGAGCAATAGAGACATGGCGATGATGACGGCCGCGGCGCCGCGATCAGAGTCGGGCCGGTTCAACATGAGGCAGCTGAGCCGTCGCTCGTCCATTCCGAGGAGTTCTGCTCGAGCCGGAACTCGACCGTGGATTGGAGGTCGTCGGGGAGGAAGGCTTCGATCAGTCCAAGACCGGACAGGCTCCCTGGAGTCGACGAGACGTGAACGGTGGCGGTATCGCCGACGGTCCCGGTCGGGCCATCGGTCAATTGCACTGTTACGTTCGATGTGAGGTCCATTGCGTCACAGGTGAGGCCATGAATGAACGCGTTGTCACCCGCGTTGACCGCGGCAGCCCGGGCGGCCTCCCTGGTTCCATGCCGGACGTCGTTGAACTCCCCGAGGACGTATCCGAATTCGATGATCCCCAGCAACAGAAGAATCAGGAAAGGGGCGAGTAACGCGAATTCGACCAGGCTCGCGCCTCGATCAGCCGATCTACTCTTGTTGGACAACACCGAGCACCCCCTGCACGGATTCCACCCGTGACCCATCGAGTTCGTAATCGTCCGGGATCGACAGAGGGTTACTGAGAAGTTTCCCGGTTGAGCGATGATTGCTCAGAACACAGCCGGGCCTGTCGATAAAAGGAGACACCGGATTCTGGACTCGGAGCAGTCCTTAAGTGGAATCGACCGGTCCGCCAATCCAAGAGACCATGTCCTCGCCTCAGCACAGAATCGCCAGTCCTCTAGACCCAGACTTCGCGGTGAGGTTGCGCGCCGCCAAGGACGGGGCGGAATGGGCCTGGGCCGAGATCTATCGCGACCTGGCCGGGGCCGTGGCCGGCTATCTGGCCAATCGGGGGGCGGCGGAGCCAGAGGACTTGACGTCGGAGACATTCCTGCAGGTAGCCAGGAATGTCTCGACCTTCGACGGGGACGAGTCAGCCTTTCGCTCCTGGGTCTTCGTGATCGCCCACCGGCGCCTCATCGACTCACGGAGGGCGCGGCAGCGTCGCCCCGAAACCATCGCTCTGGGAGACCTCAGGGGTGGTGGTCTGGGAGGAGACGTGGAGGAGGAGGCGCTGAATCGGTTGACCACTGTCGAATTGCAGTCGGCCTTCCAGAAGTTGTCGGAGAGTCAATGCGATGTCCTCGCTCTCCGGATCATTGGCCAGCTGACGCTTGAAGAAACAGCTTCGGTCCTGGGAAAGCGGGTGGGCGCCGTCAAGGCTGCACAGCGACGGGGCCTACTCGCCCTGAGCGAGCATCTCGACCTAGACCGGGTAACCCGATGAGATTCCCCGACGATTACATGGGTGAGATGGCCACCAGGAAGGTTTTGGATCGGGAGATCGAGCAGCTGCTCGCCGGCACACCAATCGAGGGTGGGCGGCTGTCGGGTCTGGCCCCGGCCATGAGGATGATCCGCACTCAATGGACGCCGTCGCCAACCGCATCGGAAGTTGCGCAATTTGCCCGGAGTGCGGTATCGGCGGTGACCCAGTCCGAGGCCAAACCTGTCATCACTCTCCAACCACGGCGCGTAGTGCCTCGACTCGGCCTCACCCCGCGTCTGGCAACTGTCGTGTTAGCAGTCCTTCTCATGTCAGGAACCGCCGGCATGGCCATGGCCGCCAACGACGCCGTTCCCGGCGACACCCTCTACGGTCTCGATCGCGCCTTCGAAGCGGTCGGCATCGGATCGGGATCAGCCGAGGAACGGCTGGACGAAGCGGTCGTGATGTCGGCGCAAGGTCAATCGAGCGAAGCTCTCGAGCATGCCATCGAATCGCTGAGCCGAGAGACCGAGGATTCATCCGGAGCCGCCGCCGCTGCGCTGGTCACTGCCACCGAGAATCTCGTCGACATACAGGACACGGCTCAGGCGGCGACCACCGCAAGCATTCGTGTCTCAGCCCTACTCACCTATATCGCCGAGAACATCGGCACCGACGAGGGAACGGACGGCCGCGAGTTCGGTCAGGGGGTCGCTCAACTCGCCCGGGACATCGGCGAGGGCGACGATCCAACCGGGGCCCAAGACCCGGCCGTCGCCCCAGCCCCCGGCCAGGGACCGTCGAACAACCCGGGTGTGGGTGCCGGGAATGAGGGGACAAGCGACAGGTCCGTACCCGGGAACGGCGATTCGAACGGCAACGGCCCGGTCAACAGCAACAGCCAGGACGAGCCAACCGGTAACGGGAACGGTCAGGGCAATCCAACCGGCAACGGCGGTGAGAACAGCGGGAATGGGAAGGAGCAGGGCAGCGACCCACCGGTGGAATCCCCGTATGTGACGGCTCCCGGCCGGGGAGGTGGCGCGCCGGAGGATTCGCCTTCCGCGACCGTCCCCGGCGAGGGGAACAAGCCCTAGGCCAGGCGTTTCATGATGGCCTCACCACGAGGTGACAGCCGGTAGCCGGTGAGAAGGCTCTCGGTGAGACCCATCTCCTTGAGCTTGCGGACGTCGAGCTTGAAGGGCAGCTTCTCCCGCCCCACCGAGGCGGCGAGATCTTCGGCCCGCAGTCCCGGGTTTTCCCCGATCAGGACCAGTGTCTCCCTTGTCCATGGACCGTGCTTGCTGGTGGAGTCGAGACGTTGCAGACGGCGGTCTATCTCGGTCATGCCGGCCTCGTCGGGGATGGTCTGCCGGAGGATCACCCGCGGGTCCGGCCCAACGTGGCGTAGTCGGATGCGATAGAGAGTCTCTCCGCGGCTCCCGGCGGAGGCCACTAGATCGGGCACATTCTCGAAGCCGCCCTCGACTGCGTCCTCCCGTGTCAACGTTTCGGGCTCGACGGCATCGACCGTGACAACTTCGATGACGCCGATGGCGGTGCGGAGTTTCGAGCCGGCCTTCACCCGTGCCTGGTCCCATCTCCGGTACACCGATCCGATGCGGCCGGACTCGATGCCAGCGAGGACGTCGTGCTTGAGGAGCATGGAGAGCTGAAGGCTATTGCGACTGCGGGCTGAGTCCGGCCGGTGACCCCAGGGCCAAGCATTGGAGAATATTCGACGAACCCACTTTGCGACAGGGATGTGGTGCAATAGCGTCGGGCTGGCCGACAAAGGCTCATTGGGGCGGGAGGCGCTTCACAGGAGGACGACGTGACTCGCAACCGCTCCAGGATGGGCGCGCTGATCGTGATCGGCATGCTCGGCTCCCTGCTCCCTCTCACCGCCCTTCCGGCGGCCGCCACGACGGGCGACCTGGTCATCACCGGCGTCGTCGACGGGCCATTGACCGGAGGTGTGCCCAAGGCCATCGAGCTCTACGTGGTCAACGACATTCCCGATCTGAGCATCTACGGGGTGGGATCGGCGAGCAACGGCGAGGGCACCGACGGGCAGGAGTTCACCTTCCCCGCGGTCGCGGCCACCGCAGGTGACTTCTTGTATCTGGCCAGCGAGACATCGGGATTCACCAGCTTCTTCGGCTTCGCCCCCGACTTCACCAATGGCACCGCTCTGAGCATCAACGGAAATGACGCGATCGAGCTGTTCTCGAGCGGTGCAGTGGTCGACGTGTTCGGCGAGGTAACCCACACGGGCCCGGGTCCATGGAACTACGAAGATGGCTGGGCCTATCGAGTCAACGGCACCGGCCAGGATGGGTCCACCTTCGCCCTGGCCAACTGGGCATTCAGCGGCATCAACGCTCTCGATGGGGCGACGACCAATGCCACAGCGGCCACGCCCGTCCCACTAGGCACCTACACCGAGGAGGCCACGCCCCCGCCGCCCAGCTCCGTGATCATCAACGAGACCGACGCGGACACACCCGGCACCGACGTGGCCGAGTTCGTCGAGCTCTACGACGGCGGCACCGGGAATACCCTGCTCGACGGGCTGGTCCTCGTCCTCTACAACGGAAGCAGCGACCTCACCTACGGATCGGTGGATCTCGACAATGTGAGCACCGATCCCGACGGTTATGCCGTGATCTGCGGCGACGTCGACGCCGTGTTCCTCGCCAACTGTGACGTGGACTCGGCACAGATCCAGAACGGGCCGGACGCAGTGGCCCTCTACCAGGGCAACGCGGCCGATTTTCCCAACGGGTCTGCGATCAGCACCGAAGGCCTCGTCGACGCCCTGGTCTACGACACGGCCGACGCCGACGACCCCGGGCTGCTGGCCCTTCTCAACACCGGTCAGCCGCAGGTGGACGAGAACGGAGAAGGCGCCGGGGACACCCATTCCAATCAGCGCTGCCCCAACGGCAGCGGTGGCGCCCGCAACACCACGTCTTATGCACAGTTCGCCCCAACGGTCGGCGTTGCCAACCTGTGCGCAGTGGTGCCACCGGATCCGGTCGCCCGTCTCATCCATGAGATCCAGGGCGCCGGGCCGGCCAGCCCCCTGGACGGCACCGGGGTCGTCGTCGAGGCGGTGGTGGTCGGCGACTTCCAGGGGACCGGGGCGCTCCGTGGCTTCTATCTCCAAGAGGAGGACGCGCAGGTAGACGCCGACCCTCTGACGTCGGAAGGGATCTTCGTGTTCGACGCAGCCTTTGGCGTCGATGTGGCTGGTGGTGACCTCGTGGAAGTGACCGGGACGGTCGACGAGTTCAACGGCTCTACCCAGATCAGCACGGTGACATCGGTGACCGTGATCTCATCCGGGAACAGCGTCACCCCGGCCACCGTCACCCTTCCGGTGACGGCGATGACAGACCTCGAGGCGTTCGAGGGGATGTCGGTTCACCTTCCTCAGAGTCTGACCATCTCGGAGTTCTTCAACTACGACCGGTTCGGCGAGATCGTGCTTTCGACCGAGCGTCAGTTCCAGCCCACTGCCCTCTTCGAACCGGGTTCGGCGGAGGCCAGCCAGCTCGGGGCAGCCAACGCATTGAGCCGGATAACCCTCGACGATGGTCGAACCAGCCAGAACCCGGACCCGGCGATTCACCCCAACGGGGAGGTGTTCGACCTGGACAACCTGTTCCGGGGCGGTGACACGGTGACGAATGTCACCGGCGTCCTCGACTTCGCCTTCGACCTCTACCGGATCCATCCGACCCAGGGAGCCGACTTCGGAGTCGGGAACCCTCGTCCAGCAGAGCATGCCGCTGTGGGGGGCAGTCTCGAGGTGGCGGCGTCCAACGTGTTGAACTACTTCTCCACCATCGACACCGGTGTCTTCAACTGCGGACCGCTGGAGAACCAGGAATGCCGTGGGGCCGACGACGTCGAAGAGTTCACTCGGCAGAAGGACAAGATCGTCTCCGCACTGGCTGCCATTGACGCCGACGTTGTCGGCCTCATGGAGATCGAGAACCATCCCACCGACGAGGCACTGGCCGACCTCGTCGCCGGTCTCAACGCGCGGATGGGCGCCGGGACCTACGACTACATAGGGTCGGGGTCGATCGGGCCGGACGCGATCAGGATCGCCATCATCTACAAGCCGGCGCGGGTGACTCCCGTAGGCGCCGACGCGGTCCTCGACAGCAACGAGTTTCTCGACCCGAACAACCTCGGACGGGCTCAGAACCGGCCGGCCCAGGCGCAGACCTTCGAGGAGGTTGCCACCGGTGAGCGATTCACCGTGGTTGTCAACCATCTGAAGTCGAAGGGCTCGGAATGCGGGTCGGGCGATGACGATCCGATGCAGGGGAACTGCAACCTGACCCGCACGTTGTCGGCCGCCGTGCTTGCAGACTGGCTCGGCACCGACCCGACGGGAAGTGGCGATTCGGACTTCCTCGTCATGGGCGACCTCAATTCGTACGACAAGGAAGACCCAATCGACGTGTTGACCGCGGGGTCCGACGACGCGGCCGGCACCGGTGACGACTACACCGACCTCATCCTTCAGTTCGAGGGCGATAGGGCCTACAGCTTCTTGTTCGACGGTCAGTTGGGGTACCTCGACTACGCGCTGGCCAGCCAGTCACTATTTGGACAGGTCACCGGGGCGACGGAGTGGCACATCAACGCGGACGAGCCCGACCTGATCGACTACGACACCGAGTTCAAGCAAGACGCCCAGGATGCCATCTACGCCCCTGACCAATACCGCTCAGCGGATCACGATGCAGTGGTCGTTGGCCTCGCCCTCGACCAGACACCGCCGGTGGTGATGGCAAAGCTGGATCGGATAGTCACCACACGCAACACGGGGTTGTTCGTCGTCGACTTCTCCTGCGTTGACAACGTCGACCCTGGTCCGGAGTGCGTAGCCGACCTCAACGGTGTGCCGATCTCCGATGGTCAGATCGTCCACCTGGTCAGAGCACCGGGGAACCCGATCACACTTCGTCTCGGGCCGGTCCTCTTCATGAAGGACGACAGCTTCTTGCTCACGGTGACCGGGACCGACGAGCGGGGCAACACCACAACAGTCTCGGCCGAACCTGTCTTCCGACGTTGAGACCTACGCTCGCTCTGCCTCTAGCTCGACGGGCCGGGCCGCGATGGTCGAGATCGCGCCGCGGCGGATCACGGTGAGATCAACCGATCCACCGACGCGGTCACCGGTCATCATGCGCTGCAGGTCCCTCGCGTCGCTCAACGGCTCGCTGTCAACGGCCACCAGGATGTCCCCAGGGCGGATGCCTGCCCTACGTGCCGGGCTTCCCTCAACCACATCCACGACCTCGATGCCCCGATCACGACCCAGTTGCTCGGCCAGCCGGGGCGGCAGGGGACGGGTCCCCCCGGCGATGCCGAGATAGGCACGGCGAACTCTCCCGCTCTTCATGAGCTCGGCGATGATCGCCTTCGTCGCCTCGTCGATGGGAACCGCTAGGCCGAGGCCCTGGCCGATCATCGGCCCGACGACGGCGGTGTTGACGCCAACGATCCTTCCGGCGGCGTCGGCCAACGGGCCACCCGAGTTGCCGGGGTGGAGTGCGGCATCGGTCTGGATGACATTCTCGACGAGACGGGAATGCCCCTGGCCGCTGGCGGCGATCGACCGACCCAGCGCACTCACGACTCCCGCAGTGACCGACCCGGAGAAACCGAGAGGATTGCCCAGGGCGACCACGAGCTGACCCACCTCGAGGCTCGAGGCATCTCCCAGTTCGGCAGCGGGCGCCTGTGATCCTTCGAGCTTGAGAACTGCGAGATCCGAGAGCCGGTCGCCGCCCACGACATCGAACCCAGTCTCCCATCCGTCGACGAACGATGCGCCACCCCGGGAACTCCCATCCACCACATGGGCCGATGTCACCATGAACCCGTCAGGGGTGATGACCACGCCCGATCCTGAGCCGTCATGCCACTCACCGCGGCGGCCCTGGCGACGTGTAGTCAGAGCCACCACGGTTGGCAGGAGCATCCGGGCTACCGAGGTGACAACTGCCGAATACGCGTCGAGAGCAGCCTGACCAGCGGCGATGCCGACGGCGGGGTCCAGGGTCACGTGAAGCGGGCGGTCACGGTGAGCCTGTCATTGACACGAACCAGCCCGAGGTCCAGGGACTCACCACCAGCGGAAATTACACGATGAAGGTCATCGACGTCCGAAGTCTCCTGGTCCCCCGCGGTAACCAAGACGTCGCCCTCCCGCACACCGGCAATGTCGGCAGGTGACCCATCCTCCACCAACCTGACCAGGAGTCCATCGGCATCTTCGAGGCCCATCGTGCGGCGCAAACGGCGGGTCACCTCGACCGGCGCCAGACCAACGCCAAGACGCCGCGGCTCAGGGCGGTCCCCCCTGCGAAGTGCGGTCACCGTCGACCTCAAGTCGCTGGTCGCCGCCTGCGCCAGGTAGAACCCCCGACCGAGACGACGGGTGTTGATCCCGACCAGCTTTCCGTCCAAATCGACGACCGGGCCCCCGGATGCTCCAGGGGGGGCGAGCGCTGTGTGCTCGAATCCTCCGGCCACCCTTCGGCCCCGGGGCCCCCGGAACGACCGATCGGCGGCAGCGACCCAGCCGAGAGTCGCCCTCAGCCCCCGCCCCCCCGGGTTGGCCAGCCCGACGACCGGCGCACCGATGGTGGGTGCGACGTCCTCCGGCTGCCATGGGATGGGGCCGGCGTCACCAGTGCCGACCTCGAGCAACGCGAGATCGGCGTCAATATCCATCCCCAGGACCCGTGCTTGTTCCAACCGTCCATCGAAAAACGTGACGGCCGCTCGATCGGGGCTCACGTTGTGGGCGTTGGTGAGGACCAGGCCATCCTCCAGCACGACACCGGATCCCATCCCCCAATGACCACCGAGCCCGACCACGGACATCCCGGCGGACCCGGCCACCGATCCCACCGTCTCTCCGATCTCGGTAAGAATCATCAGGCACCTCCTGGTCACTAGCGACTTGCAATTTGCAAGCATATCATCACCCACAACCAAGTCAGCAAGGTCCGGTGACATAACATGGAGGAATGGACGATGGCCCTGGACCGCTGAATCGGGCATTGGAGCGAATCGGTGACCGCTGGTCGCTTCTGATCATCGATGCCTTACAGGGCGCACCCCTCAGATTCTCCGACCTCGCCGACCGGGTCACCGGGATCGCGCCGAACATCCTCTCCAGCCGTCTGAGCCGTCTCGAGGAAGAGGGGGTGATCCACTCCAGCCCATACTCGGAAAAGCCCCTCCGCCATGCCTATGAGCTGACCGGAGCTGGTCGCGATCTGGCCGGGGTCTTGAGGTTGCTCGCCCATTGGGGCGACCGACACTCAGATGAAGGGGAGGCGATCAGACACGAGGTCTGCGGCACGCCACTGGAAGCTCACTGGTATTGCGCCAGCTGTGACCGGATGGTCGATCAGGGAGCGGAAACGGAGATCCGGCTCGTCTGACGCGCCGAAGGATGCTCGCCGTCCTGCGCCTGCTCGTGCCGCCCCGGCTTGGTCAAGGACGTCAGGAGCAAGCCGCCCACGGAGATGATGCCCACGGTTGAGATCACCAGAGTGGTCAGCCAGGGCCAGATCGACCCGGTCGAAACGGGCGCTACATCCACCACCGGATCCTCCGGCACCACGACAACCGCCGCGGGCTCGGCGGCGAAATCGGCGGCTCCTGCGTTGAAGGGCGCTGCCGTGACCGGGGCCTCGACTGCTCGCACCGGCTGCTCGGAGTGGATCGTGAGCCGGCTCCTCTGAGAGGCATAGCCATAGGCGAATATCATGTCCGCTTCCGAGGCGGACGAGACGACGATCCTCACACCCAGGTGCCGACCCTGTCCGAATTCGTGGTCCAGGGCCGGGAAGTCGACTGTGGTCTCGAGCCAGGCCGCTCCGGCGCCACTGTCCACGTTCGCCACCTTCGATCCGAGGTTGTCACAGTCCGAGCCCGTGACGTCGCAATCGAGGAGATAGACCGTGAACACACCATGTATCCCCGCCTCGAACATGTCGGCGGCACTCCAAACCACCATCGTGGGGTAGCCCGTCAGTTGCTGCCCGCTCACGTCGATCTGCCAGTGCTGAAAGCGGGTTGCGTCATCTTCCTCCAGTCCGCGGCTCGATCGCTGAAGGAGCAACCCGGGCTCGACGTCCCTCCCCCGGTCGTAGTTGGGCATCTCTCCTCCGAGCGGGTTGAACATCAGCTGGGCGCGGGGAACCCCGTCTGGGCCCAGGTAGTAGTTCTCTTGCTCAGCGTGGGCGACGCCCGGGGCGAGAAGCACCAGGGTCAGGGCGACCAGCACGCCCCATTTCACACCGGATCCGCGCATGTCTCAACGAGCCCCTGCTTCGAGCGGAACCCGATCCGCAGGCGAACCGGCCGGGGTGGAGGCCAATGGCAGGCTCACTGAGAAATGAGTCCAACTCGGATCTCTCTTATAACCCAGCTCGGCGCTGATCTGCTCGGCGAGCCCACGGATGGCGGCGAGGCCGGATCCCGAGCGCACCGGGCCGCGAACTTCCTCCGCGAGGTCGACGTAGCGCTGGAACACCTGGGCGCCCGCCCCCTCGGGGAGACCGGGCCCGTCGTCGGACACACTGATCCGCATCGTCCCGCCCTCGGCAACTGCCCAGATCGCAACCCTCTTGCCGCCGTGTCGGATCGCATTGCCGATCAGGACGTGGAGTATCTGCCGGAAGATGCCGGGGTCGGTATCCACCACGATCCCGGGGACGGCGACCTTGATGTCTGCGCCGAAATCCTGATACTCGACGGCAACCACGAGAGCCTCGGCCTTGACGTCGCACCGTTCGGTGTGCGGGACGAGCTCATGCGACACGCCGGCCAGGAATTGCTCGGTCGCCCGACTGGTGACCCGCTCCAACCCCAGATCGCTCTGCACCGCAGCCTCATGGGCGCGAAGACGGGCTCGGGCGGCGCGCCAGAAAAGGACCATGATCAGGGCGGGAACCACGAAGCTGACCGCGAACTGGGCGGTGATCGCAGTTCCGAATCGGCTCGACGAATAGACGCCCAGCGCTATCAGCCCGAGCGTCGTAATCACCAGGATCACAGCCGTCCCACGGCCGGCGACTATCCGGCGTCTCCCTCGTAACGTGGTCACCCAGTATTTATCGG